>Ga0315899_10001638_pt1 | contig 25415 bp, 21 predicted proteins | sample LakEriMetagenome_2_FD_203518 | JGI IMG/M metagenome (GOLD analysis project Ga0315899, IMG submission 203518) | Freshwater fungal communities from buoy surface, Lake Erie, Ohio, United States - Buoy 4 MA112 | ecosystem: Environmental > Aquatic > Freshwater > Lake | place: USA: Lake Erie, Ohio... | reverse complement strand
GCCCGCGAAAGATGTGGTGATGACGTCGCCCGGATGCACTTGGGCCACGCCCTCGGGTGTGCCGGTGTAGAGCAAATCGCCGGTTCTCAAGCTGTAAAAAGAAGAGGCAAACTCAATCAGGTGGGGGATGTCCAAAATCAGGTCGCGGGTGTTGGCCTTTTGGCGCAACTCGCCGTTGACGTGCAAGCTGAAGTCCATTTGATCGGGGTGGGCAATCTCATCAGCAGTGACCAGCCAAGGGCCGAGCACGCTGTAGGAATCGACCGATTTGCGCAAGCTGCGCTCTTCGGGGCCGCGCACCGTCATGTCCAGGCCACTGGTGTAGGCCGCCACATGTCGCATGGCGTTGGCGCGGCTGATGTTGCGCCCCCCTTGGCCAATGATGACCACCAGCTCTGCTTCGTGGTCGTTGCGCCGATCCAAGTGTTCAATGGCCACGCCTGCGCTGGGCCCCACCAAAGAACTGGTGGCCTTGAGAAACAAACCAATCTTTTGGATCTCAATGACTTGGTTGTTGTGATGGATCTCAACTTGCTCGCGTGCTTCGTCCAGGTGCTTTTGGTAATTGACCGGTGCGGCCACGATCTTGCCGGGGTTGGCCACCGGTGCCAGCCAGGTGCGCCCAGCCAGGGGCAGGGCTTTGGCCGTGGGGGCCAATCGGCGGATTTCGGCACACACCTCATCCAAGTGGGCGATCAAGGGGTCGTGCAGTGGCAGGGGGTAGCCCATGCGTGGCAAGACGTCCAGCGCAGCGGTCACATCTTTGACCTGATCGCCTTCGACCAGGCCCAAACGGCTGTCATCAAAACGGGCAATTTTCACAATAGGTTCCTGAGAAGTATGAAAAGTTCATCCAACCAAAAGGGGCACTCAGCCAATGTCCATCGAAGAACCTGATGGAAACTTATGGCTGGCCATGCGGATGACGTAAACACTCAAGGCCAACAAAAACGTGGTGACGCCCATGATGGCGATTTCCCACATGGTGTCCCCCGAATGGGTGACCAAGTCCACCGTGTGGCGGGTCAAAGCGGTGATGGCGATATAGATCAAAAAACGGATCGGCATGTGGTTGGTTTTGAAATAAATGCCCACCATGGCACCAATTTCCAAAAAGATAAACAACAGCAGCAAATCCTGGATGGACGCATAGCGTTTGGTCAAAACAATATCAAGCAAGGTGTAGCCTGCCGCCCAAACCGTGGCGGCTCCAATGGCAAACAAGGTGATGCGGTGGAAGACGCCCACCAAGATGTCGCCGTACTGGTCCCATTTATGAAAATTCATCTTCTCTCCAACCCGTTTTGTAGAGCGCGCATCATATAACGCTTGGGTGCAGGGCACGCCAGCGTCGCAACCACTCAAGCCCAGTGTGGGTAGCCCCAGGCTGCTCGCCGCGCACAGGCCGGTATTCGCAACCCACCCAACCCTGCCAGCCACAGGCCTGGGAAACCTCGTCAATCACGCCCAGCAAATAGGTGTAATTTTGCTCACCGGCGTCGGGTTCTTGGCGCTGAGGCGCACCCGCAATTTGAAAATGCCCCACCCGCCCCGTGGGCAAATAGGCGCGCACCTTGGCCGCCACATCTCCTTCCACCACTTGGCAGTGGTAGAGGTCCATTTGCACCTTGAGGTTGGGTTCGCCCACCTCGGCCACGATGGCATGGGCATCGGCCTGGCGATTCAGAAAGTAATGCGCGATGTCACGGGTGTTGATGGGCTCAATGAGCACATCGCAGCCTTGTTGGGCGGCCAAACGCGCAGCCCAGCGCAGGTTGGTCAAAAAGGTATCGCGCAAGGGCCCGCTTTCGCGCGCCAGTGGGCCATGGGTGTCACAAACTTCATCGGGGCGGGGTGGGCGGCGGTAGGCCTCGGGCACCAAGCCAGCCAAGATGTGGATGCGCGGACAGCGCAAACGCTGGGCGTAGTCCAAGGCCATTTCGATGCCACGTCGAAATTCTTTTTCTTGCCCTGGCTGGCAAGCGCGGCCACGCTCACCCGCCTCCCAAGCGCGCGCCATACCGGCCCGCTCAAGGCCACCTGCTGGCGTGTTGAACAGCACTTGTTCCAGGCCATGGGCCTGCAAGCGCGCGTCAATCTCACTGGCTTCGAACTCGTAGGGCGACATGTACTCCACGCCTTTGAAACCATCGCGGGCAGCGGCTTCAAATCGCTCTAAAAAGGGCAACTCTGCGTAGAGAAAAGAGAGATTGGCAGCGAATCGGGGCATGATTTATCCGTGTGTACGTGACCAGCCACCGATTGTGCCGTCTGCAAACGCCCGCAGTCGAGGGTGCCGCGTCAGGTGAGCACGCTGCGCAAAATTTCGCGCTTTTTGTCGATGCCCATACCGGCATCAAAAAAGCTGGCGAACTGGCGTGCGGCGCGCAAAAACAAGCGCGTGGGCACGCCATTTTGGTAAGGCAACACAAACTGGGTGCGAAACTGCGGCAAAGGGCTGGCTTCGACCGCTTCGAATTGGACACTGGGCACTTTTTCGTTGGCTTGGGCGACCAGCTTTTTCAACTCGTCCATGTTGCTCCACTCTTGGATGTCGGCCGTGGCAAAAAACATGATTTGTTGGGTGTCGCGCAAGATGCGGGTCCAAAACGGGTAGGCATAGCCACGGCTGGCATAGATGTCATCGTTGGCTTCCAAACGAGCGTCTCCGCGCTGCTTGTTGTAAAAGCGCAAGATGTTGTCTGGCGTGATGTCCACCGGTTTCCAAGACGTGATGACGATGTCTTCGGCCTGGGCCCGAGACTCTTCCACGATCTCCACAATCTGGGTCGACAAACGGGGCACTAAATCGCGGTTCACGCCCGACTCGGTGAGTGTTTTGCGCAGCACCACCATCACTTCGTCAAACACCCCACTGCCCACCTGCACATCCAAAGGCGCCGATTGATAAGGCGACTCGCGGTAAATGCGGTCGGGCTGGCGCATGATGAAAACCATGTAATTGATTTGGTCTTTCATCAAAATGTCTGGCGTGACATTGATGAAGTAGTGCCGAATATCGCGCTCCTCCACCACCGCCTCATGCCAAGCCGTGATGACCTTTTTCAGAAATGGCAAGCCGCCATACTGGTTCAAAAGAGTCAACATAAGCGTTTTCCGATCCCATTCAAAAAAATCTAACATCTCAGGCGTTTGGCGCCCTGGATGACAGGAAGGTCATCTTACTGTCAAAAACAAAAAGACCATCTTTCAATGGGCTTGTGTTGACTCAGGGCAAACAAATGGGGGTCAAGACTTTTTGACGGCAGCGGGTGCAGGGGTTGCGGGGGCAGCGGTCGCAGTCGATGGATTGGGGTTGTATGCGAACTTACCCGGGTCAGCACAGGCCGGTGTGGCCATGGGCTTGCCCGCTTTGGCCTTGTTGGTGCGCTGCACATGGGCGGCCACCTTGTCTTGGGACTTGCACAACAAGAAGCCATCGACCTTGCCCGCATGGGCGGTCTTGGCAGACGCCTCGGCCGCTTTGGCTTTGGCCTCATCGCTGGGAGCCGGCAACTTGGCCCAAGCAGAGGTGGTCAACACGCTGGCCAAAACCCAAAGACATATCTTGTTCATGCTGCTCTCCTGTTCAAACTTGCACTGGCCCGGTGGTGGGCGCTGGACTGCGGTGGGCAGGAATCTTGCCCGCTTGGATATCTTCATGCCACAGTTGGTGGTGTTCTTTGGCCCAAGTTTCGTCGACGTAGCCGGTGCGCATGGCTTGATACGCGCCTTCCATGCCCACAGTACCCATGTAGATGTGGCCCAAAAACATGGCCATCATCAAAACCGTGGTCACGGCATGCACCATGTGGGCGATTTGCATCTCACCGCGGGTGTAGACAAAACTGGGCAAGAGTTTGTCCAGGAACAAGCCCGAGACCACCACCACCACGCCCAAGAAAAATACGCCGCCCCAGAACAACACCTTTTCACCGGCATTGAAACGGTGCGAAGGGACTTCCGCTCCCCCAAACATCCCGCCGCCTTTGAGCAGCCAGGTCAAGTCGCCCTTGCTGGGCAGGTTGTCTTTCACAAAGGTACAAAACACCACCACCAGCGAGACCGCAAACAATGGGCCGGCAAAATTGTGGGCATTTTTCAACGCATAGGTGAGCCAGCCAAACAAACTGCTGCCGATGATGGGCAACAGCAAAAATTTACCAAAGGCCATGACCAAGCCGGACACGGCCAAGACGCAAAAAGCGATGGCATTGGTCCAATGCGCACTGCGCTCAAATGGGGTGAAGCGCTCGATCTTGCGACCCGTGGTCTGCCCGTGCAAAGCCATGGTGCCGCGACGCCAGTAAAAAATAGCCAAAGCACCCAGCACGATGACCAGCAATGAGCCGCCATAGGGAATGATCCAGTTGTTGCGCACCTGACGCCAAGCTTCGCCTGCGTTGGTCAAACTGGATCCTGGGTATTGGACAAAAGGCTGAACCAAGTTGCCCGCTTCGGGGGCTTCGCTCAAGGGCAAGCTGCTGTAGCCCGTGGTGCCTTGGCCCACTTGGCGCCACACCGGCGCATTGTTGCCAGGCTGCACTTGAGCGCGCTGGGCATTGTTTTGTTGCAGGTATTCGGGGTCGGCCGATGCGTCGGCAGCCGCCGCTCCGGTGGCAGGCTTGTCTTGTGCGAGCGCGCCGCTGCACAGCATGGGCAAGGCCCAAGCTAAAACCCAAATCATGGTGCGTGACATGGTGTTTGGCCTTTGTTCAGTTGGTTCTGGCGTAATCGTTTTGGCCTTCTTGGGCCCGGGTGCGCAAAGCCTGTTCCCAACTGGTTTTGTCTCCGGCCTTCCAGCCGCCATTGACAAACGCGGCCGGCGCAGCGCCCGTGCCGGTGTATGGAGCGGCGTCTGACTTGGTGCCCATTGTCTGGCGGGTTTCCATGCAAGCGCTGAGCCCCAAAATGGCCACGCTGGCCATGGTCAACAGTGTTTTGTTCATGACTTGCCGCCTTGCTTGGCCGGTGCTTGAGCGGGTTTGTTGCTGCCATAAGCCGTGCCCCAGCCCCACACCTCAGCGCCCTTGTCGCGCTTGAGCACACGGTTGCGGAAGATGTCGGCCACCACGTCACCGTCGCCAGCCAGCAAGGCTTTGGTCGAGCACATTTCGGCACATGCGGGCAGTTTGCCCTCGGCCAGGCGGTTGCGGCCATATTTTTCAAACTCGGCTTGGCTGCCATTGGCCTCGGGACCGCCGGCGCAAAAGGTGCATTTGTCCATCTTGCCGCGCACACCAAAGGTGCCTTGCGAGGGGAACTGCGGTGCACCGAAGGGGCAGGCATATGAGCAATAACCGCAGCCGATGCACACGTCTTTGTCGTGCAAGACCACGCCCTCGTCGGTTTTGTAAAAACAGTTGACCGGGCAAACCGCCATGCAAGGCGCGTCCGAACAGTGCATGCAAGCGACTGAAATGGACTTTTCGCCAGGTACACCGTCGTTCAAGGTGACCACCCGGCGGCGGTTCACGCCCCAGGGAACTTCGTGCTCGTTTTTGCAAGCGGTGACGCAGCCATTGCATTCGATGCAACGCTCTGCATCACAGATGAACTTCATGCGGGCCATGGGGAACTCCTAATCAGGTATGGGTGAGGGTGGCTTGGCTGCTGGGTGCGCTGTGCAACCGTCACGCCCGCTCAATATTGCAAACAGTGGTCTTGGACTCTTGCATCATGGTGACGCTGTCGTAGCCATAGGTGGTGGCGGTGTTGACCGCCTCACCGCGCACCACGGGTGCCGCGCCGCTGGGGTAATGCGCCAACATGTCGGCGCCTTGCCAGCGCCCCGAGAAGTGGAACGGCAAAAACACCGTGTCCGCGCCCACCCGTTCGGTGACCATGGCCATGACCTTGATGCGCGCGCCGGTGGGGGTGCTGACCCAGACTTGCTCGCCGTTGCGCACGCCACGATCTGCGGCCGCTTTGGGGTTGAGTTCGACAAACATGTCTTGCTGCAACTCGGCCAGCCAAGGGTTGGAGCGGGTTTCTTCGCCGCCACCTTCGTACTCCACCAGTCGACCAGAGGTCATGATCAATGGGTATTTTTCATGCACCTTGTCGGCAATGTTTTTGTCTTGCACGGTTTTGAACAACGTGGGCAAGCGCCAGAACGCTTTTCTGTCGTCATGCGTGGGGTACTTGGCCATCAGGTCAGGTCGGTTGCCATACAAAGGCTCGCGGTGCTGGGGAATGGCATCGGGGAAGTTCCACACCACGGCCCGCGCTTTGGCATTGCCAAACGGATGGCAGCCGTGGTTTTGCATGAACACACGGATCATGCCGCCAGAGCTGTCGGTCTTCCAGTTTTTGCCTTCGGCGGCGGCTTTTTCGGCATCGTTGAGTTCGTCCCACCAGCCCAGTTTTTTCAGCAGCACATGGTCCAGCTCAGGGTAACCGGTGGTGATGTCTGCGCCCAGCGAATGCGAGCCATCTTCGGCCAACAAGCTCTTACCTTCGCGCTCAACACCAAAGTTGGCGCGGAAGTTACCACCGCCGTCCATGACGTGTTTGGAGGTGTCGTACAAATTGGGCGAGCCTGGGTGCTTGAGCGCCGGGGTGCCCCAGCATGGCCAAGGCAGGCCGAAGTAGTCGCCCGTGAAGTCGTAACCCGTGGCCGCATCTTTGCCGCCTTTGGCCTTGAGGGTTTTGACATCGAACAAATGCATGTTGCGCATGTGCGCTTGCAAGCGCTCAGGGCTTTGACCGGTGTAGCCAATGGTCCACACGCACTTGTTGATTTCACGCAAGATGTCATCGGGAATGGGCTCGTCCATGCCTTTGACTTTTTGCATCTTGTAGTTTTTGACCAGCTCTTGGTCAAAGCCCAACTTTTGCGCCAACTGGTACATGATCATGTGGTCAGAGCGACTCTCCCACAAAGGCTCAATGACTTTTTCACGCCACTGCAATGACCGGTTGGAAGCCGTGCAAGACCCGCTGGTCTCAAACTGGGTGGCGGCAGGCAAGAGGTATACCGCCCGATTGGGGTTTTTGTCTTCGGCTTTGCCCGGCATGGCGGCCATGGCCGCCGTGGCCGATGGGTAAGGATCCACCACCACCAATAAATCCAACTTGTCCATGGCGCGCTTCATCTCCAAGCCACGGGTTTGCGAGTTGGGCGCATGGCCCCAAAAGAACACACCGCGCAAATTGCTGTCTTGGTCGATGAACTCGTTTTTCTCCATCACGCCGTCAATCCAGCGCGAGACGGTGATGCCAGGCTTGCTCATCATGGCGGGCGCAGAAAAGCGCCCCTTGATCCATTCAAAATCCACGCCCCAGGTCTTGGCGAAATGCTTCCATGAACCCTCGACCAAGCCGTAATAGCCGGGCAATGAGTCGGGGTTGGGGCCCACATCGGTGGCGCCTTGCACGTTGTCGTGGCCACGGAAAATATTGGTGCCGCCTCCCGACTTGCCCACATTGCCCAAGGCCAGTTGCAAAATGCAAGAGGCGCGCACCATGGCATTGCCAATGGTGTGTTGGGTTTGGCCCATGCACCAAACGATGGTGCCAGGGCGGTTTTCATGCAACCACGTGGCCACCTTGGTCATTTGTTCGGGCTTGACGCCGCAGGCCTCTTCGACCTTGTCAAGCGTCCATTTGGACATCACGTCTTCTTTGACCTTGTCCATGCCATAGACCCGGTCGTTGATGTATTTTTTGTCTTCCCAACCGTTCTTGAAGATGATGTGCAACAAACCAAACAAGAAGGGGATGTCAGAGCCCGAGCGGATGCGAACGTATTCATCGGCCTTGGCCGCGGTGCGGGTAAAGCGCGGGTCGACCACGATCATCTTGGTGCCGGTTTCTTTGGCGTGCAACATGTGCAACAAGCTGACGGGGTGGGCCTCGGCGGCGTTGGAGCCGATGTACAAAGCGACCTTGCTGTTTTGCATGTCGTTGTACGAGTTGGTCATGGCCCCATAACCCCAGGTGTTGGCCACGCCAGCCACCGTGGTGGAGTGGCAAATGCGCGCTTGGTGGTCACAGTTGTTGCTGCCCCAAAAACTCACGAATTTGCGCAGCAAATAGGCTTGCTCGTTGTTGTGCTTGCTCGATCCCACCCAGTAAATGGAGTCAGGGCCGCTGGCCTTGCGCAACTCCATCAATTTGGCCGAAATCTCGTTGAGCGCTTGGTCCCAGCTGATGCGCTGGTACTTGCCATCCACCAACTTCATGGGGTGGCGCAAACGGAACTCACCATGGCCGTGCTCACGCAATGCCGCACCCTTGGCGCAATGGGCGCCCAAATTGATGGGCGAATCAAACACCGGTTCTTGGCGCACCCAGACACCGTTTTCAACCACGGCATCGACCGCACAGCCCACCGAGCAGTGGGTGCACACCGTGCGCTTGACTTCGATCTTGCCGGACCCATCGCCCTTGTTGGGGCCTGCGGCTTGGGACTTTTTCACCAAGGTCAGCTGGCTGGCCGCCAAGCCCACGCCCACGCCCAAACCTGAGCGGCGCAAAAAAGCGCGCCGGTCCATGGTCGGGATGGCCTGGGCCAAGCCACGCTGCAAACGGTGCACAAAGGGTGAGCCTGCGCGAACGGTGCTGTCGGATTTTTTGGTCAATAGCATGGGGTGTCCTTGGTCAGACGCGGGTGGTTTGGTAATAACGCTTGACGTGTTCGCTCAAGCTGTAGCCGCCGCCTTTGGCCGGTGCGGGGGGCAAACTTTCAGTGCTGGACAGGGACGGCGTGTCCAGCGCTTTGACGCCCGCGACGGTGGCCACGGCAGCACTGGCCGCAGCCGCTCCCCAAAAAAAACCACGGCGGGAGGTGGATGGCTGGTCGTTGTTCATTCTGTTCTCCAAAAAGAATTGGGGCGCTTCACGCCTCTGGATGGGTGGGACATGTCCACGCGCCAGACTTAGTCATTTTCAGCCTTTTGCAATCGCATTCATAAGGGGTTTGCCCAGGTACCCCATCCCCTTAGTAAGTTTCCATTCAGGTGTCCGCGGGCTTTAACTCAGCCACGTGGGCCACATGGGGTCAATCCAGCATGTCAAACCCCTGGGTCTCGACCTCGACAAAAGCCCTTAGCAAACCTGCCAATGCGGCGTAGAACTGGGCGCGGGGGTGGGCCTGCAAGGCATCACACAAAAGATGCAGCCAGGGCTGCAAGTGGCGCGCAAAGAATTCTCTTTGGCGGCTCAAGTTGGCCACCGACACATCGTCTCCGGCGATCAAATAGCGCATGACCTCGCACAGATAAGACACATGGTCCTCGGTTTCGGGCAAGGCTTCATCGCGGCCCAATCCCAACTCGGCCAAATCGGTGCGCAAAGCGGCCAAAGGTTTCTCGTTCAAAAAACCACTCAGGTGGTGCGAGGCAAACAAATACACCTCAGGCTGGCCCAAGCCACCAAACAGGGCATCGTGCTCGGCGGCGATCTGGCTTGGGGTGGCGCTTCTCGAGACGCTCACCAACTGGCGCCATGGCTCTTCCAAAAAACCCCCAGAAGCCGGTGCCTCGGTCACCGCCACGCGCAACTGGCCCAACAAGGCCTCATCGGGTGGGGCATAGAACAAGGCCGCGATCAGCCCATACAACTCGGCGCGGGCGGTTTCTTCGTCCAAGGCCGAAGAGGTGGGGGGTGGGTTCAAGGGCAGGTTCATGGGAAGGGCTTGCGGCGCTTTAAAGCACACCAGGCCTAGACGATGCGTTGCTCATCGCCAGCGGAGTAAATATCGATCACCCGGCAATCGCTGCACATCTTGAGCCGCTCAGCCGCTGCCCCCTGGAACATGGCGTGGCCACTGAGTTTGCCCAACATCGCTTCAATGGCTTTCAAGGTGCCAAATGGCTTGCTGCAACGCACACAGCTGTAGGGCTGACTTTGGTTGAGCACTTGCCGCTCTTGGCGCGCAGGCGTGAGCAACAAACGCGGCACGGTTTGGATGGCATTTTCCGGACAGGTCGTGACGCACAAACCGCACTGAACGCAGTTTTTCTCGATGATGGCCAACTCCGGCTGCTCGGGGTTGTCTTGCAAGGCACTGGCCGGGCAAGCACTGACGCAACTCAGACACAAGGTGCAAGCCTGGGTGTCGACTTGAACACCGCCCCAAAAAGCCCCTGCTGCGGGCAGCGCAATGGCCTCTGGCCACGTCTGCGCGGCGGGCGCATGGGTCATCCAATGGTCCAGTGCCAACGCCAAGCTGCTGCGCTTGTCGCTGGTCAGGGCAAATTTGGCCAGCGGTCCTGCACGAACGGGCGCTGCCGGCAAGGCCTGGAGTTGGGCGTCCATGGCGTTTGCGCTGTCCACCTGTAACCAGGTGAGGTGTTGGCCCGGGTAACCCAAGCCATGCAACACGGCTTGCACTTGGGCCATTTGCTCTTGCACCGCTTGGGCGTATTGCGGCGCCTCTTCGTCGGTGGCCAACACCACCACTTGGGCGGCACCAAAAGCCAACATGGACAACCACACATCTGCGCCCACACTGACGGTGTGCCACACCGACATGGGGATGATCCGGGACGGAAAACCATGGGCACGCTGAAGTTGTGCTGCGCGGCCCAGCTCGTTGACCATGGCCTGACCTTTGCCTTGGCTGTGCAACAGCAATACCGCGTCTTTGCCCCCGGCACGGGCATAGGTGCTGAGCAGGGTTTTGGCAGTCACCCCCAAGGCGCTGGCTTGGGGGTAGGCATAGCTCAAAGCACCCGTGGGACACACCGTGGTGCAAGCCCCGCAACCCACACACAAATGGGGGTTGACCTTGATTTGTTGGCGCGCGGGTTCCGATGAAATGGCCTGGGCCGAGCACACATCCACACAGGCGTTGCAACCAATTTGGGTGTTGCGGCTGTGGGCGCAAATCGAGGCCTTGTATTGAAAGAATTTGGGCTTTTCAAACTCGCCCACCATCTCGCGCAAGCGCAGCAAGGTGGCCATGTCGTCTTGGCGGAAATAACCTTGGGGCAGGGCATGGCGGTCAAAGGCCGAGGCGCTGCGCAAATCCAGCACCATGTCGAACTCAGCGCTTTCGGTGCTGGGCTCGCGTTGAAAATCAATCGCACCGGCCACACCACAGGCTTTGACGCAATCGCGGTGCGATTGACAGGCCGACATATTGATCTGGTAGTCCAAGCCAATGGCTTGCTCTGGGCAAGCAGCGACGCAGGCATTGCAGCGGGTGCACAGGTCCAAGTCGATGGGGTTGCTGCGCCGCCATTGCAGGTTGAAAGCGCCCAACCAGCCACTCAGGCCCAGCCACTCGCCCGCGATGACCGGGTAGCGCCGCTCTTGGGCCGGCATGCCGCTGGCCACCCCGTCGGCCATCAAGGTGATGTCCAGCCCGTCGCCCAACGCATCGGCCAAGGCTTGGGCGCGGCCCAACTCGGCCACGATGAGCAAACGGCCCGCACTTTTGTAGGTGACCGTGGGCACCGGTTCGGCGTCCGGCATCTGGGCCTGGGCCAGCAAAGCGGCGATTTTGGGCATGGCCTGGGGCGACTCACGCCCCCAGCCCGCCGTCTCACGGATGTTGACAAACTTCACCGGAACCCAGGGCAAGGCGGCGTTTGCATCGCGCGCTTGCTGCGCCAAGTCTTCAAACAATCGCTTCTCTTGGGTGCAAGCCACCACCACCGATTCGCCGCCTTTGAGGGCATTCAAAAAGCCAGCGGCTTCGCGCCGACACAAACTGCTGTGCACATGCAGCGTCTCATTGAGGCTTTGACCCAGCGCCTTGGCGTCCAAGGGCATGGTCTGGTTGCAGTCGCAGATCAGGGTGGTCATGGCGGCGGATTGTGCATGACTGTGGCTTGGCCCCCCGTGGACCTAGGCCTTGGGTGCTGGCAGGGTGGTGGCGGACAAGCTGGCGTCAAGCGTGTGCTGGGGGCTGGCACCCGAGGCCTCAGCCTCGTCAGGAACAACTGGTGCCTGGGCACTGGATGGCGCTTCGATGGTCGGTGTGTGCGCAGTTTCGGGCACTGCCACGCTGTCAGACACAGGCGACAAAGACGTTGTAATGGCGCCTTCGGCAGGCGCAGACGCCAATGCAGCTTGGTCTTTGTCTTTGTCTTCGTCTTCGTCTTCGAACAGATTCAGAAACTTGGCCCCATTCATTTGCCGCAGCATGGCCAGGGGCAATGGGTCGGGTTGGCTGTAATCGTCGATGTAGATGTCCATCCGGTCCATCACATTGAAGTGTGGGTCGGCAAAAAGTTTTTTCATCGCGGCGTTTTTCACTTCGGGGGCCACACCCTGGCCCATGAAAGGTCGAAAATCTGACGCCGGCGTGAGTGCTTGTATGTCCGCCAGGCTGGGGGCTGGCTGAGGATCGGTGTGGGGCTCAATGGGATGCGCCCTCTCTGGGGCGGGCGCAAGCGCCGAGGTCGGCGTGTTGAGCGGTTGTTGCCCCCTTTTTGAAATCAAAGCGTCTGGGGTTTGCGCACGGCCGATGGACGGGGTGGCTAGAGGCGGTGGAGCCGGATGGGTCTTTGGGGGACCATCGGGCGCGCTGACCCCTTGCGATGATTTTCGCCGTGACCAGCGCTGCAAAAAACCGTCTTCAGCCATGGTGAGATATTAAGGCCTGAAGCCAGGAGTCAAAGCTTGCGGTTTTTGTCGGTGGTGATCGAGGCAGGGTTGCCAAAGCGGTCTTGCAGCCCGCGAAAGCTTTCCGGGCGTTGGCGTTTTTTGCCCTCAGCCACCCAATGGGTTTGGGCAAATTCGCTCATCCAAGCCAGCACTTCATGCGGCGCAGGCACTTGGTCCACGCTCTCTTGGGCATCGAGCCAGCGCCCCGCATCGTGGTAACTCAAACTGACCATCACAGGCACGGCCACTGGTTCTTGCGCCAATGCGGCCTCTTCTTCCATGCGCCACAGCACAAACCAACAGGGCTGGGGCGAGGTGGCGTTGAGGTAATAGCCTTCGGCATCATCTCGGAACAAGCCCACCTCAAAACCTGTGTGAAGCCAAATTTGCACGTCGTCGCTGTCGCGCAGCAAGCGTGCAGGACCACTGTGGCTGGGGTCTTGCAGCACCACGTCGTGCAACACCCAGCGCCAAGCTTGCCACTTGGCCATGTCGCCAGGCACGCGCTCGCGGCGCATCAAAACGCTGGTGGTGAGGGGGGTCATGGCGATCATCCCGTCAAGTTCACAGGCGCCAGGGCTGGCAGGGCCAAAACTTGCACCGCACAAAACTTCAATTCGGGGATTTTGCCCACCGGGTCCAGGGCGGCGTTGGTGAGCAAATTGGCCGCCGCCTCGCGGTAGGCAAAAGGCAAAAATACCGTTCCCTTGGGCGTGCCCTCGTCTTGGCGAACACGCACCTGCAATTCACCTCGGCGTGAGCTCACGCGCACCATGTCCCCAGCTTGAACCCCCACGCGGTGCATATCTACGCTGCACATCAACAAACTGGCTTCGGGTTCAATCGCGTCCAGCACTTGCGAGCGGCGCGTCATGCTGCCGGTGTGCCAATGTTCCAGTTGGCGCCCCGTGATGAGCACAAACGGGTGCTCGGCATCTGGCAACTCATTGGCCGAGATCAGGTCGGCCGGTACCAATTGGACCCGCCCATCGGCCGTGGGAAAGTCGTGTGTAAACACCATGGCTTGGCCCGGGTCTTGATCGCTCAAACACGGGTAGGTGACACTGGACGCATCCGACACGCGTTGCCAAGAAATCCCTGCAATCACACCATGCATGGCTTGGCGCATCTCTTCATACACCGCAGCCACACCGGCATGGTCACCGGGGTAATGCCAGTGCAAGCCCATGCGCTGGGCCAATTGTTGGGTGATCCACAGGTCCAATTGGGCCTGTCCAGGGGGTGACAAGGCGGGTCGGCCCATTTGCACCATGCGATCGGTGTTGGTCACGGTGCCCATTTTTTCGGGCCAGGCGCTGGCGGGCAAAACCACATCGGCCAGCCATGCGGTCTCGGTCAAAAAAATGTCTTGCACCACCAAATGATTGAGAGCTGCCAATGCGGCGCGGGCGTGGTTCAAATCGGGGTCGCTCATGGCCGGGTTCTCGCCCATGATGTACATGCCCCGCACCTTGTGGGGATCGGTGTTATCGGCGAGGGCTTTGTCCATGATCTCCACCACGGTATAGCCCGGTTGGGCATCGAGTGGCTGGCCCCAAAAGTTTTCAAACCATTGCAAGGCTTGGGGGTCGCTGACCCGTTGGTAATTGGGCAGCATCATGGGGATGAGGCCTGCATCACTGGCCCCTTGCACATTGTTTTGGCCGCGCAAAGGGTGCAACCCGGTGCCGGGTCGGCCTATCTGGCCGGTGATGCTGGCCAAGGCAATCAGGCAGCGCACGTTGTCGGTGCCATGCACATGCTGGCTCACGCCCATGCCCCACAGCACCATGGCCGCGGGTGAATGGGCATAGGCATGGGCCACTTCGCGCAAGGTGTCGGTATCAATGCCGCAAATGGGCGCCATGCGCTCAGGGGTGAAGGCCTGCACGTGCAATCTCAGCGCCTCATAGTCGCGCGTGCGCGCTTGCACAAAGGCCTGGTTCACCCAGCCCTCGGTGATGATGATGTGGATCAGGGCATTGAGCAAAGCCACATCGGTATCGGGTTTGAACGCCACATGGCGCCACGCATGCCGCGCCAAGTCGGTGCGGCGCGGGTCCATCAGCACCAAGCGTGCGCCCCGCTCCACCGCGTTTTTGATCCAGGTGGCCGCCACCGGGTGGTTGGCGCTGGGGTTGGCCCCAATGACCACGATCAACTCGGCGTGTGCCACATCGCGCACCGGGTTGCTCACCGCCCCCGATCCCACCCCCTCGAGCAATGCCGCCACGCTGGAGGCGTGGCACAGCCGGGTGCAGTGGTCGACGTTGTTGCTGCCAAAGCCTGTGCGCACCAATTTTTGAAACAAGTAGGCCTCTTCGTTGCTGCCCTTGGCCGAACCAAAACCGGCCAGGCTTTTGGGCCCATATTGGCCGCGCAAGCGCATCAAACCTTGGGCTGCTACGTCCAAAGCCTCGTGCCAAGTGGCCGGCCTGAACACCTCGGCCCAGCGCGATGGGTCGCGGTTGAGGTCGAGCGACTTGGGCACCCCAGGTTTGCGCACCCAAGGCGTGGTCAAGCGGTCGGGGTGGTGGGCGTAGTCAAAACCAAAGCGGCCTTTGACGCACAGCCGTTCCTCATTGGCAGGCCCAGCACGGCCTTGCACCTTGACAATGCGCTCGTCTTTGACGTGGTAGGTGAGCAAACAACCCACACCGCAAAACGGACACACCGAGTCCACTTGGCGGTCCACCTGTTGGTCACCCAACTGGGTCTTGGCGCTCAGAGCCCCTGTGGGACAGGCTTGAACGCATTCGCCACAGGCCACACAGGTGCTCTCGCCCATGGGGTCGGCCAAGTCAAACACAATGCGCGATGCGCTGCCGCGCCCTTGCACGCCAATGACTTGGTTGACCTGCACCTCTCCACAGGCACGGACACAGCGGTCGCACTGGATGCAGGCCGATAAATCCACGGCCATCGCCGGGTGCGAATCATCGCGCCATGTCTGGCCAGCGGTGTCTGTCGAGGCCTCGCTGCGCAAAGCTTGCAAGGATGGCCGAACATTCACGCCCATCACTTTGGCCCACTGGCTGAGTTCACCATGGGGCAAACGGGCTTCGCCGTCGACCCATTGCACACCGCTGTCAGGTCTGTCCGCCAGCAGCAATTCCATCACCAAGGCGCGGCTTTTCTGCGCCCGTTCGCTGTCGGTGTGCACCACCATGCCCGCTTGGGGTGTGCGACAGCAACTCGCTGCCAAAGTGCGCTCGCCGTCCACTTCCACCACACAGGCGCGGCAGTTGCCGTCGGGCCGGTAGCCTGGCTTGTGGCACAAATGGGGAATGTCCAAACCTTGGCGTTGGGCCACCTCCCACAAGGTTTCGCCTGCAAGGGCTTGCACCGGCAGGCCGTTGAGGTGGAAGTCGATGCTCTGGCTCATGGGGTCAACTCTGGGCCCGCGCCCACCTCGTGCGGGAAATAACGCAACACACAGGCAATGGGGTTGGGCGCGGCTTGGCCCAAGCCACAAATGGACGCGTCACCCATCACCTGCGCCAGGTCTTGCAAGGTGTGGGCATCCCACACAGGGGCTTGCATCAAAGCGGCCGCCTTTTCAGTGCCCACCCGACAAGGCGTGCATTGGCCACAGCTCTCTTCGGCAAAAAACTGCATCACGTTCAAGGCCGCATCGCGGGCCCGGTCTTGGTGGCCCAAGACCACGATGGCGGCCGACCCAATGAAACAACCATGGGCTTGCAAGGTGTCAAAGTCCAGTGGCACATCGGCCAAACGCGCCGGCAAAATACCACCCGATGCACCGCCCGGCAGATACGCATACAAGCTGTGGCCAGGGGCCATGCCGCCACAGTGTTCGTCGATCAACGCCTGCAATGTGATGCCTGCAGGTGCGAGCTTGACGCCGGGCTCACGCACGCGCCCGCTCACGCTGAACGAGCGCCAACCTGTGCGCCCATGTCGGCCTTGTTGGGCGAAGTGCGCCGCACCGCGCTCGGCAATCTCGCGCACCCAAAAAAGCGTTTCAAAGTTGTGGGCCAAGGTGGGCCGGCCCCACAAACCTTTTTCAGCGATGTAGGGCGGGCGCAAGCGCGGCTCGCCCCGGCGTCCCTCGATGCTCTCGAGCATGGCCGACTCTTCGCCACAAATGTAGGCACCAGCGCCACGGCGCAATTCAATATGCGGCAATGGGCATGGGGGTTGTTCATGCAACTCGGCCAGGGCCTGGGTCAAAGTGGCCCGACACCCGTGGTATTCGTCGCGCAGGTAGATATAGACACGCTCGCAACCCACCACCGTTGCCGCCAGGAGCATCCCCTCCAAAAAACGGTGCGGGTCGCGCTCCAAATAAAAGCGGTCTTTGAAGGTGCCAGGCTCGCCTTCGTCGATGTTGACGGCCAGATAACGCGGCCCGGGTTGATCGCGCACGATGCGCCATTTGCGCCCCAACGGAAACCCAGCCCCGCCCAGACCACGCAGACCAGAATCCTCCATGGTTTGCAACACCGATGCCGCATCCACGCGGCCTGCGGCCACATCGGCCAGCAAGCGATAGCCGCCTGCAACCACATATTCAGCGCGTGCAATGTACCCAGGGTGCACGGGCTCACACCAGGCCTGCGGCGCTTGGGGCCAAGCTTGGGCCGACAGGGGCGCTTCAGGCGGCGAGCCAGCCGCCACACAGGCTTGCACCAAGCCCAAGTTGGCATGCCCCACAGCGCGCTGGTGCACCACGGCCACGGGGGCCGTTTCGCACCGGCCGACACAGGGCGCATGCAGCACCTGCACCCCAGGGTCCATCTGCGCCTGCAATTGTTGGAACAAATCATCGGCTCCGGCCAGGGTGCACGACAGGCCATTGCACACCCGCAGCGTCAAACGTGGTGCCTGTTGCCCGTCATCCAAGATGCGAAAGTGGTGGTAAAAACTGGCGACCTCATACACCTGCGCCAAGCCCATGCGCATGACCTGGGCCAAGGCCACCAAATGGGCTTTGTGCAAAGCCCCGTGGGCATCGTGCAACAGATGCAAATGCTCGATCAACAGGTCGCGGGGATACCCATCCATCGGGGCCTGGCCCAGCAGTGATTGCACCGCCGCCATGGCTTGGGCATCGGGCACGCGGCCCTTGACCTGCTTGCGCGCACGGCGGGCGCTGTCGCGCAAATGGTCGGGTGTGCCGAGCTGAACGGTTTTCATACAGTTTGAGATGCTAACCCGATCCAACACCCAGTCCACTCGGGCACACCCTTGGCTATGATGGCTCCGCCCCCACACACAGGAACCTTGGCATGAGCGTGGCCTCCGTCAGAGCGCATTTTGAAGCCTTGAACATCGACATCCCCATTTTGGAGACCGCCGAAAACACAGCCACCGTGGTGTTGGCGGCGGCCGCCCATGGGGTCGAGCCAGGTCGCATCGCCAAAACCTTGGCCTTCCAACTGGCCGATGGCCGCGCCGTGCTGCTGGTGGCGCGGGGTGACGCCCGCATTGACAACGGCAAATTCAAAACCGCTTTGGGCAAAGGCAAGATGCTCAGCCCCGATGTGGTGGCCGACATCACCGGCCACCCGGTGGGCGGCGTGTGTCCGTTTGGCTTGGCGCAGCCGCTGCCGATTTACTTGGACGTGTCGTTGAAGGCTTTTGAAGAGGTGTTGCCAGCGGCGGGTTCGGTCAACAGCGCGGTGTGCATTTCAGTCGCGCTATTGGCGCAAGTGACCCAAGGGGTGTGGGTGGATGTGTGCCAGGTTCAATAGGTTTCCAACTGCAACCTGCCCTCTTGCTTCAAAGTCGCCGCCACAGACGCCCAGTCCATACCAGCACCCACAGCGATGTCTTGCAAAGCCTGCAACACACCCTCTTCCATGGCTTTCAAGCCGCAGACATAAAAATGGGTTTGCGGGTCTTGCAGCAAGGCCGCCAGTTGTGGTGCGGCTTCGCGCATCGCATCTTGCACATAGCGCTTGGGCTGGCCGGGTGTGCGTGAATACGCAAAGTGGATGTCGATGAAGTCTTTGGGCAGCTTTTGCAGCGGCCCAAAGTACGGCAGTTCTTGCTGGGTGCGTGCGCCAAAGAACAGCACCAACTGGCCGCCTTCATATGCACCGCTGGCTTTTAAGCGGCGGCGCCACTCGGTCATGCCGCGCATGGGCGCGCTGCCGGTACCTGTGCAAATCATCACCAGGTGGCTGCCCGGGTGGTTGGGCATGAGAAAGCTACTGCCAAACGGGCCGATCACCTGCACCGTATCGCCGGTTTTCAGGTCGCACAAATGGTTGGAGGCCACGCCCAAGACGGGCTGGCCTTGGTGGTCTTGCACCACGCGCTTCACCGTGAGTGAGAGGTTGTTGTAACCGGCACGCTCGCCATTGCGCGGACTGGCGACAGAGTATTGCCGCGCATGGTGCGGCTTGCCATGGGCGTCCACGCCCGGCGCGATGATGCCAATCGACTGCCCTTCCAGCACGGGAAAGGGCATGCTGCCAAAGTCCAACACGATGTGATGGGTTTCGTTGTCCGTGCCCGCCTCGTTGACCTGCATATTGCCCACCACGGTGGCACTGATCGGATTCTTGGGTCCATGCAGGTTGGTGTAGGGGTGGGCCGCAGACCACGGCGGTACGCTGGCCCCCATGGCCGCGCTGTGGACCATGGGTTGGCGCGCGCTGTCTTCGGTGACCGAGGTGACTGCCATTTCAAACGCGGTGCTGCCCGATGGTGACGCCGCAGCGCCCAAGCTTTGCAAATCTGCCTCAGACTGCGGCTCAGGCAACTCGTCCCACGTCAATTGCTCAGCCACGCTGTAGGCTTTGCTGCGCAACACTGGCAACCAATGGTCAATCGACCCCGTGGGACATGGCGGCACACAGGCCATGCAGTGGTTGCAAATGTCTGCATCCACCACATAGTTGCGACTGTCGTGGGTAACCGCACCCACGGGGCAGGTGGCCTCGCAGGTGTTACAGCGGATGCACACCTCGGGGTCGATCAGATGCTGCTGCAGTAGCTCAGCCGTCTCGCTCATGCCTGAACTTTAATTGAAGCGCACGTACTCAAAATCCACCGGTTGGCGGTTGATGCCAATGGCTGGCGGCGCAATCCAATTGGCAAACTTGCCTGGCTCGACCACCCGGCCCATCAGGCTTTGCACAAAGGCGCGGTCTTCGAAGGTGGGCAGCCATTCGCCGACCTTGGCGCCCCATTCCTGCTCTGAAAGCACGCGCCCATCAGGCGATACCTTGGCGCCAGATAATGCGCCGATGTTGCGGTGAAACGCTTTGTGCGGCACGCTCAGGCGGTGGGGCAAACCGGCTTTGTCGATCACGCGGTTCCAACGCTCTACGCCACCCACCGAGTCTTTGATGAAATCGTCGCGCAGCACTTCGTTCAAAGCGTTCAACATGGGCACTTCTTTTTCTTGCAACTGGCCATTGACCACGTTGAGCACCTTGTAGGTTTGGCCGCGCAGCACATGGTCGTCGTCACGCTTGGTTTCTTCATAGCGGCCTTTGATGCCGGTGGAATAAAACGTCGCCGCGTTGCTGGACTCGTCGGCACCAAACAAATCGATGGTGACGCTGAAGTGGAAATTCAAATAGCGCTGCAAAGTGGGCAGGTCGATCACCCCTGCCGCACGCAGCAGACCAACGTCGTCGGTTTTCAGCTCATTCATCTTGGCGCAGGTGCGCTGAATGATGCGGCTGATGCCAGACTCGCCCACAAACATGTGGTGCGCCTCTTCGGTCAGCATGAACTTGGTGGTGCGCGCCAGCGGGTCGAAACTGCTCTCGGCCAAAGCGCAGAGTTGGAACTTGCCGTCGCGGTCGGTGAAATAGGTGAACATGAAAAAGCTCAGCCAATCGGGCGTTTGCTCGTTGAAGGCTTGCAAGATGCGCGGGTTGTCTTCTTGGCCGCTGCGGCGCTCTAGCAGCGCTTCGGCTTCTTCGCGGCCATCGCGGCCGAAGTGCTTGTGCAGCAAATACACCATGGCCCACAGGTGGCGGCCTTCTTCCACGTTGATTTGAAACAGATTGCGCAAGTCGTACATGCTGGGCGCGGTCAAGCCCAAATGGCGTTGCTGCTCGACAGACGCCGGCTCGGTGTCGCCTTGCGTCACGATGATGCGGCGCAAGTTGGCGCGGTGCTCACCAGGCACGTCTTGCCAAGCGGCCTCGCCTTTGTGGTCGCCGAAATGGATTTTGCGGTCGGCCTCGCCTGGGTTCAAAAAGATGCCCCAGCGGTAGTCGCGCATCTTCACATGGCCGAACTGCGCCCAACCCTGTGGGTCTACGCTGACGGCGGTGCGCAAATACACATCGTTGTCGGTCGTGCCCTCGGGGCCCATATCGTCCCACCAGTTGATGAAGTTGGGCTGCCACTGCTCCAAGGCGCGTTGCAAGGTGCGGTCGCCGCCCAAGTCGACGTTGTTGGGGATTTTTTCGCTGTAGTTGATGGCTGACATGGTTTTTCCTTTGGTTGCGGAGGAAATTAATTGGAATCTGACCCCAATTAAATGCGGTTGAAATCGAAAGCGGTTTTTTCGCCTTTGCCGTAGACCTTTAACGCGCCTTTGTCACCCACGGCGTTGGGGCGTTGGAAGATCCAGTTTTGCCAGGCGGTGAGGCGGCCAAAGACGCGGGTGGCGAGGTTTTCGGGCCCATTGAAGCGCAGGTTGGCCTCCAAGCCGGTGAGGGCGTCGGGCGACATGGCCACGCGCTCTTCGATGGCGATGCGGATTTCGTCGGCCCAGTCGATGTCGTCGGGTGCCGAGGTGACCAAGCCCAAGGTGTGGGCTTGGCTTGCGTCCAGCAACTGGCCCGTGCAGTCGCGCAAGGCTTCCAAGGCGCTGGCCGGGTGGTCAAAGCGTCGGTGCAAACGGCTGTTCCCGGTGGCCATGGGGTAGTGGCCCCAGTTGGCTTCGCTCAGGGCCAGTCGCGGGGCCGCGTCTGGGTTGTCGGGCAGGGCCAGCATGTAAATGCGGTCGCAGGCCAGGGCCAGCTCGAACAAAGTGCCCACAAAGCAACTGCCCTCATCGATCAGGGCAAACAAGCTGCGCGAGGACACGTCCAATCGGCTCAAGGTTCGGCGCAGCATGCCCAAGGTCTCGCGCACCAGCCAATGGTTTTGGTGGGCCATGAGCACTGCATCCATGGCTTGCACAGCGGCTGCGTCGCCCTGCGTGCGCATGAGCCACAGGCCGATGTCGGGCTCGTTGGTGCGCAGGTGCAAGATGGCGTCGTCGAGTTCACGCGCCATTTGCAAGGGGTACCAATGGTCTCCCAGTGCTTGAATGCCCGCGATGTCGCTGGGCTGCTCGCCCTGGGGGGCCCGCACCGTCCACGTGGCGCAGCGGCGTTGGCGGTCTATCGCCACGTGCACATGGGTGTATTCGATGGCATCCGCGCTGATCTTTACCTTCAAGGGGTGGATCGTGATGCCCGCGGCCTGTTCAGGCCTGTCGCTCAGCGCGGCCAATTGCAAGGCGCGTTGTTTCACTGTGGCGGCAAAAACTGCTGGCTTGGCGATCTCGTCCACCAAGCGCCAGTCCTTGGCTTTTTGGCCGCGCACGCCTTCGACACTGGTGCAAAACACATCGGCCAAATCGTGGCGCACATGGCGCTTGTCGGTCACGCGCGTGAGCCCGCCCGTGCCGGGAAGTACGCCCAGCAAAGGCACCTCGGGCAAGCTGACCGCCGAGGAGCGGTCGTCGACCAAGATGATCTCGTCACACGCCAGCGCCAGCTCGTAACCACCGCCGGCACAAGCGCCATTGACGGCGGCCAAAAACTTCAAGCCGCTGTGGCGCGAGGCGTCTTCCATGCCATTGCGCGTCTCGTTGGTGAACTTGCAAAAGTTGACCTTCCAGCCGTGACCGCTCAGTCCCAGCATGAAGATGTTGGCCCCTGAGCAAAACACCTTGTCGCGTGCGCTGGTGATGACCACAGTGCGCACCTCGGGATGTTCAAAGCGGATGCGGTTGATGGCGTCGTTCAACTCGATGTCCACACCCAAGTCGTAGCTGTTGAGCTTGAGCTTGTAGCCCGGGCGCAGGCCGGCGTTTTCATCGAAGTCGGCCAGCAAGGTGGCGATGGGGCCATCCAGCACCAACTTCCAGTGTCGGTACTGGCTGGGGTGGGTCTGGTAGCTGATGGCACTTTCGCGCATGCGGGTCTCCTCGGGCGGTGGATCAAGCCTGTTGAACCCCTCGGGCTTCAGGACTTTTATGCATCATAGTGCACTTTTTAATTTTGCGATAGTGAATTTTAGTGCATCTCAAAGGTCTGTGAGCAGGGGTGCCAAGGCCTTGCGCAGGGCTTGGTAGCTGTGGGCCACGGTTTGTCCGCTGGTGTCCACAAGGGTATCGGCTTTGGCATAAAAAGCCGATCGGCCCTGCAAGATCAGGCGCAAATCTTCCATGGCTTGCGGGTTGGCAGCCATGGGCCGGGTGTCGCCTTGGGCCACTACCCGGGCCATGTGCTCATCAGGGCTGGCCTGCAACCAGACCGCATGGCAATGCTGGAGCAGGAATTGAAACGTGGCCGTGTCCGATACCAGGCCACCCGGCGTGGCCATGACCGACTGGGTGTGTCGTGCCAGCACATCCTCCAAGGCGCGGCGTTCGTAGCGCCGATAGGCCATGGGCCCATACAAGGCGTGGATTTCAGAGATGCTGCAACCCGCGATGCGCTCCACCTCGGCGCTCAACTCCACAAAAGGGCGCCCCATGTCTTGCGCCAGCTGCCGGCCCAGGGTGGATTTGCCAGCGCCCCGCAGGCCAATCAGGGCGATGTGCTGCGAACGCTCGCGGCTGTGGGTGTTTTCGCCCAGGCCGTGCGCCATGGCCATGCGGGCTTGATGCAACTCGGGCTCGCTGCGCTTTTGCAACAGCTCGCGGATCAACAACCACTCGGGGGTGGAGGTGGTCACGTCCCCCAACAATTCTGCCAACGGGCATTGCAAGGCGGTGGCCACATCCAGCAAGATCAAGATGGACGCGTTGCCCGTGCCCGATTCCAAATTGGCCAAATGGCGTTGCGACACCTGGGCCGCCTCGGCCACCGCACGCCGGGTCAGGCCCCGGCGCGAGCGCAGCAAGCGCACCCGCTCGCCCAAAGAGACCAAAAAAGGATGCCGCTCTGGCGGCGGCGCAGCTTCAACCATGGGCAGACTATAGCGCTCGGTCAACGCCTCAAAGGGGGCAGTGGGACCGGTCCAAGCCCACACCCAGCCCAACTGGCCAGACGGCAACTCGATGGGTTTTTATCAAAGATAATCCACCGCCCATGACCACTCCCAAACCGCTTCCACCCGTCAGTTTGCAAGACCAAGCCTGGTTTGCGGGGGTTCTGGTGTTGTATTCCTTGGTGGAGTTGTCTTTCAACCACCGCATGCTGGAGTTGACCGATGTGGTGCTGTCCAACAGCGACTTGGATGGCGTGCAGTTATGGGGCCGCATCATCGCCGGTTTTGGTTTGAGCATGCTGCTGCTGCGCTGGCTGGATTTGCGCATGGCCCGGCGCTGGCAAGCCGTGTTGCTGAGTTTTGCCCTGGGCATGACGTTGATGTGGCACTTCCAAAAAATGGTGATTGACCATTTGGTGGACTCTGCGCCGGTGGCGGAAAAGCAGCTCAGTGTCTACCTGCTCAACATCGCCGACTTGGCCGCCCAGGGCCAATTGCGCATCCATGGTGTGCCTTTGGGCACGGAGAACATGTCACCAAGTGTGCGCGAGGCGGTCAAAACCTTGTTCCCAGCGGCCGCCTTGGGCACCCCGCTGGCCGATTTTGAGGCCCCGGCCTCGGGCTGGGTGGCCCAAGCCCCGGCCCTGCCCACATCGGTCTCGCCCGAAATGCTGGACAACGCTTACCGCAACACCATCACCCCACCCATTGCGCTGGGCTTGTCCTCATTTTTTGGCCTGCTGAACCTGGCCCAGGGTTTGGGCCTGTGTGTGCTGCTGTTGCTGCGTCGCCAGGGGCATCCCAATTGGGCAGCTGGGCTGCGAAAGCATTTGTTGGCGCTGACTGCGGCGATGATCCTGGGCCTGACCGCCGTGCACCACGATGACTTCATTGACTCACCGGGCTATGCCTTGCACCTGAGTCCCCATATGTGGCAGCACAGTGCGGTGCTGGCCACTTTCATTGCCTGGGACTTGCGCGCAGAGCCCGCTTGGTACACCTTGTCCGACTGGGCACACCATCAATTGCTGCGCGGCTTTTCATTCACCAAGTTATAAAGGGCAAAGCGCTGCCTCAGGTATCTTTGGACACGGTGATGGTGGGGAATTTGGCCGAAAAGTCTTTCGCTTTGGCCGCAATGCCCACCGCCACTTGGTGTGCAATGGCTTTGTAAATGCCCGCCACTGGGCCATCGGGGTCCGACACCACCGTGGGTTTGCCACTGTCGGCTTGCAAGCGGATGCTCAAATCCAGGGGCAATGCGCCCAAATAAGGCATGCCAAATTCCTCGGCCATGCGCTTGCCGCCTTCGTGGCCAAAAATGTGTTCACTGTGGCCGCACTGGCTGCACACATGCACCGCCATGTTCTCCACAATGCCCAGGATGGGAACCCCCACCTTTTCAAACATCTTGATGCCTTTTTTGGCGTCCAGCAATGCAATGTCTTGCGGCGTGGTCACGATCACCGCACCCGTCATGGGCACGCGTTGGCTCAAGGTGAGTTGGATGTCGCCCGTGCCTGGGGGCATGTCCACGATCAGATAGTCCAAATCGCGCCAATTGGTTTGGCGCAGCAACTGCTCCAGCGCCTGGGTGGCCATGGGGCCGCGCCAAATCATGGCTTCGTCTTTGGCCACCAAAAAACCAATTGACATGACTTGCACGCCATGGTTTTCCATCGGGTCCATGGTTTTGCCATCGCTGCTCTCAG
>Ga0315899_10001637_pt1 | contig 25415 bp, 17 predicted proteins | sample LakEriMetagenome_2_FD_203518 | JGI IMG/M metagenome (GOLD analysis project Ga0315899, IMG submission 203518) | Freshwater fungal communities from buoy surface, Lake Erie, Ohio, United States - Buoy 4 MA112 | ecosystem: Environmental > Aquatic > Freshwater > Lake | place: USA: Lake Erie, Ohio... | reverse complement strand
CGCGAACCTCACCAACGTGAACGGGACGCTGTTTTTCCAGGCCAACGACGGTGCCAACGGTATTGAACTGTGGAAGAGCGACGGGACCTCGTCCGGAACCGTGCTCGTCCAGGACATTCGCGGTGGCACCAGCGACAGCAGTCCCACGTATCTCACCAACGTGAACGGGACGCTGTATTTCCAGGCCAACGACGGCACCACCGGCTCGGAACTGTGGAAGAGCGACGGGACCTCGTCCGGAACCGTGCTCGTCCAGGACATTCGCGGTGGCACCAGCGCCAGCAGTCCCACGTATCTCACCAACGTGAACGGGACGCTGTATTTCCAGGCCAACGACGGCACCACCGGCGTGGAACTGTGGAAGACACTGTCGTCGTCGAATACCGCTCCCTCCAGCCTCGCCCTGTCCGTCAGCAGCACGGCCGAGAACCAGGCCAGCGGCACCACGGTCGGCACGTTCAGCACGACCGATGCGGATGCCGGGAACACCTTCACGTACATGCTGGTGAGCGGCACCGGTTCAACCGACAACGCCAGCTTTACGATCGACGGCAGCACCCTCAAGACCGCCGCGAGCTTCGATTACGAGGCGAAGAGCAGCTATGCGATCCGGGTGCGGACGACCGATCAGGGGGGGCTGTTCTACGAGCAGCAGTTCACGATCACGGTGCTCGACGGCAACGACGCGGCGACGCAGGTCTCGCTGTCGAACGTGGTGAGCGTGCTGTTGGCGAATGCCAACACGACGAGCGCTATCCGGCTGGCCGATGTGTCGGTCACCGATGATGGGCTGGGGACCAATACGTTCAGTGTCTCGGGGGCCGATGCCAGTGCCTTCGAAGTCGTGGGTGGACAACTCCGGCTCAAGGCTGGGACCGTACTGAATTACGCCACGAAGAAGACCTACTCCATCACGGTCAATGTCGACGACACCACCGTGGGGAGCACTCCCGATGCCTCGGTGAACTACACCCTGAACCTGCAGGGGCTCGATGGCACGACGGTGCAGAATGGTTCGGTGGGACGGTCGTATGTGAGGTACGTGTCGCTGAACTTCGGCGGGACATTGGGCTTGTCGCAGGCGGTGGCGTCGGTGGGGACGGCCAACGCGCGGATCCGGCTATTCTTCGGCGGGACATCGGGGACTCAGGCAGTCGCCAAGACCCTGACCGCCGGGATGGTGAGCCTGGTGGGGAACCAGGTGAAACTCGACTTCGGGGTCAACGGCGTCGGCGGTGACCGCAACTCGTCGCTGGGTGACGGGATCTACCGCGTCCGGGTCGACCTCGACGGCGACGGCACTGCCGAAATCACCGGAACGTTCTTCCGGCTGTTCGGCGACGTCGACGGCAACGGCGTCGTGAACGACACCGACGTCGGCCTGGTGACCGCCGCCCAGGGAACCTCGGGCCTCAATCTGGCGACCGACCTCAACGGCGACGGCTTCGTCGACGCGACGGATCTGACGAACGTCAAACGGCGCAAGGGAGCCCGGGTGACGTTGTAGCCGCCGGCGGCGGTTGGCAATCGGCAGTGATGCCAAATCAGACCCATGGCCCGGGGACTTGCACTCCCCGGGCCATGTCGTGGCGACGAACTTCCAGTTTGTCGAACGCCCAAGTGTAAGTCCGCGTTACCCAAGACACCGACGCGGCCCAGCGTCCTCCGTAGAACGAGTTTGAAAACTTGTTCAACAATCGTGAGTTGGCGTTCCGAGGCCAACCGGCGCGGCCCAGCGTCCCGAGGGATCTTCAGGACGAAGGTTGAGGCAGGCCGTGGGGCCGGCGGGTGGGTTGGGGCTGTCCGCAGGGTGAGTACGGGTCTTCTGTGTGGACCTCGTCGATTGACCGACAGGTTAAAAACCGATCGTACGTCGTGGCGACGAACTTCCAGTTTGTCGAACTCCCGAATGTCCCCCGACTCCGCCAACACCCCGACGAGGCCCAGCGTCTCGCGCACCACCAGCGATCCCAACCACGTCCAATCACGGACAGGTTGAAAACCCTATCCTACGACCGGCCGTGGCGAAGAACTTCCAGTTTGTCGAACCCCCAAGTGTGATCCCGCATGGCGCCAAAACCCAACGCGGGCCAGCGTCTTCCGTAGAACGAGTTTGAAAACTTGTTCAACAATCGTGAGTCGGCGTTCCGAGGCCAACCGGCACGGCCCAGCGTCCCCACCGATCGAAGAAGGAACATCCCCGGGTCGGTGCGCGACAATCGTGGGCCCCGCTCGCCATCCCCATGGGCGTCCATCCAGCGACCGCGTCCAAATGGGACCAGTTCCAGGGTGGCGCGGGGGGCACAGCATGGTTTCGATCCAAGCGTTGGGGCTGCCCATCGGGACGGTTGCCCTCCGATGCACGCCCAGCGGAGCGGACACAGAGGTCCGCCCCCCCGCGACCCGTGTTCTGGTCCCTGGCCATGGTGGTCTTTGGGGGTGGGGCCAGCGGGTTCTTCGATCCCTGCGATTCGGCTGCCCAATCGAACGATTTCCTGTCGATCCAGGCCCAGCGGAGCGGGATACAGAGGTCCGCCCCCCCGCGACCCGCTGTGTCGTCTCTTGGCACGGTGGTCTTGTGGGGGACGCCCATTTGGGGTTGAGAGACTCTTTGTCCCCATGAAATTGACCAAGAGCCGGAAAAATCAACCCGTTCCCAGGCCGGCAGATGAAGAAACGACGACAAACCGGTGCCGACGAGTTTCCCGATGGTCGGATCCGAGCAGGGCGAAGGGGGCTCTTTCCGCGGCCTGCAGGAGTCGATCGATCCCGGCCGAAGGGGGCGGGACTGGTGGGGGACAGGGCCGGGAACTACGCTATGGACTTCCGGACGGGCTGTCTTGGTCCAACCGGGGGGTTGGTCGTCTTGTTTCTCGCCTCAGGACTGTTCATGTCGCTCTGTCTGGTTACCGGGGGAGCCGGTTTCATCGGCAGCCATCTCACCGAGCGGTTGTTGTCGCTGGGTTATTCGGTCCGTGTGCTCGACAATCTCTCGACCGGGCAGCTCGACAACCTGGCGCACCTGCAGGGGCATCCCCAGCTGACCGTCGAGACCGGGTCGATCACCGATCTCCCCTTGCTGGCCGAGATGGTGCGGGGGGTCGATGTGATCTATCACCTCGCGGCGGCGGTGGGGGTCAAGCTGGTGGCCGATGATCCCGTGCGGACCATCGAAACCAACATCCAGCCGACCGAGGCACTGCTGCGGCTGGCTGCCCAGACGAATTGCCGGTTTTACCTCGCCTCAACCAGTGAGGTGTATGGGAAGAATCTCAAGGAATGCTGGACCGAGGAGGATGAACTGCACTTTGGGGCCACCACGCATCCGCGGTGGTCGTATGGCATCTCGAAGGCGGTCGATGAATTTCTTGCGCTCGGCTATCACAAGAAGTACGGATTGCCGGTGGTGATTGGCCGGTTCTTCAACGTGGTTGGTCCGCGGCAGGTGGGGAACTACGGCATGGTGGTTCCCCGGTTTGTCGAGCGGGCGTTGCGGGGGACTCCCGTAACCATCTATGACGACGGGGGTCAGACCCGCTGCTTCGCCCATGTTCGGGAGGTGGTCGAGGCGGTGATTCGCCTGATGGACCTGCCCCGGGCGGCGGGAGAGGTGTTCAACATTGGCAGCGACCAGCCGGTGACGATGAAACAGCTGGCGGATGAGGTGATCGCCCGGACCGGGGGGCGCTCGACCATCGAATACCTCTCCTACGCAGGGGTTTACGGGAACAATTTCGAAGATGTGCGGCGGCGGGTCCCCGACGTCTCGAAGCTGCGGAATACCCTCGGTTTTTGCCCGAGCATGCCGCTGGGGGAGATTCTTGACGAGGTGATCGCCTGGAAACGGGAGCAGTTGCGCTCGGACTCTGCGGGCCCGGCCTGAAACAGACTGTCATGCCGGTCCCTGTCGCGTCCCGCCCTTCGCTCGATTCAGCCACGTTGCAAAAACTGGCGGAACGGCCGGCACAGCCGTTATTTGTCACGCTGCGCAAGGCCGAGGCAATGCGTCCGTTGGTGACGCTCCTGGCGTTGGTTCCCCCGTTGTTGATTGCCGCCTGCCAGCCGTTTTCGGTGGACGAAGGATCCCAGGGCCTGGCGGCCTTGAATGTTTGGCAGGGGAGTGGGAGTGAGGCGTGGTTGGACCCAGCCGCCGGAACCTCGCTCGCCGGTCAGCCCCCATTGCTGAGCTGGTGTCTGGCGGGGTGGATGAAGCTGTTGCACCCTGCCTCGCTGCTTGTGTTTCCCCTGGCGACCGCGGTGGGAGTGGGATTGTTTGTCTGGGCAGGAGGTACGCTGGCGCGGTTGGCGAGCGGTGACCGGGGGGCGTTGGTGGCGGCCTTGCTGCTGGCCAGCAACCCGCTGACGGTGGCCCAGTCGATGCACCTCGGGCCAGCCCCCCTGGGGGCGGGGTTGGCCCTTCTCTCGCTGGTTTGGCTGCTGGAAGACTGGCGGCGGGGATCGATCGCCTGGTCGTGGCGACGGTGGGCGGGAGGGTTGGCTTTGGGGGGCAGCCTGCTGGCCTCGCCCGCTGCGGGACTGGGAGCCATGCTCCTGGCGGCGGTACTGATCTGGGGGACAACCGTGGGCTGGAAATGGGCCCTGGCAGGACAGTCCGCCGCCGACGCCCGGCTGGGACCGGGGGGCTGGGGGCGGGTCTGGGGAGGGCTTTTGTGGCTGACGGTCGCTCTCTTCGTGGGGGGGTGGTGGCTGGGTGAGATTCCCCAGTTGGTGCAGCAGGCGATTCCCTCGGGTGCAACGGGGGTTGGCCCTGTGGGCGGATCTGTGGCTGACTGGGTTCGCAGCGGGGCGAGCCGGTTGTTGGGAAGTGCCTACCTGCTCTGGCTGCTGGTTCCCTGGTGCCTGTTGGCTGCCAATCGAAACGCCCCGGTCCAGGTTTCGACCCAGCGGGGGCGGGGGGCAATCTCGCCGCTGGGGCGATCGGTCGCGCTCGCGGCGGCAGTGGCCCTGCTGCTGTTGGGGCCGGGGTCAACCGGCGTGCGGGAAGAGGTCTGGGGGGTCGAAGGGCTGCGGCTCTTTTTGCTGGCCCCGATCGTCGCGGTGGCTGCGGCGGGGGTGGTACGTTTGATGGATCGCCAGGTGGGCTGGCGCGAGCTGGCGCGGGGAACGGCGTTGGCGGCGGTGGGGGGCTGGATTGCCTGGCGATGGGGGGGGCTGGTGGTCTGGCGATTCCTGGAGGTGAACTCGCGGGGGATGAAACTGCAATTGCTGGTGCTGCTTGCGGTGACCGGGTGGCTGCTGCTGGTGGGGTTGGTGACCCGACGCCTGGGGCGGCTCGGGACCGATCGGGTGGTGCAGGGGTTGCTGCTGACAGCGTGTGGCGTCTTGGGCGGGGGGAGCGTGCTGTGGGGAGCCAGTCACCTGGTGCCGCGCGATCGGGGGGCCGAGAGGGACTTTCTGGATCTGCGGAACTGGCTGCGGCAGGTGGATGGGAGACAGGCAGTCCACCTGATGGCACCCCGGGAACGGCTGCCGGTGGAGATTGCCTACGGAGCGCGGAGCCTGTGGGCTGAGTTGACGACGGCGAAAGTGGTCGACTGGAACCGGTTTCAAGGTCCGGACACGCCACATTTTGCCTCTCCCTCTCTCGATCTGGACGAGGGGGAGACGATACTGGTGTGGTTCCCCCCTGAGGCCCCCCGAGGGGGGGGGGTACCGCGGTGGTTGGAGTCGGCCGGTCCGTCATTCAAATTCCAGCGGGGCGAGCTGGCGTGGTATCGCCTGATCTCGGCCAAGTCCGAGGCGGCCCGTTGAGTGTCTCTCGCGGAACCATGGCCAAGCCATGTGAGTTGAAAACCATGGAGCGCAAGCTGGGGCGGATCGGCGGTATCGAGGACAGGGGCACTGGCCGGAGAGAACGATTGCCGCTTTCTTCGGCACGAACGGAAGAACAGGTACTGCTGACAGTGTTTGTCTGGGTCCTACACCGGCTGCAACCGCTGCCGATCCCTTGACGCTCAAACGCTGGTTGATACGATGTCAATTGCTGTGATGCTGCGCAGGTGTGCGCGGCGATCATTTCCGGGGAGGGTCTGTGCGGGAAGCACGGCACTTTCTGGAGCAGTTCCAGCCCGACCTTTCACCGCGTGAGAGGGGGTCGATCGCACCGATCGACTGACGCGGTGACCCGCCCCCCCAGGATGGTTCGAACCCGGAGAACGCACGATGGCCAAGTCGTGGAAGTGGATGGCAGTGTTCGCCTTGGGGATGTTGGCGACGGCCGCACAGGCCGAGCCTGCCAAGCCCAAAGGACTGGGAGATCCCGGCTCGTTGACCGCGTTGCGGATCGAGCCGAATGTGAATGATCAGGGTGTGACGGTGCGTGGGCGAGATGCCCGGCAGCAGTTGTTTGTGACCGGGGTGTACAGCTCGGGCCAACTGCGTGATCACACCCGCAAGGTGAGTTTCGCGTCGGAACCAGCGGGCGTTGTGGCGATTGACCCACAGGGCATGCTGACCCCCGTGGCCGATGGTGTGGCGACGGTTCACGCGATCGATCCGGCCGGTACAAAGGCCTCTCTGAAGGTCACGGTGACGGGACTTGCCAACGAGGTTCCCATCAACTTCACCAACCAGATTGTTCCCATCTTCACGAAGCTGGGTTGCAATGGGGGAGGCTGCCACGGGAAATCGAGCGGCCAGAACGGCTTCAAGCTGTCGCTGCTGGGGTTCTATCCCGACGAAGACTATGAGTTCCTGGTGAAAGAAGCGAAGGGACGCCGCTTGTCGGTTTCGTCTCCTTCGCAGAGCCTGTTGCTGAACAAGGCCATTGGCAAATCGCCTCACGGCGGCGGCAAGCGGATGGAGCAAGACAGCTACGAGTTCCGGATTGTGGCCCGCTGGATTGAGCAGGGGATGCCCTACGGCTCGGAAAAGGATCCGGTCGTGGTGGGGATCAAGTGCCTGCCCGAAGGGCGGATCATGGATCGGGGAGCCGACCAGCAGATCACCACCATGGCGATCTACAGCGACGGCACCACCGAAGACGTGACTCAAATGGCCCTGTATGAGCCGAACGACACCGAAATGGCTGAGTCGACCAACTCTGGGCTGGTGAAGACACTCGACCTGTCTGGTGAAGTGGCGATTATGGCCCGCTATCAGGGACAGGTGTCGACCTTCCGGGCGACGGTTCCGCTGGGGGCCGAACTGGGTACGTTGCCGGCCGAGAAGAACTTCATTGACACGGCTGTGTTCAACAAGCTGAAACTGCTGGGCATTCCTGCTTCTCAGGTGGCCGATGATTCGACCTTCATCCGCCGGGTGACGATCGACATCACGGGCCGTCTGCCGACCGAGCAGGAAGTGCGCGACTTCGTTGCCAGCACCGACGCGAACAAGCGGGACGCCTTGGTCGACCGGCTTGTGGACAGCCCCGAGTATGCCGACCTGTTCGCCAACAAGTGGAACATGGTGTTGCGGAACAAGCGGAAGCAGCCGACCGACACCCGCGGTACCTACGAGTTCTACAACTGGATCCGGGACTCGCTGTATGAGAACCGGCCGTACGATCAGATGGTTCGCGAAGTGCTGACGGCTGCCGGCGATGTAACGACCAACCCCACCGTCACCTGGTACCGCGAAGTGGCCCAGGTCAACGAGCAGGTGGAAGACACCGCGCAGTTGTTCCTTGGGCTGCGGATTCAGTGTGCCCGCTGCCACCACCATCCGTTCGAGAAGTGGAGCCAGGACGACTATTACGGCTTCTCGGCTTTCTTCAGCCGGGTGGGCCGCAAGAATGGGGCGAACCCCCGTGAACAGCGGATCTTCCACAATGACGGCCAGGCGTCGGCGACCAATCCCCGCAGCAACAAGGCGTTGAAGCCGACGGGACTGGGAGCCCCCGCCCTCGACATCGCCGCGGACCGCGATCCTCGACACTACCTGGTGGACTGGATGGCGTCGAAGGAGAACAAGTTCTTCGCCTATTCACTGGTCAACCGCTATTGGAAGCACTTCTTCGACCGGGGCATTGTGGAGCCCGAAGATGACATGCGGGAGACCAACCCGCCGTCGAACCCCGAGCTGATCAAGGCGCTGGCGAATTACTTCATCGAGAGTGGCTTTGACCTCAAGCAGCTGGTGCGGACGATTTGCAAGTCGACCACCTACCAGCTCAGCTCGCTGCCGAACGATTACAACCTCAAGGACAAGCAGAACTTCTCGCGGTACTATCCCCGCCGGCTGAAGGCCGAGGTGCTGTACGATGGTCTGCACCAGGTGACCGCCACCACGCAGAGCTACTCGGGTCTGCCCGAGGGGACCTCGGCGATGCAGTTGCCGGACCCGACGGTCGGGCCATACTTCCTGAAGGTCTTCGGCCAGCCGCAGGCCGACACTGCCTGTGAGTGTGAACGGTCGCAAGAGGCCAATCTGGCGCAGAGCCTGCACCTGCTCAACAGCAGTGAAGTGCAGGGGAAGATCTCGAATGCGTCGGGACGCTCGGCCATTCTGACCAACGACAAGGAGCGTACCGACGAACAGAAGATCCAGGAGCTGTATCGCTGGGTCTACTCGCGAAATCCGGATGCCGAGGAAATGCAGATTGCCCTCGGTCACCTGAAGAAGCACGAGCAGAACAAGAAGGTGGCCTGGGAAGACATCATCTGGGCGCTGATCAACACCAAGGAATTCCTGTTCAACCACTAAGCGGAACAGATCCCGCCTCCTGGGTTGGGAACTGAGCCATTGAGCGAAACAGCCCCGCGGAAGAGCGATCTTCCGCGGGGCTGTGTGTTTTGGAAAAGGCTCGTTGGGCCGAGATGTGACGTAGTTCGGGGGCTCGCGGATGGTGGGCTTGAGAGGAATCTCGCGGAGGCCGTCTTCCCGCCGACAAACTGACTGCGGCCCATTGATTGGGAGGCGATGACGGGGCACGACGGGGCCGTGGCGACCGGTGTCTTCGGAGAGGGCGGGGGCCGAGACAAGGAGACGCAATCGCGGTCGTCGACAAGGGAGGGCCGAGTCGAGGGCCTCGTCTTTCGAAAATGGCCGGCGCTATTCGGGTTGGCCGTCGTCAATCCGCAGAGAGATCACCAGGCCGGCATATTTGGGGGAATTGCCCGGGTCGCGGAAGAAGCCGCCGTGACAGTTGACGCAGGCGGCTCCCAGATGGACGGCACCGGCCCGGCGGTAGATGCCATCGGCGATTTCCTCGTAGGCGACCTCTCCGGCGGCAATCTCGCGGACCGCCTGTTTCTCGAACACGGTCTTCGGTTCGTGATCGACGCTCATCGCCTTCATGTTGACTGCGATCCAATGGGCTTCGACCTTCCACTGCCGCTTGATCTGCCCAAATACGTCTTCCATTACAAACGAGGGAATGATCGACTTTTCCCGCTGGAAGTAGGTGCGGTGCATCGACTCGAGGGCGGCGATCGAGACGTCATGCAGCAGCCGGGCGCGGTCGCGGGCCTGTTCCACCGAGAGCTTCCGATGCGCGGGGGGATCGAGTTCCGACTCGCGGTGCACTTCCGGGGCCACGGGGGCCTGTCCCATTCCAGGGTTCGCGCAGAACTGACTGGCACACCAGCCGGCGGCGGTCAGCAGGCCGGCACTGAGCAGCTTCGAGACAGTCGGAGCCATGGAATACTCTGGCGGGGCAAGTGGGGAAGTGATCGGGAGGCACTGAAAACAGGACAACAATATCCACAATATTAGCCGCGGGCGGGGGGAGTGCCAAGTGCAAGGTCGGTCCGCGGCGGCCGGGGCTGCCAGCCGAGTTGTGGGAGTCGCAGGAGGGGAGCGGCGCGGAAGTTGGCGGGGAACTGGGGCTCGCGACGGCCAGGAGAGCTGTGGACGAGGGCCCCCGTGGTTGGCGGTAGAAGTGACCTGCACCGCTGTGGGTTGCGGGGTGGACTGTCGCCGGAGGCGGACAGAGCAGGGTGGTCGACAGGAGGGGCGGAATCCGCTTCAATAAGGAATGTGCTCACTCTGGAATGTCTCTACCCATTTCCCGGCGATTGTCCGAGGAAGGTTTGTATGAGCGCGCCCGGTCGATTGATTGCCGTGGGGGATGTGCATGGTTGTCTGCATGCTCTCGAGTGCCTGTTGGAGGCGGTGGCCCCGCGCCCCGAGGACTGCCTGGTCTTTCTGGGGGATCTGATTGACAACGGCCGGGATTCGGCCGGAGTTTTGGATCGGTTGTGTGAGCTGCGGCGGCAGTGCCAGGTGGTGATGATTCGGGGGAACCACGAAGAACTGCTGTTGGCGGTGCACGAGGGGGAGGCGGCGCTGCGGTATTGGGAGGAGTTGGGGGGGATCAACACGCTCAACTCTTACCGTTTCGGGGCGGGAATTGATGACATTCCCGAGCAGCATTGGGTGCTGCTGTTCGACCAGGTTCCGTACTTTGAAACGGAGGATTTCATTTTCACCCATGCCAACTATGTGCCCGAGCTGCCGCTGGCGGAGCATCTGGAGCATGAGTTGCGCTGGGCGCTGTTGGAACCTGAGCAGGTGCGGCCGCACATTTCGGGCAAGACGGTGATTGTGGGGCACACCGAGCAGCGGATGGGAGAGATTCTCGATCTGGGGTTCGCCATCTGCATCGACACCGCCTGCTGGAAGCACGGTTGGCTGACGGCGCTGGAGGTTCGCACACGGCAGGTGTGGCAGGCCAGCCGGTGGGGAACCCTGCGAACCGACGGCGAACCGGTCTTGCGGGAGCGATTGGTTTCGGCGGTGGACCGGGGCTTGGTGGTGTCTGCCGCCAGCGGCGGTCCAAGCTGCGGCTCACCCGATTGAGATTTCCCCCAGGTTGTCGGGGGATGATATCGGCTGGCAGGTTCCGACACGGCCTGGAATTGCTTCAGGCGGTGGGGGTGAAAGAATCGACCCCGGCACGGCGAGTCGGAAGGATGGAGAATCGTTGGTCGAGTCGGCTCATCTGGAAGATCTGCCGCACGATGGGCTGCAACGCACACAGCTTCAGGTCGGCACCGGTCGTGGCCGCCTTCTGTTTCCATTGCACCAGACGTCCCAGAAATGCGCTCGAGACCGCCTCCAGCGCACCGCAGTCGAGCAGGATCCCCCGTCCGGGATGGCTGGCAACCAGTTGCTCGATGTGCCGTTCCAGTTCCTCCAATTGGTCGAGGCCCAGGATGCGGGTTTGGTCGACCCGAATCACGAGACAGTGGGGATTGGCTTCCGATTCAATCGACATGAGAGACCTGGGTCAGGTGGGGGAAAGAAATGGGGTGGCCTTCGTGAGCCGGGCTGCGGTTGGAAAGTGATAAGATGGCTCTTCCGGGCGTTCCGCTTGGCTGGGGAAAGCCGAGGGGTCGGGGAGTCTCACGAGTCTCCCAGCCGTGCTGCGGCCGTCTCAACATCCGGTTCAATTTCGAACTTCTTTGATAATCTGGTCACGTCGAACAGTTCCTGTAGAACTGGACCGAGTCCGGTCAGTTTCAGTCCCCCCTGCGACTTCTGGACCTGGGTCCGCCAGCCAATCAGCTTGGCCAGGAAATCACTGGACACCGCCTCTACGGCGGAGAGATCGAGGATCACTCGGGCTCCCGGATGGGCGGTCAGCCAGGCGCCCACATCCCGATCGATTCCGGTGATCCGATCGGCCGCGAGCAGACGGGAATCGCAGAAACGAATGACCGTGAATGAGTCGCGTGGCTGCAGTTCGAAAGCAGGGCCCGAGGAAGTCATGGACGCGGACTGACAAGGGGTTGAGAAATGTCCCGCAGCGCAGGGCGGGAGTTGCGGGACCCACCGGCTGCTGGGCCGAGGTGGACCCTGGGAAAGTCTGACGGAATCGGCGGCACTTCGCCAGCCCCGGGGGGGAAAGTGGGACGGCTGGGTAGGGCCGAGATTTTGGCGGGGCGTTGGCGGAGAGCGACCCGATCGATGACCCAGATCGGGAGCGAGTTGGGGAGGGAGTGGAGGGAGTGGAGGGAGTTGGCCGGCGGCTGGACGGTGATCGGACGGGAAGAGACGAAAACAGAGACACTCATCCATCAATCGCCCTGGAAGCCATTGTTGCCTCCGGCGCGGCTTTCTAACCTTTCGCTGGAAGATCGGCCTGGATCAGGAGGAAGTGGCGTTGGAGCGGGATGCTCTGCCGCTCGCGGGACCTCAGCTCGCCTGGCTAGGTCAGGAATGGCAACCGAGGGCTGCACGAACCTCACGGGGACGAAGATGCTGTGGAGTGAAGTCGATCTGGTGTTGGTGGGGGGGGTGATCTGTGCCGTCTTTGCGTTGCATGGTCTGATCGAAGCGGCGGAAGTGGCACTGCTGTCGGCGAATCGGTTAGCGCTGCGCGAGCAGGCGCAGCGGGGCTCGGCTGGTGCGGCCCGAGCGTTGCAGATTGCCGACCAGCCGGTTCGTTTGTTATCGACAGTCGTCACGGTGCGGAAGCTGTTGTCGAGCCTGGCGTCTGTCTATCTCGGATCGCAGCTGATCAGTCATCTCGAAAATGTGCTGCAGGGAACTCTGGGAGCCCGCCCAGCTCATTCGGTGGCGGTCCTCATTGTCTCGATCGGGGTCACGGTCGTCTCTCTGCTGCTGGGAACGCTGATCCCCAAGCGGCTGGCGGTGAATTCCCCGGAGAGTTTCGCCCGGGGGCTGTCTTGGCCGATGCAATGGTTGCAGCGGTTGGTGGGACCGGTCGCCAGCCTGATGACACGTGTGACCGACCTGCTTGTCGGTCGCGCGGGAACAGATCCCAAACGGGCCCAGGCCACCTCGCTGCAACAGATCCGTTTTCTGATCGAGCAGGGAGCGGACGAAGGGGTGATCGACTCGGTGGAGCAGCGTCTGGCGTCGGAGGTGCTCGGACTGGGTGAGAGTTCAGTCAAGACAATCATGCGTCCCCGCTCTTTGATCCAGGCGCTGGAGCTGGAAGCGGGGGGAGATGAGCTGTGGCGCGACCTGCGGGAATATGGCCATTCCCGGGTCCCTGTCTATCAGGGTGATCTCGATCACATCGTGGGAGTTCTCGATCCCAAAGAGCTGCTGGGAATCGATCCGCAGGTCAGCCTGCGCCAGCTGCAGCCGCTGCTCAAGGCTCCGCTGTTCGTGCCCGATAATACCCGAATCGATCAGCTGCTCGTTCAATTTCGCGAAAAACATGACACCCTCGCGGTGGTCGTGGACGAATTCGGAGCGACCCGTGGCGTGGTCACGCTGGGGAATGTCTTGGATTTGCTCGTGGGGGATCTGCTGGAAGAGAACCGGCTGCGGGCCGAGCAGATGTTTGTGGTCCGCCATCCCGGGGAATGGCTGGTGGATGGCAGTTGTCTCCTCACCGAACTGTTCCAGAGACTGGGGACACCCGAGCTCAAAGGTCGCGCACACCCGCAGGTCAAGACCCTCGGGGGGCTGCTGTTGCACGAACTGGGCCGACTGCCGGAGCTGGGGGAATCGGTCGGCTGGCAGGGCTGGAACTTCGAGGTGCTGGACCTCGACGGCCGCCGGGTCGACCGGGTGTTGGTCAGCCGGTCCCCGCGGGGCTGAGTGCCCTGCCGGGTCGTGCGGGCTGTCGCACCGTTCGCGCGGTCAGGCCATCACACCATTCAACCTGTTACGTCAGGATTTCGGAAATCACCCGCCCGTGGTCGATGTCGAGCCGGCGGCGGCCGGGGACTTCGAGCCGTCGTCCATCCAGCCCCAACAGGTGCAGCACGGTGGCGTGCAGATCGGTCACGTAGTGCCCTTCTCCCAGGGCGTGGTAACCGAGTTCGTCGGTCGCTCCGTGCACGTGTCCCGCCTTGAGTCCCGCCCCCGCCATCCAGATGGTGAACCCGTTGGGGTGATGATCGCGGCCATCTTTTCCCCCGCCCCGCTGTTCCAGCCCCGGGGTCCGGCCGAACTCGGTGCAGAAGACCACCACGGTGTCTTCGAGCAGACCCCGCTGCTTGAGATCGTGGATCAGTCCGGCGACCGGTTTGTCGACCGAGGCGCAAAGGCGGGTGTGATTGTCTTTGAGCTTCTGGTGCGAATCCCACACGCCGTAGGGGGAGGGGAAGACCTGCACGAACCGGACCCCCCGCTCGACCAGGCGCCGGGCAGCCAGCAGCCGTTGCCCGGCGACCTTGGTGGCGTCGTTGTCGAGCCCATACATCTGCGAGGTGGCGGCGGTCTCCTGGGCGAAGTCGATGGCTTCCGGGACGGCGGCCTGCATGCGGTAGGCGAGTTCATAAGCCCGAATACGGGCTCTCAGCTCGGCGTCTTCGGGGTACTCGACCGCAGCCAGGCCGTTGAGCCGGTTGACGAGGTCAAATTCCCGCTGCTGCTGCTCGGCGGTCTGCTGCGCCTGCCGTTTGCCGAACGGGAGCGGATTGTTCGGATCGAGTGCCAGGGGAACCCCCGCGAACTGCGGTCCGAGGTAGTACGAATCGATCGACTGGCGCGTGTCGGAGCGGGTGGGGCCACCCAGCACCACGAATTGCGGCAGGTTGTCGTTGATCGAAGCCAGGCCGTAAGTCGCCCACGCCCCAATCGAGGGCTGGGGCTCATCGAGGCGGTGTCGGCCGGTATGAATCTGGTTCTCGGCGGCGTGGTCGTTGTCGGTGGTCCACATATTGCGGACAAAGCAGAGGTCGTCGACGCAGGTCGCCAGGTGGGGCCACCAGTCGGTCATTTCGATTCCCGACTGTCCGTGCTTCTTCCAGCCCACCTGCATGGGGTAGATGGTGGGATAGACGTCTCGGACGTTGATTTCCTCGGCCGGCACCGACCGAAACCGGGCGCGGTGCAGTGGGGAATTGAGCGGATTCTCGAAAGGGGTCTTGTCGAACGTTTTGCCGGCGTGCTCGTTGAGAGCGGGCTTGGGGTCAAAGGTCTCGACGTGGCTGTAGCCCCCCGACAGGAAGATCCAGATGACCGACTTTGCCCGGGGGGCGGGAAGCGGCTCGGCCGGGGGCGGTTCTTCGGCCACGGCGCGTCGGACACCGTCGCCGGCCAGCACGGCCGAAAGGACCAGGCCGGTGAATCCCATGCCAAAGTCAGCCAAAAAGGCCCGCCGCGGGTGGGGCGTGCAGCAGGAGAAGTGTGCTGAGTCGTTGAGATTCATGGGAGACACCTGGTTCGTTAGCGGATCGCCACGAAGTCGTTGTGATTGAGCAGCACCCGTACGAGCCCCGACCGGGCCGCCTCAGGAGTGGGGGCGGGAGCGCCCAGGAATTGGGCGCAGGCTTCGAGTTCCGCCGGGGTGGGGCTGCGCGACAGAATCTGCTGATAGGCCCGCACGATGAACGGGGCCACCCCTTGCCGTTCGGCGGGAGACAGCGCCTCGTGGAGCTGCACGGCCAGTCGGGCCGACAGTTCGTGGGCGAGATCACTGTTGCTGAGGGCCAGCGCCTGCTGGGGAATGATGGTGCGCGACCGGCGGTAGCAGTCGGACGGCTCGGGGCCGTCAAAGAGCATGCCCAACTGGCTCTTGCCATCCTCTTCGGGCTGGCAGCAGTAGTAGAGACTCCGCCGGAAGGTGGTGAGCGAGTCTTTGTTTTCGAGCTCCTGGCCTCCCAGCGTGGGGTCGAGGCGGCCGGCGACCGCCAGCAGGCTGTCGCGGACCACCTCGGCCTCCATCCGTCCGACGTTCATCCGCCACAGCAGCCGGTTTTCGGGGTCGGTCTTCGCCGCGGGGGAATCGGCGACGGCCGAACTGCGCTGGTAGGCGTCACTGGTCACCAGCAGACGATGCAGGTGCTTCATGCTCCAGCCCGAATCGATCAACTCGACCGCCAGCCAGTCGAGCAGTTCGGGATGGGTGGGAGCGGTGCCATTGCGGCCGAAATCGAACACACTCGACACCAGTGGCTGGTGAAAGTGCCGCATCCAGATGTGATTGACGGCTACCCGGGCTGTCAGCGGGTTCCGGCGGTCGATGATCGCCTTGGCCAGACCCGCCCGACGGCCGGTGCTGGAGGTGGGATAGGTCTGGCTGAGCGGCGTGTAGGTGTCCGTGAGCGGCTGGGCGAGGGCCGCCTCGGCCGATTCGCGTGCTGTTGCGGCGGTTGCCTGCTGCGCCCGGGCCGCCTCGATCTCCTTGGCCCGGTTGGCGTCGGAAACAGGTTTGGCCTCGGCATTTGCCAGGGCGAGTTCGGCCTGAAGCACGGCCGACTGGGCGGCGGCCAGAGTGGCGTCCCGTTCGGCCTGCTGCGCGGCCTGCGGGGCGGACGCGGACGACAGTCCACTGGCGGGAACAAACCGCGCCCGGTCGGCGGTGATGCGGGCTTCGACCGCCCGGAGACCCGCCTGGGCCGAGGCCAATTGGGCTTCTGCCGACTGCAGCCGCAATTCGGGTAGTTTCGCCTGCCGACGGGCGGAGGCCAGCCGCTGTTCCAGCGGCGCGAGCGCATTCGGCTGCAGCACATCGGTCAGCAACGAGGTCGCGGGGGACATGCCGTAGCTCGACGCCTCCCAGCTTCCCAGACCCACCACATCCCGGCCCCCGGCATAGGCGGGGGGTTCGAAATCGAAGTGGGCCACCACCTCACCTTTCTGATCGGCAGCCGCGGGCCCCTGGGTCAGAATCAGTTCGTCAATCGCGGCCACACTGCCGGTGCGGGCGTCGAAAGAGATTCCCTTGGTGGAATCTCCCACCGGATTCCATCCATGCGTCGCCACGGGAACCGCATCGACCAGCAGTTGATTGTCGGACAGCGAGCGGACCGACAGCAGCATCGTGTTGGCGCTGGTCTGCAGCACCAGTTTCACATGGAAGCGGTCCTGACCGGCGTCACGGTTGAATTGCCCCGCAGCGAACTCGTTGAACGTGCCGGGCTGGTACGACATGATCCGCCCCTGGTCGAAGGCGACATACCCGGCGGTCAGCCCCTCGATGAGGTGCTTGGCGAGCTGGAAATTGAAGTGGCCAGGGGACAGCAGCCGAACCTGGAATTCGATCGTGAATCCATCCCGCAGCTCTTTCAGGCCGGGAAGCCGGTTCATCAGCACGCGGCGTCCCTGGGTGGCGTCGAACAGCAGCGATTGCTTGCCGACGAGAGGCCCATTGGTTCCAGCTTCGATTGCCGCGGTCTTCGCCTGTTCGAGTGCCTGACCGGCGGCCGCCAGCTCTTCGGCAATCGCGGCCGGAACCGTGGCGTCGAGCGACTTGACCTGGGTGAGGTTCTGCTCGGCTGCGGTGAGAGCCCGCCGGGCGTCGTCACGGACCGTCTGCTGCAGTTCGGGATTCAGGCCGGGATAATAGCCCTGCGCAGGGAGCTGGATGGGCTGGATCTCCAGCGGCACCTGGGCTTTCAGAAAGGCGGGCAGGGTGGGGGGGAGTGAGCCTTTTTCCTTGACCCGGTTCCGCTCATCACCGCCGGTATACAGCCAGGTGGGGGCGTCGGGGGTCTTGTCGTAAATGCTGACCATTCCCAGCCGCTGAATCTTCCGCAGGGTGCTGTAGTTGTATTCCTGGAAGGGTCCGGGGTCCGCCTCGCCGGGAAGCCGGTCCTGGCGGATCGCAATCGGTTCGAAGAACGCCCGCAGGCCGAAGTAATCGGTCTGGGCGATGGGATCGTATTTGTGATCGTGGCAGTGGGCACAGTTGAAGGTCAGCCCGAGGAAGGCCTTGCCGGTGTGCTCGACCGTGTTCCGCATCCAATCGTTGGGGTTCAGGGCGTACCAGTTGCGGATGAGGTAGCCAGTCGCCACTGCGGCGTGCCGGTCACCCGGTTTCAGCTCATCGGCCGCCAGCATCTCGGCCACCATCTGGTCATAGCCGCGGTCTTCATTGAGGGAATTCACAATCCAGTCGCGCCACCGCCAGATCTGGGGGGCGCTGTTCCAGACGTCGGGGACGTAGCGGCGGCCGAACCAGTCGGCATACCGCCAGACGTCCATCCAGTGCCGTCCCCACCGTTCGCCATAATGGGGCGAACGCAACAGGCGGTCGACCACCTTGGCATAGGCCTCGGGGGACGTGTCGGAGAGAAAGTCGAGCAGTTCCTCGCGGGTGGGGGGGAGGCCGGTGAGGTCCAGCGAGACCCGCCGCAGCAGGGTGGCCCGGTCGGCCGGGGGACGGGGGACCAGTCCCGCCTGTTCCAGCCGTTGTCCCACAAACGCATCGATGGGATGGACGGGCTGGTGCCCCTGCAGTTGGGGCACGGGGGCGCGGACTGGTGGTTGGAAGGCCCAGTGCGCCCGGGGATCGGCTTCGGGGGTTTCTTTCGTGGGGGCGGGGGTGCGGGCGGCGATCCACAGGCGGAAGTGCTCGATCTGCTCGGCGGTCAGCGGGTGTCCTTCCGGGGGCATTCGCTCGGTCAGGTCGGTCGCCAAGAACCGTCGGAGCAGTTCGCTGCCGTCGGGGTCACCCGCCGTCACCACAGCCCCGCTGTCCCCCCCCTTCAGCAGCAGTTCGGCGGTGTCGACGCGGAGGCCGGCCTTCTGTGCCAACGCTCCGTGGCAGGCGTAGCACCGTGCCTTGAGCACGGGTTTGATGTGCTTGAGATAGTCGACCCCGGCTGCGGTAGAGGAGGCCGCAGGCGGCTGTTCGGCTTGTGCATTGGAGCTGGCTGGCGGGTGAATCCACGCGGCCGATAAACCCAGCCACAAACAAAGAAAACACGCCGTTCGCCAAAAATGTCTGGGCATGCAAGCAGACTCAACAAGCGGTGAACGAGAAGCCGGTCGCTGGTCTGTCGCCGCAGGGAGAAGACGATGCCGTCCCCCCCGGATTCGACAGTCAGTTTCCGTAACCTATCAAGACTAGTTTATGGGAGAGTGCATGTCCATGAGACTCGGGTCGAGCGTCAGTCCCAGACCGGGGGAGTCGGGAAGTTCGACCGTGCCCTGGCCGGTGTAGAGTGAGGGTGAGGCGCAACGCGTGGTGTGAAAGACAGGACCGATGATGTCGGCAGCGTGCTGCTCGACGGTGATGTTGGGGAGGGCGACGGCGAGATGGGCCATGGCGCTGGAGGCCAGATCCCACTCGACATTGCTGCCGATGGCGCATTGGACGCCGGCTGCCTCGGCCATTGCGACAATCTCCAGGGTGGGGAGGAGGCCGCCGTGTTTTCCGGGGTAGACGCTGAGAATGTCGCAGGCCCCCAGCTTGAGGCACTGCCAGGCCGACTTCGGGGTAAACACCGCCTCGTCCGCCATGATCGGCAGTGTCGAGTGACGACGGACCCGGGCCAGACCCTCGAGGTTTTCCCGATGCACGGGCTGCTCCAGGAACGCCACCCCCAGCCGATCGAGTTCCGGAATCGCCCGGATCGCCTCACTTTCGGTCCAGCCTCCATTGGCGTCGACCGTGAGGCGAATACCCGGGCCGATCGCATCGCGCACTGCTCCAATGCGGTGCAGATCGAAGTCGAGGGGATCGTGTCCGACTTTCAGCTTGATGGTGCCGAAGCCTTCGGCAACCAGCGCTCGGGCCACCTGGGCCGAGGGTTCGGCGGGCAGGGGCATGATGGGGAATCGCAGGGGGATGATCCGGGAGCGGACCGCCCCCCCCAACAGCTGGTAGACCGGGACCCCCAGCGACTTGCCCAGGAGGTCGAACAGGGCCATCTCGATCCCGGCCTTGGCGAACGAGTTTCCCCAGGTTTTCTCGAGTTTTTTGAGGCAGAGCCGGATTTGGCGGGGGTCGGCGCCAACGAGGCGGGGGGCGAAATGCTGTTCAATGAGGGCCTGGGCACCCGCCTGGGTTTCTCCGCTCCAATCAGCAGAGCCATTCACCTCTCCCCAACCGGTCAGGCCGACATCGGTCTCAATGGCAACCAACACGATCTGGGAATGGAAACGAAACCCCTTCGTTTCGGCGACCCTGCCGACCCGGCGATCGATGGGGACCTGACAATTGTGGGTTTTCAGCGAGACGATCTTCATAGGGAGTGGCGGGACAGTGGTGCGAGGAGGAGGGCTTGGTGGCCCGACTGTACCGGGGATGATCGGCCGAAGCACGGGCCGATCCAATGGCTGGCCTGGATTCGGACGGCGTGTGAGGCCGACCCTGGGCAAGAGCGGGCTGTCGCGGGGGATGTCCCCCTTGTGAGGACTTGAATTGCAGGAATTGCACGAATTTCAAGGTCACCGGAAGAAAATCTGTCTTTTTGTTTTGCAATCCTCAGATTCACTGCGTATTTTCCTTCGGGTGTCCGTTGTAGACGTCGCCAAGGTGTTAACCGGATCTGTAGAGATTCGGGATCACTCTGAGCGGCAAGTAACGCCGTTGGAAGCCAACTTCTCCTCTTCGGTGATCTTCCGAATCTCCATGCTGCATGCAACTCTCTTTCGCTTGCGGACTCAGCCATCCTGGCTGTGGGTGCTGCTTGTGATGGGGTTTGTTGTTGCTGGGGCTGGTCGAGCCGACGCGAGTTGTGGTGATTATGTGCTGATTGGCAATCGCCACGCGGCGCTGCTGATGGAGATGAAAGGGCATCACGCCCCGTCTTCGGCTTTGCTGTTGGTGGAGGTTTTCGGGGCGACCCGGAAGCCCAGCCAGCCCTTGCCGTGCCATGGGCCTCAGTGCCGCCAGCGGAAAGCTCCCAAGGGTTTGCCTGTCTCCGTGGTTTTGTCGGTGGAGCAGTCGGACGCCGTGTTGGCGGAATTCGCTGACCTGTCTCCTGTCTTGCAGCCCAGCGTGCAGGCTTTAAACACCACGCGGCTGCCGAACGAAGTGTCGGGTCGAGGACTGTATCGTCCTCCCCGATGTGCCTGATCTGGCGTCTCCGCGACCTCCAAAGTGGGTTTGTTGGATGAGGCTGGAGAACGGCGGATGGTTGGCGAGCCCTTCGAATAAGGTTTGTCACCGAGGGTTTTTTGGCGGTTGTCAAGTGTTTCGGCACTCCAATCTTCCCTCTGCCGCTCCGGGCGACAAAGCTCGATTCCGCTCCTCAGTGACTCGTCGGCCATTGCCCTGATTTCGCCCCTTCCCTGAAGTGGTTGCGAAATCGTCCAAGGGCTCCCGCGAATCATGCCAGCCCTGCTCTCGTCCGGGAACGCCGTCGGCTCGATCGCACGGAGGACCAAAATGTCCCGGTCGCGATCGCCGGTTTGGGGGGATTCTTGCGATGTCCCCCGTTGTGATTCCGGGCCAGTCTTGGGCTGGCCCGGCAAATGAATGAACAAGTGAAGCGTTCTGTCGCACAGGGTGTCGTGGGATCTTCCCTGCCTGTGGAGTTCGACTGGTCTGTTTCTTCTGGTCTTCCCCGGCCAGTTTCCTGTTCTGGTTCTTGTGTTCCTGGAGGTTTCTGATGAAGACTGTTGCGTTGCGTCGCAAGCGTGGGTTCACGCTGATTGAGCTTCTGGTGGTGATCGCGATCATCGGCATTCTGGTGGCGCTGTTGCTGCCCGCCGTGCAGCAGGCCCGCGAGGCGGCCCGCCGGACGCAGTGCAAGAACAATCTCAAGCAGATTGGCTTGGCGATTCACAACTACGCCGACACCTATCAGTTACTGCCCCTCTGTCTGACGTCGACCCCCAAGGCGATTTCGGTGCACGCCTATCTTCTGCCGTTCCTCGACCAGTCGCCGCTGTACCAGCGGATCAACTTCAACGAAGGGTGGTCGCATATCAGCAATGCTCCCGTTGTCGATGCCAAGTTGCCGGTCTTCCTCTGCCCCTCCGATTCCTCGACCGGTCTTCCCACGGGGTGGGCGGCCACCAACTATCGGGCCAACCAGGGAAGTGAAATCCTGCATGGCAACAACACCGGGGTCCCCGCCAGCGACCCGAACTATGGCCGTCCGAATGCCAACGGCGTGTTTATTTCGAAGCTGGCCCTGTCGATGGCCGACATCACCGACGGGACCTCGCAGACCGCGGCCTTCAGCGAGCACCCGATTGGTGATTTCAGCAACGGGTTCTCGAGCCCGACCGATACGTTCCGCCCGGGAACCTATCCCAACACTCCGGATGAAGCGATCCTGCAGTGCAATGCGATCGACCCGATGAATCTCTCCTTCCAGGGGGTTTCGAACGTGGGGGCTCCCTGGATGCAGTCGTACCACTCGACCACCCAGTATTTCCACGTCGCTCCTCCCAACACCCGCAGCTGCATGTTCCCCCCGGGACGCATCTCGACCACGGCCAAGAGCCGGCATGTGGGGGGTGTGCATGTGCTGCTGTGCGATGGCTCGGTGCGGTTCGTGGGAGACAGTGTGAACCTGGCCACCTGGCGAGCCCTCGGCAGCCGCAATGGCCGCGACATCGTGGGCGAGTTCTAAGACCAGCACTCGTACGGGGAAAGACCGGTTCCCGGGGGAAGACCCATTCCCCCGGGAATTTGGCTGATGGACCCCGTTGTTCACCGCAGAGAAGCCGCGGCGGCTGCTGTGGCGTGAGGATTGTGGCTGCTGGCTGTCGATTTTTTTCCCAGGGAAGTGAGGCGGGGTTGGGAGTTGGCCCGTGCTTCAGGGCAGCCACGTGAAATTCTTGGATCAAGGAGTTTGTCTGTGTTTCAGGGTGTTGTGAGCGAGCGTGGCGGAGCGGGTCTCTGGCGGGTTCTCTTCGCTTCCGGAGTGGCCCTGCTGCTCGCCGGCTGTGGGGCGAAGCAACTGCAGCTCGAAGGGACCCCCGAAGAGGGGGGCCAGGTGCTCGGCCAGATGCTGAAGGCCTGGCAGGAGGGAACCAGCCTGACCGACTTCGCCAAATCACGCACCCCCGCCATGACCGTGGTCGATGAGGAATGGGCGGCGGGTTACAAACTCAAATCATTTGAAATGGGGACGGCCACGCAGTTCGGGGGATTGTGGCGTGTTCCGGTCAAGGCGGTCGTCATTCATCCACAGCAGGGGGAACGCGAACGCAGCCTGGCCTACGGCGTCACACTCAAGCCGACCATCTCGATCATTCGCGCCGACGACACCGAATTCTGATCCTCCCGGGCCCCACCGCCGGTGGCAACCTCTGGCATCCTCTGAACAGCCTGTTTTCGAAGGAGATCCCATGACATTGCGTGGAATCCGCTGGCTCTGCCTGTCACTTGTCTGGATCGTTCCCACGGTGCATGCCAGCCTGGCGCGGAGCCAGGAGGCGGGTAGCTCCTCGCGGCCCAAACCGGTTCCCGCGACCCGGGACGAGATGAAGGCGGCGCTTGACCGCCTGAAATCGCGTCAGCCGCGCCTCCCGCTTCCTCCCCCGACCCCCGAGGAGGAAGAACAGGCGAAGCAGAATACGGCGGCGCGCGGCCTGGGCGGCGGGCTGGTCAACAATGCCCGCATGCGAAACCGCTACCTGCCCGAAGAACTGCGCGGAGCCGGTTTCTCGCGTGATCCCGACCCGGTCATGCAGCTCAAGGCCCCGTTCATCACCGAGCTGTTCTGGATCGCGTCGCGAGTGAACAACTGCCACTACTGCCTGGGGCACCAGGAGACCAAGCTGGCGGCCGATGGACTGACCGAAGACCAGGTGGCCGCCCTCGATGGAGACTGGACCGACCAGTCTCCCGCCCGCCAGGCCGCCTTCGCCTTCACCCGCAAGCTGACCTACGAGCCGCACCGCATCACCGACTCGGACGTCGCCGCGCTGGCCCAGCACTATCCGGGACTGCAGCCCCTCGAGATCGTCTACCTGGTGGCCCGTTACAACGCCACCAATCGCTGGACCGACAGCCTGGGCATTCCCCAGGAGGGACACCGCGATTATCTGACTCCCACCGCCGCGGCGGTCCAGAAACGGCCCAGCGGTGTCGCCCCGCTTCCCGCTGCGAAGGTGTCCGCCGTGGCGGTCGATGCTCCCCGTCCTGCTCTCGAGCCGCGCAGCGAGGTCGAACGCCGCCTGACCGAAGCCCGCACCCGCCAACCCCGGTTTCCCCTCCTCACCGAGGCCGAGACCCGGCAGGTGAAGGCCGATCTGCCGCCCGGTCCGCTTCCCGCCTACATCCGGCTGTTGGCCCACTTCCCCAAGACCGGGGTCGGAGCGATTCAAAGCCAGCTCAACCTCGAGCAGTTCGGCAAGGTCACTCCGCTGCTGAAGGCTCGCATCGCCTGGGTGGCGGCCCGACACGATCACGCCTGGTACGCCCTCGACCACGCCCGGGCCCAATTGCGTACCCTGAAGCAGACCGATGACCAGATCTTCGCTCTCGACACCCTCGCCGGGGATCTGCCGGAGGGGGACAGGCTGGCCCTGCAGCTCACCCGCAAGTTGACGGTGACCCCCCAGTGGATCACCGATGAAGACATCGCCGGTCTGCGGAAGCACTTCCCCGATGCCGAGGTCGCGGAGATTGTTTACCGCATCACCCAGGCGGCCCAGTTCGATCGGCTGACCGAGGCGGCCAACCTCCCCTGCGACAGCCCGCTGGCGGGCTGATTCCGTTCCTGATGGATCTGTTCCGGAAGACGGGGGGCCCCGATTGGCGCGGGCCCCTCCGGCTGGCCGCTTACTGCTGTTTGTCTTCCGGGAACATCCAGATCACGGCATTTTGCCGAAGTTCGGCGAGCAGTTCCTTGACCGATTTCGAGAACTGCTTGCGGCGCAGGTCTTCCTTGATGGCGTCCTGCACCTCTTCAAAGGGCTTGTAGCGGGCGTCATCCCGGTCGAGCACCTTCACGATCCAGAACGATTCCTTGATCGGGAATGGCTCGCTGATCGAACCAATCGGCATTTCAAACAGCGCGGTGTCGACCTCGGCATACGCCAGGCTGCCCTGGGTGGTCCAGTCTCGAATCCCCCCCGTCTTGGCGGTGGGGCCATTCGAGTGTTCGCGGGCGAGGGCGTCGAAATCGGCCCCGCTGCGCAATTGCTGCACGAGCTCGCGGGCCAGTTTTTCGGTCGCCTGCGGGCCGCCATGCTTGCTGTTTTCGAGATCAAGCTGCTGCCAGCGCACCCGGGCCTCGACCTTGTACTCTTCGAGATGTTCGCGGTAGTGGGCCAGCAGGTCGGGCCGGTCGAACCCGTCGCGGGGCATCGCCTTGCTCGCCAGGAACTGCTCGGCCATTTTCTGGCTGCGGATCTTGTGCCGCATGACTTCCACCGACAATTCCGATTTCCGCAGCTCGACTTCCAGCTCGCCGATGCTGCTGACCCCCAGGCTCTTCATCTGCTTCTTGAGATCTTCATCGACCTGCTTGTTGAGCGACGCCTGCAGCCCGTCGAACTGCTCGGGCTTCAGCTTCCGCCGCAACGCCTGCAGCAGCAGCTCCTGCTCGATGTATTGCTCGATGAATTTTTCGGCCACCATCCGGCGGAACCGCTTGTACTCGGTGGGGGAGAGCTGGGCTTTGGCCTGCTTCAGTTGCGGGGTCGCCGGGACCAAAACATCGTCATAAAAGATCGGCTGGCCGTTGACCACCGCCGCCACTTCACCCCGGGGATGAGGACTGGCGATCCGGGCCACCCCCGAGTCTGCCGTTCCATCACTCGAGGATGCGGGACGGACTTCGCCCGATTCCGAATCTTCGCCCGCGGCCAGAGAGGTGCTGCTGTCCTGAACCGGAGCCTTGCTCGAATCATCCATCGAGATCCGCCGCGGCGGAGGGGGCACAACGGGA
>Ga0315899_10001636_pt1 | contig 25422 bp, 21 predicted proteins | sample LakEriMetagenome_2_FD_203518 | JGI IMG/M metagenome (GOLD analysis project Ga0315899, IMG submission 203518) | Freshwater fungal communities from buoy surface, Lake Erie, Ohio, United States - Buoy 4 MA112 | ecosystem: Environmental > Aquatic > Freshwater > Lake | place: USA: Lake Erie, Ohio... | reverse complement strand
AAGAAATGTTTTCTGAACGCCTTTATTGGCTTTGTTTTCATCGCCAATGAACTCACCAACGAATGCCTGCTCCTCTCGAGGTATCAGGGAGTAGTAGGAAGAGTCGCCCATGTAAAATGCCTGACGGATGAACTTGCTGGCATCTACAATTGATAAGGATCGCGAAAATGGATGAATGGTGGTGTCTTTAAGCGTTAGCTCATAGTTGGCTAAGAGCGATTGCAACTCTTCTATTTTCTGAAGGTTTTTGTCTTTTGTTATTTGACCTTTTTTACCACAGTCGACGAGGATTTCAAAAGGCATAACACCATTGAAATTTGATTCAAACCATTTTAAGTCGGTTATAACACGGTCGCTATCCGGAATGTCGTCCACAATATTACCGGTGGTGTGAATTCTACTGATTCCGTAAAGTCCCGCTGCAGTGAGAATGATTGTAACAATGTAGATTGGTTTCCGATGAAAAATAACTGTGCTCACCAGGGAGTCGAGAATTTTCTCGAGCCAGGGAGAATTCAAGTGTCCTAAGTGACGTTCGGTAGGTGGCGGCAGGTAGCTGTATACAATGGGGAAAACTATGAGCGAGAGGAAAAATGCTAACAGGCAATTAAGGCTTGCTATTACCCCAAAGTGTTTTAATAAATCGCTTGAGGTAAAAATGAACGTAGCAAAACCAACCGCAGTAGTAGCATTAATCATGAATGCTGCTGCTCCCGCTTTTTGAACAACACGAGCGAGCGCTCTGGTTTTATTGCCATAGCGCTGGTATTCCTGGTGGTATTTCGTGACGAGATAAATACAATTGGGCACCGTGGTCACAATCATGAGAGGAGGGATCAACCCCATTAGCATCGTAATGGGATAGTCGAACAGCGCGATGCTGCCCATGGCAATTACGACCGAAACAACCACCACACTCATGACCACCAGTGTCACCTTCACGCTGCGGAAAAAAACAAGCAGCAAGGTCATGCAAATGATGGCAGACAGAATCGTGAAGAATTTGAGCTCGGCCTTTACCTTTAGCGTCATGACTGAGCGTATGTAGGGCATGCCCGACACATACGTTTGAATGCCCGTCTCGCGGGTAAAATTGTCCGAAAGCTCGAGCATGCGCTCTACAGCATTTCCTCTGTTTTCCGAGTTGAACAATCCGGCATTCACGAAAACCATCATGAGACCGGCATGCGTCTGGTCGTTAAAAAGCAGGTTTTTGTAAAACGGAAGTTGATAGAGCACATTACGAATGGAGTCTAATTCAGCCTGTGATGTGGGGTCGTGATCGACCAATTGTCTAAACTCGAATTGCTGCAAAACTGTGTCTTTCACAAGATTGTAGCAGTTGGCGGTCGAAAAAATACTATCCACCATAGGTATGGGCAGACCATCCACATCGACCGTGGTAGCTTGAAGGTCGCGCAGTAGTTTTCGCCAATGGTTGAAGTTATCTAATTCCCAGATGCGCTCGTCGCGATAACCGATAGCTAGCACAGTGCCGTCTTCGCTGAATTGATCGATGAAATTGCGGTACTCTACATACGTGCTATCGTCTTCGGGCAATACACCTCCGAATTTGTAGCTCATACGTGCATATTGTGACTGCCAACCCATGAAGATAGTTATCACGAGAAGAACCGCCGCCAAAGGCAACCGGTAACGCAATATGAAAGCTCCAATTTTACCCCACATGGTATTAGCGGCAAAGAAACGATAAGAAGTGCACGGATACCAAAAATTGATGTAGGTTTGAAGCGTTATGTTGAAGCAAACAATCCAGCAAAAATTACAGGTCAAATTATCCCCACAGCAAATTCAATTAATGAAAATGCTGCAGATTCCTACCATGGAATTAGATCAGCGTATCAAAGAGGAGATGGAGGTGAATCCGGCATTGGAAGAGGGTGCAGACGAGAATGAGGGCAATGAAGACGAAGATTCTCAGGACCAGCAAGAAGAACAGGAGAATGAGACGAAGGAGGATGACGAAATCGATCTATCGGATTATTTTGACGACGATGAGACGCCCGATTACAAGTTAAAGGTCAACAATCACAGTGCAGATGATGAAGAACGGGATACTCCGCTCGGCGCTGGTCGAACGTTTCAGGATTTGTTGTATGCCCAGCTGGGCATGACAGAGCTCGATGAGCAGCAGCGTTTGTTGGCTGAGTATTTAATTGGTAACCTTGATGAAAATGGCTATTTGCGTAGAGAGTTGGTAGCTGTTGCCAACGATTTGGCGTTTACCATGAACATAAGCGCTTCGGTTGCTGAGTTGGAAGAAGTGCTCTCAGTGATACAAGAGCTCGATCCACCGGGTGTTGGAGCCCGCGATTTGCGCGAATGTCTGCTCATCCAAGTAAAGCGATCGGAGGTTCGCAATGTTGATACAGTTTTGGCTGAGCGTGTGCTGGTAAAGTTTTTCGAAGAATTTACCAAGAAGCATTACGAAAAAATAGCCAAGAGACTCGACATCGAAGAGGATGATCTCAAACCGGCCATCGACTTCATACTTCATCTGAATCCGAAGCCAGGGAATAGTATGCTCGAATCAACTCGCACGGTTCAGCACGTTGTTCCCGATTTTTTGCTTGTGGTGGAAGATGATGAGCTGAAGCTGACACTCAACTCGCGCAATGCTCCTGAGTTGCGCATCAGTCGTGAATATCGTGATATGATGCAACACTATGCAAAGGCTAAGGTGAAAGACGCGAAGGAGAAGGAGGCGCTCTTATTTGTGAAGCAAAAAATTGATAGCGCCAAATGGTTTATAGATGCTATTAAGCAGCGCAATGATACCCTTCTATATTGCATGCAGGCCATAGTAAACTATCAAAAGGAGTTCTTCCTTTCGGGTGATGAAACCAAGCTGAAGCCGATGATTTTGAAAGATATTGCCGACATAGTCCATATGGATATTTCCACTATAAGTCGTGTTGCCAACAGCAAGCATATTCAAACACCTTATGGCACTTACCTTTTGAAGTATTTCTTCAGTGAGAGTTTGAGTACCGACGATGGGGAGGAGGTTTCATCGCGTGAGGTGAAGCAAATTTTAAAGGATGCCATTGAAGCCGAGCAAAAGAGAAAACCTCTTACCGATGAGAAGTTGATGAAGTTGCTCAACGAAAAGGGTTATAATATTGCACGCCGCACAGTGGCCAAATACAGGGAGCAATTGGGAATACCTGTTGCCCGATTGAGAAAGGAATGGTAGAAATAGCAACTGAAAATAAAGATGATTCATTGAAACATAGGGCCACCTATCGCTTTGCTCAGGTGCTTTCTCTTGTATTTCATCCTCTTTGGATGCCGTTGATTATTTATTTATCGGTTCGCACCATTGATCCGTACTACATAGCCCCTTCGCAGGCAGATTATTTTGTTTTCTTGCTGTTGGGTATCAACATTGTCGCCCCCGCTGTGAGTATGCTCATTATGATAAAGTACGGCATGCTGAGTAGTATTGAATTGCGAAATCGAAAAGAACGATTCGGTCCTTATTTACTCGTTATTTTTTATTACGCATTGTCGTATTTCATGCTTCGCTGGAAAGGGCCGTATTTACCGGATACTGTTTTTAGTTTTTTCATATCCGTAATTGTTTCACTGATTATCAGTTTGTCGATCAACAGCGTCTGGAAAATCTCCGTGCATATGTTGGCGCAAGGTGGTGTATTTGGCACTTTGCTCGCCCTGAATGTGATTCATCCCAATCTAGATACAGTATATCCGGCCTTGTCGCTTCTGATGGCAGGGGTTACCGGTTACTCTCGCTTATACCTCGACGCCCACACACACGGTCAGGTGTATGCCGGTTTTTGTTTAGGCGCTTTTGTCAACTGGTTGATCATTTCGCAAACCATCATGTTGTGACAATTCGTTGTCTTATTCAATCATGTGAAAGTTGCTTTTGCCATTTCCATGCATCTCTCAGTGCATCTGCCAACGAGCGTTCAGTTTTCCATTGAAGGTGTTCGAGCGCTTTTGATGCGTCGGCCCATACTTGCTCGACATCGCCTGCACGTCGAGGTCCGATTTCGACCTTGACGGAGGTTTCATTGACTTTCACGAATGTGTCTACAACCTCTTTCACGCTATTGCCTGTTCCTTGACCAAGATTGAATGCTTCGCATGCAGATACTTTCTTGTCTAACCATTCGAGTGCCTTTACATGTGCATTAGCTAAATCGCAAACATGAATGTAATCGCGGATACAGGTGCCATCAGGCGTTTGATAATCGTTGCCGTGGATGACGAGCTTCTCTCTTATTCCTGCCGCCGTTTGTGTGATGTACGGCACCAGATTATTTGGGACACCGTAGGGCAGTTCGCCGATTAGTCCCGATGGATGGGCGCCGATAGGATTGAAATACCGCAGCAATGCGCAACGAAGAGTTGGGTTGGCTGTTGTCGCGTCGGACAGAATACGTTCACATACTTGCTTGGTATATCCGTAGGGAGATGTAGCCGGTTTCTGCTCACACTCTTCGCGCACAGGTAGTGCTTCAGGTTGCCCATAAACAGTGCAGCTGCTGCTAAAAACCAACTCATTTACGCTAAATTCCTGCATGATTTCCAGCACGCACAGAAGAGAATCAATGTTATTACGGTAATAGCGAATGGGTTGCTCGGTCGATTCTCCTACCGCCTTGAATGCAGCAAAATGAATAACGGCATCGGGCATTTCGGTTTCAAAAACCTTCTTCAATTCGGATTTATTAGTGCAATCACACCGGTAGACAAGGGGTGTAAACCCCAAAATCTCATCTAATCCTTTAAGAACCCTTTTGTCGCTATTAGAGAAATCGTCCACAATGATAGGTATGAAGCCGTGATTCAATAATTCAATCACGGTATGTGACCCAATGTATCCGGCTCCTCCTGTTACCAACACCTTTTTCATGGAGCGCAAGATAAAACTGTGAGGTTGAATTTTAACTGAGGTTTTGTAGGGTTCGAGATTTTTTTTTAGAAAAATGAAACCTTTATAGAGCGACAGGGGTACAAACCATTAACCTAACTGAAAAAGAAAATGGAAATGAACACCGCCGCTCGCTACGATCTATCATACCTCAATCAGGTATTTCAAGGCAATCGTGACATGATCAACAATATAATTGTGTTGTTTTTGCAACAAGTGCCGCGCTATGTGAATGAGATGGAGGAATGTGTGCGAAAAAATGAACCGCTGTCGTTGCATCCACTTGCACACAAAGCAAAGAGTTCTGTTGCGATGCTAGGCATCAAGGATATGGAAGCCGACATTGTGCAGATTGAGCAGGATTCTAAATATCTCAGAAACTTAGATGGATTGCCATTGCTAGTGAGTAGGGTAAAACAAAACTGCCAGATTGTTTACAACCAACTCATGGAAGCTGTGCAGCGCCCTGCTGCTTAAAAACAACAACGATATTCAACCGAAATAGGGTGGAGAGCCGCTATGGTGAAGGTTTTCGAACCGGATCCTGGCGGTTTTCTTTTGTTATACCCGCAGCATCAAAATGCTATCTTAGCAAAAAATAGTTTTATGCCCTTCAGCACGCAAGATGAGTTGATGTTGAAACAGCGCGGCTTGAGTGTGAATGCCGTGCTGAAGCAAATTCATCAGTTTGTACAAGATACGCATCCGTCGCGTCTCGATAGACCGTGCATTGTGGGTGATGGCATATTGGCACTGAGTCCAACTGAGTGCATCACGCATAGTCGTTACTTCGAAGAGTCGAAGCCTCATATTTCCATTCAGAAGTTTGTGCCTTCTTCCGGCGCCGCAAGTCGCATGTTTAAGCACTTGTATAATTACAACGCTGAGAATGTATCTGATTTGACCGAGGAGTTTATTCTGCGCTTTGATCAATTTCCGTTTAAAGGTGTGATTGAAAAGCAAATGAAGTCTGCCGGGTTGGATCTCGACGCGCTGAGGTCAGAGAATAACTGGGAGAGCATTTTCGATTTTATACTTGGCTCTCATGGTTTGAACTACGATGATCAGTTGAAGGGGCTCGTTATCTTCCATCGCTATCAGGAAGAGCTGAGTACCGCATTTGACGAGCATCTGATGGAGTCAGTTGCCTATGCTAAACAAGGTGATGGCCGCTGTCGCGTTCACTTCACACTGGCGCCTCATCACGTTGATAGAGTAAAGAATTATCTCGATAAGCGAGTTACGCGTTTCGAATACGATCATTTCGAGCTTTCATACAGCACACAAGATCCTTCAACCGATACACTTGCACTTACGCCCATTAACGAGCCATTCCGCGATCGCAATGGATCACTGGTGTTTCGTCCAAGTGGCCACGGAGCTCTCATTCATAATTTACAGCGCTTGAGCGCAGACGTTATTTTCATCAAGAACATCGATAACGTGACGGTTAGATCAAACCTTTCAGATACGGTGTTCTATAAGCAGATATTGGGAGGTCTCCTTCTCAAGTTGCGAGCGGATGTATTTAGCTTATTGGATCGTTTGGATAATGATGATAGAGCTCTTGACGAGGCTCTTGACTTTATTCAAGCATGGTTTCAACCGGGATTGTCGATGGGCATGAGCCGGGAACAACTGGTTCAGTATGCTAAATTGAGACTTGACCGCCCACTGCGTGTTTGCGGGATGGTGCGAAATGAAGGTGAACCCGGTGGTGGTCCGTTTTGGGTACGCATGCAAGGCGGTTACATTAGTAAGCAAATCGTGGAACGCAGTCAGGTCGACATGAACGATCCGTCGCAGATGAAGACATTGTCATCTTCCACGCATTTCAATCCGGTGGATTTGGCGTGTAGCATTCGCAAACGAAACGGAGAAAACTATCACTTGGATGAATTCATAGATTATACAGCAGGCTTTGTTACGGAAAAGTTTCAGCAAGGTAGCGTATTGAAAGCCCTCGAGTGGCCCGGGCTATGGAATGGCGCCATGGCGCTATGGAATACAGTTTTTATTGAGGTTCCGATTTCAACCTTTAATCCGGTTAAGACGGTTAATGATCTTTTGCGACCCGGACATCAGGCTCAGGGCCTGTAGTGGTTGATGTCAATCCGCTCATTGCAAAGGAAAATTTCTCTTTCATCGCTATTGGATGCGACAATCACCAATTTGTTGCTAGTGTTGTTACGCAATAGTGACTGATACCATTCAACAGCTGCACTATCGAGGTGCGAGCAAGGTTCGTCCAGAATTAGGATTTTAGCGTCACTGAGAAGAGCCAACCCAAGTTTCACACGTTGCTTCATGCCGCTGGAGTACGTTTTCAATGGATTATTTGCGTGCTTTTCTAATTCGATCATTCGAGCGAATTCGCGATAATCGGTGTAACCTGGAATATTTTTAAACTGTCGGAAGAGTTCGACGTTTTCTTTTAGTGTAAGCTCATCCCACAATTGAATTCCGGGAGAGCAAATCGAAACGTAGCGAAAAATGTGTTCACGGGTGATATGTTGCTCATCATCCATCCATTCAACCGTTCCTTCCGTTGGGGAAATATAACCTGCAATAATCTGAGTAAGGGTTGATTTTCCGGAACCGTTGCTTCCAAGAATAGCAACGTGCGTATTGGGTTTTAGAATGTGCGTGAGATTCTTAAATACCCATTCCTTTCGAAATCTCTTCGATATGTGAGCTAGTTCAACCTGCAACCGATTACAGTCCTTGTGGTCCGCGGATGATTCCCTTGTCGCTTTCCCGTATGAAATCGAGAATGATCTGTTTAGTGGGCGTGTTGGGTAGCTCCATTTCAGCAGCATGCAGAGCTCTGCTCATATTACTGTTGTGAACGTAAATCATGCGGTAAACATCTTCTATATGAGCAATAACTTCGTTGTCGAAACCACGTCTGCGAAGGCCAACTGTATTGACTCCTGCATAGCTGAGTGGTTCGCGAGCCGCTTTCACATAGGGTGGAACATTTTTTCGAACGAGGCTTCCTCCTGCTATGAAGGCATGTTGCCCAATACGAACGAATTGTTGAATCGCCACAACGCCTTCAATGATAACCCAGTCTTCGATGTTGACATGACCAGCTATATTGGCGCTATTGGCAATGACACAATGATTGCCCACACTTGCATCGTGTGCGATATGCACGTAGGCCATGAGCAAACAATGGCTTCCGATGCTAGTCTTGAATTTGTCTTTTGTTCCTCGGTTAATGGTGCAGCATTCACGAATAATCGTATAGTCACCTATTTCTGCTGTAGTAATCTCTCCTTCGAATTTTAAATCTTGGGGAATGGCGGAAACAACGGCCCCCGGAAAAATCTTACAGTGCTTGCCTATGCGCGCTCCGTCCATGATGGTCACGTTAGGGCCTATCCAAGTTCCCTCGCCGATTTCTACGTCGGCTGCAATTGTGGTAAAAGCACCAATTTCGACGTTAGATCCAATGCGGGCTTTCGGGTCGACGAGATTCATTGTGTTCATGCGTGAGTCTCTTGATTTGTTTTTGTTTCAATGCGGTCGCGAATAACTTGAGCCAACATGAGAGCTTCGCAGACCTCTTTGCCGTTCACATAGGCTACACCGCGCATGTTGACGAGCCCTCTTCTAATAGGACTTTCAAGCGTTAGTTTGAAAATTAATGTATCGCCCGGCAGCACTTTCTGCTTGAATTTCACGCCATCTATTTTCATGAAGTACGTGCTATAGTTTTCCGGATCTTCCACTTGTGATAACGCGAAAATGCCACCTACCTGAGCCATTGCTTCTACTTGCAATACGCCCGGCATAACCGGATTTCCTGGAAAGTGTCCCTGGAAAAACGGTTCGTTCATCGTTACATTTTTAATTCCGACAATGCTATTCGAATCCATTTCCAATATCTTATCGACGAGTAGAAATGGATAGCGATGCGGCAACATTTTCGTTATTTCGTTGATGTCGTATAGTGGCTTTTTGAAGATGTCGAATGATGGTGCCGCTTCTTTTTGCTTTTTCGCAAGCCCCTTGAGAATTTTCGCGAACTCGACGTTGCCATAGTGCCCTGGACGTGCTGCCAAGATGTGTCCGCGAATGAATCGTCCGGTTAATGCCAAGTCACCCACAATATCTAATAATTTGTGCCGTGCTGGCTCGTTCTCGAATTTGAGTTTAATCGTATTGAGCACCCCCATACCTTCAACTCGTACATTCATTTCTTCGCGACCAAGCTGCTTGAGAATCTCATTAATTTCGGCTTGACTGTATTCGCGTTCAACCAATACGATCGCGTTGTCGAGACTACCTCCTTTAATCAATCCGTTTTTCGCTAGTACGGCAAGTTCTCCCAAAAACACAAAGGTTCTGCAGCTCGATACTTCATCGATGAAATGGTCGAGTTCATACATGTGTGCATGTTGGGTTCCCAAAACCGGCGAGTTGTAGTCAACCATTACAGTGAGCCTGAATTCTCCGCCGTTGGTCGGAACCGCAAGCATTTCGATGTTTTTCTCTTTGTCCTCGTAGGTAATGTTTTCGTTAAGCGTTAGGTATTTACGTTCGGCATTTTGCTCTTCAATGCCTACCGACATGATAGCTTCAATAAAAGGTTGCGCGCTGCCATCCATGATCGGGACTTCCGGACCATCGAGCTGGATAATGGCATTGTCAATCATACTTCCATAAATGGCAGCCAAAATGTGTTCGCTCGTATATACACGCGCACCTTTATGTTCAAGGGTTGTTCCGCGTTGCGTGCTAACTACTAAGTCACAGTCAGCCGGAATAGTAGGCTGTCCTTCGAGATCAATGCGTTGAAAAACATAACCGTGATTTTCCGGCGCAGGCAGGATATTCACATTCACGGTGGCTCCGGTATGCAGCCCGATACCGCTTAAGCTTACTGGGCTTTTAAGCGTGCGTTGTTTTGTGGGAGTCATTGTGCGAAAATAAGTTGAAAATTAAACGGCTGAGTTTAGGTTTGAAATGGGTGTTGTGTGAATCAATAAACACTGCGTATTGAATAGCGTAAATTGAAAATGAAAAAGCCCCTGCACAGGGGCTTTTCCAATGTGTTTGGTTGGTTATGCACCAATTCCTTTTCGGATTAGATTCAATGCTCCTCCTGCTTTAAACCACTCAATCTGCTGTGCATTGTAGGTGTGATTTACAGCAATGGTTTCTTTCGATCCGTCTTCGTGAACCAGCTCGAGGTGCAATGGCTTATCGGGCGCGAATGAAACGAGGTCAATGAAATTGACCATGTCATTTTCCTGAATCTTATCGTAGTCGGCTTCATTACTGAAAGTGAGAGCCAGCATGCCCTGCTTCTTCAAGTTCGTTTCGTGAATGCGCGCAAACGATTTTACCAAAATGGCGCGGACGCCCAAGTGACGTGGTTGCATGGCTGCGTGCTCGCGCGATGAACCTTCACCGTAGTTCTGGTCGCCAACCACGAGCGTCGGAACGCCTGCTGCCTTGTAAGCGCGTTGAACTTGCGGTACTTCATTGTATTCGCCGGTCAGCTGATTCTTCACGCTGTTCTGAGCACCGTTGAAGAAGTTGGTAGCACCAATAAGCGTATTGTTGGCAATGTTGTCGAGGTGTCCACGGAAACGTAGCCATTGACCTGCCATCGATATATGGTCTGTCGTGCATTTCCCTTTTGCTTTGATGAGCACACGAGCTCCGGTGATGTTCTGTCCATCCCATTCAGAGAATGGCGCAAGCAACTGAAGGCGCTCACTATCGGATGCCACTTTCACTTCGACACCGCTTCCATCTTCTGCGGGAGCCTGGTATCCGGGATCTTTCGCGTCGAAGCCTTTGGTTGGCAATTCATCTCCGCTTGGAGGATCGAGTTTCACCTGTTCTCCTTTTTCGTTTACCAATGTGTCGGTCATCGGATTGAACGTAAGGTCACCTGCAATGGCAAGTGCCGTTGTCAACTCCGGTGAAGCAACAAAGGCGAGCGTATTTGGATTGCCGTCGTTACGGCTTTGGAAGTTTCGATTGAACGAGTGTACGATGGTGTTCTTCTCTTTTTTCTCGGCACCCACGCGTGCCCACATACCGATACACGGACCGCATGCATTGGCATATACGGTGGCACCCATTTCATTGAACGTATCAATGAAGCCATCGCGTTCAATGGTGAAGCGCACAACTTCACTTCCCGGTGTGATGCTGAACTCCGCTTTTGGCTTCAGGTTCTTTGCAATAACCTGTTTCGCGAGCGACGCAGAGCGCGCAATATCCTCATACGATGAGTTAGTGCATGAACCAATCAATCCCACTTCTACTTTGGTTGGCCATTTGTTCTTGGCGGCTTCTTCTTTCATTTTTGAAATAGGCGTTGCCAAATCGGGTGTGAATGGACCGTTGAGGTGCGGCTCGAGCTCGCTTAGATTGATCTCAATCACCTGGTCGAAGTATTGTTCCGGATTAGCATACACTTCTGCATCGCCCGTGAGGTGTTCACGAATGGCATTGGCCAAGTCGGCCACTTCCGGACGACCGGTTGAGCGCAGATAACGCTCCATGCTTTCGTCGTAGCCAAATGTTGATGTGGTAGCTCCGATTTCAGCACCCATGTTGCAAATGGTGCCCTTACCGGTGCATGACAGCGACTTTGCTCCCTCGCCGAAATACTCCACGATGCAGCCTGTTCCACCTTTCACTGTGAGGATACCGGCCACTTTCAGAATGACATCTTTTGCAGAGCACCATCCGTTGAGTTTTCCTGTTAACTTAATACCGATGAGCTTCGGGAACTTCAGTTCCCAGGCCATACCTGCCATTACGTCCATGGCATCGGCTCCACCAACACCAATGGCAACCATACCCAAACCACCGGCGTTCACCGTATGAGAGTCGGTTCCGATCATCATACCACCGGGGAACGCATAGTTTTCGAGCACTACCTGGTGAATGATACCGGCTCCCGGCTTCCAGAATCCGATACCGTATTTGTTGGAGATAGAAGATAGGAAGTTGAAGACCTCGTTATTCTTCGAGAGAGCTTCCGTCAAATCTTGTGTTGAACCAACTTTGGCTTGAATGAGGTGATCGCAATGCACGGTGCTGGGCACGGCAACTTTTTTGCGCCCCGCTTGCATGAACTGAAGCAGCGCCATCTGTGCGGTAGCATCTTGCATGGCAACGCGGTCGGGTGCAAAATCGACATAGCTTTTGCCGCGCTCGTATGCAGCAGTGGCGTCACCATTCCAAAGGTGGGTATAGAGTATTTTTTCGGTAAGGGTTAGGGGTTTGCCGGTTACGTTGCGAGCGGCTTCCACACGCTGTGGAAAGCGGCTGTAAACAGCTTTAATCATATCGAGATCGAAAACCTTGCTCATCGTTATCAGAAGTTTTTTGTTCGGGCGCGAATGTACGTCGATTTCAACCGTCGTTCATGCGGTGTTTAGGATGAAGTTTTACAAAAGATAGTGAAACCTGCAACAGTGACTACTGGTTCAGGTAAAAGTCGATTAGCCCCTCAGGAGCATTGATATGTACTTCTTGTTTTTCTTCGTCTATCGATTCGAAAAAATCGCCGTTCAAGGGCAGGAGTATCTCCTTTTTCCCGAAGTGAATTACTAGTAGCGGATTGTTGGGCGATTCTTCAATGTGGTCGATTACGCCTATCTCGCCGTGCTCTGAGTCGAAAACTTTAAAGCCGGTAATGGCTCGAAGAGCAGCGCGGTCGGTGTCGGGCGTGCTCATGTCGGTTTTCTTGATGTAGATAGTCGACTTGACCAGCGCCTTGGCTTTCTCTTCGGTGTCGATGCCTTCGAGTTTCACCTTGGCGGCTGTATTGGTTTTGTATTCCAGCGATTCAACGAAATAGGGCACAAGCGTTCCCCGAATATCCAAAAAGAGGATTTCCAAATCTTCATAATCATGGATGTCGCCCGTATCGAGAGCGGCAGTCAGTTCACCTTTGTAGCCATGTAGCTTTGAAAAGTAGCCTATGGCGTGCAGTTCTTTCTTGTCGGGAATGGTTGTCATGGTTCTATGCACGAAAAAAAAAAGCCACTCCGGAGAGTGGCTTTTAGGGATATCATGTGAATTATGCTTCTGTGCTTTCGCCTGCTTCTTCAGCAGCCGGAGCTTCTTCGGCTGGAGCCTCTGCAGCAGGAACTTCAGCAGCGCTTGCACTTGCAGCTTCAGCAGCAGCAGTGATCGCCTTCAAACGGTTTTCGTTTACTTCGCGCTCATGCTTCATGATTTTGCTGAGGTTTTCGCTCTTTTCTTTAGCCAAACGATCCTTCTTGCCTTGTACCTTGTTGCTCTTCTCTGCAGCCCAAGCTTCAAAACGCTTATCAGCTTCTTCTTGCGTGAAGGCACCTTTCGAAACACCCTTTTGGAGGTGTTGACGGTAAAGTACACCGGTATAGCTCAGCATAGCACGAACCGTATCGGTTGGTTGCGCACCGTTGTTGAGCCACTGGATGGCCTTTGAATTATCCAACTGAATAGTAGCCGGATTTGTGTTTGGATTGTAGCTGCCAATGCGCTCAATGAACTTACCATCGCGTGGTGAACGTGAGTCTGCTGCTACGATGTGGTAGAAAGGGCTTCCTTTCTTACCGTGACGTTGAAGTCGGAGTTTTACTGCCATGTTTTTTTGTTTGTAGGGTACGAAACCCGGTTAACAAGTATTGATTTTAGGGGGGCAAATGTAGGGCTTAAGGATGCAAAAAACAGTCATCCATGGAAAAAAAACATTGCGAGCTGAATTTTACCTCTGCGAAGAGGCGAAATTAGTCAACGATTTATGAGACTAATGAAGAAGTTGAAATGATAAGAGTCGGGGTGCTTGGTTTATTCTGCATAGGTTCGGTATTGACTACCGGCTTACCCTGCGTTGCGCAGTATAGCGATAATCCTCTGCGGGGTTCAAGGTGGATGAGCCTGAGTTCAGGTATGAACACGTCCGATAATTGGGCTTGGCAGGCCATGCTTACTTATTCGAAGCGTGGTGAGGGTTCGCTGGTGCAAGCCAGGGTTGGCTACACGCAGGAACTTTGGTTAACAGAAATCGACTCTTGCCCTGAGCATCGTAATAAACTCGTTGAGCTTGGTGTACTTTGGGGCGATGGGTGGGGCGGAAAGTCGTGGTATGTGACCGGTTCTGTTGGCTTTGGTTTTAACGTAAGAAGATTTTGCAGTAGAGATGGCTACGAGAATGAAGTTTTAACGGGGCTAACGTTGGGCGTTCCCTTCCAAGTGGAAGCCGGGCTTAGGTTGGGAAAGCGTTCTGGTCTTAGCCTCATTGGCGTTGGAAACTGGAACTTCCGAGAGCCCTACGCCGGGGCTCATTTGGCTTATATTCGGCGACTGAGCAAATGACCACAACCTTTTTTTACCACCAGGGCGCAGCACTCAACGAAACTGTCGAGTTCGAATCTTCAGAGGCAACGCACATTACCAAAGCATTGCGAATGAAGAGTGGCGATCAAATCGATTTGACCAACGGAAAGGGAGGATTGTTTCTCGCCGAATTGATCATCGATAAACACCGTGTTTCGGCGGTTATAGTGGAGCAGGAATCAGCGACCGACGCTCCATCAGAATTACATCTCGGTATAGCTCCCACCAAGAATGCCGACCGAATGGAGTGGCTGGTAGAAAAGGCCGTGGAGATTGGTGTTGGTGAAATTAGCATGCTCAACTGCGCACGTTCCGAGCGTTCGCGTATTTCCATTGATCGTTTGAACAGAGTGGCTATTGCAGCATTGAAACAATCGCGTCGAACGTATTTGCCGCGCATCCATGAAGCCATTGACTTTGAGCGATGGTTAGACAGCGTTCACTCACCACAGCGTTTCATAGCGCATTGTGTGGAGAGTATTCCCCGACAATCTCTCAAGGAGGTGTTGGGTGCTGAAGAGTCCTTGTGCATTGCTGTTGGTCCTGAAGGTGATTTTGACGAGCGCGAAATTCAAGCAGCACTTCATGCATCGTTTCGCGCGGTTAGCTTGGGCAGCGCTCGTCTTCGCACCGAAACAGCCGCGCTGGTTGCTATTCATACTTATTGCTTGCACCATCAGAAATAATTACCATGGTCAGAATACTGTTTCTTTTTATCATACTCGTCTCAACTGCCAAAAACGTTTGGGCTCAGCATACCATCATACCTGAACCTGATGTGATGAATTTGACAGCTTCTCAATTCACGCTCTCGGAGCAGACAGCGATAGTCGCAAACCGAGCGGTCATGAGCGAAGCGAATTTTCTCTCATCTTGGTTGATGGAAGCGTCCGGAATACAATTGAAAGTGGTCGATATGGCCGAAATGCCCCGAGAGAATTTCATTCTGCTAAGTGCTTCCAAAAAAAGCAGTGAGGTCAATTCAGAGAGTTTGAAGAGTTTACCCGATAGCGTTCGCAGCCGAGTTCTCAAGGCAGATCGCTCGAAGCACAAATTGAATATTACTCCGAAATCAATTGTAATAAATGCCGAGTTCGATCAAGGAGTGTTTTACGGAATCCAAACACTTCGGCAGTTGTTTCCGGCCGATGCAGAAATGGGGAAGTTAAAATTGCCGTGCGCATTGCCTGCACTCATCATTCAGGACGAAGCCAAGTTCGCGCATCGGGGTTTGTTGCTCGACTGCTGCCGTCATTTCATGTCAGTAGAGTTCATCAAAAAGTATATTGATGCATTGGCCTACTACAAAATGAATGTGCTGCACTGGCACCTGACCGAAGATCAGGGTTGGCGCATTCAAATCGATCAATATCCTTTGCTTACTGAAGTAGGAGCTTGGCGCACGGAAAAGGACGGATCGAGGTATGGCGGATTCTACACGAAAAATCAAATCCGGGAAATTGTGGCCTACGCAACGGCCCGACATATTACGGTTATTCCCGAAATTGAATTGCCGGGTCATTCGAGTGCGGCTATTGCTGCGTATCCTGCATTGAGCTGCACACATGCTCCGATTCAAGTCGAAAATGACTGGGGTGTTTTCAAGGATATTTATTGCGCAGGTGACGAATACACCTTTGAGTTTTTGGAAAACGTTTTAACCGAAGTCTGTGAGCTCTTTCCTTCTCACTTCATTCATATCGGAGGTGATGAAGCACCTAAGTTTCGTTGGGAGCAATGCGAAAAATGTCAACGCAGAATGAAGAAGGAAAAGTTGAAGAATGAATCCGAATTGCAGACCTATTTCATTGAGCGCATCGCCACATTTTTACATTCTAAAGGCAAACGAATTATTGGCTGGGACGAAATACTCGAAGGAGGAATACCGGCCGATGCCATGATACAGAGCTGGCGTGGCATGGCCGGTGGCGAATACGCTGCTAAAGCCGCCCACGACGTGGTGATGTCGCCCACGAGCCATTGCTATTTCGACTACGGTTTGAGCTCCACCGATATGGAAGAGGTTTACAATTTTGATCCTATTCCGACCGGACTCACCATGGCCGAGTCGAAATACATTCGGGGAGGAGAATGCAACATGTGGACGGAACATGCTCCGCAGGAAACGGTCGACAGCAAAGTATTTCCCCGCATCCTCGCGCTGGCTGAAGTGTTGTGGTCGTATCCCGATCAGCGCAATTACGCGGCCTTCAACAAGCGGGTGGAAGAACATTACAAACGACTGCGAGCAATGGACATTCAACCGGGATTCCCAAAAGTTCCCGTATCCATGATTGCCAATCCGAATGGAAAGACCTTGTCTGTAGTGTTGAGTCCGGCATTCGATCCAATACAAATTTCCTACTCATTAACTTCGCCTAGCACTCAAGCGAGCAACACGCTCACTCCCTATACGAAGCCAATCGTGATTGACCGAAATGTGTTGCTCACGGCAGAAGCCGTGATGAGCGATATGCGATACAACGAGCCCATGATGTGGTGGTTTGAACCGCATCTGGCGCTGGGCGATTCGCTGAAGCTTTCTTATGAGCCATCGCCTTATTATACAGGAGGAGGAGATAAGGCGTTGGTCGATGGTCGACTGGGCTCCACCAATTTCCGCGACGGCGCGTGGCAGGCCACTCGAGGAGAGGACATGGAAGCCGTAATTGATTTGGATTCTATAGCCGAGATTCACGAATTGGAAACTCGTTGGTTTATGTATGGCAACGCCTGGATTTTCCTTCCGAAATCCGTGGAGTATTTCATCAGTGAAAATGGAAGTGAATGGAGATTGGCAGGCAGAGTGGAAACGAAAACCGATGAAAAGAAAGAAGGAGAATTCTTTGAGTCATTTCTGCTTTCAGGCATCCATGAAAAGGCCCGCTTCGTGAAGATGATTTCTGCCAACCACGGCCCTTGCCCCGAATGGCACGATGCGCCGGGCGAGCCATCGTGGTTATTCTGCGATGAGATTATCGTTCGATAATCTTACAAGTGCATAAATTCTTTCTTCGCCTTCAGTTGCTCCTCAGTTTCGCGGTGGTTGGGATCATCAACACAACAATCCACCGGACAAACGGCAGCGCATTGAGGTTCGTCGTGAAAGCCCACACACTCGGTGCATTTATCTGAAACGATGTAGTAAACATCCATGCTCACCGGTGTTTGATTGGAGTCGGCGTCGATTTCATTTGTCTTTCCAAGTGGAGAGAAAATACCGCGAAGCCCTGTGCCTTCCGAATACTTCCATTCGGCGCCACCTTCGTAGATAGCGTGGTTGGGACATTCTGGTTCGCATGCACCACAGTTGATGCATTCGTCGGTAATCATGATAGCCATAGTCTATACTTTCTAATTTTGCGGCACAAAAATAACACCTTGTGATGTATGCGTAAACCTTCGGAATATCGAATTCGTGCAATCGATCAGTGGGGTCGAATATTCGGTGCTTTGGGCACCTCTTCCGCTTGGCCCGGCTATGAGTCGGGAGTGACCGAGGAAGAATTCGCAGAGCTGAATCGAATCATCGAAACGCATGTGCATCACAACGGATGGTTCACGGAGAACAATATTCGGAGGGCTTTGTTCGCCTGGAGTGAAGAGCTTACTATCGACAGAATCGGCAGCTGGCTTGAACGCTACACGTGGAAGGATGACGCAGCACCCAAGAAAGTAGGGATTATTTGCGCAGGAAATCTTCCTCTGGTGGGCTTGCACGATGTATTGAGTGTGCTCTTGAGCGGTCACATAGCTTTTGTGAAGCTCTCCTCAGACGATAATCTGTTGATGCCGGCTCTCTTTAAGATCTTGATGCGTCTCGATGAATCGGTTGAAGGACAGTTGATGTTTGCTTCCGGCTTAATGAAAGACGCGGAAGCCATGATAGCCACCGGCAGCAACAATACATCGCGCTACTTCGAGCAGTATTTCGGCCATGTGCCGCACATTATTCGCAAGAGTAGAACGAGCGTTGCAATTTTGAGTGGCAAGGAAACGGATGATGAACTGAAGGCGCTTGGACGTGATGTCTTTGCCTATTTCGGATTGGGTTGCCGTAATGTGTCGAAGGTCTATTTACCTGAGGGCTTTCAGATCGACAAGCTTTTTAATGCGCTGTTTGACTACAACGCCATCATTCATCATCACAAATACGCCAACAACTATGATTACAACAAAGCCGTGTGGCTACTCAACAATGAGCAATTGCTCGATAACGGTTTTTTATTATTGAAGGAAGATGCTTCGCTGGCATCGCCCACGGGAAGCTTGTATTACGAGTATTATGAGCAAGAAGAAGCGTTGCGCGAAAGCTTGATGGCGCGCGCAGAAGAGATTCAGTGCGTTGTCAGCCACCGCGACGTTCCGTTTGGAGGTAGTCAGCGCCCTGCCTTGTGGGAGTATGCCGATGGGGTTGATACCATGGCCTTTTTGCTGGCGCTATAGAGGAGAGTGTAGGGTGGGTTTATCGCGCTGTTAGGTCAGGCAAGTTTCTTTCGATTTAGGTCGCCTCGTTTCTGTCACAATAGGGTACATTTGTGCCTTGTTGTAAATTACGTTTACTATGAAACAAACGATTATTTTTTTCTTCGCGCTGGTTGTTGTTTTCGCTTCGTGTAAGACGGAGGTTGATTTGAATGCTCCGTATAAAAGCACGACTATCATATTCGGATTGCTTGATCCCGATTCAAATGAAGATAATGTGTCCAACCAGCTAGATACACAATGGATTAAAATCAACAAAACGTTTCTTGGAGAGGGCGACAACACGGCTTATGCAACCATTCGCGATAGCTCAGAATATTCTGAAGATGATTTTGTGAAGAAGGTGGTTTATGAGTTGCAAAATGGGGTAGTCGTTGAAACATTCGATTTAAAAGCTGATACCGTGATCAACTTTGATATGAATGGTATTTTTTACGGCCCTGAACAAACCGCTTATTTCTTCATACCACCAAGCAATGGATTGAATCCAAATTCAGAGTACCGCATAGAGCTTGAGTTTACCGATGGCAGAGTTGTCACGGCGACATCGAATGCGGTAAACTCGGGAAGTTTGAATTGGCTTTCACCACAGCCAAATGCTACTTTTATTTTAGCTACTAAGTCATCCAATGGACGCTTTAATTACACATCGGAAGTTGCTATCAGATGGAATGCTGCTACCAATGCCACTTTGTACGACGCTCGTTTGCGCTTTCATTACACAGAGTTGGTTTATGAAACCGATAATTGGAGTGTCCCTCCCATAAGTTCAACACCGAAATTTCTTGACTATTACATAGGAAGTATTTCGGGGGAGGATATAACCAGCGGTCAAATGCTAAAGCTAACTTTTGACGGAAGGGCTTTCTTTTCTTTCTTAAAAAATAATTTAGTGGCAGACGAACGAATTAGGCGTGTTATCGGCACCTTCGACTCCAATCAACAGAGAACGGAATGTTTTGATGTTACAATTACCATGGCTAATGAGGATTTAAAATCATACATACAGGTGAATTCACCGTCAACAGGTTTAGTTCAGGAAAGGCCTATTTACACAAACGTAAGTAATGGTATCGGCTTGTTTGCATCGCGCAGTTCGCGGAGTCTATTAAATTTGCCATTAATTGCTTACGATAACAATAATCAACCTAACCAAGGCAATTTGCAAGCCTTGTGCGATCCAATCAATAATGAGTATACTGTTGGTTTGAATTTTTGTGATCCGAATGGCGCCTCAGATTTCTCTTGCACCAACTAGACTTCACAGCTTCACAAATCGCGCTTGCTGACTTTTATTGCTGTTGGATAGTTGTATGATGTATACTCCACTGGCAAGTCTTGATACATCGATTCGATTATGGGACAGTGTGGCTTTTTCTAGCAGTTGTCCGTTCGAGTTAAGAATTGTATAATGACTATTGGCATGTTCTCCAGGTACTATCAATTCAACTTCTGTGGGGATGGGATACACACTCCATAAATCAGTTGAGCTTTCGCTGACACCAACACCTATATCGGCTGTGCTTGCTGTTATTTGCGCTTGACCAAACACGCCCACTGTCGATATAATTTCAAGCACGGGAACTTTAAACTCGGTGCTCAGCCATTGATAGGTAGTGATGTCTTTCGGAATTTGAAACCCGAGTGGGAATGGACCCGCTGAGGTAGAAAGCGTATCGTAGCCAACTAATTGCGACTTCACGCGCAGCACATCAAACGATTGACCCGCAATGTTGAGCACACCCCAGCCATCGCACTCGTAGGTGCGGTTTTGATCTGTGCCGAAATATCCGATGGTTGGTAATTCCAGCTCGAGCACCGAATGTGAACTACCCGATGCGGGATAGGTCAAGGGAAGATTGTAAAGGATATCGCGATCATCGTAAATGCTTGAAATAGGTAATTCACTAACTGTCGCAGCAACTCCGGTAATGGCGTAGACATTTCCGCTGTTTTTATATACCTGATAGGCGTCTTCTACCGTAATGAATCCTAGGTCGATCAGCGTGAAGCCAAGCCCAAAATCGGAATCGTATTGCGGGTTAAAAGGGTTGTTGAAATAAATCTGGGTGAAAAGAGAAGTGTTGGACAAGTCTGAACATTCTGTGCCGTTATCCAATGGACCCAATTCAATAATGTCATCCCCGAAATTCCACGTGTAGTTGGGACCCGTCGCTTCCAAGTCGACATTACTGAGTAGCGTCGCCTGGCGGCGGTAAAGTATATCGCCTTCGTTGGGCAGATGACTGTGATTAATGGTGATTTGACCCACAGCAAATGTTGCAGGCATACATAAAAGTGCGAGAAGAAATTTTTTCATAAGTTGAACTTCGGTGGAGGCAAGGTAGAGCAAAATTGCCGATTAGGTTTTCGGTGAAACATAGTTGCTCTGTTTTACAAGGTTGAAAAGTTGTGAGCAAAAGGATTCGAGTTGCTCACAACATAGCGGTATTGTCGCTTTTATATTAGCCCCGCGTTAACACGCACATCTAAATTAACCGGCCAACTACTCAAATATGTTTCTCGATAAATACGACTACGTCATCCTCGATATCATTCAAACCTATAAGAAGAACAACAAAAACGAACTCATAAAATTGAGTCAGTTGGAAACCGCCTTCTGGAGCAGAATAGAGCACGATGATTCATCGTCAACGCTGAGCGCTCAATTGGGAGAACGTGTTGCCAATCTCTATCTGGATGGCTACATCATGAATAAAAACAATTCGGGATACCGCTTGTCCAAGAAAGGCAAGGAAGAGTTGTCGTGTCAGGAAATTGACGCTTAGAGAATCTACCAATTATTTTTTTCCAACTCGCGTTGTAGCCCAACCATCTTGATGGCTGTAATGGCCGCTTCGGTTCCTTTGTTTCCCTTGCTTCCCCCGCTGCGGGCGATTGATTGTTCTTCGGTGTCGTCGGTAAGCACACCAAAAATGATCGGCTTACCGATGCTTAATCCAAGTTGTTGAATGCCCGTTGCGCAAGCTTGCGAAACAAAATCGAAGTGAGCCGTTTCTCCGCGAATCACGCATCCCAGACAAATAATAGCTTCCGGCCTTTGGTTTTCATAGAGCATCTTGGCGCCGAGTGCAAGCTCGAAACTTCCGGGTACATGGGCTACGAGGATATTCTTGCTATTGATTCCGCAATCAGTAAGTGCATCAACACAGCCCTTGAGCAAATTGGAAGTGATGTGATCGTTCCACTCAGAAACAACAATCCCGATGCGCATCGTCTGTGCATCGGGAAGATGTTCTTTGGTATAGTCTGAAAGATTGTGTGTTGCCATGCGATTAGCTCTTCGCCTTCAAATAGGAGAGGAGCTTCTCTGCTTCACCGTATTCCTGTGAACGCTTGTCGTAGTTATCTACCACAAATTGCAACAAGGCCTCCGCCTTCGAGTTGTTGCCAATCTCCATGTAGGCTTTGCTGGCCTTGAGGTTGTAAAGCGGCCCTGTGAAGTCACGACTAGCACTTGAATTGGCCTGCTTGGCCGCCTTCTCCAACCAGGATGCAGCTTGCTCATAATCATTCATCATAACATACATGTCGCCGATGCAGCCAGTGATGATAACACTGTTGGCTTCATCATCGAAATTGGCTTGCTTAAAGTGTTCCAATGCGGTAGTGTAATCTTTCGCAATGTCGCGATAATATACACCGCACCAGTAATGTGCTCTACCTGCTGCTTTGGTGCCGCTGTAGTTAGTGGCAATGGCTTCGTATCCTTCAAAGTTGGCATCGCCTTGAACGGCCAGACGAATAGAGTCCATTTCCACCAGCAAATCGGGGCGAATTAAGGCATTGCCCGCCTCAACTTCACGAGGTTTTTTGTAGAGAAACTGATAGGCGAAAAACCCGCCCAATACCACTATTATGGTACCCATCGCAATCGAAATGGGTTTGCGGTTCTGTTCGAAAAACTGTTCTGTTTTGGAAGCTACTTGCTGAATATCAACAAAGCCTTCTTCTTTTGTAACGTCTTGTTTTGACATACTATTCGGTATTATGCGGCGGCAAAAATAATCGAATTCGGTTACCAACGAACAATTATGCACATATGGGCATGGTTACTCCCTATTTTTGACCGCTATCGTTCCCCTGTGAAGTTTACATTCTTGTCGAAATACCTTGCTTTTTGGTTGTCGTTTCTACTACTGACAGCAACAAATATATCTTTAGAGGCGCAGTATCAAAGCCTCATGTGGAAGGTGTCAGGCAAAAATTTACGTGAGCCGTCTTACCTCTATGGAACGATGCATATCAGCAGCAAACTAGCTTTTCAGTTAGGCGATCCATTCTACAATGCTATTCAATCTGCCGATGTGGTTGCGTTAGAATTGGAACCCGAGGCCTGGCTAGATGCGCTGTTTCACGATCCTCAGCTCGCTGCCTGGCTCGATGGTTCTCAACAACAAGATGAGTTTTATGCGGAGTTTGCCGGTGATTCACCTTTGCCGCAATTATTGGGTTATTGGAAGTTGGGTAGCGGTCTGTCGCCCGATCAGCGCTTGCGCGAGGTGCTCACCTACGAGCCCGATATTCTCAACTACCTCATGTTTCGCTATTCCGATGGCAATGCAATGACCGATTTTGAAGAAGATACATGGCTTGACATGCACATCTATCAAACAGCAAGGAAAATGGGTAGGCAAACTATCGGTTTGGAGACTTATGCCGAAAGCGATGATTTTATACGAAAAGCTACTGCTGAAGATGCTCGACAAACTGCGAGCCGCCAATGGGATGAAGGCGATGTGTTGGAAATGGAGTTGTTGAATAATCAGCTCGAGCCCGCTTATCGAAGACAAGATTTAGACTTTATTGATTCGCTTACCCGAACTACCACTACTGAAGCATTTCGCAGATTTATTCTGGTTGAACGAAACAAACTCTTTGTGCGTAATCTCGATAGCTTGTTACATGCTGGAAGGTCGGTTTTTGCCGCAATGGGTTGCGCACACTTACCAGGGAAAGAAGGTGTTATAGAGACTCTGCGTCGAATGGGATATGAAGTAACTCCGATGAACAAAGGAAGCAGAAACTCCAAGCGCAGAATGGAGATTGAGCGTAAAATCAGTGATTGTTCTTTTCGCACGTTTACTACTCCCGATGGGTTGATTTCATTCAACACACCTGCGGAAGTATACCATGCAAACGCTGATAATGAAACATCAACCTGGTTGTGCCTCGACATAGCCAATGGAGCGAATTATTCTTTCACTCGATTGAAGTCCTATAGTTCAATAGTAGGTTATTCAGATTCCGAATTACTTGCGCTTATTGATAGTATGATGTACGAGACTGTTGCCGGCCAAATCGTCAATAAGAAGAGCGTCAAGATGGGTCGATACGCAGGAATCGATGTACTCAGTAAAACCAGGCGTGGCGACTTTGAACGACAACTTGTTGTGGTTATGCCCGACGAACTACTCGTATTTAAGCTATCTGCAGTTGGGGATAAAATCAACGACGGATATGGCGATGAGTTTTTTGAGAGGGTCAAGATTAACGAAAGTGCTACCGGTGATCAGAATTGGACATCAACCGATGGTTCAGTTCGAATCAAGTTGCCTTCTCGAGGTATATCCTATGCACGCGCTGCTTCTATTCATTCGTCTCCCGACTTTGAAGTTGTAGCTTCCGATGCAATTCGTGGTGCATACTTCACCGTCCAGAGGCACGTCATAGAAATGCCATCGTTTCTGGATGAAGACTCCTACGAACTCGAGCGTGGTGTGCGCGCTTTTGGCCAAGACAGATCGCTGACGTTGTTAAACTTCAGGCAAACACAGCAAAATGGATTGCCAGCTATGGAAGCAAAGTTTCAATTGTCGTTGGCTTCAAATGGAAATACACAGGATACAGTCTACGCATATTTTATAATACAAGGGTTGAGTTACATAGCTCTTTCAACCAATGACTCATCGGAAGAAAGTAGAAGAAATTGGTATGGCTCGTTAAGCATAGCGAATGCAACATATCCATCGTTTTCTACATACACCAGTAAGGATTTATTCTTCGCAACAGAATTGCCTTACACGCCCGTTGAAATTCTTCCGTCATTAGACGCCATGATGTTTAACGGGGATTTGGAAGACAACCTGGATTCTCCCTTCGGAACAAATGGATCTTTGCTGCTTCGAGCTCCTTCTGATCCGGTTGCAGTTCAAATCGACTTCCAACGATTTCATCAGTATTCGGATGGCGAAGACAAAGATTCTTTTCTCCGTGAGAAGCGAGATCTGGTGAGAGGAATAGACATGCAGATTATTTCCGAGCGAAGTGTCTGGACATCTTCAGGAGCCGATTTCGAGTTTGTAGTGGTTGATACGGCTAGCACCCGTCGCTTCCTGCATCGCATGGTGCTTTACAATAAATCGTTTTATCATCTCAGTACTTGCTACGATTCCATTCTTGGACTTTCGGATTTTGCTCGTGTGGTTTTCGAAAACTTTCACTCAACCGATACAATCTTTCCCTATCCTCATTTCGCCTCACGCGATTATGCTTACATGGATGATTTGACTTCAGTGGATGTTGCCAAACGGGAGCGTGCCTTGGAGATAACCGGTGAAATGGATTTTTCTGCGTCTTCTGCTATGCGCATTCGAACATTGTTGAAAGACTTGCCTTATTTCACCGGT
>Ga0315899_10001635_pt1 | contig 25427 bp, 23 predicted proteins | sample LakEriMetagenome_2_FD_203518 | JGI IMG/M metagenome (GOLD analysis project Ga0315899, IMG submission 203518) | Freshwater fungal communities from buoy surface, Lake Erie, Ohio, United States - Buoy 4 MA112 | ecosystem: Environmental > Aquatic > Freshwater > Lake | place: USA: Lake Erie, Ohio... | reverse complement strand
GCCCGGTTTTGTAGTGGACGAGGCAACGAGGCCCAGTTTTGTAGTGGACGAGGCTACGAGGCCCATTTTTGTAGTGGACGAGGCTACGAGGCCCAGTTTTGTAGTGGACGAGGCTACGAGGCCCAGTTTTGTAGTGGACGAGGCTACGAGGCCCAGTTTTGTAGTGGACGAGGCTACGAGGCCCGGTTTTGTAGTGGACGAGGCAACGAGGCCCAGTTTTGTAGTGGACGAGGCAACGAGGCCCGACTGCCTACCACGAACATGACACGAATCTATTCATCATCTTAACAAGAGGTCTCCGGTGCAAATGGCCTCCTAGCGTCGTCCACTACAAGAGCCGTCCCCCTCGTAATCTTCCCCTCACTCGACTCTCCCGAATTCTTCGGGAGAGCGTGCTGTGCCGTAACTGCGTCGCGTTGCGACTTGTTACGGCCTACAAGAGCGAGACTTGTTACTCTCTCCTGCTTATTGCGAAGCCACCTTTGCGGCAGCAATCATTCCGCGGCCGGGCGGCTTAGGTTGGTCCAGTGATTGCGGACGTCGTGACCGCGAACTTGGACCCCTTTTTCATTCCAACCTAGCGCTGCGTGAACATCGGCCGCACAGTATCGCAGTGTCAGTGCACAACGTCTGCGAGTCGACCGATTCACTTCGGAGCCGTGCAGAAGTAGATCCGCGTGGATCGATGCCCAGCCTGCTGGTAGCGGGTTCCAAACAACTCGACCATACTGTTCCGGATTATCGATCGTTTGATTAAGAACATTATGATCGTCAGAACTGCTTGGGCGATACGTCATATGTCCATGGTGATGGCTACCCGCTATGAACCGCATACAAGCGTTCTCTTCATCGGCATCATCAATCGCCAGCCATACCGTTACGGCTTTGGATGGCGTCAACGGCCAATAGCTGGCGTCTTGATGCCATGCAACCGATTTGCCATCCCCTGGCATTTTGCAGAAGAAGTGTGAACCCCAGCCAATGACGTTATCGCCGAGCAAATCACTGACGTAGTCCACAATTTTAGCATTGGTCAATATGTCATAGACCGGACCATACTTCATGTGGGCCGAGCTTATCGAATAACTATCGCCACCCGATTTAATCACGCGAGCCAACAAGCCATCGAAGTAGTTTCGAATCGCGGTGATCTCGTCTTGCTCGAATATCTGAAGCGGAGCGACATATCCATCGACATTGAATCCGTCGACTTGTTCGCGGGTCAAAGTCTTGGGCGAATCATTTGATGTTGGATAGAATCGTAGATCACGCTCCAAAGATTGAAGCTCTTGGTCGGTAGGAACGATAGAATAGGCTTTCATGATTACTTTCTCTTGAGAGGCAGGGAGTTAACGGTCTTATATGGATAAACGATTCCGCGAGCCCAGTATTTCGACGAGGCTGAGATATGCCGCCCCATTTCTAAAACGGCCTTCTTTTTATCGCGGGCGATTAATGCGGAGGTGATAGCGGCGTGTTCCTTGGCTTCTTCCGTCAATCGATCGCAATCTTCGCGGGACTCAGACTCGATCCATGATGCATCCCGGAAGGATCGAAAAAGTTTCGACAAGCGTTGCAACTCTCGACTTAGGAACTCGTTGCCACAATGGGCAGCGATGGTGTCGTGAAGCTGCGAGTCCAGCTTCCTCGCTCGGAGTATGTTCTTTTTTCCTTGGATAGGCCCGTTCGCAAGGTCCAGGAATTCTTGATCTAGTTTCATCAAAATACTTTGAGGGATCCGTCGGATCGCGCCTCGAATCGCTTCGCATTCCAAAGCACGCCTAACGCGGCATACGTCATGAATCTCGCGTTTCGAGAAGCAATGAACGGTAGCCCCTTTATTGGGTTCCAAATCAATAACGCCGATCCCTGCAAGCTCGGCGAACGCCTCGCGAACCGGAGTCAAGCTCACATTAAGCTCATCCGCGATTTGCTTTGTGGTAAGGCGAGAACCTGCCAAGAAATTCCCGTCCACGATCTTTTGCAAAACAAAAGCCACGATGTGCTCTCGCTTTTCGCCGTGGTTAGGTAATTCGACCATGCAATTACTGAAAGTGTGAGAGGAGCTTTTTTGTGCACAATGCGTACAGGATTGTATACAATCACAAAAAAATGTAAAGCATTACGACAATCCTCAATTCAGCCACTCATCGGCACTTAGGATCTGGGTGGGCGGGATTTATAGAGGACGAGTTATCCGCCTGCGATGGGGGGAGTTTACCGGTCGTCCAAAACCTTTGAGGGCAAATGTTCTCCTTTGCTCCGCATTCCGGTTTTGACGGCTTGGCGTTATACTTCGGCTTCCAAAGTATCCACGGCTTGCAGGATTTAAAGTTCTCGATACGTCTTATCGAAGAGCAATTCAAATCAGGAATCGCGAGCCCCAAGACTTTTAACGAATTACTCCTCAACGCATAAATCCATGTCGAAATACGTTGTCCGATGCGGACGAATGCGAACGCTTTACGTAATGAACTCGCGGAGTGAACATCCGCGAGGACGGATCGTTATCGCCCGTACCAACCGCGGCTTGGAACGAGGCGAAGTGCTTTGCGAAGCAACCGACCGAGTTATTGCTCAAATGTCAGACCCTCTCAATGGTTCCATCCAACGGGATGCGACCCCGGTTGACGAGCACGAGCACCAACAAATCCAAAAATCCTTGGAGCGTGATTTCGAAACATGCAAAGGTCTGATTCGAGAAACTGGGCTACCGATGAGTCTGGTAGACGTCGAACGGATTTTTGGAGGAGAACTGGTAGTCGTCTATTACACCGCGGAAGATCGGGTTGATTTTCGCGAGCTGGTAAAAAAACTTTCTAGCCAATTTCAAACGCGGATTGAGATGCGTCAGATTGGGGCTCGTGACGAAGCCAAGGCACTGGCAGATTACGGCGATTGCGGCAAGCCTGTTTGTTGCAATACTCACCTGAGCTCAATGCCCCCGGTTTCCATGCGAATGGCCAAGCTTCAGAAGGCAACGCTGGATCCTAATAAAATTTCCGGGCGTTGTGGTCGTTTGAAATGTTGCTTACGGTACGAAAACGATACTTACGAGGAGCTCGTTGCGGACATGCCACCACCTGGAAGTGAGATTGTGACTCCGCAAGGAAAAGCTAGAGTATTAGGACAAGAAATCCTTGGCCAACAATTGCTCGTGGTTACGGAAGACGACCGACGGATACTGATTCCGTTATCCGACTGCCTCACTGTAACGAAGCGAGGCGTCAGCTTGTAAACCTGTCCCGAGCGAATTTTACCCCCGAGCGAATACCGTGAATGAACAAGTTCTAGCTATTATTGAGCTGCTGCAAAAAGACCAGCGTTATCATTTGGAAGCGTATCAATTCGTTCGCGAAGGACTAGGTTACGCCCAGAAGGTCATGAAAATGCCCGCGACCAAAGAGGATGGTACTGATTCTGGTGCCAAAGATCATCATCTTACGGGCCAGCAGCTCTGCGTTGCACTTAAAGAATACGCACTAGATCGATACGGTTACTTGGCTCAAACAGTTCTCAATTCCTGGGGTATTTATAGTACGAGTGACTTCGGAGAGATCGTTTATAATCTAATTCGCATCAAAGAAATGCGCAAAAGCAAAACCGACCGACGAGAGGACTTTGACGATCAATTTGAGTTCGAGGATGCTTTCCAGCCTCGGTTCGAACTCTCCTCGGACGCGAGTTAACAGTGGCCACTTTGAATCAAAAGCGTCGCGCGATAGCGACTAGCCTAATGCTCGTAGTGTGGATTACCTATTTGCTGTGGGTATGCTTCAAGATTGCAAACAGTGGATAACGTGTCCCCTCTTCTTGATTTCGGAATTTGGACTTCTGGACTCCAGCTGTTAGACTAATGATCTTTAAACGTTTGGCGTCTATACATGGTAAATCACTGATAAAGACCATCACACGTGATTAATGAGGATTCGTAGGAAGCTGCCCAATGCCTAAGGAGAATAATCGACCTCCTATCGATTTGATTGCTCGAATCCAAACGCCTGAGAATATTGAGTTTCAATACCGGCTAGCAGGACCGTTTTGTCGTTTCCCTGCTTTCGTAACTGATGTTGTCGTGCGCAGTTTGATCATTGCGGCAGTTTGGTTTCTGTTTGTTCTTGTGGGATCACTGCTCTTCGGCCGGTCCGGTTTCGGGGCTTCGATGGATTTGATTATCTTTTTGCTGATGGTTTTGCAGTGGTTTTACGGAGCTTTGTTTGAGGCCTATTGGAATGGCCAAACCCCTGGTAAGTGGCTCTGGGGTTTGAGAGTCATCTCAGTTGATGGTCGTCCCATTAACATTTCACAGGCTATCGTTCGCAATCTTTTACGAACCGCGGACTTGTTCCCAACCGGGATTGTTGGAATGATCTCGATGACCGTGACTCAACGATTTCAGCGCCTCGGAGACTTAGCTGCAGGAACGATGGTGGTAGTGAATCAAGTTTCTTGGGTTCCACCGAATGTCAACTTTGAAGACGCGCGCGTACCATCGCTGGCGGAACACATTCCGGCCGATTTCCGATTAAGCTCCACACTTGCGAAAGCAATTGCACTTTACGTCGAACGCAGAACCCGAATTCCTTCTGGGCGCCGAGCTGAGTTGGCCAATTACATTGCCATTCCGCTCTTTCGAAAATTTGGATTTCGAGAAGACACGAGCTCGGATTTGCTTTTATGTGCGATCTACTACCGCGAATTCGTTGCAAGCGAAGCGTTTAGCCCTGAAATTTCACCGCCGAAACCTGCAAAATTCCTAGCTAACACGCCACTGGATTCCCTTAGCAATCCGAATCCAACGCTACAAACAGAGCAGATTGCTGCACCGCCCGTTCTGATCTCAAAGCAACCAACACAACCATCAGCTTAATCCAACAAGAGTTTTAACCATGAAAATTGCTGAGGTTCTTGAGAGAAGACGCGAAGGCTGGGCCGAGCTTGAAACAATGTGTAACGAGATGAAGTCGGGCAAGTTTTCCTACAAGGCTAATGGAGCAAAGCTAGTTCGATTCTCATCTCTCTATCGGGCCGCTTGCACCGATTTGGCCATGTCGGAACAGTACCAACTGCCACCATCGACGATTCTGTACTTGCATCGACTGGTAGGTCGAGCACATAGCCAACTCTATCGATCCACGGCTCCTCGTTTGGATCGCATCTTGCAGTACGTGTTGCTTATTGTTCCTCACGCCGTTTTTCGCGACCCCTGCGTTATCTTAGCTGCCTTACTATTCTTCGGATCGTTCGGGCTCTCGGCATACATCGCGTATTCAACACCGCAAGCGAGAGAGCACGCGAATCGGGTTCTTGGTGAAGATCAAATTGACATGATGGAAGAAATGCATTCCCGTTCGATCCGTTCCTTTGGAAAGAGCTCGGCAGGATTAGCAAATTCAGCAGGTTACATTCAGCATAACGCAGGGATTGGGTTGCAATGCTTTTGTCTAGGGCCACTTATATTACCTACAATCGCGATGTTGATCTTTAATGGCTGTACACTGGGGACCGTCTTCGGGTACATGGCTTCAGACGATGCTTTGTCTTCAGAAAATTTCTTTCAATTTGTTACAGCTCACGGAGCATTCGAATTAACTGCTATCGCATTAGCGGCGGGTGCTGGAATGCGAATTGGGGTTGGTCTGTTTTCAACCCAAGGGTTTTCGAGAGGAGCCTCGTTTCGTATAAATGCAGAGCGATCGCTTCCAATAATCCTCTGTTCGGTTGTACTATTCATTCTGGCCGCCTTTACAGAAGGTTGCCTCTCGCCAGTCGACTTTCCTTTTCTTTACCTGGTCAAGCTTTCATTTGCCGTCTTTTCTTCAACCGGCTTGGCTGCTTATTTTCTCCTCTTGGGATGGCCGACCTCCAAGCGTTTGAACATGTTGGCTCACCATCTCGATAACCCGTGGAGGAAACGAGATGCAGTTTGACAAAACGGCCGTTACCATTTCTCAAAGACGATTGCTTGACCTGATCGACTTGAGCCTGATCTTATTTAGATCTTATCTTTCGGTAATCCTTCTCTGTGCCTTGATCGGTATTGCACCTTTCGCTGTTCTCAACTTCATATTGACGTTTCCGCTTTGGGAATACGAATACCTGGCCATGAGATCAGCCGATTTCACCGATCCGCTCGTCTATCGAATTAGGTTTTATATCATCCAAATGGCATTGGTTTTTTTGCAAATGCCGCTCGCACTATCTGGGCTAACATATTTCATCGGTCAAGCAGTCTTTGTAGAGCAGCAATCGATCAAGCATGTCTTCAAATCGTGCTGGGAACGTTGGTTTCAATTGGCTTATGTTCTTGGGTTCTGTAGGTTTGCCTTGCTTTGCTACGTTCAACTATTGTTCATGTTTTACAATCCTGAATTGAATCTAGGATGGGAACTTGGGATTTGTTTGTTCCTCCTATGCGGTTCAGTTTTCGTTGTAAGAGCCGCACGTCCGTTTGCGCCTGAAATGTTAGTCTTAGAGAGAGCGAATTTGCGCAAAGGAAAATCGTCGAATGCTCCCCCCTCGTATGCACAGCGAAATAAATGGCTTCACTCCATGCAGTTTAGCGACAACTTCGGGGCTCATTTATTGCTATCTTTGATTGCATTGATGGGTGTCGCTTGTTTGTCCATATCGCTCGTGCTTTTAGCAGGAGTGATATCCAAAAACTGGACGTGGAGCGAGTGGGTGGATCTGCTTGGAATACCCATCGCCTGTTGGATGATCGCCATATGGATGACCATTATTCGATTCCTGCTCTATATGAACACTCGCATCCAAACGGAGGGCTGGGAGGTCGAACTCAAGTTTAAGGCGGAGAGCGAACGGCTGGCAGAGGCCACTGGGCAATGATTACGATTTTTCCACTCAAGAGGACAATGCAATTGATTCTTTGCGGATCGCGATGCTGCTCGCGGACAGCTGTGTTTTTAGTCACTCTATTGCTGCCATCGTTTTGGTTAATCAATGGTTCGATTGCTCATGCGAGGGTCGACGATGCAGAGAAAGCTGCGTTGAAAAAAGGCACGGATCCCGTTTGGTACTCCGCTGAGAAACTAGCCCTGGTACCAGCGACGCCGATTTCGCGCAATAAAATCGACGCATCCGATAGATACAATCGAGTTGCTTCGGCGAACAGCACCAATAGCAAAAACTATTCGTGGTTAACTGAATTCTTCGAGGGTCTTCTGGATTTCATTCGCGGTTCCTGGCAGATCTTATTGACAGTGGCTATTGTGGCCGCAATCGCTCTTGTTATTTTGTTTCTAATAAAAATACAGAGACTTGTGGAGGCTCCCAGCAAATCCATCACCGGCGCAACGTCCGTCGCTACTCAACAGCGTAAAGTGACCGACCTTCCTTTCGAACTGGACAGCCCTGACATTCCGCTTTTACAGCTCATTGAACAGTACAGAGGTCGAGGCGATTACGCCAAAGCGATCGTCTATCTTTACAGTCTAATTCTCATTGAGCTGGACGCAGTTGGTTTGATTCGCTTAGCGCGGGGCAAGACCAATTGGACCTACCTCCGTGAGTTGAGTCCCCGACAAGATGAAAAAGCATTTGCCACGACAGTTGTCTATTGGTTCGAGCACGTTTTCTTCGGGAAGCAGAACATGGATGCCCAGACATTTGAATCGATCTGGGCTTCGTTTCCTCAATTCAACGAACGCTTGAAAGATGCTCGCAGGGAGCAACGCTAAAATGAATAGCACATTACGAATTGTGGATCGCATCCTTTTGATTGCGTCTTCATTAACGTTATTCCTGACCGGTTGTTCTCCAATGCAACCGACGAGTGATTACGGCGCCATCGAAGGAGCGACTTCCAGATCGAGTCCCGATGGCTTTTCGGTAGTACGGCAACTTTGTTTGGAAGCAGGATATGCTACAACGTCCATTCGAAGCCTGCCATCTAACGGTGAACGTAAACTTTCCACGTTGGTGTGGGCTCCACATCGTTTCCGTTCCCACGAAGCGGAAACGATGGATTGGGTGGAACGTTGGCTAAAGTCTGGTAACAAGACGTTGGTCTATGTAGGAGCAGACTATTCACCGGTCGCGGACTATTGGGAAGCTATAAGCAAACTGAACCCCTCTGAGAATGAGTTCCAGGACTCGTCCGTTAACGCTGCGCTGGAAAAATCGACTCTTCTGAACAATCTTCTTAGCGGATACCAGTTCATCGCATTTCCATGGGGGATTTATAGAAAGAAGCTGGGCGAGCACCAGTCGGTAATGGAACCGAATGAAGACTGGAGTCGTGACACGGAAAATCGCGACATCAATCTTAAAGTACGCAGTTATTTTCAAGTCTGGAGTGAGATTTCTGACTCCGAAATCGATCAAATTCTTCAATCGCAAGCGACGAGTAACACGCCCCCCACCAATACCCCCTCCTCTTCGCCGAATCCACCCTCCTCTCAACCCAATACACCACCAGGGTTTTCTCTCCCATGGTTAAAATCAGAGTTTTGGGGTGAGGAATACGTTTTGCAAGAAAAAGCTCGCCGTGATGCCATCAAAGCTGATGAACAAAAGGAATCCGCCGAGGCAACCAGTGATAGCGATTTCTGGACCATCTTTGGGGGGTTGGTGTCAAACGATGCTGATGAGAGCACTTCTGATTTGGAGAACAAATCACTGACAGAAGATTTCGTTACTCATGAAGTTGTTTTGAGCGGCCCGAATCAGTCACCCCTTATATCGATCATATCCAAGCCTAGCTGGAACGACTCGAGAATCGTTCTTCTTGCCAACGCATCTCTCGTATCCAACCTTTCGCTAACGTATGACGGCAACCGAATGATCGTCAGCCGCCTAATCAGTACATTTTCGCCAGGGCGTGTTGGGTTTCTGTCTCAAGCCGAGGACCCTACTGTTCTGGACGGAGAAAATGGCTCCAACGGATTGGTCTCTTTATTGACCAAACCGGTGAATTTGCTGGCAGCACACCTAGTCTTCCTGGGGCTTGTTGCGTTGCTTTATCTTTGGCCCATCTTTGGAAGACCAGCTGAACTACCGACTCCATCTACACAGAGCTTCTCGCTGCATATCAATGCGCTCGGTAGCTTGCTTCAGAAAACTGGTGATGATTTTTATGCTCGGACGACAATCGCTGATTACTTTAAGCAAGTAAAAAAGGATCAAAACTCCGTGTGGTCGAACTTGGACGCAGAATACACGCCGACCACGGAATCCCCGTTTCGTCAGGATGATGTTAATTCTGCTACTACCAACTCGAACGACTAGACATCCAGGTCATTCCTCCCCACAATGCGCAAAACAAATAATTTAGACCCTTTTTGACCGAGAAGAAAATGGCGAAGAAGAGCATTGCTGCAGTGGATTGCAAAGGAAAAATTGTCCTTATGCGAGTCGACTTTAATGTCCCGCAGGATGATACCGGAGCAATTACCGATGACCGCCGGATTCGAATGGCGTTGCCCTCGATTGAATCCGTGATTTCCCGAGGTGGTAAATTGGTTTTGCTCAGCCACCTTGGTCGCCCCAAAGGGGTTGGTCCCGAGCCAAAATACACGCTGAAACCGGCAGCGGAACGACTCTCTGAAATGCTCGGAAAACCCGTGGCGTTTGCAACGGATACGGTTGGCCCTGAAGCAGAAAAGGTGATCACCAATCTGAAAGATGGTGAGATCGCCGTTCTCGAAAACGTTCGTTTTAATCCTGGCGAAGCTAAAGGGGAGACTGAATACGCGAATCGACTAGCTGGTTGGGCAGATATCTATTGCAACGACGCATTCGGAACCTGTCACCGCGAGGAAGCGTCCATGGTAGCAGTACCACTTGCCATGGGTTCGAAGCCAAAGGTTGTTGGTTTCTTGGTTGAAAAGGAAATTAAATACCTGAGCGATACCATTTCCAATCCCGCTCGCCCTTTTGTGGCTATTTTGGGAGGAGCAAAGGTTAGCGACAAAATCAACGTTATCAATAACCTGCTCAACGTCTGCGACCAAGTCATCATTGGCGGCGCGATGGCTTACACGTTTTCGCTTGCACAAGGTGGCGAGACTGGAAAAAGCCTCGTTGAGAAGGACAAAGTTGAGCTCGCGAAAGAACTGATCGCTAAAGGTGGAAACAAACTGGTATTACCAGTTGATACACACTGCGGTGATGATTTCAAAGGTTCGTGCAACAAGCAAGTCGTACCAGCCGGCCAAATCCCTGATGGCTGGGAAGGTCTCGATATCGGTCCTCAATCAGCCGAAAAGTTTGCATCGATCGTTCGGTCTGCCAAGACGGTTGTGTGGAACGGACCCATGGGTGTATTCGAAATGCCCCCATTCGATAAAGGAACGGTCGCAGTGGCTAAGGCCGTGGCAGACGGCGATGCAGTTAGCATCATCGGCGGTGGAGACAGTGCAGCCGCAATCGAACAACTTGGGTTTGCTGATCAAGTTACCCATGTGAGCACCGGTGGCGGAGCCAGTCTTCAAATGCTCGAAGGTGAAAAGTTTAAGGCAGTAGAGATCCTCGACGAAGCATAAGTTTATGCCCAATTAGTCTCTCGATCACGCGACAAAAAATTTAGGAAAGAAGGGACCCGGACATCCGGGTCCCTTTTTTGTTTCGACATTACATTAAACGCCAAGAAGCTCTTCGCACTCTTTGGCTAGTCGCTTTCTCGCAACGTGTAATCGTCGCTTGATGGTTCCGACTGGAGCATCAAACGCTTGGCTCATTTGAATCAAGCTTTGTCCGTCAAGGTAAAACGCTACCAACGTTTGGCGGTCGAGTTCTCCAAGCCGATCCAATCCAGTACGGACATGCACGGTTCGTTCCGTCGATAAAACGGCTTCGATAGGCTCGTCGTCGTATGAAGCGGTCGCTTCCAAGATATCTTGGTCGACCGAGTTTGGCTTGGGCCTTCTAGTCAGACGGTTGATCGCCATACGATGAACAATCTGTCTTAACCATCCACCGAACGCTTCAGGAGTCTGAAGCTGATCGATGCGTCGAAACGCTTGGATGAATACGTCTTGGCTCAGCTCCTGTGCCTCATCCCAGTTGCCCATTCGCTTGTAAGCGATGGACAGGATGTGGTTTTGGAATCTGGTGTACAAGGCTTCCATCGCGCTGTGGTCACCCACTTGCGCAGAGCGCACCAAGTCGGCAACAGATTCTTGAGTCGTGTTTTCTAGTAATTCAGCAGTGGTCATATTGAAAATCTCTCTCGTAACACACAACCCCAGCTGCCTCCCACAACGCAATTCCATGCGTAAGAGTTAGCTTCGGTTCTGAGTGGATGTTGCGGATCACGAGATGACATTTACGAGCGTAACACCTGCCGGCGCTTGTACGGAATTGCCGGTACTAAGTGCTGAGTGAATAAGCTCGACAATGCCACAACTCTGCATTTGGGTCTTAGGGCAACCTAGTAAAAAGGTTAGCCCTCAACAAATGACGGGGTTGTTTTATCTCGTGTGTCGCCAGGTACGTTTTTCGAATCCAGCCAACGGCGATGAATGGCTAGAGTCGTTTCAGACAAGTCTGAGTAGTGTGATAGAGTTACGAACTCTTACACTTGGTCGAATTGGATATGGATTTGACTACGGGTTGAAATGCGAGTTGAACTTGCATTCGCCCCTGGAGTCCTTGCCATTCCTCTGACCACGGATAACCGCTGGGGCTGTCTAGCCTTGTGCAGTCATCTGTCGTACCTGTCATGCGTTTGTGTAGATGGCTCAGGAGGGATGCAGCCTTGAGCACTGCTACATTCGCGCTGTTTCGCACTACGGCGACAACATTGACAAATCGATTAGCAATATTCACTTGACGCATAACATCCTCCCAACGCCCTTTTCGGCGCATGTATAGAGAGATCACATTGAAAATGAGCAGCGGCCCGTTGGCCATCTGCCTGGTACACGAACACGATACCGCGTTCGCTTACCCCGTTAGACTATCGTATCGTAGGTGAGGTTCGGAAGAAAACTTGCAAAGCGTAAAAATTTTCCTAAAAGTTCGTATTCTTGCTCGGTAAATCAGCCCCAATTTGGGTGGGATGAGGCCAATTATCGGATTATGGACACATAGAATTGTTTGACGGACAAGTGAATAAGGCGCGGGGAAGCGTTTGCGTCTGCTCATTTTTTCGCGAACTTCGATAGATTTCCTTGCCATCTACCGAGAAATTCAGGAATTCGCGTCCCTGCCAGTCCAATGGGTGGCGATTCCCCTAGAATAAGTTGCAAGACCAACTGAGCCAGAAAACGACCACCCTCAAAATAAGAGGCTGGGGTTTCGCTAGCTAGAAACACACCGATTACCAAGCCTAACCAGGAAAGACTCAATGAATCGAATGAATGGGTTATCTCGAAGTCCATTCTATGGCTTACCAATTCTGTTTTTTATGACAGCATTTTTGGGTAACGTTTTTTCTGTGGGGACGTTAGCACACGCCCAGCCAAACGCCCCAAAAGTCGCCGATTCCAAATCAGCCATTGTCATTGACGTCAAATTGCCAATCGACGCCGCATCCGAAGCGAGCCTTACACGTCAGCTGGAATCGGTAGTGGTCGGTGCCTCAGGCCTGGATCGACCAATAGTCGTTCTCAACTTTCAACGCACATCCTCGTCCCTCAACCAAGCGGAAAGTTTGCTTGGGCAAGGAACCTTGTTTGAGAAAGCGCTATCCATTTCACGTTGGCTAACAGGCCCTAAGGGGAGTCGATTGAGGACTGTCGCCTATTTCAACGAGTCGATGGTGGGCCATGCCGTCTTGATCGCATTGGCTTGTGAGGAAATCGCGATGGCGGCGGACGCTGAGTTTGGCCGTGCGGCGATGGACGAACAGGCAGTGGATGACACCATCAAACAAGCCTACGTGGACATAGCTAAAAGAAGAGGTAGCTTTCCAGCTGCTGCAGTGCTATCAATGCTGGATCCCTCCGAAACGCTCTTCAAGTTGGAGCTTGAAAACAAACAGACGGAATACAGAACGATCAAGCAACTGGAAAGTGACGGCCGTCCAGAGGGAGCGTGGAACGAAGAGCAGCTTGTGCCTAACAACCAACTGTTCTTTGTTGATGGTCACACCCTAAGACGATGGCAGTGGGTCGCTCATACGGCAATGGATTTGGAGCAGCTCGGGCAAGTTCTCCGACTAAACGGCCCTCTGGTTGCGTTGCCTTCATTTAAAGGTCCGCGAGTCGCAATGCGAACCCACCTGCGGGGCATCGTAACACCTCGATTAGTCAACCGTGTTATTCGCGCTATTGACGAAGGACTCAAAAATGAGGATCTGAATCTGATCGTCATTGAACTCGACTCTCCTGGCGGTAATCTCGATGAATCACTTCGCTTCGCACAATACCTCGCAGACATCAGCCCAACCCGAGCCGAGGTTGTGGCTTACTTGCCACAGAACCTACTTGGCGACGCATCACTTGTAGCTCTAGCTTGCGACACTATCTACATGCATCCAACAGCGAAGCTAGGTGGACCTGGTGAAGCGACCATTAATCAAGCAATTGTTCAGGAAAAGAAATTTGCATTTGATGCCCTTTCCAAATCCACTGGTAGGCCGATCGGATTGCTGCTCGGTTGCGTTTCATCAGAGATCCCGATCTTTGAATATAGTGCGATAGATGGCAGAGTCATTCTAAGCAATCCAGATTGGCTCCCCGAAGATCCATTAGCGCCGAAGTGGACTAAGGGGGCTCAAGTAAGCTTTGAACAAGGGCTCGATTTTTCCAGGGCGGCCGAACTTAACGTTGCCTCGGATAACTTGATCAATATCGATGAGGTCGCAAGCAGATTCGGCATCGAAGCACTGCCAAAAGAAAAGGAAACTAGCTCGGGCGAAATGTTGGTGGATTGGCTTGCAAGTCAAACATGGCTCGCGTTTCTACTTTTCACTATCGGAATCGGTGCATTGTTTGCAGAACTAAACACTCCTGGCTTGGGAGTTGGCGGAGCGATCGCAGCGGTATGTTTTGGATTGTTTTTCTGGATGCAAGTCCTGAACGGCACTGTTGAATGGCTTGAGATACTGCTCATTGTCGGTGGCATTCTGTTTGTTCTGATCGAAATCTTTGTTGTTCCTGGCTTCGGCATCTTTGGTTTCCTGGGAGTCGCCATGCTAGGGATTGGCCTATTACTGACAGGTCAAACATTCGTGCTCCCGTCGAATGCATACCAGCGACAAAGAGTCGTCGAAGCCTCAGGGCAATTAGGCTTGGCCGTGATTTCGCTTATTGGTCTTGCGATTGTATTTCGCAAACAGATTGCGAACTCCCCGATGGTGAGATGGATGTCGCTGGAACCACCCAAGGATCAGCACGATAAAGAAGTTATGGAAGAAGCCCAGGAGGAGGCTCATTCCTTTATCGGCAAATGGGGCACCACATTGACTCGTTGCAATCCTGCGGGCCGTGCTATGATCGATAATAAAATGGCAAATGTGACCGCAGAGAATGGCTGGATTGATGAGGGATGCGATATCGAAGTTTGTGATTCGAATGGCAGCGTTCTTGTGATCCGAATTCGACAAGAAAACCAATAAGATAGTCGTTTATCGAAGGCTAAGCCGATACAAGCGAATTCGCAATTCGGTCAAAAGCAAGTCTTATGGCAGCTCGATGCTCGTGGCAAATGTGATCTACACGAGCATTCCTATCCAATCCGAGCACATAGGCTAAGCGTTGTAATTCTTGTTGATCTACTGGCAGATCATGCCTCGCGGTGGTATTCATTAGACGCAACCCTGACTCGACTCCTCGCAAAAAGAGATAACCATCCCTTAACGTTATAAAGTCAGCCTCTGAGATTACACCCAGCTCTTTTGTATTGTTTAAGCAATCTACAGTGCCACTCACAAGGTACTCTGACCTATCCCTACAATTCTGCAGTAGAAGTAGCTTGGCAAGTAGCTCGACCTCCACGGTCCCTCCAGAACCTCTCTTGATATTCGTATTTGCGACACCCTGCTCTAGATCCATGCGATGCTGCAATACCGAAGCGGTATCCTTGACCGTCCAGTTACGACAGACCAGCGATTTGGTCTTTGCGTCGTTAACACGACTTCGGAAAACTGGATCTCCGTAAAAGACTCGCGATGAACAAAATTCCAGTCTCTTGATAGCGGATACCTCCACAGACTGAAACAGATTCTCAAATTCGTCTATTCGCCAGGCGCTTGTGCTTCTCGAGTTCTCCGTGACCAACCAAGGTTTCGCTTCGTAAAGCCGACCAAATCGTCCCAATCGATTCACAGCTTGAGTAACTCGATACGTTAGCTGATGAAAGAAGTCGCAGTTATCGAGAGGTTGATGCCGTCCAAAACCGAGTGGCGCTGTTATGCCATCGGATTCATACAGACAAAGCAAAGACATATCGCTGTGATAGTTTGGTTCTCGACTGCCGTATTTCCCAACAGTTATAAAAGCAAAAGGACAAACGTTTCCTGTTGAGCTTTTCGGCACTCCAACTTTGGTTACCAAAGTGCCGTAACAGTTTTCAATAACCTGTCGAACACAAACGTCGGCAATGTCTGCAAGAGCTCGGTGGGTAGCCGTCACGCTTTCCTTGCCTAGAATATCTCGAACCCCAACATTGAGATGCATCGCATTCTTAAAGGATGCGAGAATCGGCTCAATATCGACTGCCCCTCGACAAAGATCATACAACATAGCCTCTAATTGCAGCTCCGTTGGCAGCCGGTTCAACATCAGAGAATCGAGTAACTCATCGATCATCCCTGGATTCTTGGTAAGTATTGAAACTAAATAAGGACTAGCACCACAAATCCGAATGTACAAATCCATACTCGGCTCATGAACGCTAAAGAGTTCCCAAAGAACACCTTTCCCCCCAAGCGAACGAGTGGTTTCGACGAGATTTTCGAGAGTCAGATCTGGATTGGGCGTCAAATGTATCTTTTGCAAAAGTCTAGGTGCGATAGATGCTAAGAAATGACGACATCGTTTGGTGGAGAGCATTTGAATGTCCTCCTTGGCCAACTCTTGAAGGTTTCGGTAAGCCGCTTGCAAGCGAACAAACCCATGGCTTCTCAAAATCTCGTCTGCCCATGATGCAGAAGGATTTGGATCGAGTATTAAATCCGTCTCTGCCTCAACCTCTTTATCTCCAGAAAAGGCCTCGGATTGCATATGCTGCAGAATCTGCCGTGCTTTAGAAATGCTCTCTCGACAGTTTTCAAATGCGGAAGTTAGCGAATCGGTCATCGGAAACTCAACGGAAGAGCCGCTCGTTAAAGTCAAAATTCTCGATTGCAACTGTAGTATCGCAGCTGAAACGTCCTTCCAAGCGGTATCGAGTATTCCTCTCTCCGATTCGGTTATGTGATTAACATTCGCCAAGGCACCGATGGCTGCTCTCGTATTGGTAACTCGTATGGATTCATCATCAACACCATGAAGAAGTTGGAGATAATGAACAAGGAATATTACTTCGTCTCGCCACGATATCAGCAGCTCTCGCATCGCTACTAAAGACGATGGCTTTTCATCAGAAGTAACAGCGCGCTTAATGCGTCGGTAAAAAGCAGACAGGCCTGCTAGATCAGCCCCAGAAATGCTTCTTCGATAAATCAGATCGGGAATCTGTTGATCGATGGTCTTAAAAAACGACTCGCTACCGGCCAGCAGTCGACGTCGTAGTAACGTCAATCGATGCAACGTTCTGCCTTGATTTTCAATCTGCTGCAACCACTGGCGTCCATTGCATAACAAACGCTCACTCAAAAGCGTTTCTGCCTGCGAGCCTTCCCCGGGTTCACCAGAACCGAAAAAACTATCGACTCGATACGCAAAACCATCCTTGTGTGTAAGCCAAAAAATAGTGCGTTGAACGACCCGGGATCGCTCGACATCCCCGCTTGAACCCCTAGTCTCCAACGATGAGTCGTCTGCAGACAAAAACTGAATGGCAAGCGGGGACTCGAAATCCGTTTCGCAGCCGCCGAAGCAACCTCCAGCAATCGCCACCAGCCCGTCTTCAAGTTTTGCTCTTCGCTCGATCCCTCCTCGGGTTTCGGAAATCGCAAGCACCCACGATGAGTAAAAAGCCGCATCTGCAATACATGTCAACTGTTGCAGCACGTCGTACCAAGGCATCGAGTGAAGATAATAGGCACATAAAACACGCAATGTTTCGCGACGTCGAAATGACCTCATCGACGCGAGCCTCACCTCTTCGTCCTCTATGGACAAAACCTCGGTTGCTATGATGTCTCGCAATTGTTCCAGTGAAACAATCTTTCCTGCAGAAAGACGAAGCCAATCAAAACAATCTTCATCGTCCACCAACCATGCAGCCGCCGGTGTTGGTAACGAAAGGATTCGCATCAACACGGGCAATGCGTCACGATCTCGCTCCATAAATCCCACAAAAACGCCCGGGCTCCTGGTCGACAACAAGAACGGAATCAAGTGAACGATTCCCGTCTCCAACTCTGGGAACTGCTGAAGCAATGGACCTAGCTGGTTTAGCAAAGCCGCATCCGGGTCCCAGTAAGAAGACTGACTAAGCCAATCCTGTAATGCGGCAGTAGAAGCACGACCAAGCGAGATCGAACAAGATTCCATCCACGATGCGAGCCTGCTGCTGATTCCGTCGTTATCCAACTTGCAACATCTCCCTAATTCGATTCACCATCCAGGCCGCGCACGACCCGTCCGCTTGCTCAAAGCAACAGTCTGCTATGGTAACCGTTTTCAGAAATCTTTCGAACACAGCAGAATCATCTACAAAGATATTTACCCGCTCTGGAAACGAAAAAAGCGGCTTCAACAGCCGCTTTCTGCATACATCAATCTTCTTTTCCAAACCCGGCATCCAACTTTTCCTAACTTTGGTTTGCAATTCAAATCAGGCGATTGCAAACGAAACTTTATAAGGATTGGTCGTCAAATCGATCTGCCCACGAAAAGTCGGCAAACCAAGCCAAGGAATATTGACCCTAGACTCGACGTTCCTTGAGACGGACAGCCTTGCCAGTTCGATCTCGCAAGAAGTAGAGCTTAGCACGTCGAACAACGGACCTTCTTTTGACTTCGATCTTCTCAATCTTTGGCGAATGAAGAGGGAACTTTCGTTCTACACCTTCACCAGCCACAATTCGGCGAACCACGAACATTTCTCGAGTTCCCGATCCACTCTTGGCTATGACTGTGCCATTGAAAATCTGAATTCGCTCTTTGTTGCCTTCTTGAATTTTCGTGTGGACATCGACAGTATCACCGATTTCGAACGCATCCACATTCGGCTTAAGCGAAGACTGTTCTACAAGTTGGAGCAATTTTTGGCTCATGATTCCTATTTACAACAAAAAAACGTGAACAGAATTTTCCTAAAATCAGGACGGAGTATGTTGACGATCGATCGAGGATTTGGAAAGCCCAAAGGCTGTTTTTGATGAAAAAACAGGCAAAATCCTCACAACACAACATGGCTTATCTAGATCGTCTTAAAGGTGGTTGATAGTCCAACTTTAATTGTTCGAGCCAAATTAGAAAGCTGTGCCATATTGTCACAGTATGACGAATAAGCGATGCGTTTCCTCAAGTCTTCATAAATTCCCCCGCCGCCAACAACGAAAACCACCCCTTTAGGGAGGCTCTGCGCAAACTGAGTGCAATCAGCAACAAATCGCTCTTCGTCGGGAACATAAGAGACACTGAGCCAGAATATTTTTGGCATGTGCTTGCGAGCCGCCGACAAAAGACTAGGAAATGGCAAGTTATTCCCCAGGTTTATCGATCTCCAACCAGCCTCGCGGAACACCATTTCCACCAATAAATTGGGAAGCTGATACTGATCACCGCTCGTTGTCCCCCCCATCGCCAGTGGCGATGAACCCATTGGATCTGGCAAAAGCCTACGCAGCTCATGAATCAGACGAATACAAATCTCGCAACCTCTTCGCTCCTGGTATATCTCCATCTCGCCGCAGGCCCATGAATCGCCTATAGATTGGAAAGTGGGCCCGATTAGCTGGTCGGCCACAGAAACAATTCCATGACCAGCCGCGTACCATCGACTCACTATTCGGCGAGCCTCCGCCTCATCCCCGATCACGACTGCACGCAAAAAACCCTCCCGCATCGATGCCTGAGTCGCTGAGTCGAACGGAATAACGTGCTCGTTGGGATCAATGGGCTGCGCCGTAACCGCATTCCTAAATATATCTGAAGCAACCGCTGGATGATCCGACTTCGGCTCTGCGGCCCCGATTGCGTCTGGGTCCACCACCTTGCGATTCGTTGACTCTAAAAACTCCATGAGTTGAGCCAAGGATATTCGACGATGCCCCCCCAGAGTGCGGTGTGTGCGTATTACCCCACGGTCGCACCAACGTTTTACCGACGACTCGCTCACCTGGAGCGCCTGCGCTATTTGTTTCGGAGTAAATGTTTCTTCCAAGATTACAAAATGTCCTAAGCGTACAATCAAAATCGTCCAAATCGTTCACAACAGTATAGGACACAGGACGGGGAGTTTTCAAGCCACTATCAGTTTTTTGCGGGAATCATTAGGATGTTTAAACGGACTAAATTTCCAGAATTCGTTCTCGCAACTCTTGAATCGTTCATCAAAACAACCTATAACGATCGATGTGAACGATTTGAACGATTTGTCAGCGAGAACTGGGGTCAAGGAAATTATGGTTGCTCGAGTTGCGAAGAAGCGAGTGTCGAAATCCAGCAAAACAGCGGTTGCTGAGGTCTCTAACCTAGAGTCGGTCAGGGATGGGGCGGATGCGTCTCTACCCGTCGCGCGAAAGGAAAAGCCGAAAAGGAAGACGTCCAAAACCTTCAAAGACGCGAAGCTAGAAGCATCCTTTGTAAATTTTGTTCAGCTCTCTTTCCCGGAGGCTAGCGACGAAGCCGATCTTCAGAGGAAGGCAAAACGGATTGCTTCGACCGAAATCGCGTTCATAGGAAGTCCCGATACATTTTCGGCCGACACCGCCGAACAGGAATTCATGGGGGAACATATCCTCGCTCAAATGACTTCCGAACCCGCCAAGAAATCCTCGAAACTAGCAGACCTTCCCGTACACCTCGCGAGACTGTGCGAGACGAAGTTACTGACCCCGGATGAAGAGAAGATGCTCTTCTTCCGAATGAATTTTCTGAAATACAGGGCTCTACAACTTCGCGCTTTCGTCGACCTTAGCAAACCTGACGATTGGCTGCTCCGCCGAATCGATGGTCTCGTCAAGGCAGCAGATTGGCATCGCGACTGCATTGTTAAGTCCAATATGCGGCTCGTGATATCGATCATCAAAAAGTTCGTAAACCAACATAATGGATTTGATGATCTTTTAAGTGACGGAATCGTCGCAGTCATCCGAGCCGTTGAGAAGTTTGACGTGGCCCTCGGGTTTAGGTTCAGCACCTACGCAACTCAAGTGGTAAGGCGAAACACATACCGCAAGGTAATGGAGAAGCAGAAGGAGCGTCAAAAGAACATCGCTAGCTTGAGCGAAAACGGTTTGGATTTCAGCGATGATCAAAAGTCATCATCGATGAGCGAAGAGCGATGGCATGCCTTGCGTAACCGACTGGCTCTCATGCTCGACCATTTGGATCGCCGAGAGAAATTCATTATCCGTGCACGTTTTTCGCTCGGCGGACATCGCAAAGTTCAAACGCTACAAAGGCTTGCTGACGTTCTCGGCGTATCGAAAGAGCGAATTAGACAACTGGAAAAACGCGCCCTTGATAAATTGCGAGGAATGACCGAAACCGCGCCGCTCCTACCAGACTCCGACATTTAGTGTTTAAGAAATCCTCCGAGCTCCCATTTGATCAAAGGACGGTATTCGACTACCACGCGCGTCGTGGAGCAATAGACCGCCTGATCCCACCATGGGAACGCGTAAAAATTCTAAAGCGAAATCAATCGCTTGACGTTGGGGCTGAGGTCCTTCTTCAGCAGACCTTAGGATTTCTGAAAATGGAATGGCTGGCTCGCCACACAGCCTTCGAACCGCCGCTGAGCTTTCAAGACATACAGGTGAGAGGTCCGTTCCGCAGCTGGGTCCATGACCACCTGATGGAATCGTTGCCGAATCATTCCTGTCGCCTCACGGATTCAGTCCGATACCAATTACCATATGGAGTGTTTGGACGACTAGGTTCGCATTGGATTGAGAAAAAGATCTCTTCCATGTTTGCTTACAGGCATCGAACAACTCTTGAAGATCTTCGATTCTCGGCACACATCAAGAATCTCGCCGCACATGATAAGGTGCCCCGAATCGGCCTTTCCGGTTCCAGCGGGATGATTGGCCGTCGCATCTGCGCTTTAGCATCCGTGTCTGGAATCGAAGTCGTTCGTATTGTTCGCCCTGGAACGCCTAACGCAGATGCGAGTATTCCTTCTGATGCGATAACGACCTTCTCCAACGAAACCTTTTCCGAACCTGATGTCGTTGAGCAGCTCGATGCTGTCATCCACCTAGGCGGACATGGAATCGCAGACAATCGTTGGTCTGAAAAAATCAAAAAGAAAATCCTTTCAAGCCGAGTTGAAAGCACATCGTCCTTAGTTAGGGGCTTGAGAAAACTCAAAAATCCACCCAAGAAATTCGTATGCGCATCCGGTATTGGAGCCTACGGCGACCAAGGTGAAACAATTTGTTCAGATCATGACGCAGATCAACAGATAAACAGTGGGAATTCTTTTCTGGAACATGTAAGTCGACAGTGGGAAGCGGCAGCCAGAGAATATGCCGACTGCGGCGGGGTTTGTATTGGCAGACTGGCAATGGCGATCCATCCTCTCCAAGGTGCTCTTTCGAAAATGATCCCCCTGTTTCGACTCGGTCTTGGAGGAAAAGTCGGGAGTGGAAGACAATACTGGAGCTGGATTCACGTCGACGATGCAGCGGGAGGCTTTCTTCATTTGGCGTTAAATCCAGAGAGTGCTGGGATCTATAACCTTGCATCCCCAGAGCCAATTACGAACCGAGAATTTACAGACCTTTTATCTCGCAAACTTAAACGCTGGGCGATCGCACCTGCACCCGAATTCGGATTAAGAATCATGTTGGGACAGATGGCAGACGAACTATTGCTTGCTAGCATCCGAGCAACTGCAGACCGTCTGGAAAGAGAAGCTTACCCCTTCCGGGCCCGAACTTTAGCCCAAGCTCTCGATCAATTACTTCCCTAGATGTTCTTGTGATTATCAGTAGATCTCTTGAAATTGAAGCCACTGCTGTAGCTTGTCCAAAACTGGAGATGGGGCAAAGTTTTCTTTATTCGCTTCAATATCTTGTTCGTAAAAGTTCACATTGTAGCCAGCCTTGCTGACGTTTTCGGAAAGGTCTTTGATCGATTGATCGGTGCCGTTCAAAAAGAACCTTAATGATTCGCCTGGTTCGGGGGGCGTTAGGCGAATCCTCGCTTTGAGTTTGCCATTACCAACCCACAGTCCTTGGTATTCTCCCGGTTGCTGGACCGCAGTGATTATGCCTAAAACGGCTCCTGAGGCGATTCCTCCCACTACAATTCGATTCCGATCGATCGAGTAATTCGTGAATGCGTGGCCTCTGGCTCTGGCTGCAATTTCCATCTCCTCAAATGTCCATTCTTGCTCATCAGCCGATTGCAAAATAACAACAATCCATCGATTCGCAGCTGCAAATTTCTCCCACTGAGTTGACCATATCTTTGGCTCTGAGGGGCCAGCTTCGGAAAACAGCAATAACAAACCGTGAGGTATGTTGCTCCGGTAGGTATTTGGGACAATGGCAAACGCTCTGTTTCTCACGTCACCCATGGGAATTTGTTGGATAGATGTCTCTGGTGCGGACTCATTGATTTCCGTAGCGGGATAAGAAATAGCAGGAACAACAATTTCCCCGGTTGGTCTCGCGGTTGTGGCAACACTCACAGAGATTTCCTCCCCCGACGCTTTCTTAACAGTCAGCTGAGCTGGAGATCGAAAATCATGAAACCATAAATGCTGGCGTAGTCCTTTTTCTTTCAGCAATGGAAGCCCAAACCATTTTGTAATGGTGTCTCCAACTGCAAGCCCCGCGATATCTGCCGGACTCTCCTTTACCACGTGTAGGATGCGTTCCGATTGGTCTGACTCCCGAATTGTTGCAATTCCAAGATATGGCTCTTTGTATTCCGGTAACTCTTTGGCCATGATCATTTCAACTGGGATGACTTGCCCCCCCCGATCGATCTCGACAACAACAGGCTGACCTGCGTCGATTGGATTGATCGCATGTCGGAACTGCATGTAAGTCGCTACCGGTTTGAGTGCTTGAAGACTTCGTCCCACTTTTATAATCTTGTCCCCGGCCTGCATTCCGGCTTTTGCGGCCGGCCCCCCAGGACTCAAACCAATTAGCGTGATCCCTTCCTTGAACTCATCTTTACCCTGAGTTCGTATTCCGAGTTTGCCTGGGTAGATATCTGTGCCGGTCTTTAGAATAGGCAGTCGATCTAAAATGTCCTGAATAGGAATCGCAAACCCAACACCTGAGTCATACCATTGCTCGACCTCGCCCTCTGTAGCAATCGCAGGATTAAGCAAGGTCAAAATCCCCATCGTCTCCCCCTTGAGATCAACGAGTGGACCTCCGTAGTTTTGTGGCGATATCTTGCAGTCCGTTTGAATGGCCTTATCAAAGACACGACCCATTGCAGAGAGAATACCGACCGACCGACTAGCAATTCTTACGTCAAACGTTTTCCCTAACGCTAAGGTCCATTGTCCAACTTGCCAGCTATCTCGACCACTAGCAACGACAGCTTTCAAGGGCTGATCTGTTTCAATCTTTAGAATGGCTATTTCGCGGTTATGGTCGCGAGCTACGAGTTTGGCTGGCTTCCGATCTCCATTGGGTAGTAAAACTGTAATAGAGGCTGGTTGACCTCGAAAATAAAACGTGCTCGATGCAATCCAACCATCAGAGGTCAAGATTGTTCCCGTCGAAGGGCCACTAGCAATGGCTTGCCGATTGACGAATTCTTGCCCGCCAAACGCTTCTACCTGAACTGTGTATTCCTGAGCAAAGTCGCCAGCTGCTTGTAATGCTTGCTGTTCGAGCTCGTCTAATGACTGCCGGGCTTCAGACGTCGAAATCGATAGGAATGTGATGCCTATCAGGCAAGCAATTCGTTTTACAATTTGAAGAATCGAGAGATACGATCTCATGCCAAATTTCTATTTATGTAAGAGCTAGGGCCGAACTTGAATTCGAATCAATTCCTGCCCTCGTTGGACCAATAACTCGAACGAGTCCGCTCGGTTCAGTGTACTAAGCAGACGTTCGAAATTCTTGCGAGAATCAATTCTTTGGTCGTTGAGCAAAAGGATTAAGTCATTGGCTTTGAGCCCAGACAACTCAGCCAGCGACCCCGCACGAACTTCGTCGATAAACACCGGGGTTTTAGGCAAAACATCAGGGATGAGCGTCATTCCCAAATCGTTGATTTTGTGAGGTTTCTCCGCCATAGCCAACTCGGACGCGGGTGTTGAGACCACTCCGCTTTTCATCCTTTCAACCGAGGCGGAAACAACCTCGATGGGCAAAGCATAATTCACCCAAATCCCTGTCGATGCGTCGCGACTTTCTTTACCCAGCACTCCGATGAGCCCCCCACGAATATCGATCAACGCTCCACCTGTAGCGCCTGGGTTATTGGTCATGACATCGAGTACGTAGACTTTTCCCAGGGACATATTCTTCGTCGTTCCGCGTTTTTGTGTCAGAGAGGAAATCGCCATGATGACTCCCTTCTGAACGCTGCAATACTCATCCCCCGTCGCAATTTTGAAAAGATTGCTAACGGCAAAGACTCGTTGACCAACACGAACTGACGATTTCGAATCAATATCGAAACCCTCAATTTGCGATTCGCCTACCTTTAACAAAGCCAACTCAGTGGATGGATCAAAACTTAAAATCTCTGCATCAAACTTACGACCATCATGAGCAACAACCCTCAGCTTTGACACGTCCAAGACTGTCGACCAACTGGTGAGTATCAACCCCTCTTTTCCAATCCAAAAACCGCTCTGGTAGCTCTCGAGCCCACGAGCTCCCCCAGCGCCAAAGATCTTGACCATTTTCTCTTGCACACGATCCACTAGTTCGTCGTGCTGAAACAAAGTCTGATCACCATCTGGGCCCAATGCCGCTTGGTCGGACATGGTCGCTGGAGTTTCAGAAGGCGTAGTTGCGGCTGCTGCCGATGCAGGAACACATAGAATGGTTAAACTCAAAATCAATCCGAATGCTCGACTCAGATTTGTCAGTGTCATTCTGTCGCTCCTCCATTTTGGCCAACCAGCTTGACCTCGGTTAGACGGACCAATGTCTGTAATTCCAAACCGAATTGCAGACGAATGACACTTGGAGCCTTGGGTTTGCTTTCAGTCAAATAGGCATCAAAATAGACTTCGGCTGGATCGAC
>Ga0315899_10001634_pt1 | contig 25429 bp, 26 predicted proteins | sample LakEriMetagenome_2_FD_203518 | JGI IMG/M metagenome (GOLD analysis project Ga0315899, IMG submission 203518) | Freshwater fungal communities from buoy surface, Lake Erie, Ohio, United States - Buoy 4 MA112 | ecosystem: Environmental > Aquatic > Freshwater > Lake | place: USA: Lake Erie, Ohio... | reverse complement strand
TGCGCTGTGCCGCCACGGATCATCGCTGCGATCACCCGGTCATCGCTGGTGAAGCGCACTTCGCTGGCGACCAGCCCGTCTGCATACTGGCGGGTGCGCACCTTGACCGGCAGACCGTTCATCAGCGCGCTCTGGTCGAAAGTCTTGTTGCCGATTCCGAGAAACCCGCCGCGGGTGCGGATCTCGGTGTCGGGGTGGAGCGTGAGGATCGTGCTGGTGCCGTCCTCGGCGGTTACCTGCAGGCGTTGGCCCTGACGCGCGGAAATGATGCCTTCGATCCGCGGGCCTTCGTTCATTTCGGTCACCGGCGGCAGATTGCCATAGACCGTGGTCAGCGCCTCGGGGTCGTCATTCGATTGGGCGGACAGGCCGTGCGCGGCGGGCAGCGCCAATGCGCCAATCAGCACCAGGGCGAGCGTGGCACGCGGGGTGCGGGCAGGGGTGGTCATCGGCTTTTATGCTCCTGTGTTCGGGTCAGCGATCCCGTGCGGAATGGCCCTTCGTTGCCTCTATGCCCGCACACCGGTGTTCAGAACAACCTTGCTGCCAGATGAACGCCGTTGTCCCGGCTGCCACAGGAGCGGGCAACCGGGGCAAGGTATGCGACGAGCCGAGTCGCGGCGAAAGCCGCGGCGGCCGGGTTAGCGGGCTGCCTGGCTCGCGATCCAGCGGTCGATCTTCTGCTCGAGGATCGTCAGCGGCAGGCCGCCGGTGTTCAGCACCTGCTCGTGGAAGGCCTTGATGTCGAACCGCTTGCCGAGTTTGGCCTCGGCGCGCTTGCGCAGTTCCTGGATCTTCAGCGCGCCGATCTTGTATCCCAGCGCCTGGCTCGGGATGGCGATGTAGCGATCGACTTCGGCGACGACCTCGGTGCGGGTCATGCCGGAATTGTTCATCATGAAATCGATCGCCTGATCGCGGGTCCAGCCCTTGGCGTGGATGCCGGTATCGACCACCAGCCGCATCGCGCGCAGCTGCTCGTCCTGCAGCGTGCCGTAACGGTTCCACGGGTCCTTGTAGAAGCCCATCTCGTTGCCGAGCGTCTCGGCATAGAGCGCCCAGCCTTCAACGAAGGCCGTGGTGCCGCCGTAACGCATGAAGGCAGGCAGCGCCTCGTTTTCCTGCGCGAGGCTGATCTGAAAGTGGTGCCCCGGCGCGCCTTCGTGGAGGTAGAGCGTCACATTGCCCGGGGTCAGGCGGCTCGGCAGATCATAGGCGTTGAAATAGAACACCCCCGGCCGCTTCCCGTCGGCCGAACCCGACTGGTAGGAACCGCCGGCCTCGAACTGCTCGGTCGAGGGATCATAGGGCCGGATTTCCAGCGGCGACTTGGGCAATAGCGAGAAGAAATCGCCGATCTTGGCGTCAACCTCGCGCCCGATGCGGTAATAATCCTCGGTCAGCGCCTCGCGGGTCTTGGGCTGGAACTTGGGATCGGTGCGGACATAGTCGAAGAATTCGGTGAGCGTGCCCTTGAACCCGACTTCGGCCTTGAGAGCTTCGAGCTCGGTCTTGATCCGCGTCACTTCGGACAGGCCAAGCTGGTGGATTTCCTCGGGCTTGAGCGGAAGGGTGGTCGAATCCTCGACCAGCAGCGCATAGAGCTCCGCGCCGCCCTTCATCTGCGACAGGCCGATGCTGGTGCGCGAAACGGGCAGATATTCGTCGCGCAGGAAATCGCGCAGGCGCGTGTTGGCGGCGTAGATCTCGCGGGTCTTGGCTTCGTAGGCGGCGGTGAGCCGGGTCTTGTCGGCCGCGCTGATGCCTTCGGGGAAGCTCTTCACCGGCCCCATGAACATCGAATCCACGAGCGGGGTGTTGATCTGGGTATCGAGCTGGGTGACCATGATCTCGACAGTCAGCCGGGTCTCTACCACGCCGCTCGCCATCCCTTCGCGGAACTTGGCGATCGCGCGGTCGACAAAGGTGACGTAGTCATTGTGGCGCTTCAGATTGTCCTCGTAATTGGCGAGGGTCTTGAACGGCGCGACGCCCTTGCCGCTGGCAAAGTTGGGATAGAATGTGTGTATCCCGAAGAAGTGGTTGAGCGGGCGCACCTCGGTCAGCTCGCGGATCCGGTCGCTCGCACCGGCAAGCGCACGCTCCTCGGTGTATTTGAACACGTCATAGGCGAGGCTGTCGGTGGGCGAGAGCTTGGCGCGGTCGATCTGCGCCAGCAGCGCGAGATTGAGCTGGGTATCGGTGCGTGCGGCGATGAAGGCAGTGTCGGTGAGAGAATCGCCGAGCGTGTCGGCATTGCTATCATCGCCGCGGAACAGACGGCCGAGCGGATTGAGCGCCAGTTCGCGCGCATCGGCGTCCTCGAACAGTGCAAACAGCTTGTCACGATCGGTCTGGGCGGCGGTCGCGGTTGCGGCGGTGGGCGCAGCGGCAGTCTCGGCAAATGCAGGTGCAGCAACAAGCAGCAGCGCGCTCGAAGCGGCAAGAACAAGGCGAAGTTTCATAGATAAGCCCCTGATCGGATCAATCGCGGGGGGCTACGCGCGGGGCGTATCCTTCGCAAGCCGAAGCGCGACGAGCGTTAGAGGCGCCTCGACCGGTGTCATGGCGCCAGCGTGTGGCGCGCGGCATGAAAGGCGGCGTCCGCACGCAACTGGTCATGCTCGACCCACACCGAATGCGTGCCCGAACACAGCTTGTGCGGTAGCGCGAGGCGACAGATCGGGCCCTTGCTGACGTCGCTTGCGTCGAGGATGGCGCATTGCGAGGTGCCGGTGTTCTCGTCGATGAGGAAGGTGACCAAGTATCCGTCATCCTCCGCTGTTGCGCCCTTGCGCGGGATCATCGGGCTTTCGCTGGCATAGACGCCTTCGGGCAGGCGATAGACCTGTTCCTCGCCCGTCTCGGTATCGTGGCGGACATAGCCGTTGAACAGGAACCAGCCGGGGCGCGTGGTGGTCGACCAGACATAGCGGCTTTTGCGCATCGCGAAGGCCGGGTTGATCATCCCGAATTCGACGATGCGGTCCGACAGACGCTCCTCGCGGGTTTCGCCGGTTTTCAGGTTGAAGCGCCAGCGGTGCAGGCGGGACTGGAAGCTGTGCTCGTCCACGTAAGCCATCATGTGGCTGTAGCGGCCCATCTCCTCGAGCGGATCGGGCATGGGCCTCCCCTGATGATAGCCTTCGAGGATGACGTCATCGCCCTCCTCATAGGCGTTGGTCCAGTGCAGCACATAGGTCGGCGCGGCTTCGAACCAGCGGATATCCTCGGGCTGGCCATGGCGCGGGATGAGCGCGAAACGGGTCGGCACGCCTTTGTGCAGCCGCGCGGCGTGGATGTCGCGGCGCAGCAGTTCCTCGTCCCAGAACAGCGGCATATCATTGAGGATCGACCAGTTCTTGGTGATCGCCATATCATGCGGCAGACGCGGCCCGGGCAGCGGGACAGGCACATAATGCACCAGCCGCCCTTCGCGGTTGACCACCCCGTAATGCATGAAAGGCGCATATTTGGAGTAGTTGAAGAACATCATCTCGCCGGTGTCTTCGTCCACCTTGGGATGGGCCGAGATGCCGTCCAAGGGCACCCACGACGCCTTGCCGCGGCTGCCGAGCGTCACCGGATCGAGCATCCACGCCTCGCCGCACTGGTAGAGCGTGGCGTAAGCCGTGCCCGCGTGGACGATGATGTCGGTGGAGCCTGTATCCTTGAGCCCGCCATGCGCGCCGAAGCCGGGGCGTTTTGATGTGCCCGCCGGGTCCATCAGCCCGCCCCACAGCGATTGGCCCGCGATCTGCTCGGCCTCGAAGCAATGGGTGCGCACGAAGCGGTTGCGATAGCTCGCCTTGCCGCCCGTGATATTGACCTGATGGATCATCGCGTCGCCATCGAAGGGGTGATGGCGGCCAAGCGGCTGATGCACCTGGTTTTCGGTGTTGCGCAGATAGATGCCGTCAATGTCGGCCGGGATAGCGCCTTCGATCACCCGCAATTCGGCGACATCGACTTCCTCGTGCAGCGGCGTCCACGGCCCTGTCAGATAGGGGTGGTTCGAAGGTTCGAGCGAAGTCCGCACTGGCGGGTGACGCATGATCTGCATAGTCTCTCTCCCTTCGTGCAAGACTAGCGATGGTCGGCGCGCTGGCAAGCTGGTATCCGTTCAGCAGTCTCAGACCGTATATTTGATTTCAGTCAAAGCCAGCCGCAGCGTTCGGGGCGAATATCATTCGCACCAATGGGAGACCCGCCATGAAATCGATCCTGCTTCACATCGATCACGACCGCGCGCTGAAGGCACGTCTGCAAGTCGCGCTGGATATTGCACGTGCAACCAATGGCCATATCACCTGCCTGCAGGCGGTCAGCTACGAGGTTTTTGCCCCGGGTGATTTCTACGGGTCGGCCATCGCCGCGGCGATGCCGGTGATCAAGGAGAACGCGGAGAACCTGCGGGCCGAAACCGAGGCGCATCTCGCCAACGAAGGCGTGTTGTGGGACTGGCGGTTCGTCTACGGGATCGCCCCGCACCGCTTGCTCGAGCATTCGCCGCTCGCCGATGTGGTGATCGTCGGCCCGTCGGAGCTTAGCGATGGCGGGCGCGGGCCTTCGGTGATCGCCGGCGATCTGGTGCTGCACGCCCCGGTGCCGGTTCTGGTGGTGCCCGAAGATACCAAGAGCTTCGATGTCAGCGCGCCGATTATGGTGGCGTGGAACGGCTCGTCCGAGTCGGCCCATGCACTGCGCGCGGCGGTGCCGCTGCTCGCCGCTGCAAGCAAGGTCTGGCTGGTGAGCATCGCCGAGCCTGCCGACATGCCGCGCTTCGACCTGCCCGCGCTCGAGGGCGCGCAATATCTCACCCGCCACGGGATTGCATGCGAGGTGGTCGAGGTGCCGCGCGGCGAGGCCCGGATCGCCGACACACTGTTCTCGGCGGCGCAGATGCGCGGGTGCGGCTTGATGGTGATGGGCGCCTATGGCCATACGCGGCTGGCCGAGATGCTGCTGGGCGGCGTCACCCGCCACATGCTGACCGAGCCGCAAATGCCGATTTTGCTGGCGCACTAGTTTGTTGCGCCCGCAAGCGCCGGGGGGCGGACATCCGTCCGCCTTGGTTTTCGCACCATAAGGCGCGGCGCGCGGTCGCGCTTGCGACACCGTAGGTGTCGGTGTGTTTCGCACCAGATCGGTCGCGCAGCGCCCGCAAGGCCGATCGGCCGTCCGCAGCGACGCGCCCGAAGGGCGTGTGAGCGAGGATTTCGCAGCCCGGAGGGGCTGCGGACTTCAAATCCTCTTCCGCATCATGCCTTCCTGCGCGACGCTCGCCACCAGTTCGCCTGCAAGGTTGAAGATCCGCCCGCGGTTGAACCCGCGCCCGCCGCCGCTCCACGGCGCGTCGGTGGCGTAGAGCAGCCATTCGTCAGCGCGCGGCGGTTTGTCTTTGGGCGAGTGGAACCAGATCGCGTGATCGAGGCTTGCGCCGACCAGCTCGTTGCGCATCCAGCTCAGCCCGTGCGGCAGCGCGCTGGTGCCGAGGAGGGTGTAGTCGCTGGCATAGGTGATGATCGCGCGGTGCAGTGCGGGCGTGTCATTCGCGCCGGTGATCGGCGCGGCGACCCGGAACCAGCTGTGCGCAGAGGGCGCGCGCGGCTCGCTGCTCATCCAGTGGAGGCGATCGGTGGTGCGCATCTCGATCGGGCGCGGGCGCAGCATCATGCGGCGCTGGGTATCGCTGAGCTTGTCACCCCAGGCTGCGGCAATCTCGCGGCGCAGCTCGATGTCGGGGCGCAGATCATCGGGCCGCGCGACATCGGGCATGGGAGAATCGAGGTGCTCGAGCCCGTCCTCGGGCATCTGGAAGCTGGCAGTGAGGTTGAGGATCGGGACGGCGATGCCCTCCTCGTTCTCCTGCGCCGCGACCACCCGGCGGTTGGCAAAGCTCTTCCCGTCGAAATCGCGTGCGATGCGGTATTCGATGGCTGCCCCCTCGCGCCCGCCGCGCAGGAAATAGGCGTGGAGCGAGTGCGCGTGCTTGCCATCGGTCACGGTGCCTTGCGCGGCCTGCAGGGCCTGCGCCAGCACCTGCCCGCCAAATACGCGTCCGATCCCGTCGGTCTGCGGCGGCCCGGCATAGACATCGGCCGCGCGCTTCTCGACCGTCAGCAGGCGGATCAGGCCTGCGACCAGTTCTTCAGGGGTGGGTGTTTCGCTCATGGCGCAGGGCCATGCTGCGGGGTTATGCGCCCGTCAATCCCAGCTTGCGCATCAGGCGGAAAGCATAGGCCTTGCCATAGTTCTGCTGCGGCCAGCGGCCCGGGGCTGTGGGCGCGAGCCCGCGACCGCGCAGAATCGCGTTGAAAATGCGCGCGTCGCTCTCGCGGTAACTCCATTCCGACCGCCAGGTGATCGACAGCGACACCGAAGGCGCGGCGCCGTTCTTCACAAAATGCGGCGCCATCACCGGCACAAACAGCGCCTCGCCCGGAACCAGAGGAAATTCGGCGCCAGCGCCAAGAAAGCTGTCATCCCACTTCAATTCGCGCGGGCCGCCCGAATGGTAGGTCTCGTGCGCGACGTCCGGCACAAAGCGGGTATCGCCTGCCGGAAACTGGGTCATCACCTTGGTCCCGCGGATCTGGAGCAGGATGTTGTGTTCCGGATCGAAGTGATAGGGCGTGACCGAATTGGGGCTGGAAACGAAGATGAAGCCCTGCGGGGTCAGCATCGCGCCGGTCGCAGCCTCGATCTCGGGGCGGATTTCCTCCAGCAGGCCGAGCAGAAGATGTTCGTAAGCAGGCACTTGTTCGATATTCTTGAGAACTGACCAGCTTTCTGCGTCAGCTACGCGGCGGATCGTTTCGGCGATGGTCATGCCGTTCGAGCCCGGCTTGCCGTCCACCCCGATCGGCAGATCGCCGCGGTTATATTCGACCGAAGCGATCGGCAGTCGCTCGGCCAGCTGCGCCAGCGCCTCGAGCTCGAGCAGCGGGTGGCTGGTGAGGCTGTGGGTCAGAATATGCGGCTTTTCCGGATAGTTGGCAGCAAACCGCGCACGCGGCGGTGCAGCGAAGACTGAGGCTGATACAGCATCGGCAAAGTGGGCGGGGGCGTTCATCAGATGCTCGCATGGTTATCGGTTCGGGGGCGGGTTTCGTAAGCCATCAGCAGGCGAAAGCCGCCGCGCCGTAGCGGGCCGCCGATGGCGATGTTGCGGCTCACCATGCGGCGCTTGCCGCGCCACAGGCGTTCGATCATCGGGTGGCCTTCCACGGCGCAGCTATCGGTCCATTGCACCGCGGGGCGTTCGAGCAGCGCGAGGTTCTCCAATTGCAGCAACAACCCCGGCGAAAAGCGCGCATAAGCCTCGTCAAAGGCGGTTTTGAAGCTGTAAGCGCCCGGCGGCGTGATGAAATTGGCCAGCATCGCGATCGCCCGGCCATCGAGCCTGAGCGCGAGGCGTTCGAGCCGCCCTGCCGCTGCCGCGCCCGCCAGCGCCGCTTCGAACAAGGCCTTTGTATCGCTCGCGCTGGCCAGCGCCGATCCGCCCGCGCCCTTCCATCCGGCCGCTTCGAGCGCGAGGAATTCGGCGGCCCATTCCGCAAGGCCGTCTTCGCCCTCCAGCCGCTCGAAGGTAAGCGCGCCTTCCTCGGCGAGGCGGTTGTGCTGGCGGCGCAGCTCCTTGCGCTTCTTGGCCGACATCGCGCTGTCGAGATAGGCCGCCGCGGTGGTCTTGCCGGTCAAAAGTGCGCGCTGGTGGACGGCGGCGGTGTAATGGGCACGCCCGGCGGCCGCCAAGACGCGGTCAAGCGCTGCATCAAGCGGGCCATCAGCGGGCAGCATCGGCAGATGCAGGAACAGCGCGCGGCGCGGCAGGCGATCGAAATGGGCGATGAGGGCGCGCCAGAACTCTTCCTCCAACCCCGCCGCCACCAGCGGCACCCCGCAAAAGGCATTGGCGTGGAGCCAGCCGGCGGCATGGGTGACGGCGTGGCCGTAATAGGCCGCGCTGCGCCGGACCGGCATCAGCCCGGCGAGGCGGCCGTCATGGAACCACGCCTTGATCACCACGCCGTTGCTTGCGCCCCATTGCGCCAGCGACGGCAGCAGGAACCAAGGCTCGAAAAAAGGATTGGGTTCGCTCGTCCGGGCCACGAGCCGTTCCCATGCGGCGATGAAGGCAGGCTCGGCGATGTCGGCGGGGGTGAGCAGGCGCATCGCGGACGGCGGCGCCGAAACCAGCCCTGGGGGCGCGGTGCCGGTGCGAAAGCTGGTCGCACGTGCCATGTCCATCGCCGTTAACCCCGTTAGCCCGCGCGCTACGGGCTTTCAGGGAGGAAATGGCACAAGGCGATTAAGAAAGCCTCAGCGCAAAGCGCCGCTGTCCAATGCGGGGACAGGGGCGCGGGGCAAAATTAAACCCCGCCGGAATTGCTCCCGGCGGGGTGAGGTGTGTTAGCGATGATGGGCGGGTTACGCCGCCCCGGCCGCCAGCGCCGCGAGCAGCAGCAGCGCGACAATATTGGTGATCTTGATCATCGGGTTGACAGCCGGACCAGCAGTATCCTTGTAGGGATCGCCGACCGTGTCGCCGGTCACCGCGGCCTTGTGGGCTTCAGAGCCCTTGCCGCCGTGATGGCCGTCTTCGATGTATTTCTTGGCATTGTCCCAAGCGCCGCCACCAGACGTCATCGAGATCGCGACGAACAGGCCGCCGACGATCACGCCCAAGAGCAGAGCGCCGAGCGCGGCAAAGCCATTGGCCTGCCCCGCAACAGCGGTGATCACGAAGTAGACCACGATCGGTGCCGCCACCGGCAGCAGCGAGGGGATGATCATCTCCTTGATCGCCGCCTTGGTGACGAGATCGACGGTGCGGGCGTAGTCGGGCTTGACCTCGTAGGTCATGATGCCCGGGTTCTTGGCGAACTGGTCGCGCACGTCCTTCACCACTTCGCCCGCAGCCCGGCCCACCGCCGTCATGCCCATCGCCCCGAACAGATAGGGCAGCAAGGCGCCGAGCAGCAGCCCGACGATGACATAGGGGTTTTCGAGGCTGAAATCGACAGTCACACCCTCGAACAGCTCGCGCAGATCGGCGGTGTAGGTGGCAAACAGCACCAGCGCAGCAAGACCGGCCGAACCGATGGCATAGCCCTTGGTCACGGCCTTGGTGGTGTTGCCCACCGCGTCGAGCGCATCGGTCTTTTCGCGCACGCTATCGTCCAGCCCGGCCATTTCGGCGATGCCGCCGGCATTGTCGGTGACAGGACCATAGGCATCGAGCGCCACGACCATGCCTGCGAGCGCCAGCATCGAGGTGGCCGCATAGGCAATCCCCATCAGGCCAGCGAGCTGGAAGGCGATGATGATGCCGGCGCAGATCACCAGCGTCGGCAGCGCGGTCGATTCCATGCTGATCGCAAGGCCCTGGATCACGTTGGTGCCGTGGCCGGTTTCCGAAGCCTTGGCGATCGAGCGCACCGGGCGGTAATTGGTGCCGGTGTAATACTCGGTGATCCAGATGATCAGCCCGGTGATGACGAGGCCGAGGAACCCGCAATAGAACAGCGTGCGGCCATTATAGGCCTGTCCTGCAATCGCGGTTTCCATGTCGCCCAGCGCATAAGAAATCGCCCACCAGATCGCGGGGACAGACAGCACGGCGGTGACAAGGAAGCCCTTGTACATCGCGCCCATGATGTTCTTCCCGCCGCCCAGCCGCACGAAGTACGTGCCGATGATCGAGGTGACGATGCACACCCCGCCGATCAGCAGCGGGAGCGCCATCAGCGCAGGCAGGTTCTCTGCGCCCTTGAGCAGCAGCGCGGTGAGCACCATGGTGGCGCCGACGGTGACGACATAGGTTTCGAACAGGTCGGCCGCCATCCCGGCGCAGTCACCCACGTTGTCGCCCACATTGTCGGCGATCACGGCGGGGTTGCGCGGGTCATCCTCGGGGATTCCAGCTTCGACCTTGCCGACCAGATCCGCGCCGACGTCCGCCGCCTTGGTGAAGATCCCGCCGCCAAGACGCGCGAAGATCGACACCAGCGAAGCCCCCAGCGCCAGAGCGGTGAGGCCGATCACGACCGGACGGCTGTCAGCCGCAAGGCCGGCCGGGCCGGTGAGGTACCAGAAGAAGCAGGCAATCGCGAGCAGCGCGAGGCCGGCCACCAGCATGCCCGTGATCGCGCCCGCGCGGAACGCCAGCGTCAGGCCTTCCTGCAGGCCCTTCATCGCCGCTGCCGCCGTGCGCACATTCGAGCGCACCGACACATTCATGCCGATGAAGCCCGCCACGCCCGAAAGCACTGCGCCGATCACGAAGCCGACCGCCGGGATCGCGCCAAGCGTCACCGCAACGATCACCGCGACAATCACGCCGACGATCGCAATCGCGGTATATTGGCGCTTCAGGTAGGCCTGCGCGCCTTCCTGAATGGCCGCGGCGATTTCCTGCATTTTGGCATTCCCGGCATCCGCGCCGAGCACCTGGTGGCTGGTGACGAAGCCATAAACAATGGCAAGCAACCCCAGCCCAATCGAAATGAGCAATAAATTCACGAGCTATCCCCTCTCGTCTTATGTTCTTCCCGTGGGAGCCACGCGCCGCATTTGATCCCACGGGCGCAAGGACGCACACTCATAAGGAATCGGCGAAAGCTGGCAAGTCTCGGGCCGCCAGATGCCCCGCTTTCCTGCGGGTTTCACCAGTTTTGGCAGGGGAGCGCGCCGCGCTGGCGGATCAGCCGTGGCGGTATCCGAGCCGCGCGGGATCATCGAGCGGGGTCTGGTCGAGCAGCAGCGGCGCCGCGCCGCGCGCGCGCACTTGGCCGATGCGGATCGCGGGGGCGGTCAGGTTGGCCCCCTCGGGCGCGGTGAACAGCAGTTCGTAATCATCGCCCCAGCGCACGCAATCGGCGAGCCGCGCGCGGTCGGCGACCGGGATCAGGGCGCTGTCGAGCGCGAGGGTTACGCCGCTGACCCAGCCCATCCGCCAGCAATCGAGCAAAAGCCCGTCGGAGATATCCATCATCGCGCTCGCCGCCGGCGCCAGCGCGCGGCCCTCGGCCAAGCGCGGCACCGGGCGGTCAAAGGCGGCGAGGTGCTCGGGATCGCCCTCGTAGCCGAGCATCGCGCGCCCGACCGGGCCGGTGACATAGACCCCGTCGCCCACCATTGCGCCCTTGCGCGAGGGCACCGGCACATGCGTTGCCCGGCCGATCGCGGTCATCCCGTAAGTGCTGATGCCGGTGGTCGCCACGGTATCGCCGCCCAGCAGCGGCACGCCGTAGGTGACGAGGCCTTCGTTCAGCCCTTCGAGAAAGCGCGCATCATCGCTGCCGAGCGAATGGCCGAGCAGCACGCCGATGGGTTCAGCCCCCTTGGCGGCGAGATCGGAAAGGTTGCTGGAGAGCAGCTTCCACGCGACGTCGGCCATATCGGCGTGGGGGCGGAAATGGGTGCCCTCGGTCATCATGTCGTGGGTGATGACCAGCGTTTCCTTGCCGATTTGCAGGATCGCGCAATCATCTTCCAGCCCGCGCGCTCCGGCGTGAAGCGGCAGTTTGCGCAAGGCGGCGACGAATTCGGTTTCGTTCATGGTGGCAAGCCCAAGCCTAGCCCGCGCGCGCCTCTTTGGCGACCGCATCGAGAACGCCGTTCACGAATTTGGCCTGCCCGTCGTCGAAGAACGCCTTGGCGACATCGACATATTCGCTGATCGCGACCGCCACCGGCACATCCTGACGGGCGAGCAATTCGTAGGTGCCGGCGCGCAGCACCTGCAGCATCGCCTTGTCGAGCCGCGCGAGCGTCCACCCGGCGGCGAGCTTGCTTGCCAGCAGCGCGTCGATCTCGTCGCGCCGCGCATCGACGCCGCGCACCACATCATCGAAGAAGGGCACTTCGGCTTCGGCGTATTCGGCGTCCTCGAAGTCATCGTCGTCGATCGTGCGGCCGAGCCGGTGCTGATGGAATTCGTCGAGCAGCTTGGCGAGCGCGGTGCCTTCCATGTGCTGCTGATACAGCGCCTGCACCGCGGCAAGACGCGCCGCAGAGCGGGCTTTGGATCGGGCGGGGCTGTTCATTTGCTTCTCAATTCGACGGACTTGGCGTGCGCGGGCAGGCCCTCGGCACGGGCGAGGGTGGCCGCAGCAGGGCCGATGGTGTTGAACGACGCGGCATCGAGCCCGAGGAAGCTGGTGCGCTTCATGAAGTCGAGCACCGACAGCCCGCTCGAAAAGCGTGCGCGCCGCCCGGTAGGCAGCACGTGGTTCGGCCCGGCGACATAATCGCCGACCGCTTCGGGTGTCATCCGGCCGAGGAAGATGCTGCCCGCATGGCGGATCGCTGTGAGGTAAGGCTCGGGATCATCAACCGCGATCTCGACGTGTTCCGCCGCCAGACGGTTGGCCAGCGTGGGGGCTTCGGCCAGCAGATCATTGACGACGATGATCACCCCGTGCTCGTCCCAGCTGGCACGCGCGGTCTTGCCGGTGGCGAGCTGGTTGATCTGCAGGTCGATGCAATCCTCGACCTGGCGCGCGAAGCCGGCATCGTCGGTGATCAGAATCGATTGCGATGTGGGATCATGTTCGGCCTGGCTGAGCAGATCGGCGGCGATCCAGTCGGGATCGTTCTTGCCGTCGGCAATCACGAGTATCTCCGATGGGCCGGCAACCATGTCGATGCCGACCACACCGTAAAGCTGGCGCTTGGCCTCGGCGACCCAGGCATTGCCGGGGCCGGTGATGACATCGACCGGGCTGATGAGCTGCGTGCCATAGGCGAGCGCGCCGACCGCCTGCGCGCCGCCGACGCGCCAGATCTCGTCCACGCCCGCGATGTGGGCTGCGGCGAGCACCAGCGGGTTCGACTGGCCCTTGGGCGTCGGCGTGACCACCACCAGCCGCTCCACCCCGGCGACGCGCGCGGGGATCGCGTTCATCAGCAGCGAGGAGGGATAGGCCGCGCGCCCGCCCGGGACATAGAGCCCGGCCGCATCCACTGGTCGCCAGATCGCGCCAAGGCGCACGCCCGCCGCGTCGATATAGTCGCGGTTCTCGGGAAGCTGCGCCTGATGATAGGCACGGATGCGCGCGGCCGCGAGTTCCAGCGCGTCGCGCAGATCGGGAGCGAGTTCGTTGTAGGCCTGTTCGCACCGTTCGCGCGTGATGAGCCAATCGGCGTCGTCCGCCAGGGTGTAGCCGTCGAAGCGCTGGGTGTATTCCACCAGCGCCGCATCGCCGCGCAGCTTCACCGTCTGGAGAATGTCCGCTACCTGACCTGCGACATCGCTGTCGGTCTCACGGCGGTCATTCACGACGCGGTCGAACTTCTGGACGAAATCGGGCTGCAGTGTCGAAAGCATCTGGGTCATGCCGCCGCGCTCCGGCAGCGTTCCTCGGCATCGCGGCGGAAGGCATCGACCAGCGCGGCTACCCGGCGGTCGGTCTTCAGGGCGGTGCGGTTGACGATCAGGCGGGCGGAAATCTCGAAGATCACGGCGGTTTCGATCAGCCCGTTTTCCTTGAGTGTCTTGCCGGTCGAGACAAGGTCGACGATCTGGCGCGCGAGGCCGAGCGACGGGGCGAGCTCCATCGCGCCGTTGAGCTTGACGCATTCGGCCTGCACGCCGGCGGCCTCGAAATAACGGCGGGTGAGGCTGGGATATTTGGTCGCAACACGTAGGTGACTGGCGCCGCCCGGTTCGTCCGCATCCGAGGCGAGCCGCGCCACGGAAAGCCGGCAAATCCCGATCCCGAGATCGACCGGCGCGTAAAGGTCAGCGTAGTCGAATTCTTCGATCACATCCGAGCCGACAATCCCGACCTGCGCTGCACCGTGGGCTACGAAAGTCGCGACATCGAAAGCGCGCACACGGATCAGGCGGGTGTCGGCGCGGTTCGTGGCAAAGGCCAGCGCGCGGCTCTTGGGATCGTGGAATTCGGCGTCCGGCTCCACCCCGGCGCGCGCCATCACCGGCAGCGCCTCGTCGAGGATGCGTCCCTTGGGGACGGCGAAGGTCAGCTGTCCGGGATTGTCGTGGGTGCCGATGGTGGTCATGATTGTGCGCGCGTCTAAGGGCGGCGCGGCAAAAGGGCAATGGTAATGGCGATGGGCGATGCGGGAATCATGGCGCTGGAGGACTTTGCCACCGCGCTCGACTGGCAGGCGCGCCACGCCGAGGAAAACGGTGCGCCGGCCACCGCGCGGGTGATCAGGGCGCTCGCAGGCGTGCGCGCCAGCGATACCGCGACCGGGCGGCGGATCGCCAACTGGCCCGGGCTGACGCTGAAGGATGCGATGCCCTTGCGGCTGGCGGGCGGGTTTCATCACTTGCTGCTGACGGGCGCGGATGCGCGGCTCGCGCAGGTCTATTCGGGCGCAATCACCGATCAGGCGGCGGTGGATGCGCTGGTGCTCGATCTGACGCAGCGCTTCGATAGGCGGCTGCTGCCGTGGCTGGACGGCCCGCCGCAGACCAACGAGGCGGGCCGCTCGGCCAGCATCATGGCCGGATTGCTGTGGATGGCGCAGCGGGTGCGCTACCCGCGCTTCGACCTGTTCGAACTGGGGGCCAGCGCCGGGGTCAACACCATGATCGACCGCTATTTCTTCCGGCTTGGCACAACCGAAGTCGGCCCGCCTGCCTCACCAATGCGGATCATTCCCGAATGGCGCGGCGCCGCGCCGCCCGCGCCGCCTGCCGGATTTGCCATCACATCAGTGAAGGGCTGCGACATTGCGCCGATCAACCTTGCCGACCCTGACAGCGCGCTGCGCCTCAAGGCCTATGTCTGGCCCGACGCGTCAGAGCGCATGGCGCGGATCGACGCCGCGATTGCGCTGGCGGGGGCGCAGCCGCCCGATCTGATCGCCGCCGATGCGGGAGACTTTGCCGCAGCCATGCTCGCGCGCGGGCCGCGGGCTGGCACCGCGCGGGTGATGTTCCATTCGATCATGTGGCAATACATGCCCGCCGTAACGCAAGCGCGGATCACGGCTGCCTTTGAGGCAGCGGGCGCCGAGGCTACGCCGCAAACCCCGCTCGGCTGGACCGCGCTGGAGACGGACCCGGCCACCTTCCGCCACGAATTGCGGGTGCGGTTGTGGGACGGGGAGGCACACCACGGCGAGGAGCACCTGCTGTCCCACGCCCATCCGCACGGCGCCTGGGTGGAGTGGCTGGCAGGCTAGCCCGCCAGAAACGCCTCCATCGCCGCATTGACCGCGTCCGGCGCTTCCCACGGGACGAAATGCCCGCAATCGGGCACGCGCACGATGGTGAGCGGATCGATGATCTCCTCCAGCCCCTCGAGGTTCTCAGGAGGCAGGGCGAGATCATCGAGCGCCCAGATTACCAGCGTCGGGATCGTCAGTTTGGGCAGCATCGGCGGGGTATAGCCTGCGGGAACCTCAAACGGCGCATCCATCGTCGGCACATCGATCGGGCTGGCGCGGTAATAGTTGAGCATGCCGAAAGCCGCATCGCGGTTCTGCCAGTCGAGCAGCAGCGCGTCGCGCTCGTTGGGCTCCATCGCGCTCGGACGGTCCCACTTGACCTCCTTCAGCAGCAGGGCGGTAAGCCCGTGTTCCTTGACCAGCGCGTCGTTCGCGGGATCGCGAAAGCCTCGGATATACTGGCTCGCCTCGCGCTGGACAGGATGGGTGTAGAGCAGTTTCTGGAAGATCGCCGGATGCGGGGCGTTGGCGATGATCGCCTTGTTGACCCGCAGGTGCTGCCCGCCCAGCGCCACGCCCCAGGCGAGCGCGCCGCCCCAGTCATGGCCGACAATGCTGAAACTGCCGATCCCCAGCGCATCGGCCAGCAGGAAGATATCGCCGATCAGCTTGTCAGGCGTGTAGGCCTCCACCGCCTGCGGCTTCGACGAGCCGCGATAGCCGCGCTGGTCGGGCGCGATGCAGCGAAAGCGGTCGGAGAAATGCGCGATCTGGTGGCGCCAGGTGCGGTGGCTTTCGGGAAATCCGTGGAGGAAAATCAGCACCGGCGCATCGACCGGGCCTTCGTCCACCACGTTGAGGTGAATGCCATTGTGCAGCGCCACCCGCTTGAGATCGAACTGGCTCATTCTGCGGCCTCCAGCTTCTCCATATAGCCATTGGCGACCATGTTCGCGACCTGATCGAACAGCGCATCGGGCGTGCGGCGCAGCTCGCCCATCGCCTTCTCGCCGCCCTCGGCAACGATGATCTCGCGCGTCCCGGCGGCGATTTCATCGAGCATCTGGCGCGCGGCGACGTCTGCCGGGATGCCGTTGTCGATCGCCGGATCGGACTTGCCGCGCTTGGCGCCGCCTGCGGTCAGGGCATTGCGCGAGACATTGGTGGCGACCGAGCCGGGGTAGATGGTGTGGACTGTCACCCCGGTCTGCGACAGCTCGCCGCGCAGCGCGTCGGCATAGCCTGCAAGGCCGAACTTGGCCGCGCAATAGGCGGTGCGCATCGGCACGCCGACCTTGCCCGCGATCGAGGAGATGAACCCGAGCGCGCCTGATCCGCGCGCCGCCATGTGGCCGATCAGCCCCTGGATGAAGGCGATCTGCGCGGTGAGGTCGACGGCGATGATGTCGCGGTAGACCTGCATATCGGTGTTCAGCGCGCGGCTGCGCTGCGAGATCCCGGCATTGGCAAAGGCGATGTCGACATGGCCTTTCCACGCGATAGCCTTGGCGGTGGCCTCGGCCAGTGCGGCATCATCGCGCACATCGAAGGCGAGGATCAGCGCTTCGCCGCAATCCGCCGCCACCTCGGCGAGGCGCGCTTCGTCGCGGCCCGAGAGCACCACATGCGCGCCGCGTGCCGCCAGCTCGCGTGCCAGCGCCGCGCCGATGCCCGATGATGCCCCGGTGATCCACGCCACCTTGCCCCGATAGTCCATCGCTCTCTCTCCCGTTTGCAGCAGGACTAGCGAGCGCAGACGGGCAGGGCAATCAGGTTGCGGTTAGAGACCGGATCATGGTGGCAAGGTCCGCCGGAAATACAGCCTCCGGCCAGTCTTTCAGTTCTTCGAGCGTGAACCAGCGGTGCTGGGTCATCAGCCGCTGTTCCAATGCGGTGTGGCGACTGGTGTCGATCTGGGCTTCGGCCACGCGGATCAGGAAAAAGCGTTCATCCGCCTGCACCGGCTCGCCTTCGACCGTGATGAATTCGGGCGTCATCCGGGCGATTTCCGGCCCCGGATCGGCGACAAAGCCGGTCTCCTCGAGCAATTCGCGTCTTGCAGCATCCTCGAAGCTCTCGTCAGCCTCGCACTCGCCGCCCGCCGTGACCCAGAAGGGCGGGCGGCCCGGCACGTCATAGCGGAACATCAGCGCGCGAAGCTCGGGATCGAGCACGATCAGCCGCGCCGCACGGCGCAGGCGCAGGTTGGGGTTTAGCATCAGGCCCCCGGCACGCTCGCCTTGATCGCCACCGCATGAACGCGCTGGCCGACAATATCGCCGAGCGCCGCGATCACCGCGCGCTGGCGGGCGAGGCGGTTCATCGGGGCGAAGGCCTCGGCCTCGATCTCGATCGTGAAATGCGATTCGCCCGAGCCGTCATCGCCCATGTGGCCCGAGTGCTTGGCGCTGTCGTTGATGATCGCCAGACGGGTGGGCGCGAAGGCCTCGGTCAGCAACGCGTGCATTTCCTCGGCAACACTTCCGGTCATCACGGCTTTCCTTCTTTGCAAGCGGGCAAGGGCATTTCGGGCTTGGAACTTGGGGGCCCAATCGCCATTCTCGATCCCCTATGCCTTCACCACGATTTCACGGTCGCGTCGAGAGCGCAGGGCGCCGATGCGAAGCGCCCGGCTGCCGCGAGGCGGGGGAATTCCGCGCGCCCGGCCGCCGCCCGCACGGGTTTGACGGGCCGGGCGAATGGCGCTGGTTCTGCCTTGATCACGTGCGCGAATTCAACGCCGGCTATGACTGGTTTGATGGCATGAGCGCCGAGGAAATCCTCGATGCGCAGTCGCCGATTGCCGGCTGGCGGACCGAGACCCGCGCCTTCCGCCCCACTGCCGGCGTGGACGACGCGCCGCGCTGGGCCGACTATGCCGATCCGCTCGATGCCATATCGGCCCGCGCGCGCGGCATCCGCAGCCGCGCCGAACGCGAGGCGCGCACCGCGGCGTCGGGCCGGTTCTCGCGCGAGGAGGCGCAGGCGCTGGAGGTGATGGGCCTCGGCTCGGACACGGATCGCACCCGGCTGCGGCGGCGCTACTCCGAACTGGTGCGGCGCTACCACCCCGATCGCAATGGCGGTGATCGCAAGCACGAGGTGCAGCTCAACGCCGTGGTCGAGGCCTATCAACTGCTCAGGAAAAGCGCGGCGCTGGCGTGATGAAGGGGCCTAGCCCTCGGCGCCCTTGATGATCGCGGCGTCGATCGCATTGGCCGCGATATAGGCGGGGCGCTGGGTGATCCGTTCGACATAGGCGCGGAACGAAGGCCGCTCGGGGATCGAGCCGAACCTGAGGCCCCACACGAACTGGCTGCCCACATAGGTGTCAGCCATTGTGAAGCGGTTACCGGCGGCGTAGTCATTGGCAGACAGCCATCCGTCGATCGCATCGAGCGCCAGATCGAGGCTGCCGAAACCGGCCATCCCGGTCTTGCCCTCGGGCACTTCCCAGCCCATCGCCTTGCCGACCAGGGCCTGTTCGAGCGGCCCGGCGGCAAAGAACAGCCAGCGGAAATAGGCGGCTTTCTCGTGGGCATCGGGCAGCAGCGCGGCCTGCGGGTGGGTTTCGGCAAGGTAATGGTTGATCGCCGCGCATTCGGTGACGACGTGATCGTGGCCGCCATGGTGGTGCACCAGCGTCGGCACCTTGTTCATCGGGTTGATCGTCTTGAACGTTTCGGGACGGCTCGCCCAGTCGAACACCACATGCTCGTAATCCGCGCCCGCCTCGTGCAGCGCCCAGCGCGATATTTGCCCGCGGCTCATGGCGACGGTGTAGAAGGTGAATTCGGCCATTGGTCCTCTCCTGCGAAATTCTAGGTGCGCGGGGCGTCTTGCCGGAAGGCCCAGCGCAAGGTGCGGCCCATGCCCCATGTGGCAGCGCGTGCCGGCAATGCGGTCAGCACCGGGCGTTGCAGCCGCAGCATGGTGCGCGCCCAATCGGGCAGCATCGCCACGGCATCGGCGGTGATCATAGTCTGCACGACAATCGGCGTGCCCTTGGGACGCTGGCTGAGCACCAGTTGCGCGACCTCGCGCGCTTCGGACGAGGTGACCAGATCATGGCGCAACTCACGGAAAAGGCGGTCGGCCTCGGCGCGGGTTACGGGCACGGGATCGGCTCCGAGCGCGCGCGCGATCACTGCGAACTGGCGGTAATATTCGTCCTGCTCGTGCCCCGGCATATTGGGGCGCACGTGCCGCAGATAGCCTGCCAGAAAGCTCTGCGCCTCGGTCACGTGGACCCATGCGAGCGTGCGCGGATTGGTCGCGTCGTAGCGGGTGCCGTCGGGCAGCCTGCCGCCGACCCGCGCATGGATGCGGTTGACGCGCTCGATCGCCTTCATCGCCTCGTCGCGATGGCCGAAGGTGGTGACCGCAATGAAGCGCGCGGTGCGTTGCAGCCGCCCGTGCATGTCCTCGCGGAAATTGGAATGATCGAGCACGCCCTGCAGCGCGTGGGGATGGAGCATCTGCAGCAACAGCGCGCGCACCCCGCCGGTCATCATCCCCACGATATCGGCGTGGACCAACCGGATCGGGGTATCGCGCGCGAACAGCGCCTCGTCCGATGGGGGCGTGGGAGTTTGCCCTTTGGCCGCATCGTGGAACACCCCGCGCACCTGGGAAACCAGTTTGAGGCGCAGCGATTCGACGGGATCGGGCATGGCGGCTGCTATAGGGGCGCAATTGCGGCGAGGGAAACGAACTCGCCAAATTGCCAGCCTGCGCGGCCAAACCACTGCTTGCAGGCGGGCGAGGCGTGTTCTAACCGAACGCCGCGATGACTCAGCCCTCCAAGAACAATGTCACCGGCGCCAGCGCCATGCCCAACCAGCCCGACACCACGGTCGACGTCCGCGAGGTCTTCGGCATCGATGTCGATTGGCAGGTGCCGGCGTTCTCGAAACCCGACGAACACGTGCCCGAGATCGACGGCGCCTATGTGTTCGATCCGGACACCACTTTGGCGATCCTTGCAGGCTTTGCGCATAATCGCCGGGTGATGGTGCAGGGCTATCACGGCACCGGCAAATCGACCCATATCGAGCAGGTCGCCGCGCGGCTGGGCTGGCCGAGCATCCGTGTGAACCTTGATGCGCATATCAGCCGTATCGATCTGATCGGGCGCGATGCGATCGTGCTCAAGGACGGGCTGCAGGTGACCGAGTTCAAGGAAGGCATTCTTCCCTGGGCGCTCCAGCATCCGGTGGCGCTGACCTTCGACGAATATGACGCAGGCCGCCCGGACGTGATGTTCGTGATCCAGCGGATTCTCGAATTCGATGGCCGGTTGACCCTGCTCGACCAGAACCGCGTGATCACGCCCAACCCGTGGTTCCGGCTGTTTGCGACCACCAACACGGTCGGCCTCGGCGATACCTCGGGCCTCTATCACGGCACGCAGGCGATCAATCAGGCGCAGATGGACCGCTGGAATATCGTGGTCGCGCTCAACTACCTCGCGCCCGAAGTCGAGCAGCAGATCGTCAAGTCCAAGACCCCGGCGACCGATGACAAGCTGATCGCCGACATGGTGAAGGTCGCCGAACTGACCCGTCAGGGCTTCATCAACGGCGATATCTCGACCGTGATGAGCCCGCGCACCGTGATCACCTGGGCGCAGAATGCGGCGATCTTCGGTTCGGTTGGATTCGCTTTCAGGCTCAGCTTCCTCAACAAGTGCGACGAGGCGGAGCGGACGCTGGTGGCGGAATATTACCAGCGCGTGTTCGGCCAAGACCTGCCCGAAGGCGCAGCGAAGAAGCGCTGACGGGAAGCGACTTGCTCCCTAGTGTCCTAGGCTGATAACACAGCCTTTACCATGGCGTTGTTCGACCGATTCTGGAAAGGCTCACGCGGCAGCGCGGATAACGGCGCGGGGATGCCTGCGGGCTTCTATCCGCTCTACGAATCGATGCAGCCGATCGATCCCGACGACGACGACGATCTCCCACCGCGCCCGCGTCCCTCGGCCACGTCCGATTTCGAGGCGTGGGACGCGCAGCTCGCCGGCATCGACGACGCGCTCGAAGTCGAGGAAAAGCGCCGGTTGCGCTGGTGGCAGCGCGATTACTGGCGCGCGCGCTCCAGGCTGTGGTGGACATGGCGCGGGATCCTGACGGGCCTTGCGGCCTTCGCGCTGCTGATCGGCTGGCTCACCATCACCGCGCCGCTGTCCAAGAGCCTTGAACCCATTGCCCCGCCGCAAGTCACCCTGCTCGCCAGCGACGGGACGCCGATTGCGCGGCAGGGGGCGATTGTCGAGGCCCCGGTCAAGGTCGCCGAGCTGCCGCCGCACGTGGCGCAGGCCTTCATCGCGATCGAGGACCGGCGGTTCTATTCGCACTGGGGGATCGACCCGCGCTCCATCGCCCGCGCGGTGTGGACGGGGTACGGCGGCGGCTCGACCATCACCCAGCAGCTCGCCAAGTTCACCTTCCTCACCCCCGAACAGAGCCTCAGCCGCAAGGCGCGCGAGGCGCTGATCGCCTTCTGGCTCGAAAGCTGGCTGACCAAGGACGAGATCCTCGAACGCTACCTGTCGAACGCATATTTCGGCGACAACCAGTATGGCCTGCGCGCCGCGAGCCTGCATTACTTCTACCGCCAGCCCGAAAAGCTGCGCCCCGAACAGGCGGCGATGCTGGCGGGCTTGCTGCAGGCGCCCTCGCGCTTTGCGCCGACCAGGCATTACGACAAGGCCAAGGCGCGCATGGAGCTGGTGATCCAGTCGATGGTGGATGTCGGCTATCTCACCGCTGCCGAGGCGGCCGCGTTGCCCGATCCGCGCATCGACGTGCGCACGCGCGACGACAACCTGCCGACCGGCACCTATTTCGCCGACTGGGCCCTGCCGCTCGCACGCGAGGGGATGGAGGCGAGCTATTCGCGTGCAGTGCTCGCGACCACGCTCGATTCGCGGCTGCAGGCGCTCGCGAGCCGGGTCGTGGCGCGCGCACCGCTGGGCCCAAGCAAAGGGGGCGCGCAGGTCGCGCTCGTCGCGATGCGGCGCAATGGCGAGGTGGTGGCGATGGTCGGCGGGCGGGACTACGCCAAATCGCCGTTCAACCGCGTCACCCAGGCGCGCCGCCAGCCGGGTTCGACCTTCAAGACCTTCGTCTATCTCACCGCGCTGGAAGCCGGGTGGGAGCCCGATGACACCATCCCCAATACCCCGATCCTGCAAGGCAGCTACCGGCCCAAAAATGCGCGCGACCAGTATTCCGAACAGATCACGCTGGAGGACGCCTTTGCCCAGTCGAGCAATGTCGCTGCGGTGCGCCTGTTGCAGGCGGTGGGCAGCGAGAAGGTGATCCGCAATGCGCGATCGCTCGGCATTACCGCACCGATGGCCGAGGGCGACCCCAGCCTCGCGCTCGGCACTTCGGCGATGACGCTGATGGAACTCACCGCCGCCTATGCCGGGATTGCCGCCAATGACTTCCCGGTCGAGCCTCGCGCCTTTGCGCGCGGCGAGCCGGGGTGGTGGGAATGGCTCACAATGCGCAAGGACTCGATGTCGCGCGGCACCCACGAAAGCCTCGAGGACATGCTGCGCGCCGCGATCAACCGCGGGACGGGGCGCAACGCCGTGTTGCCGATCGCCAATTTCGGCAAGACCGGCACCACGCAGGATTACCGCGACGCATTGTTCGTGGGCTATGCCGGCGATCTGGTGGTGGGCGTGTGGATCGGCAATGACGACAACTCGCCGCTCAATGGTGTGACCGGCGGCAGCACGCCGGCGCGGATCTGGCGCGATTTCATGCGCGGGGCGCTGAAACTCGAAGCCGCGCCCAAGCCCAAGACCGAAGCCTCGCCCGATCCCGAAGGGCCAGTGCAACCGCTCGACATGATCGAAGGCGGCGAGATCCCGCTCGGTCAGGACGGCGCGACCTTGAAGATCGACGGCGGCGGGGTGACGCTCACGCAGGAAGGCGTGCCGGTCGAGGTGCGGTTCGATCAGCGCGGAGTGGCCGTGCAACCCGCGCCGTCGCCCAGCGCCACGCCGCCCTAGCACCTCTCCTTTAGACGTGTAGCGACCCGTCCCGTCCCGTGCCGCCCGGCGCGTGTTGGAGACACATGAGACACTGTCCAGGAACAGAAAATCCGGCACCCCTTGCGCGCCTTTCAGCAGGCGGCGCCGCAGAGGGCGGCGGCAGGTCATGGCGGCAAGCCTGTCAGATCGCCCTCGGGTAGGAAAGTGCTCTATACCATCAGGATATTCATCACAGCCGTCGCGATCGGCCGGCTGCGATCATCCTGCCATGCTTCGACCGCGACATTGGCGTTGCGCCGCCCGAGCCGGGTGATCCGGCCCACGGCAAAGCTCGCCTGCGATTTGCCCGCGGCAAGATATTGCACGGTAATGTTGATCGGCTTCAATTGCGGATCGCGTCCTGCCACCTGCAAGGCAGCGTGCAGCGCGGCATAGCCCGCCGTCTCCAGCAGCCCTGCGGTCGCGCCGCCATGGAAATGTGCCGGGCGGCCTTCGACATTGGGGCCGAACCCGACCGTCAGCACCGGCATCCCGGTCTCGTCCGCACCGCTGATCGTGATGCCGAGCGAGCGGGCATAGGCGGGCAGCTCGCCAAACGTGTCCGGCGCCTCAGACATCGCCCGCATCCGCTTGCAGTGCCGGATTGTCCTTCCGGGGGTCGGCACCGATGGTCATGAACACGCCGGCAATATGCGCCACCGGATCATCCAGATCGCCATCATGCGCAATGCCGCGCACAAACGCCGCTGACCGCGTGCGGCGGTAGCATTCCACCCGCCCGCGAACGCTCGCCCGCTCGCGCGCCGGGCGCTGGTAATCGACCCTGAGATCAAGCGTCGCCACCGGATTGAAAGTGCGGCTCGCCTGCCAGATCGCCATCCCGCTCGCCATGTCCATCAGGCTGATGATCGGGCCGGAGGCCAGCACCGGACGATCCCGGTCGCCCAGCAGATCCTCGCGCCACGGCAGTTCGAGCTCGACCCAGTTGTCCCCCTGATCGGTGAACCTGAGGCCAAGCCATGCGGTGTGGCCGTGGCGAAAGAACCATTTCGAGGCTTCGCGCGCATCGAACCGGGCAGGGGATGTGTTCATGCGCCGCTGCATAGGAGCGGGCGCGGGGCGGTTACAATCATTTAATTTCGCGCAAGGAGCCGTCTCGCTCACCTTGACCGGCGGCGCACCGGCAGGGAGCCGGGCGGCCAAACACAAAGGAGCGCATCATGAATTTCCCGCAGATCAATCTCGACCAGATTCCGTTGCTCGAAGGCGCGCAGGCGCTGTTCGGCTCGGTGCTCCAGGCCAGTGGCAGGCCGATCGACGACCGGATCGTCGAAATCATGGTCTACCTCTACGAAGCGATGCCGCCTGGTTCGGTGCTCTGAGCAGCGCATAGGGGCGGGCAGGCGATGCTGGTCCATCCCGCAACCGCGCGGCTGCGGAGCAAGGGTGCTTCGCAGCCGCAGGTCGATACCGCGCTCGCTTCGTAGGGTGTGCCGGTCAAGCCGGTTTCGAACTGTGCGACAGATACCAGACTTCTAACCTGCATGATTACCCCTGTCATGCGTCTGATTTCCTGCGGATTTCACGCCTTTTGAGTGGCATCCGAGCTTCCAATAGACCGGAGATACCGAAGAGATAGCCAGTCCAAATGCACCAAACTTGTTCCCGATTGGGGACCAAATAGCCATTATTGGAATGGCATCACTTCCAGCCAAAGCGCTGCTCCTTTGTAGAACCAAGCCTACCGATCCCAAGCGACATTTCGAACGGCAGCTATTGTTCCACCTGATCAGCAAGCTCTACGAGCAGACCTCGGTCATCATCACCACCAACCTGGCCTTCGGCGAGTGGCCCACCGAGTTCGGCGATCCCAAGATGACAACCGCGCTCCTCGATCGCGTCACCCATCATTGCGACATCGTCAAACCGGCAATGATAGCTGGCGCTTCAAGAATCGTAGCTGATCACACCCGCCAATCTCCAGTTAAAAGATGCCTTGCGCCGCGCACGCCTCCGGTCGGGCACACCTCCCTGGGCCGCGCGCAGCGCAAGGGCGCGTGTCCTATCAACCTTGCGCCATCGCTAAAGGGGGTCCCTTTTGCGCGCCGATAGGGGGTCCCGTTTGTACGCCGATTGACACGTCTTGGGCTTCTCGCGGTCGGCTTTTGGCAGGCGACTGATGCCGTGGCGTTGCAGACAGCGGTGCAGCGACGAGCGCGTCAGGTGCGGGATCACGTCCTTGAGTGCGATATAGACATCATCCAGCGGGAGGCG
>Ga0315899_10001633_pt1 | contig 25443 bp, 24 predicted proteins | sample LakEriMetagenome_2_FD_203518 | JGI IMG/M metagenome (GOLD analysis project Ga0315899, IMG submission 203518) | Freshwater fungal communities from buoy surface, Lake Erie, Ohio, United States - Buoy 4 MA112 | ecosystem: Environmental > Aquatic > Freshwater > Lake | place: USA: Lake Erie, Ohio... | reverse complement strand
CGCCCCCCACGCCCCAAAGACCCACAGGCAGCCCACCCCCCCACAAAGCCGGTCAGCCTGTGCCACGGTGGGTGGTGGTTCGTGGAAGTTGGGCCACCAGCCGGAACTACTTGACAGACGCGTCCCCGTGTGGTAGATTGAAATCACACACGTTCTAAGGAGACTCGCTATGGTCCACTTCCTAAGCCGATTGACCAGCCTTGCATCCGCCATGATTTTATCGTCTCTAGCGCAAGGCCAATCTGTGCCTTTCGATGTCAATGCAGATGGTCGTTCGGATCGCTTGCACTGGACGGCGTCCGATACGGTGATAGTGGCCGCCGACGACGGTCAGCCGCTTAGTGTTTTTGTGGCTCCGCACGCTCTTTCTGCGTGGGGCTGGACCGTCATCTGGCACCCTTTGCCAGACCATCCAGCGGCAATGCTGGTGTCCGCGCCGCTGCACGCATTGGGGCCTGACAAGGTTGGTTCTTGGACATGTGTCGATGCCGCGAGCGGCGATGTTCTTTGGTTTGCCGAGTCGCCGACCAACACGCGTGGTGGACTCGGAACCGTCCTGCTGCCAGATCATGACGGTGATGGAGTCGCCGATGTAGCCGCACAAGTACTGCGTCGAGACGCTGCGAGTGGCAACTATGTGCGGGACACAGTCATCTTGTCGGGGGCGAGCGGCAAGATTCGTGGACCCTTGCATAAGTCGCTCAAGCTCGTCATCGATCAGGCTGCTAGCGGAAGCTTCGTTACGCTCTACAGCGATCTCGACATGAATGATGTCGTTTCGGACACAGATGTCGAGCCTTTCGTGGACGCGTTTATCGCGGCTGCTCAAACTGCGGACGTTAATTCAGATCTCGTGGTCGATACGGCGGATATCGAGGATTTTGCGACAAGCCTCGCAGCGTCACTCTCGCTCCCTCATCCGAATGGTGCGTCCATTCCTACAACGCTCGTGCTCGCGGGAGAACTCGACCGCAACTTCATTTGCCCGGATCTGGATGTGTCGATTGATATCCTCCCCGGCGGCGATGAGGAAATCGTGGTCTACTCGATGTTCCTAGAATCTGAATCGGCCTGCGATGAATCCCCGTGCAGCGGATGTATGAACCTTGACCCACTCCCCGGAAGCGGCTTCCCACCGATTCGAGTCGAAGCCGCGTGTTCCGATGCGAGAGTGCAAGCGGCTCTGAATGATCCTCGAGTTCAAGCGGCCCTCGCGGCGGCGCAAGCCTCGTGCGCGGCACAGTCAATCTGGCAGGACCGTCCATGCCAGACGAAGATACACATCGCATGCAGTCCATCTGACTGCTCACCGTGGACTGAACCTCGGCTTCCGCCGCGCATGACACTTTGCGTCGGGACACTGCTTCCCGGTCAACTTGGAACTGACATGGCGATCGAAATGCTGATTCATGAACTGACGCACATCCGTCAACTGTGTGACTATCCAGACAAGTTCTATGGTACTCTGGATGAAGCGATTTGCAATGAGATAGAGGCGTATTGCGCGCAGCCCAGCAACCAGTTTGGATGCTCAACCCCGTCCGGACGTTGCAACCTGGCGTGCCAGAGCGCGCAGTCCAAAGTTCGTTTCAAACTCTGCAGAGATGAGTATGCAGTGTGTGTCAGCCACTGCCTCGGGATGGAAGGACAATGCCAAAACGGCCATTATCCCCAGTAGTCACTCGCGGTATCGCCTGCGCTGCACTCGCCATCGCGGTCAGTTCATACCTCGTCAACGTGCATCAAAGTACGGATACGCTCGCTTGGGTCGGATACCTTCCAGCGGTGTCAGCGGACGACATCCTTGTCAATCAGACTTCGCGACCTGGAGGCACTGTCGTGCTTCGACCTGTTACGTCGCGGCGTCACTTTCTCGGAGTCGAAGTTTTCCGATCGTACAATATTTCTGTCTCTGCCGTGACAACGGGAGCAGATCCGGTCCAGATGACAATGATACGTGCGGCTGTGCCGAGATACTTGCTCAGCCTGGATCCCCCGCCTCGCAGTGTCAAAACATTGCAAGCACTGTCTGTGTCGACCCCGTATACCGAAGTTTCGTGGAGCGGCATCACTACGATTGGAGGTCTCCTCATCTCGGTGACTACAGGTGCTCATGCATTTGTGTCACATCAGCGCCATCGCCTCGAGCGGCGTCGGTACCTTCGCGACGAGTGTGTCAAATGCGGTTATCCCGTGGCGCGGGGGGCCGCCTGTCCGGAATGTGGGAGTGTTTCCAATCAACCATGACGTTTGCCGTGGTGTCGTCTGATCTCGGTCCACTGAGCGGCTGACGGCATCATGCTTGATATGCCATCACGCTCGGCTTTAAGACCGGGTTGCGGTTTGACGCCGGTTCGACGGCATGAGGCTTGCAAAGCTAAGCCTGACGGCACGGGGATCGTGCGGGCTCAAAGCCCGCACCACCGGCTGCGTTTTGGCTCACTCAACACAAACCTGCATCACCACTCCGCGTCCTCCGCGTGCTCCGCGGTGAACCTGTCTTCCCTGTCTTTCTTTGTGCTCTCTGTGTCTCTGTGGTGAACTGTGTTTCTGTCTTCCCGTCTTCTGCCTTTACATCAGAGCCTTCAGCGCGACTTGTTCAGCGGCGCGCATGGCGTCGCGGACGTTTTGGCCGTTGGGTGCGCCGCCCTGGGCGTTGTCGTCTTTGCCGCCGCCTTTGCCGCCCATGGCGGCTGCCGCTTCGCGGAGCCAGGCGCCGGCTTTGAGGCCTTTGGTGATGGCGGCGTCGGGGACGCTGGCGTGCATCATGGCTTTGCCGGCTTCGTCGACGGCGAAGAGCATGACGGCGACGCGGGGGAGCGTGTCGCGGATGACTTTGACGGCGCTTTGCAGGGCCTGGCGGTCGTCGCCGCAGTCGATCTGGCTGACGACGACGAGGCTGTTGCTAATCAACGCGCTTTGGGCGATTGCGCGGGCCTGGGCGATGGCTTTCTGTTCCATCGCGGCGGCGACTTGCTTGCCCATGGCTTTGACCTTCTCTTGCAGCGCGGCGATCTGGGCGCGCAGGGTGGTCTTGCGGCTGGCGGAGATGCTTGCGGCATCCACCTCGGTCAGCAGCGCGGCGACGGCCTTGGGCAGTTCGTCGGCTGGCAGGGCTCCAGCGCGGGCGACGTTGGCGGCGATGCCATCGGCGAGGCGCGCGGCTTCGGCGGCCTTTTCACCGGTGACGGCGACGATGCGGCGCACGCCCTTGGCGACGGCTTCTTCGCTCAGGACGGCGAAGGAACCGATTTCTCCGGTGGCCGCGACGTGCGTGCCGCCGCAGAACTCGATGCTGTATTGCCGCCACTCGGGGTTGCTGGCGCTCGCGATGAGATCGTCGAGCGGGACGCCGATGGAGACGACGCGCACGGGATCGGGGTAGGTTTCGCCGAAGACGGCGCGGAGGCTGCTAAAGTCCTTGGCCTTGCTCAGCGGGGCGAGTTCGGCGTGGACGATGTAGTTGGCGGCGATCTGCTTGGCGACCAGCTCTTCGACCTTGGCGAGTTGTTCGCCGCTGACGGGGGCGTTGTTGGAGAAGTCAAAGCGGAAGCGATCGTCGGCGACGAGCGAGCCCTTCTGGTCGACGGTGTCGCCCAGCACTTCACGCAGCGCCCAGTTGGCCAGGTGCGTGGCGGTGTGGTTGCTCTGAATCTTGCCGCGCTTGCCGCGGGTGACGTTCATCGTGACGGTGTCGCCCACGCGGAGCGCGCCGCGCTGGACGTGGCCGATGTGGAGGACGTAACCGCCGAAGACGTGCGTGGCATCGACTTCGAACTCGCCGGTGTGCGTGGCGTTGCCGAGCACCTGGATTTCGCCGCTGTCACCTTCCTGGCCGCCCATGGTGGCGTAGAAGTTGGTGCGATCGGTGATGATGCCGATCTTCTTGCGGGCGTCGCCCACGTGGAGGTCGGTGTGCTCGTCGAAGTTGTGGCCGTTCCAGATGGCGCGGACGTGAGCCTTGAGAGGCTTGGCAACTTCGTACTTGGTGGTGTCGTCGGTGGGCTGCACGCCCAGGTGCTTGAGGCGGGCGACTTGTTCGCCGGTGAGGACGAGCTGCTTTTCGCCGCCTTCTTTGGTGGGGCCGGCGCGCGAGACTTCTTTGGCGCGTTCGAGTTCGGCTTCGTAGCCGGCGTCATCGACGCGCATGCCGCGTTCTTCGGCCATGAGCTTGGTCAAGTCGAGCGGGAAGCCGTAGGTGTCGTAGAGCTTGAAGGCGTCGGCGCCGGAGATGGTTTGGTTGCTCGCGCTGGCGGCGACTTCTTCAAAGAGCTTGATGCCGCGGTCGAGGGTCTTGCCGAAGCTTTCTTCTTCTTCGAGGATGATGGCCTGCACGCGCTGCGGGTTCTTCTTGAGCTCGGGGAATGCGCCGCCGAAGTGATCGACGACGACGGGGACGAGCTGGGCGAAGAAGCCGCTCTTGGCGTGGAGCATTTGGCGGCCGTAACGCACGGCGCGGCGGAGGATGCGGCGGAGGACGTAGCCGCGGCCTTCGTTGCTGGGCAGTGCGCCGTCGGTGATGGCGATGGTGAGTGTGCGGATGTGGTCGGCGATGACGCGGTAGGCGGTGTCGACGCCGTCTTTGTCTGCCGCGCCGAGCTTGCCGCTGTAGGGGCGAGCGCCGGTGAGCTGCTCGATCTTCATGAAGATCGGGCCGAAGACGTCGGTGTCGTAGTTGCTGCGGACGTTTTGCAGGACGCTGACGAGGCGCTCAAGACCCATGCCGGTATCGACGTGCTTGGCGGGCAGCGGCTTGAGCGAGCCGTCGGCTTCGCGGTTGAACTGGATGAAGACGTTGTTCCAGATTTCGAGGACATCGGGATCGCCACTGTTGACTTTGTCGCGGGCGTTGCGGCCACCGATGCGGTCGTAGTGGATTTCGGTGCAGGGGCCGCAGGGGCCGGTGTCGCCCATTTCCCAGAAGTTGTCCTTCATGTTGCCGGGAAGGACGTGGTCGGCCGGGAGGAACTGGAGCCAGAGGTCGCGGGTTTCTTCGTCGGGAGGCAGGCCCAGCTTGGCGTTGCCTTCGAAGTAGGTGGCGTAGAGGCGGTCTTTGCTGAGGCCGAAGACGTTGACGAGCAGGTCAAAGGACCAGGTGACAGCTTCCTTCTTGAAGTAGTCGCCAAAGGACCAGTTGCCGAGCATTTCGAAGAACGTGTGGTGGTAGGTGTCCTTGCCCACGTCATCGAGGTCGTTGTGCTTGCCGCCCGCGCGGATGCACTTCTGGCTGTTGGCGGCGCGCTTGAGCTTGCCCATCTGCGTGTTGGGGTCGGCCTGGCCCAGGAAGATGGGCTTGAACTGGTTCATCCCCGCGTTGGTGAAGAGGAGCGTGGGATCATCCAGCGGCACGGCGGGTGAGCTGGGAATGAAGCTGTGCCCCTGCTTCTTGCAGAAGTACTCGATGTAGGTCTTGCGCACGTTGTCAACGGTCCATTGCATAGCGCGGGCAGGGTAGGTGAAGAGTGAGCGAGAAAACGCCCGGCCACGGCGTGAGCACGCGGTGGCCGGGCGATCGTGTGAGCGGAAGATTCGCGGGCGGCGGGACTTGCGCGGCGGGTTGTGGTTACTTGGTTGCGCCGAGCAATTGTTCGAGCGTTTCGAGGCGGGACTGCAGGTCGTCGTTGCGGCGGGTTTGGTCGAGCAGGCGCTGTTCGAGGGATTCGATCTTCTGCTGCTGCTCTTGGATGGCACCGATGGCGACGACGGAGAGTTGGCTGTAGTTGACGGTGAGGTTTTCTTTGGATTCATCGCCGGTGACGAGATGGGGGAGGACTTCGCGGACGTCTTGTGCTATCAGACCGGTGTCTTCGCGATCGTCAAGATTCCAGCGGAAAGCGACGGGCTGGAGTTTGAGGGCGGCGGCGAGGTTGCCTTCGGCGGCGTGGATGTCGTGCTTGAGGCGGCGGTCGGAGACGGCCGTCCACGCGCCGGTGCTGTTGAGACGGGCGAAGTTGGGGTTGGCATTCGTCGCGACATTGGTGACTTCAAAGAAGCCGTTGTCAGCCAGGCGCATGCCGCCTCGAAATCCGCTGGCATTGTTCGTGAAGAAGAGCTGCCAGCCCGAGCCGACGGCGCCCGTGCCGATGGACGCTTGACCGCTCAGGCCCGACCAAGGCATGCTCACGGCGCGCTGCGCGTTGACGGCTGCAGGAGCCGGGCGGAGTTCTTGACGCGGGGAGAGAATCTGACCATTGACGGCGAGTTGCAGCCAGCGGGGATCCAGGGCGGTGAGGGGATCTCCTCCGACTTGGATCGGGACCTGGAAGAGACCGTTGGTGACTTGCACGGTTTGGGATTGTGTTCCGCCCAGTGCGACGCCGCCTGTGGCCTGGCCGAAAACCTGGAACTCGACGTCGGCAGTGCCGGTGAATGGGGAACCGTTAGTCGCGAGAACGCCTTGGTAGATCGAGGTGCCGCTGGCGTTGAGCGGACGATCAAAGCTGATGGACCAGCCGGACGCGATACTGCCGTCATCCCCACCTACGTCGTCGATGACGAACAGCGACCAAGTGCCGTTTGGTTGAATGACCGACAAGTTGCCGAAGCCCAAAGGCATGGCGGATGAGTCGGGTACCGCGCCGCTGAAGTCACGGTCGAATCCGCGAGTGGGCAGGAACGTGCCCGCCTGGAGCGTAGAGCCGATGGGTTGCAGCGCGTCGGAAGCGAAAGTAATGTCCGCGTTACTGACATCGGTAGAACTGCCGACGCCCGTGGCCAAGAGGTAGTAGTTGCCTGCAGGTGATCGGACAGCGACGGCGACATCGCTCGGGTACGAGTGCTCAACGCCGCGCAGCGTCACTCGAATGGCCGCGACGGGCTGCGCGACGCCCGACACGAGAATGCTGCTCGGGAAGGGGTCGGCGGGGCCTGAGCTGGGAATCGAAATGGAGCCAGAGTTGGTGAAAGTCTGGGCCGGCGCAGCGGCAGCGATGAGCAACGTGGCAAGGGATGCGGCGCGGTTGAGCGTTGAGCGAACTCGAGAGAGCATGGATGGGACTCCTTGAGGGGATGCGGATGACGGGACACTTACAGAGGCGGATAAGCCGCTCTGTGACCCTCAGCGGGGAACGAATAATGTGCGAAGGCGTGGGATTTGAGGGAGCGGCGACGGGATGCCGATGATCGGTACCATGTCCCTGCGGATGCATGGGGCGGTTTTTGTGCGCGAGCAGGTCGCCGGCGGGCGACGGGAGATGGTCATGGGTTCAGTCGTTCGCATCGCCCGGGTGATGGCGTCGGTCGCGGTTGTGGTGGCAATGGCGGGGACCGTGTGCGGGCAGGACCTGCAGGAAGCGGTGCGCGGACTTGTCGCAAGCAAGAAGCTGGGCGACGCGAAGGTGGGCATTTGCCTGATGGACGCGCACAGCAAGACTGTGCTGGCGAGCGTGAACGCGGGCGAGACGTTCATTCCAGCGAGCAACATGAAACTGCTGACGAGCGGTGCGGCGATGATGGTGCTGGGGCCTGACTTTGCGTTCCGCACGGAGTTTGTGCTGGATGGCGACCGGCTGGTGATTCGCGGCGCGGGTGATCCGAGCCTGGGTGACCCTGAGGTGCTGCGGCGCAGCGAGAGCAAGATGACGGTGGATGACGTTGTTCGCAGTCTGGCGGGCGCGTTGCCTAAGGCGAATGTGAACATGATTCGCGAGATCGTGGTGGATGACCGCGTCTTTGACCGGCAGTTTGTGCATCCGACGTGGAACCCGGACAATCTGCATCTGGCGTACTCGGCGCAGGTGGCGGGGATCAACTTTCATGCGAACGTGCTGAATGTGTTTCCGCGGCCCAATCCGTCGGGCGGCACGCCTTTGTTCACGACGCAGCCTTCGGCGGCGTGGCTGCGCGTGGACGCGAGCCGGGCGAAGACGGCAAGTAAGGGCAACAACAGCGTGTGGCTGATGCGCGAGGGCGACGGCAGCAACTCGTTTGTGATGCGGGGTGAAGTAGCGAAGGCGAGTCAGCAGCCCATCAGCGTGACGATCAATGATCCACCGATGTGGTTCGGGCAGTTATTCGCGACCGCGCTGGGAGAGGCGCAAGTGACGATCACGGGAGCAGCGGGCGCAGCGGAGACGGCGGCGGCGGGCTTGCCCCCCACTGCTGTGCGGCTGGCGGGTGAAACGGAAGCGCTGGATGGCGGACGAGTGCTGGCGGTGGTGAGCACACCCATTGATGAAGTGATGCGGCGCTGCAACGTGGACTCGGAGAATCTGTACGCCGAGAGCTTGATGAAGAGGATGGGACATGCGGTGACGCATGAGCCGGGCAGTTGGAACAACGGCGCAACGGTGCTGCGCATGATGCTGACGCAGGAGCTTGGACCTGATGCGGCGTCGACGACGACGATCGCGGATGGATCGGGACTCTCGCGCGAGAACCGCGTGAGCCCGAGCGTGCTGGCGAGGTGGCTGACAGATATTGCCGGGAAGGAGTGGGCGGATCAGTACGTTGATTCGCTTGCGGCGCCGGGTCGCGGCACGTTGGAGCGGCGCTTTGCGGGTGCGAAGCTGACGAACGAAGTGCGCGCGAAGAGCGGGTACATCAAGGGTGTGCGCAGCTTGTCGGGATATGTGACTGATCCCACCAGCGGTGACCGGCTTGTGTTTGTGGTGCTGATCAACAACCTGCCCATGGGCGGGTTTGAGGCAGCGCACAACGAAGCACGCGAACTGCACGAGGACATCGTGAAGCTGCTGGATCGCACGCTGACACGGCGTGCGGAACGCAAGACTGAAATGGCGCGATGAGCGCGATCACCGGGGCGTAGAAAGTGACGGGGGCGAAAGAGTGGCGGGCTCGTCGCGGCCTGGGCGCCGGATGCGCAGCGTGGCGGTCTCACCGGATTCGTGCTTGCAGAGCACTTCGCCCAGGTCGGGATCAATCGCGTTGATGCGCCAGCCGGGCAGGAACTCGTCGCCCACGCTGCGCAGCTTGCCGGCGATGACGGCACGATTGCCGGTTGTTGCAGCCAGAATGGACGTGACGGCGACGGTCGCTGGGAGGCGGACGGCCTCGGTCTCGACGTCGACGGGCATTGTGGGCAGGGCCGGGTTGATGTTCAGGCGAGCGGTGCTGTTGCGAGCGCCGACAACGGGCGAGCGCAGGACGGGTTCTGCGGCACGACGCTCATAGGCGGCGGCGAGTTGGGCATCGAATGCGAGCTGCTTGGCGGCGGGCGATTGCGTGTCTTCCTTCACGACCATGAGTGGGAGCATGTCATCGGACGCGTGTGCGATGCGAGGACCGCCGTGCAGGGCGAACTGGCGCGTGAGGCCCACGCCCACAACAGGCAGCGCAAAGCAGATGGCGGCGAACGCCGGCCAGGGAATCTTGGACCATGCGGAGGCGATTGGCGTGCTCATGGGTTGCGATCCTCCACGCGTGGACGACGGGTTGACGCGGGCATGGTGAGCTTGATGTGGGCGGTTTCGATGGATGCGTCGAGCAAGTCGGTACGGCCGCCCTCTTCGACCATGGCGTTTGCGCTCAGACGGAATGCGACAATGCGCGATGCGCCGAGCTGGGTTTCGCATGCACCGAGGAACTCGACGATCTGGGGGTATGTGCCCTGGATCGAAATGCGGTAGCCGAGCACTTCGGCGGCGGGTGCTGCGGGCCTTTTGGCGACGGGCGCGCGACTGGTGTTGCGCGCGGCGGTTGTGCGTGAGCCGGTGGGATCGATGCGCTGAAGGTTGACACCTGCAGCACGAGCGATGCGGCTGAATGCGTCGTAGATCTCGGTTGCGTCGTCGGTCTGGGAGGCCCAGGCGAGCGTGCTGTCGGTGCGCTGAGCGGCAAGGTTTCGCGCTTGTTCGAGTTGGTCGATGCCCTGCGTATCCATGGCGGCGACAACGACTTCACTGCGCATGCGGGCTGCTTCCTGCGATTGGCGGGCGAGAGAAGCTTCGAGCGGACGGATGCCGATGGCCCACGCGCCGCCAGCGAGCGCGGCGGCGCAGAGCGCGGTGGTGACATGCTTGCGGAGCACGGGCGCGAGGTTCGCACCGGTGTTGATGGACGCGGAGGGTGGTTGTTCGGCGCGAGGAGCGGGCGCCTGAGGGGTTGTCATGGTGAAACTCCTTCTGCGCTCGCGACGGGTGCGTGCGGGGGCTTGAAGGGGAGAGTGCGGAGCTGCAAGGTCATCACGAACTCGCGGCGACGACCGGCGCCGGCTTCGAGGTTGGTGGAGACGATGCGAGCGTCGCTGACGTAGGGCTCGGTCTTGACGGCGGCGAGCAAGTGCATGATGGGATCGCCATCGTCGTCGGCGACGGGGGCACGGCCGCGAAGGGTGATGGTGGGCTCGTCACGATCGCCCGGGCCGTAGTCACCTGTGATTTCGAGCAGTTCGACGCCTGGCTGGGTCACTTGCGACAGGAATGTGAGGGGCGCACGCCAGAGCGGGCGAGAGCCGACAGCCTCGGCGAGTGTCGCGTTCAGCGACTTCTCACGCACGGTGGCGGCCTCGAGGTCGGATTGGGCGGTGCGGGCGGCGTTGATCTGGGTGGCGCGCGGTTCGAGCTGACTGATCTCGTTGTTTGCGGCGGATGTGCCGATGTAGGCGCGGGCGCCCAGCAGACCAAGGGCCACCACTGCGGCGGCGATGCCGGCTCGCATGGCTTTGCGTGTGACGCTGGCGACACGCTGCAACTGCGTGGAAGGCGGCGTCATCCAGAGGTTTTCGTTTCGCAGGGCGAGGGCGAGCGTGAGGTCGCCCACTTGATCGTCAGAGACGCCGGCGTTGCGCGAGGCGAGGCATTCGCTTGCAAGGTCGAGCGTGTCGCCCAGCGCCTGGCCCAGACCATGGATGGCGGCGCCGGGACCTGCGACCCAGAGCTTGACGCGGGCGAGATCGCTCTCGAGCATGCCGAAGCGGAGAGTTTGGCGGAGTTCGATGGCGAAGCGCTGAAGGGCGGGCTGCACGAGGGGCAGCACGTCGTCGGCGCGGAAGTTGAGGCCCTGGTCCATCATTTCGCCGCGGCGCGGGAGGCCCACAGAGAACATGAGACGTGTGGCGTAATCGCGCGTGAAGGCATCGCCGAGCTTTTGGCCGCGACCGGAGCGGAAGACGGCGTCACAGAGGAGTGAATAGCCGACTTCGGCGCAGCGAGCGAGGCAGAGTTTGCCTTCGACCCAGCCGGCGATGGTGAGGGCGTGTTCGCCCATGTGCACGTAGACGCGCGGCTGCGCGCTGGCGCTCATGGGGTCGTTGGTCATGGCGTTGTGGAGCATCGCGGCCTTGGTGGGCAGGATGCCGATGGCGCGCAGGCCGCAGCGGCGGAGCCAGTGGGCGAGCGTGTCACCATCGCCTGCACTATCGGCGACGGTGAGCATGAGCGTGCGGACGGAGGACTTGCTTGCCGTGCTGGTGACGTCACTGACGGGGAGCGACTCGGGCACTTCGGAGAGGACCGTGCGTGCGGTGAGCCAGCCACCCTGCACATTGGGCAACGTTTGCTGGAGATAGAGATCGGCGGCGCGGAGTGCGGCGGGGCCGGAGGCGGGCGCGTGGAAGACATCTGCGACGCTGTGGGGGCCGTGATAGAGCACGTACGCACTGGTGCCGGGGCGCACGCCTAGTTCGTTGAGGGCGGAGCGAAGCGTGTCATCGAAGGGTTGGAGGTTCTTCTTCCATGCGGCATCGAAGACGTCGGGATCGAGCGCGATGCGATGGACGCGCGAAATCTCTCCACCAGCGATGATGGCGACACGCACGCTTGAGGGCGAGAGACTCACCAGAATGGGCTCACGCTGAATCAACTGATACCTCGCATCTTGAATTAGGAATACTCCGACGTGGGGATATCGGCGCGTGCGCGGCGGCACTTTGGTGGAAGCGGGCGATAACTCGGGAGGGGACGTGGGCGGTATCAGCGCACGTCGAAGTCGAGGCGAACGCGGCGGGAGGCATCGCCACTGGCACCACGAACGATGAGCGAACCGGTGGTTGCGGTTGGGCCTGGGACCTGCTCGTAGGTGGCTACGGAATTGGGCAGGGAGAGGGTGGTGCCGGCGGCGGGCAGGGTTGCGCGGCGCTCGCGGAGCTTCATGACGGCGAGGGTGCCGCTTTCGGCGGCGTAGAGGGCTCGCACAGTTTCAATGCGGAGTGCACTGATGGCGGCGTCATCGCCCGTGCCGTAGAGAACGGTGAGGGTGGTGACGTTGATAGCAGCGAGCAGCAGGACCACCACGGCAAGCACGGTGCCACGGCGCTGGCGTGAAGTTGGACGCGTGGGAGTGTTCATGCGTCGAGCCTCACACGGGGGAAGACAGCGATGCGGAGTTCGAAGCCGCCGGTCACGAGGCGGACGATGAAGCGCTGCGTGGTTTGCGGGGTTGCGCTGGTGTCGGTCACTCCATCGGCGGCGAGGTAGGTGATCTCAAAGGCCTCGACGTTGGCGATGAGCATGTCTTCGTCACCGTTTGCGTTGCGGAACCAGAGCTCGGTGCCCTTGATGAACAAGCCGCGATTGTCGGCGAAGCCGATGGTGTCGGGCGCAGCCGAGGTGAGATCGAGCGTGCCCGTGGTGGTGCCTGCGGGCGCGTCGCGCAGCAGGCGGGCGATGCGATCCATGGCGTACGCGCCGGCTTCACAGGTGCGACGCGTGCGGTCGGAAGCCGCGGCGTTGGTCGCGACACCTTGCATGATGGGCAGCGTGCCTGCGGCGATGATGCCCAGGATGGTGACGACCATGAGCGACTCCATGAGCGTGAAGCCGCGGCGCGATGGGGCGGGGCGTGTGCGCATCAGAAGTCCCCCACTAATGCTGAGAAACGCACGTCGATGGGCGCGGCATTGGCGCGGGGTGCAGTGACAACGACGGTGACGATGCGGAAGATGTCCTGCTGGGCGTTGCCGGTTGCGACACCTGAGGCGGAAACGAGCGGCGTTGCCTCAATGCTGTAAGCGAAACCCATGTCGGTATACAGACTGGTAAGCGTGTCGGCTCGCGTGGTGAAGGCGGCCTGGTAGGTTGGCATGTCGCTGAGTGCGCTGAAGCCAAGGGCGGCGTTGTCGCTGGCGATGTCGGCGAGGACGAGCTCCATGAGGCCTTGGGCGAGTGTGGCAGCGCGCTGGGCCTGCACGGCGTCTTCACGTCGCTGCGAGGCGGCATCGAGGAACATGACGGCGGGCGGCACGGTGAGTGCGATGATGACAACCACGGTGATCGCTTCGATCAGCGTGAAGGCGCGGCGCGAGATGGAACGGAGAGCGTTCATTCGCGTGCAAGGGCTCCTGTGACGCGGCGGATGTTGATGACACCCGTGTCGGCGATTTCGATGCGGGCATCGTCTGTCCAGGGACCGATACGCGTGCCGTTGGTATCACGGAGCTCTGGCGTGCCGTCGATGCTGAACCAGAGCGTTGCCTGCGGGACAGAGGTGCCTGTGCCGTCTTGGAGATGGGTGATCCAGAAGTCGCGTTGATCTTCGGCGAGGACGGGAATGCCGCGGGGCTGACCATCGGGACCAAGCACCGACTCAGGAGCGGCGCTGGCGGCGGGGATGGTGAGGATGCGCAGGCCCGAGGGCGTGAGTTCGACACCAGTGGCGTTTCCGGTTGCCATGGCAGTTGCGCGGGCGAAGAGCAGGGCGCGTTCAACCTCCTGCACGGCACCGACGCGGCGAGCATCGCTCAGCAGGCGGAGGGCGGGGCGTGCGGCGGCGGCGATGATGCCGATGATGGTGACGACGAGCATCATCTCGAGCATCGAGAAGGCTCGTCGCGAAGGGCGGGGTTGGACGGCACGTGCGGACATCAGTGTTCGTTGGCGCGGATGGGATTGCCGCTGGCGTTCGCGCCGGCATCGTCGGCGGCGTTGGCGTAAAAGATGGCGACGGGAGGCGTGGCGGCGTTGTCGACGTAGTAGTTCCAACCGAAGGTGGTGGCGTTGACGACGGCGCGAGAGCTAGCCTGCGCGAAGCTGACAGTTTGCACGGTGGCGAGGCCGTTGTAGGGGTTCTGCGGGAAGTCACCTTGCACGACGGTGTTGGGCGTTGTGAGTTCCGTGAGTGTGGGATAAGGCGGCGAGCCGGCGAGGACGGCGTTGGCGCGATAGCCGGCGATGGCGGCGCGGACGCCGCCAAGGTTGGCTTTGAGCGCGCTGGCGCGAGCGTCTTGCGTCGCTGTGCCAAACTGCGGGATGACGATGGCGGCAAGAACGCCCAGGATGACGACGACGATCATGACTTCGAGAAAGGTGAAGGCACGACGGGCGGCAAAGGCTGGGTGGGTGAGGATCATGCTTGCTCCAAGGATCATTTGACGACGCGGGCCATTTGCCACATGGGGAGGAAGACGCTGAGCGCGACGACCAGCACGATGACGGCGAGGGCGACGGTCATGATTGGTTCGATGATGGTGTTGACGTTCTTGGCGAGGTTACCTGCTTCGCGATCAAAGTGACGCGAGACGATTTCGCAGGAGCGCGACAGTTCCTTGGCGTCTTTGCCGGCGCCGATCATGCGTTTGGCAAAGGGGGGCAAGTACTGTGTGCGCTGCAGCACGTCGATGAGGCGCTCGCCCTGACGGAGGCTGTCGGCCATGGCGGTGCAGTCTTTGACGAAGATGGGGCGGCCAGTTGAGCGGCCCGCGATGTCGATGGCTTCGATCACGTCGAGGCCGCTGGCGAGGGAGATGCCCAGCACGCGCGAGAAGCGAGCGGCGGCCATGGTGGTGATGAGCTTGGAGATGTAGGGGAGTTTGAGGAGCGCGGACTCGATGATGAGGCGGCCCGCGGTGTTGCGCCACATGCACACAAAGGTGACAATGACACCAACGAGGACGGTGAGGTAGGCCCACCAGTAATTGTGCACGCTGGCACCGACGGCCTGCACCACCTTGGTGGCGAGGGGCAACTGCTTGTTGCTGGCGGCGAAGGTGGCGGCGAACTTGGGAACGACGAAGCCGACGATGACGCTGAGCGCGGCACCGACCATGCTGAGCACGATGATGGGGTATGCGAGCGCGCGGCGAAGCTGCGAGCGTGCCTCCATCTGCTTTTCAAGCATTTCGGCAAGGTGACTGGTGACAGCCTGCAGATTGCCGCTCTTCTCGGCGGCTCGCATGGTTTCAATGTACACGTCGCCGAAGGTGGAGCGATACTTCTCCATGGCGGCGGTGATGGTCTGGCCGCCTTCGATCATGGTGGCGATGTCGCGGATCATCGCAGCGAGTTCGGGCTTGCTCTCGTGCTCGGCGATGGCGATGAGGCCGCGATCGAGCGGGATGCGGGCCTCGACAAGCACCGCGAGCTCGCGCGTGAGGGCGACGATGTCGTTGAGCTGGACGCGTGAGAAAGTGAAGATGGGGCCGTGCTCTTTGACGGCGGAAAGGCCCAGCGGGGTGAGCGCGGAGGCTGCGAGTTTGCGATATGCCTCGGCTTCATCGATCGCGCGGATGACGCCCTTGGTCTGGACGCCTTGGGCGTCGATGGCTTCGTAGTGATATGTGGTGACGCTCATGCCGCACGCTCCTGATTGGCGACGGGCAGATCAGCGGTGGCCTCGTCGTCGAGGAACTGCTGAGAGAAGGGAACGATCTCGTCGAGCGACGTGCGACCTGCGGCGGCGGCTTCGGCGCCGTTGTGGAAGAGCGAGCGGAAGCCGTCGGCGCGAGCGGCGTCGAGCAGGTCGGTCGTCGAAGCCTTGTACTCGATGAGCGGGCGGACGCGCGGGGTGACGCGGAGCATCTCGAAGATGGGCAGACGACCACGGAAACCGGTGCGCTTGCAGGCGTCGCAGCCAGCGTGGGTGCGGAACGAGCCGCCGCGCAGATCGGCGGGGACGCGACGAATGAGATTGAAATCGGTCTCGGGCACGGAGCACTTGGTACAGAGCTGGCGCACGAGTCGCTGCGAGATGGAGGCGAGCAGCGTGGAGCCGACGAGGTAAGGCGGAACGCCCATGTTGACGAGGCGCTCGACTGTGCCGACGGCGTCGTTGGTGTGCAACGTGGAGAAGACCAGGTGACCGGTCATCGCGGCCTGGGCGGCGATTTTGGCGGTTTCTTCATCACGGATTTCGCCCACGAGAATGACATCGGGATCTTGGCGCAGGAAGCTGCGCAGAGCGGTGGCGAAGGTGAGGCCGATCTCGGGATGGGCCTGCACCTGACGGATCATGGGAAGACGAATTTCAACGGGCTCTTCGATCGTCATGATGTTGACGTCGGGCGTGTTGATGGCGTTGAGGGCGGTGTAGAGGGTGGTCGTCTTGCCGCTGCCGGTGGGACCGGTGACGAGAATGATGCCGTGCGGCTTGGCGATGAGATCGGTGAACCAGCCGGTCATCTGCTCGCTCATGCCCAGGCTTGGGATATCGCCGATGCGGGTTGCGCTGCGGAGCAGACGCATGACGACGTTTTCGCCATGGATCGTGGGAATGAGGGAGAGACGCACGTCGATGTTCTCGCCTTTGTGACGGAAGCGGAACTTGCCGTCCTGGGGCTTGCGGGTCTGTGTGAGGTCGAGGCGCGCCATGACCTTGAGACGCTGGACGAGGGCCTCGTGCATGCTGCGCTGCGGACCCTGCTGGGTGGCGAGGACGCCATCGACGCGGTAGCGCAAGGTGAGGTCGCGTTCTTCGGGATTGATGTGCACGTCGCTGGCGGCGGCATCGGCTGCGCCGGCGAGAATCTGGTTCACGGCGGCAACGACGGGTTCATCGCCCGTGGTGAGAGATTGCTCGGCGGACTCTTCGACGTTGTCGTCGCTGCGGGCGAGGCTGTAGGCGCGGGTGACGAGTGCGCGGAGTTGTTCCGCGTCAGCGACGACGGGATCGACGTCGCAGCGGAGCAACTGGCGAATCTGATCGATGGCCTGAAGGTTGAGGGGATCCAGCATCGCAACGGTCGCGACACCTTCGATGATGAAGAGGGGGAAGGCGACCAGACGCTCGGCAACGGCGCGAGGAACGAGGCGGGTGTTGCGAAAGTCGACGTCGTAGTGCGAGAGATCGACGAAGGGATATTCGCAGATCTTGGCTTTGGCAATGGCGAGGCGGCGCGTGGTAGCGATGCCAAGCGTGACCATCGAGTCGAGCAGATCGCCCCCCGTGCTCATGGCGTGCTCGGTAGCGCGACGAAGATCGGCCTCGGTGATGAGGCCATCTGCGAGCAGCGTGCGGACGATGAAGTTGCGGGAATCGAGCACGGGTGAGGTCCTTCTGCGTCTTCAATGTCTGCCAGAGGCGGGTCTGCCGGGTCAGTGTGTTTCTTCTCCGACTTGAGCGAAGATGACGTCGAGCTGGCGTTGCTGCTCTTCGGTGAGGTCGGCGAACGCGCAGCCGAGGTGATACGCAGGGCGACGGTCAGTCATGATGCAGCGACGGACGGTGGCCTCACAGGTGAGGAGCAACTGCGGCGCATCGCCCACGGAGAAGAGCTTGATGCGGATGCGGGTGAGGCGAGGAAGGAAGACGGTGGTGAAGAAGCCGGCGCCAGCGAGAGAGATGTCGACGCAGTTGCACTCGATGAGGCCGTCCTTTGCGCCGGCGGGAGGCGCGAGACGGACAACACCCGAATGCGCAGCGACAGGGCCCAGATGCGCAGGGATGGCAACGTCGAAACGTTCGACCTTGCGGATGATGGCTGCTGCGGAAGGCATGGGAAACTCCGGCGTGTCTTTCAATTCCTCATGAACGCAAAGTTTGCGTCAACGGGTAATCTCGGCCATTTGGGGGCTTCACTCAATCTCTGGTCGCATAATTGCGCATGGACCCGTTCGGGTGGGAGGAACAATTCATGCCGCAAAACCAAACACGATGCGAACGGAGTGGTTTCGTCGAGCGAGCGGGTTGGTTGAAGCCGGGCGTTTGCCTAGACTTGTCCGAGCCGATGGTTGGTCGGCCTGCGCAGCCCCCGTGGTGGTTTTCTGGGTGTTGCGGCTTTTTCAAACCGGTGAGCGGCTTGCTCAGCATGTGGCTGAGAAGGTCGTGTAACCCCTGAAGCGCCCATGCGCGTTCGCGTCGGTGTCGGGTCGATCAGATCGATCCGGTACTCCAACTACGAGGAACGCCGGTGTCGCTGCCCGAGGACTTTTGTCATGGCGAACACGCTCGTTCAAGATCTTATCGAAGCCGGTATTCACTTCGGCCAACGCTCCAGCGGCTGGAACCCGAAGATGCAACCGTTCATCTACGGCAAGCGGAACGGCATTCACATCATTGATATCAAGGAGACCATCAAGGGTCTCTTGATTGCGAAGAAGCTGATCGCGAAGAACGTCGCTGAAGGCAAGGACGTGTGCTTCGTGGGCACCAAGCGCCAGGCCAAGAGCGTTCTGGAAGGCCGCGTGCCTGACGTGAAGCAGCACTATGTCACCGAGCGTTGGCTGGGTGGCACGCTGACGAACTTCCGCACGATTCGCCAGCGTCTCAAGCGCCTGGATGAACTCGATGCGATCGAAGCGAAGGACAACTTCGCGAGCTACTCCAAGAAGATGGAGAGCATGCTGAAGCGCGAGCAGAAGAAGATCAGCCGCAACCTGTCGGGCATCCGCCACATGGAAAAGATGCCGGGCATCATGGTGGTGGTTGACGTGAAGAGCGAAATGACGGCTCTGCGCGAAGCGAAGAAGCTGGGCATCACGACGATCGCGCTGATCGACACCGACGGCGACCCTGAGCTGGTTGACATCGTTATTCCGGGTAATGACGACTCGATGCGCTCCATCGACGTGGTCATCCGCGAACTGTGCCTCGCGGTCAGCGAAGGCCTGCAGCTTCGCGAGCAGAACAAGGCTGCTGATCGCAGCGACAACAAGGGCCCGGCGAACACCAGCATGGACGGCGCAGGCGATGCTCCGGCACCGGGCGGTCCCCGCCGCAGCCGTCGCGCGCAGTTCAAGGCTGATGATGCCGCCGGTGAAGTTGCCGCCAAGGCGTGATGGTGAGACACCGATGGCACAGGCAATGGAGCCTGTGGTCGGTCAATCAACATCCAACCAGTGACATGGGCGCATGCTCACGCCACGGGTCGCAAGCAGCAGAGTTCGACCAGGTCCTCAGGTCGGGCTTGATCCTCAGAAGACATTTTCACACGGGCTGACAGCCCGTGTCACCAGAAGCAAGCACCAGAAACAACGACAGGACACACACCATGGCTGAACTGAACGCCAAAGACGTGATGAAACTCCGCGACAAGACGGGCCTGCCCATGATGGCCTGTAAGGCGGCGCTGACCGAAGCCGGCGGCGACTTTGAGAAGGCTGAGGACATCCTCCGCAAGCAGCTCAAGGGCAAGATGGACGCGAAGACGGACAAGGTCGCGGGTGAAGGCCGCATCGCGATTGCGGTGGGCCCCAGCAGCGCGACGATCATTGAACTGAAGGCGAACACCGACTTCACGGCGAAGAACCCGGGGTTCATTGATCTGGCCAACAGCATTGCGCAGGGCGGCCTGAAGCTTGCTGCCGGCTCGTTCGCGGGCGCGACGGAGTTCGCAACGGCGATTGACGACATTCGCGCCAAGACGGGCGAGACGATCACCATCGGCCGCGCCGAACACATTGCGGGCGGCCCTGGCGTGAAGTTCGGCGCGTACGTGCACCACGACGGCAAGACGGGCGCGCTCGTCAAGATCGAGGGTGACATGAGCGACGAAGGCCTGAAGCAGATCTGCATGCACATCGTGGCGGCGCAGCCCCGCCCGCAAGGCGTGCGAGCTGAAGACGTGCCCGCGTCGGTTGTCGAGCGTGAACGCAAGTTCCGCATCGAGCAGGCGATGGAGAGCGGCAAGCCGAAAGAAATCGCCGAGAAGATGGTTGAAGGCGGCATGCGCAAGTTCTTCGAGGAAATCGCGCTGCTCGAACAACCCTACATCATGGACCCGACCAAGAAGGTCAAGGACATCGTGGGCAAGGCCAACGTGCACCAGTTCTGGCGCTGGCAGGTCGGCGAGTAAGACTGATTGACAGAGAAGCACTGAAAACCCGCGAGGAATCGCGGGTTTTTTCATTTACATGAACTGCTCGATGGCAGGGGCGAGCCAACGGATCCGTTCGGCGAAGGTGGGCCATGCAAGGGCACGACCGACTGTGGTGGTGCAGTTGGCATCGAGCAGGTGGGGTACACCGTCGACGATGGTGAAGTCGAACTTGCCGAAGTCGAAGTTGAGATCGCGGCGGAGCTGCTGAATTTCGGGAGGGGGCTCGTGTTCGAGCGTGCGACTGACGATGGTCGTCGCTTGGACGATGGGTGAAGTCGAGCGATTCACGCCGATGAAGCCGCGGTCGCCAAGGAAGTTCCAGGATCGCAGGACGTACATGTCGCCATCGCGTTCGCAGAGGAGTCGCTCGACGACGAGGTCGGGGTTGTACCAGACTGGCGTGGGCACGTCGCGCACGCGGTTGTAGATGCGGTAGGCCTTGTCGCGGAGTCGCGCGCGGCAGTGCCAGGGGAGTCGCTCGCGGGCAGCGCTGGCGAGTGTTATCCAGGGACGCGACCAGCGCGTGGTCTGATAGTCGATCACGCCCCCGAAGTTGGCGTTGGTCTTGACGATGACGGGGCCGTCGTAGCCGTCGCCTCGCGTGACGAGATGACGCGAGATGACGCGCTTTTCGATAGAGCCGACATGGCTGTTGAGGGCGCGGCGATACTGGCTGGCGACACGCTGGTAGGCTGGGAGCGGCGTGGTGAAGTCGATGTGCATGATGGCGACGCGCGCGCTGGAGACGAAGGCGGGGGCGGGCACTTCGACCGCGGCGATACCCATCTCTCGCCAGAGCGGGAGCAGTTCGCGGATGAGATACTTGATCGGCATGAGGGGCGTGGCGGGGTGCGTGTGCACCACCACCAGCGGTGCCTCGCACCGGGTGCGGTGATCGCCCGGAGTGTCGATTCCTACGGCTGACGACACGTGCAGCATACTAACAGATAGGCGCACGCCGCGCGGTGATCGGACAGGAAATCCGGCGGTTGGTTGCAAATGCACATAACGGACGTTGCCACAACGGGTTGGCGTGGCTTATCGTTTCTTTCAGTTTGGGCAACAGGTCGGCCGCGTCAAGGGCGCGGCTGCAAGTGCCGACTGCAAACTGGAGGCTGCAATGGGCTTGGATTTCGCGATCGATGCGCTGTATGCGACGGACTTCTCCAGTGCGCAGGCGACGGCGTGCCGGGTGCATCGCGACGGGCGGGCGTATCCGACGATTGCGGCGGTGGGCACGTGCTTCGAGGAAGCCGGACACAGCCTGACGATTCGGCATGTGCAGTTGTTTGATTGCTACCGGGCGGAGTGGCGCGATGCGCAGGGTGTGACGCAAGGCGCGGTGGCGGGGCAGACGGCGGAAGAGGCGGCGGTGTATGCGTTGAGTCTGCTGCGGCGGCAGGTGGCCGCGGCGATGCAGGAGGGCAATGCGTGAGCACGCACGCATCAAGCGCGGTTCATTCACTCATCGCCGAAAATTGTCCCCAAGTTTCTCGCCGCGAGGATGAGTGAGTCGTCTTCCTTGACGAGTCGCTGCTTGCCGGCGGCGAAGCTGAGGTCAACGTCCGTCAGTTGGCCACCTTGGATGGCGACCATGCGACCGGCTTTGCCTTGGCGAAGCAGCGTCATGGCGTGGCTGCCGAGCAATGTTGCAAGCACGCGGTCACTGGGAATCGGCGTGCCGCCGCGCTGGGTGTGGCCGAGGATCGTGTAGCGGCTTTCGACGCCCGTCTCATCTTCGATCTGCTCGGCGATGTACTTGGCGATGCCGCCCAGGCGAATCGGATCGGGGCTTGTCTCCACGCGGCGGGCGACGAACTGGCCGTGACCTTTCACTTTCGCGCCTTCGCTGACGCAGATGAGACTGCTGCGCTTGCCGCGATCGCTGCGTTCTTTGACCAGATCGAAAACGCGCTTCATCTCGAAGGGAAGTTCGGGGAGCAGGATTGCATCGCTGCCGCTGGCGACGCCCGCGTGCAGCGCAATCCAACCGGCGTTGCGGCCCATGACCTCCACCACCATCGCTCGGTGGTGACTGTCGGCCGTGGTGCGCACGCGGTCGAGCGCATCAGTCGCCGTCGCGACGGCAGTCTGAAAGCCGAAGGTAATCTCGGTGCCTTCGATATCGTTGTCGATCGTCTTGGGCACGCCGATGACAGGCATCCCCATCCTCGCGAACTCGGTCGCGCCCGTCTGCGTGCCATCGCCGCCGATGGTGATCAGGGCTTCGACGCCCGCACGTTCCAAGTTGCGGATGCAATCGGGCATCACGTCCTTGTAGATGGGCCGGTTGTCGCTATCCGTCCCGATCTTGTGGCGACTGGGATTGGTCTTGTTGTTGCTGCCCAGAATCGTACCGCCGCGCAGGAGCAGGCCGGCCATGTCGGCTTCGGTCAACTCGCGCATGCGGTTCTCGATGAGGCCAAGATACCCGTCTTCGATCCCGATGACCTTGATAGCGCAATGAAACGCATCGCGCGCGACCGCGCGGATGACGGCGTTGAGGCCCGGGCAGTCGCCGCCTGAAGTGAGAATGCCGATGCGACGAACCGTGGGGCAGGTAAGGGCGAGGGGATTCATGGTGGAGCGTATCGGCAAAATGCACGTGCGGGGGAGAGAGGCGAAGGCCTTCGCCGTAAAGACGCAAAGCACGCAAAGAAAGACAAGGCGTTTAACACAGAGGGCACAGAGAGCACAGAGAGGAAGACAGGTTTCAAGACCGGGAAATATGTGCTCACGACAGAATGTCGGGCGTCGCAATGGGGTCTCAGCCCCGCCACAACTCTTGCCCGTTCGTTTGTGTTCCCGGTGTCTTTGCGGTGAGCTGGCTTGAAGGACCCGCCGCAAAGCCGCGGCGAGCGCGGTGACGCATGCTCCAAGGAGAACGGAGAACAAGACCGGGATGCGGGTGGGCTGCATGAGCCCGCGTCGTTACAGCCTTGCTGCTTTGTGCGTGCTGCTGCTGCGGCGAACATGAATGCGAGGTCGTTGATGAATCACACGTTGTGGCGCGCACCTCGCCAAAGACCGGCTCCGGCGGCGGTGCCGCTGGGGAGATATGTCTTGATGGTCGTCCACCATGTGTCGGCGGTGGCTTGCATGGTGTGGGCTGCGTCGGCGACGTTGGCTTTGAGGTGCTCCACGTCGGACACGCTAAGGCCGAGGCCCAGCTTGTGAATCAGCACGGCTCCGCCCACCAGCACAGCTCCAACAAGCAGGGCAATCTTGATGACCTTTCGCACGAGCCATGCGAAGATGAACGCCGCGATGAAGCTGATGCCCGCGCGGAGCATCCATGGCGTTGCAGAGTCGAGTGCGGCGTTGCTGTGCACATCAGTCAGTGAGCGTGCAACGAGCCAGCCAGTGCTCCCCAGCGTGAGCAGCAACACAACGAAGAAGAGCTTGCTCTTAAATGGGCTGAAGAAGAAGCCCATGCCCAGACCGGCTGCACCGCCTGCGAGCGTGGCGGCGCTAGTCGCTGCGTTCTCGGGGACGGGATTGGTCTGATCTGACATGATGATGGCTCTTGGTGTGCGGGATTACTTGAAGTCGACAATGACTTCGCCTTGCGAACCGGTGAGGGCCTCGACAAGGCGGCGAACTTGCTCGCGTGTGTCGGCCTCGATTTTTTCGCGGTCGGCGGGGAGCAGTTCGAGGGCGCGGGCTTCCAGAGGGATCTGGGCTTTGGCGGCGTTGGCCTCGTCATCACCGGACCACCAGACGAACCTGCGCCAGCCTTTGTTGACAGTGGTTTGCTGGGCATCGGCGAAGACTTCGACGGCTTGGCGGGTGGGGCGGGGAATGGTGACGCGGATGATGGCGGTGTCGCCTTGCTTGTCGATGCGTACGCCGTCGTTCGCCAAGGAAGAGAGGTCAGTGCCGTAGCTCACGACGACGGGGGTTTGCACGGCGACGGTGGCGTCGCCCAGAATCATGCTCTCGACTTTCTTTTCGACGCGCACGCTGGTGGTGATTTGAACAGTAATGAGTTTCATGACGCGCAGGCGGGCGGCGACGTCAGCAGGGTTGATGACGTTGCGCTCGGTCATGAGGCGTGCGACGGCGGCATCGCGGATGCTCTCACGGCGCGCGGTGTAGAGAACGCTGATGGCGGCCAGCAGCAGCGCGAGGGCAGCGATGGCGAAGGCGATGCGCGTGGAAGCAGAGAAGATGGGGCGGGCGTTGTCTGACATCATCGCAGGGCCGTGGGGAATGCGTGTCCGCGCGAGGGGATGGTACACGACGGCGGCTGTGCGCGCGGGAGCTGCGGGCGATGCGAAAACGGTTCACGTCTGGCTGCGCCAGCGCATGCGCAAGTAGAGCTTGATGGCATCGCCCGTGACGATGACGGCGGGCGGGACGGGCGGGGCGTCGAGGTCGATGCCGTCGGTCACGCCGCGGAGGACTTTGCGCAGGCGCGAGAGACTGGGCCCGGCGTGACGCATCGCGGTGAGCACGCCCAGCGTGCCTGCGAGCAGTTTGATGCGCCATGATGCGCCGTGGCGGCGGCAAAGCCAGAGCCAATTGCGGGTGGCGAGGTGGAGCCAGCGTTCGCTTTTCTCTGTGGCGGCGGGGCTGTCGTGCCACACGATCCACGCGGGATCGAGCCAGACATCAAAGCCCGCGCCCAGCAATTTCATGGCGAGGTCGGTGTCGTTGCGGTAGAGGAAGAAGCCCGCTTCGTAGCCGCCCACCTTGCGCCAGGCGTCGGCCCGGACGAGATTGCCGCAGCCCATGATGGTGCAGCGCGGCGTGGCGCGCGTGACGAAGGGCCATTCGATGGCGTTGGTCTTGGGATGCTTGGGAACCAACGCAACGGCGGCGATGGTGGGTTTGGCGGCGAGCAGCGCGAGCGCGGCGGTGAGAGCCTGCGGATCGGGCCAACTGTCGTCGTCCAAGATGAGGAATGTGTCGCCGGTGGCGAGGGCTGCGCCGGCGTTAAAGCCGGCGACGCCGGTGTTGGTCGCTTGCACGATGAGCCGGGCCCACGGGGCGTGCTCACGCATCGCGGCGGGCGAGTTGTCGGTGCTGGCGTTGTCGACGACGATCACTTCGGCGTTGATCGCGGTGCGCCAGACGTCGACCTCGCGGAGCGTGCGGAGCAGCGCTTCGCGGCGATTGAAGCTGAGGATGATGACGGAGAGAGACAACCGAAAGAGTAGAAGCAGGAGGCGAGCGGGCGGCGCAACGGCGGGCGTAGATCACATCGCTTTGAAGGCAATGAGCAGGCAGAGGAGCATGCCCATGACAACCGCGACCAGGCCCTTGGCGAGCATGGAGAGCAGGCGACCGATGGCGGCACCGAGGGCGATCTTCTTGCTGTCGTCCCACGTGCGCTTGGCGAGGGCCATTTCGCCGCCGACCGCGCCGGCCGCGGCACCGAGCGCGCCACCCACGATGGCGCCGATGACGGGGACGATGAACATGCCGATGAGTGCGCCGAGGAACGCGCCGAGCAACGCGAAGATGATGCCCCACTTGCTTGCGCCAGCTTTGGCTGCACCAACGGCCGAGGC
>Ga0315899_10001632_pt1 | contig 25447 bp, 21 predicted proteins | sample LakEriMetagenome_2_FD_203518 | JGI IMG/M metagenome (GOLD analysis project Ga0315899, IMG submission 203518) | Freshwater fungal communities from buoy surface, Lake Erie, Ohio, United States - Buoy 4 MA112 | ecosystem: Environmental > Aquatic > Freshwater > Lake | place: USA: Lake Erie, Ohio... | reverse complement strand
GGTCAATCATCGCAGTACCTTAAAGTACCTGCAACGCATTGAGGCCGGAGAATCGCCGATTGCGGAGTCGCAGGTGCTCGACTGGTCGACGCGAACTCGCGAACGATTTATCTTTGGGATGCGTCGACTGAAAGGGGTCGATTGGAATAGGTTTTCGCAAACTGGAGAGCCGAAATCGATCGAAGAGATATCTCTTCAGATTCCGAAACACATCAAGCTAGGATTCCTCGAATGGCACGAGGGATACATTCGATTAACTGCAGATGGATTACCCATTAGCGATTCGCTGTGGCTGGATTATTGGTAAGTCGTCACAGTTTTAGCGTAAAAGATTCGAGCTTTTTCCCGTTCTGAAGAAATCGCTTATTTTTTTTAGAAAAGTTTGTTTCGTTTGTTGCCGCTCGCGCAATCTGCGTCTTATGCAGAGCCTTTTTGAAAGATGGGTTGATTGCCACCGATCTAAGGCCCTCTGGGTTCCCGCAATCGAAAACGCAAAAGGCACGAATAGTTAGTTTGTATGAAATGTTATCTGACGACTCCGATGGTTTTCCTTTTGTTGGCGATGCTACTAGGTTGCAACCAGAGTCCAATGCCTAGCAAGTCTCAAAGCGGCAATGGCCAGTTGTCAATGTCGGAACCTAAAGAGGTCAAGGTTGAACAACTGAATGAAGCTGGGCTCGCGATTATTCTTGTTCGAGAGAATGGGGACTACAAAGAGGGAGTCGTCGATGCCAACGGCTCCGAGGTGCTTCAACTCAGCTCCCGTCTTTTGGTCCAAGACCTCAGCGGAAGCCTAGCGCTCGTGGTAACCGGAAACAAATTTCTGTTTGTGCCTTTGGATAGCGGGTATATTTCCCAGCAAGACCTGGATGATGTAAATGGCTTTCAATACGCGCTTCCGTTTCAGTGTGGACTAGCGATGGTAAGTGCGAACGATTCTCGTTTCTATCTCAATGCCGACTTTCAGAATGCTTTCGGCGAGACTTATCAGTTTGCAGAGTCATTTCATCATGACCGTGCATTGGTTCGAGCTGACGGTTTCTATCGAATCATCAATACAAAGGGTGAGACCGTCGCAGAGTTAAACTATGCTCAAGTTAACGCACAAACGCCATGGTGTTGGCAAGTGACCAACAAAGAGGATGGCGAGTTTATCAGTGGGTTCGTCGGACTGAACGGCGAGTTACTAACCGAGATGATCTACGAGGGTCCAGTCTACTATCACGAAGACGTTTAGCGTATTCGTGTCACAGTCAACAATAAGCATGGATTCTTAGATGAACATGCGTGTTCTTTGCCGTTCCCTTTAAAGTGCAGCGCGTTGATCACGTAACGGAAATCACAGAAAGAGAACGCGCGGGCGGAACCAAAAGAGAAAGAAAGCTGGGCCGGGATACGGGCAAAACCATTCACGTTGACGGAGAAGGATTTCTGCAAATCAAGGGAGTTGATAATCAAATCGCTGAGGTAAGTGTCTCACCAGCTAGCCTGGAAAGCGTCGTCAAAAGTGCAGAAGATTTTGTAAGATCAAAACGGAAAGGCACCATTACTGTATTCACCATTGCCAACTGGAAATTTGGTGGGCTGATGGGTGGGATCTTGACATCGTTTACAGCGCTTTATGTCGTTGGCTACACGCTTGGGGGGATCAAACTACTTATCGGCGTTCCAGCCATGTTGATCCGAGGAAGTAAAGTTACTGCGTAACGAAGATCGATGATTCGATCAACGCGATGTGGTAGTGGACGAGGCAACGAGTCCCGCATTTGTAGTGGACGAGGCAACGAGTCCTGACTGACTTACACAAATATGGCACGAATTTAGTCCGTAATAAAGCAGGCGGTCCACCGTGCAAATGGCCTCCTAGCGTCGTCCACTACAAATGCCCCCTCCTCGTTCGCGAAAATACGTTCCGTTCAACCCTGGATCAATGATGAGCGAATTTTTTTGCAGAAAATCTGTTACAATTCCCTCAAATCCTAAACGCGCTGAAGAGTCCTATGCAACGATTTCCTTATCTCACTGAGTACGTCAACCATGTTTTCTCGGAAGAGAAGAGTCACTGGGACTACATATTGATTCGCCCGATTCTTTTGGTGAGCTACTTCTTTTTGCGATGCCTCGTCTTCCCATTAAAATTTGTCTTCCATCGCGTGCCCTATGGGTTCGAGGCTTTTTGCATCGATTGGTCCATGGCGATTGGTATGAAATACCTAGCGAAAACAGATGCTGCTGAGCTCATGTTGCGGCATGTGCAAATCGAGCCATTGCTCTACCGATACATCTTGGGAGCAAAAGCGGACCAAGCACTAGGTGAACGAAAGAAACTCAATGGCATCGAAGGCGATTTTGGAGTCGAAGATATTTCGACTTGGGTTCGTAACAATCTTACCATTGGACATGATCTTCTGTCCTATGAGTTGATAGACCGTTTCGAACGAGAAGATTTTTTGAAGCGTATTCCCGAACTGCGCCAAACGTGTCCGGAAGATCACTCCATGTTTTCGAAGCAGGTACTAGAAGCGAATCGGAAACACTCTTGGCAGATACTCGGCGCAACCAATATCGTGATCTTAATTGTCATTACGATCACGTTGTTTGGGGACCTGAAGACGACTATAACAGCCTTGAAGTCTTTTGATTCCGATTCCATACTGTTGTGGTGCATGAAAAAGATCTACGCAGGTGATGCCGCCGCGCAAGCCGATCTAGACTTCTTTATGCAAGAGGTGAGTTATCGTGGTCACTACAACAGTAGTGCGTTTTTTTCCAATCCTAGTCAGTACCTCTATTATCACATTGTCTTTGATGAAGTTGTCTATGACATGCTAAGAAATCGCCCCGCAAAACAGACCGTATCCTAAAGTTCAATGGGTTGCTACATCACTAGTACAGGCAGGTATCTACCTGGTTTATCAGTAAATAACGATCGTATCGAAGATTATCTGGGATCTCTTCCAGGTGAATTAGACGTTAAACGCCAAGTGTTAACCATGAATGGAATCGTGGGTCGGCACTACGCTCAAGATCTACAGCAGCGATCGACGGATAACGTCTATAGCATGGCCGCTAAGGCCGTCGATCGGTGTTTAGAGGATGTAGACTCTGGAGCTCCAATCTCTTATCTGGCAGCGGGCTCGACGTATGCTCCCTATGCTGGCCCTGGATTGACATCGTTAATCCATCCATTGGTCAGTCGGCATCATCGATTGAACCATCCAGTCGAAATAAGTTCGCATTCGGGAATCTGTTCATCATCGGCTGCAGCATTGGTAGGTGCGATCAGAGCGATCAAATCGGAGGAGCATCGTGCGGCGATGGCGATCGGCTGCGAACATGCTTCGGAAGTCCTCAAGTCGAGTCGAATAAAGCCAATTGATGATCGGAGCTACCATGCTTCGCTGAAAGATACGCAATGGTTTATGTCTGTCTTTCTGCGATTCATGCTTTCCGACGGGGCGGGAGCGATCCTATTGGAGGCGGAACCACGTCCAAGCGGTCTTTCTCTCTCGGTAGATTGGACACACTCTCTTTCCATGGCCCATGAATGCCCATTGTGCATGAAACTTGATAACGAGACGGGACTCTTAAGCCAAGATATTCGAATCCTAAATCGACATCTTTTTCCTGCTGCCGAAACGTTCGTGCGTTCTGCCTTAAACAGGCATCACGAGTCGCTCAGCTCCTACAGCCACGTTTTGCCTCATCTCTCTTCCTTCTTTTTTCGTCGCAAAATGGAGCGAATGCTGGAGAAATTTTCCGAACCCGGACAGGCTGTGGTTCCTTATTGGACTAATCTCGCTACTGCCGGGAACACAGGAGCGGCAAGTATCTACGTCATGTTAGACGAGTTCTTGGCAACTAAGCAACTCAAGCACGGAGATCGGTTGCTTCTATTCGTTCCGGAGTCGGGCCAGTTTAATTTTGTTCTTGTGAGCCTCACCGCTGTGGTAAGATCATGAGTTTAAAAAATGAGTCGGGGTGCCGAAAAAGGCTTGCGATTGTCGGAGCGGGAAGCAGTGGGCTCATTATGCTTTACTGGGCCAAACAAGAGCTGAAAGATTGGGAGATTGTCGTTTATGAAAAGTCGGAAACCATCCTAGGCTGTTGGGGTAAGCCGTATCCAGGATTTGTTTCCACATCGACTAAATTTACAACGCAATTCGCTTGTTTCCCAAAGTATGATGCCAAGGTCGTTCCTGACGGTGGTACAAGTCGTAGCGAGTTTTTCCGCGAGGGTGACTACGGTGAGTACTTAGAGTCATTTGCTAGTGAATTTCAATTGAAGTCCTCTATTCAGTTTTATTCGTCTGTAGAAAAACTGATCTGGGAAGAATCGAAGCAATCATGGGTGCTGCAGGTTGTTCGTAAAGATGCGAATGAGAAGGTAGTCGAGCACACCGTAGAATCATTTGATGCTGTGGTTCTTTGTACAGGACTCGCGGCGCAGCCAAAAGAAGTCTCGATCGACAAACCTTGCCTTTCTATAGCAGAATTGAATCACGCTGAATGCGGGGTCAGAGTGCGTGATAGCCGAGTAGTGATTATGGGCGGAGGAGAATCTGCAGTCGATCATGCGTGTCGATTGGCACGCAAAGATCTCAACAATGAAGTTTTTCTATCATTACAATCGGGAATTCGCGTCAGTCCTCGATATCATCCTATACGTGGTGTACCCTCTGACTTTCTGCGTAATCGATTGATGTTATCCATCAACGAGCACATGCGAAATTGGATTGGGCAACGGTTCGTCGAGTTGCGTATTCTTTATGAAGACCGATTTCGTAAACTCTTTCCAGAATCGAGAAGGACACGGTCGGTAAACAAACTACCTACGGAAAGTCACGATTCCGAAATGGCGGAATCCTGCAAACAAGAGCTAAAAAAGCAATGGGCTTATCGATTAACCAAGTCTGCCAAAGATGACTTGTTTAATATGTTCCACAACAAGAGCGATGACTTTCTTGATTTGGTTTCTGACCGTCGAATTCGAATCGTGGGTATGCCTGTTGACTCGAAGGGGTGTGATTTCTACGAGTTTCAATCATCCGATCAAATTCATGTGGATCCTGATTGGATCGTTCCTTCCATTGGTTATCGCAGCAATATCGAGAGCCTTAGCAATGGCTTAGTCCGTATGGAAGACTTTTATTTGGGGTGCGTTTCATTGAAATTTCCCAATTTGTTTTTGGTTGGATTTGCTCGTCCAATCATCGGTAACATTCCTTCCATAAGCGAAGTTCAAGCGACATATATTGCAAGGCTTCTCAGCAAACGAGTTCGTTTGTCGGCGGACGTTGGTCGCGAACACGCGGAAGATCGACAGAAGTTGCAATCCCGATTTTCACGATTGAATCTGAATGCGATTTATCCAGTTGAGATGTTCCCCTATTGCGATGAGCTTGCTAGACGCATGGGCCTTACGCCAACGCTTACATCGATGAAGTCACTTGGGGCATGGATTAAGTGCCAGTTTGCTCCGGCCACCACGCTTCAATATTTTGGCGATAATCCTAGATCCAAAAAAGCCGTGAGGGGATTGCCGATATACATGCCGTCCCTGTTAATCGTGCTATTGTTAATGCTCAAACCTATTGATTGGATCTTAAAGGGATGGTGGTACCTAGCAAAAATTCTGAGTCGATGATATCTGTGAACCCGAACTTTTGCGAAGTTACGGGCTTGACGCTCCCTACCGGATAAATCAATCGAAGTTCGGAGACATAGGTAACACTTAGCTTATCTCTTATTCTTTGGACGAGGCAACGAATCCCTGTCTTGTAGTGGACGAGGCTATGAAGCCTGACTGCCTAGCACGAACCTGGCACCAATCTTTTCATCAATGTAAGAGTCGGTCTCCTGTGAAAATGGCCTCCTAGCGTCGTCCACTACAAGAGCCCTACCCTCGTGGTCGTACACTCCACTCGACCCTCCCAAAAGATTTTGGGCGAGTGAATATAGCTGTGAGAAATCAACGATCCCGACTCAGGCCTAAACCAACAAGTTACTTCAGTCCCGGCGTGCTGTGCCGTAACTGCGTCGCGTTGCGACTTGTTGCGGCCTACAATCAACCTCCAATCGTGGAACAAGCAGTGCCATTCGATTCGAGCCACCTACTTGTAGTGCGAGCCGCGAAACGCTTTTACGACGAGGAGATTGTTACGGCAATTTTCTGTCAGAAGGTCCGTGATTTAGTACTGGAAGGCAAAGGAGACCAATCCGCCGTACCAAGTTGTAGGGTCATTGATAAGTTGCCTAAGGCCGGAACCTGGAATGGAAGCGGCTAGTCCTGTTGTTAAGAACATGTTGGGGCTTAAGATCCGAAAATGCTCAACGTAGAAATCATCCGAAAGATGACTATCCGATACGCCCGAAACCAACTGAGGTTCTCCACCCACCACCACTAATCGACCGGCTTGACCGAATTGAATGGGACTGTTTTCCTGTTCCGCTCGAATATGCCAATAGTGGAAGCTAAGCGTGTCTCGTTCACTGACAGCAAAATTGAAAAACACTTTATGCGATTGAACGTTCGAGTTGACGAACGAGAACGAACCATTACTGCCAGTGGCCCACAATACTGGTGAGCCTTCGTAGAAGAGTGGATCAAACTTTTCAAATTGAGCGGTAGAGGGATCGTCTCCTTGAAACGATCGAAATGTATACGCAAACTTGGGAGCGAATGGAAGAGATTGAAATTGATTACCGATTTCACCGCTGAACGCGCTGGAGGACATATCAATTCTGTCGTTCCATTGATGGGCGTAATCACCCGCAAAGTAGAGTGACGGAGCGAGTTCCTTCGCGGGGTTCCAACGATTATACGTGTGGATTGTATTCAACCCCTCGCGACCATTGGGAATGATTTGGACTGGCGCTTTGACATAGGGCAATGTTGATTCAAAGACGTTCATGTAAGCGACGCCGACCGTTTGCGATTCTCCGAGGGCCAATTCCGACTTGGCGCCCGCTAAACGCGTTTGTGTGTCACTTGAACGCAGCTCATTCGGATTGAGATAAAATCCGTCGATGGAAAGTGGGCCTTTGCTCCATTTGACAAGTCCTGCCTCTTCCCATGCTCGCCGCGCGAACGAGGTTGTCGCACCGCGTTCGAAACCGTTGTAGGCACCAACGGAGATTAGCATGCCTGAGCCGATCTTGTAGGGCTGTCTTCCATAAGAAACATCCAATTGAGATGCTTGCTCGCGATCTCCCATTCGTACGCCCAGATAGCCGTCTTCGATTGCATAAAGGCCACGATTACCTTGTTCAAAAACATCGCGACCGATGTTACCTGATCCGACGTAAGAAAGCCCGGAGTAGAGTTGAATGCTATCGGAAAAGTTAAAGTCGGTGGTTACGCCGGGCCTTATCCACAACTCGCCCCAAGCGCGGTCTGGTTCGTAATTGGCACTCGGAGCAAAGGTCTCGGAAAGATTCCACCACGAGCCTGTTACTCCAGAAGCTTGTGCAACTCCCGCTATGCTGGCTTTCACTTTGACGCGTTCGTTTGCGTAGGTAAGTGGATCACGCGGTACATTGGGTGTTGGCGTCACGACAGCGGCGAGGCTATCTTCAGTCCCAGACTCGATTATTGATTCCGATATGCTATCCTGAGCATTCAGAACGATCGGTGAAGCAGATAGAAAGCAACCAAGGCATATTAGCTTCTTAGCAATCGAAAGCGATTGGATGTCAGGATCGCCCAGGAACTTGCGAATTACCATTCATCCTTTTCCCGAATTGATGCCAGAGATCTGTCACCGGTTTTCGTCGGCAGAATCGATAAAGTCACCGCAGTTAATTCAGCCGAATTCGCGAAAAAGTCTCGAGTAATCCAGATTCCCCGATCAGTCCTGCACGCTTGAGACGATCGTTAGGAGGTTTAATTCAAAGCCGGTTCTCGGATCAATTGGGGCGAGGCGTAAGCGTTCCACCTTTTTGTCTAGGTGGGAAGTCTTTCAATGTCTTCAGGTGGGTCGCTAATGCGTCTTGTACTTGACCACCCCATGCTACCCCTAGCTTCATTGCAAAGTCGTTGCTCTTTTGTCCATCCTGCTTCTCAAAAGGATCCATTCGAAGATTGAAGAGCAGTGCGGATGGACGATTGTAGTCAAAAAAGCCATCTCTAACCTTGAAATGAGATTTCCAATTGCCTACGCGAATGGCTGCCATTTCACTTTCGTTGTAATAGTAAACAACATTTCGAGCAGACGGGGCATCGCCGACCCAATGCTCTAGATTATTCAAGCCATCGATGTAAACGTTATGCGACTTTCTAAGTTCTTCATTCACGTTGGGACGCCCCGCAGCGGCCGCAAGTGTTGTAAATAGATCGGTGTGCTCTTGAATGCCATTGGATACTTTTCCTTTGGCGATCTTAGCAGGCCATCGAATGAGAAGAGGCACGCGTACACCACCTTCCCACGTTGTGGCTTTCTCGCTCCGAAAGGGAGTGCTACCGCCATCGGGCCACCACGCCGACATCGCTCCGTTATCGGTTGTGTAAATCACGATTGTGTTTTCTGAGATATTGAGTTCATCCAATTTTTTAAGCAATGTTCCGACCTGCATGTCATGTTCCATCATGCCGCTCCCGTAAACGTCGAGCCCGGAAGAATGCTCCGCTGCCAGCTTTTCTCGACCTGGCCGCAAGTGTGTGTAGATGTGCATTCGCGACGGAGCATACCACGCGAAGAAAGGTTTGTCCTCTTGCTTAGCCCGGGTGATGAAGTCGATGGTTCGATCAAGAAATTCATCGTCAACGGTTTCCATTCGTTTGCTGTCGAGGGGACCTGTGTCCTTGATTCGTTGTTTGCCTATTTTTCCGAATCGCTCATCGACAGTCGGATCGTCGACGTTGGTTGCTACACAATCTAGAACTCCTCGCGGTCTATATCGCTTATCAAAACCCTCGTCTTTTGGCCAGTCGCTGAGTTCCGGCTCTTCTTCTGTATTGAGGTGGTAGAGATTTCCATAGAACTCATCGAATCCGTGAACTGTAGGCAGATGTTCGTTTCGGTCGCCTAAGTGATTCTTACCGAATTGGCCCGTTTTGTAGCCCATTGCTTTAAGTACGACGGCCAGTGAGGGGTCGCGTTGATCGAGACCGATAGGAGAACCAGCCATCCCAACAGTAGTTAAGCCCGTTCGAATGGGTAATTGACCGGTGACAAAGGCTGCGCGACTCGGCGTGCAAGTCGGCTGCGAGTAGTGATCCGTGAAGAGCATTCCTTCTCGAGCTAGCCGATCGATATTGGGAGTCGGGACCATCATGCCATGGCTATAAGCCCCAACGTTCCAATAACCAACATCGTCCGGCATGATGACCAGAATGTTTGGTTGGGCGGGCGTTTTGCTGACCGTCTTTGCTGGAGCGACGTTCTGCGCAACGCTCGTCTGCTGGAATAGACACAGCGCGAAACTAATAACCCAAGCAATCAAAGTTGCCTTTTGAAAATCGGAGTTTCTCAATAAACGCATAGTTAGTATCTCGATTCGGAATAGTTATTGCCCACTATTCTATGTTTAAGTAAGGCAGATTGGCGAACCATCTCATGCCGATGAACATGCATTGTAGCGAGCTTTAAGGCATCCCGAGGGAGCGGATCTAAAACTCGACGACTTTTTGTCCTTCAATCAAAACTGCTTCGTCGCATCAATTGGCATCGATTCGAATTCCGGTTCCGACGTGGCGGTCAGCGGTTATCCAGCGAAGCCGTACGTCGGTAACGCCCGTCGGTACGCTTGACAGTCCGAATTCGGGCTGGTGTTCTCGGGCATGTACCATCATTTCTCGAACCCAGTCATCTGCTGGCTGTTTGGTTTCATATTGATAAGGATAGGTGTGAGCATGAACATTACACTCGGGCTTTGTGTTCCAATCGGCATAATGCTTCGAGCAATTGACGACGGCTATTTTTCCAAGAGATGATGCATCGATCGTCATATTGGAGTTGGCAGCTGGTACTTTACCATTGGGATCGCGCCACCCCCAAGTATTCGTAGCAAACAAGACATCTTGTTTTGGATTCTTTCCGCCCACTTCCACAACAACGTTCTGAAGTAATAGATTGAAGATGGTCACCTTGCCGGTAAATCCATTCACTCGAAGATTCGTCGATGGTCCAACGCCTTTGGAGTGATGCTGCATCTTAAAGCCCTGGAGCGTTACGGTTCCAGACTTGTTCTCCCCCAGGTCTAGAATAGGCTGCCGGTGCGGCCAACCACCATTCTCGAACCAGACGTCAGCCAACAACAGCTTTCCTCCTTGATCAACGTCCAAAATCGGACGCGTCGCGCTTCCTCCGCCGCCATAGAAAGAATTCCAGCCGATCATTCCACCTGTGGTTGGTTCGCCAGCTTTGGTGATTGGTCCACCGATGACTCGAAAGAAAGATTCTGCCGCTATCGCAGCGCCGAAACTTTCGATGCGAGTCCAGTCTAACTGGTTCACAAGTACACCAACTTCGGGGACCGGTAACGTGAAGATATCGCTGATCACACGTTCCAATAGAACGCGACCACCTTTTTGATCAGCCTTTTCAATGGCGATTCCTGCAGCCTTGCCTTCGCCTTGTAAGAAGACATTCTCAAGGGTTGCCCGGTTGCCTGGCCCAGTGAAGCGAATCATCGGTTGGTTAATAGCCCCAAACCACTTGAGCTTTACCGGGCCTCCCCAACCTGTCGCATCGCCAGTGATATGCAACGGCACACCTGGCGGAATCACGAGCGTCGAGTCCAGTTTGTATTCGCCTGCTTTGAGGTAAACCACCAGTGGCTCGTTGATCGCGCTGGCGTCTTTGTAGTTGGCTACAGCCTGATCGATGGCAGCTTGAATCGCTGGCCCCGTCATCGCGCTGGGTTGATAAACGTTCTTGGAGTCAGCTGCGATACGAACCGGTGCTTTGGGTAGTTCTGGGATCGTCGCATTCACTTCAGCATGATCTACCACACGAGTGTCGATGATGCGACCGGTACTGCCAACGGCATGGGCACGTATCGCTGCTTCAGGTGGTCCCACAGTAAATGTGTTCCCAAGGAATAAAGCAGCAGTGTTGTTCTTTGCTCCTCGTTCGATTGCCGGCGCAACAGCTCCTACCGGTGACCGGATAACATTATCAAAGACCGTGAATGGCCCAGCCCCTGTCAAAAGAATGGGACGTGGGTCTGTGGGGTCGATGACACGATTGCCTTGTAATACAGCGGGGCGACCATCAAGATTATCCGTGTTCTCAAAGAATCGTCGCGAACCAATCGAGTAGCAATTTCGGATAGCGAAGTAACCCAATTCGCCACCACCAATATCGACAATTCGCGACCCGCGAAAGATGCAATTGAGGATCGTCGCGTGGTTGCTGCCTGTTACTCCCGTATCGCATTTTTCGAAAAGGGAGTGGCGTATCCAGATGTTTGCGGTATTTGCATCCATGAGAGAGATGCCAACGCCACAATTTTGAAACAGGCATCGCTCATAGGTTGCTTCGGATTGACAGTTGGGCGATCCGGCTTTGACCCCGATCGTGAGATTTTTGAACTGAATATCGTAGACACCCCAACCCGTGGGAAACAAATTCCCTTTGTTGCCGTAGTCAATTCCGACATGCAGTCCAGCTCCAGCCTTTGCTGCTCCATCGAGTGTGACTCGCGAGAAATGAACGTATCGCACACCGTCGAAGAACAAAAGATCTTTGCCGGTTGGACCGTCCCATTTCAAGATAACTTGTTCAGGTGACTCGCCGACAATTCGAAGATTACCAGCCGCATTCATCTTGAGCGTGTCTTTAACGCGATAGATCCCTGCGGGTAGGTAGATTGTTTTGAAGCCCTGGGTTTTCTGGACTTCTGCGAATGCTTTCTAAAGGGCAACTGTATCATCCGCTATGCCGTCACCGACTGCACCGAAGTCCACTTTAACGTCAATCCAATGCGAGAACGGCCCCACAAACAGATCTGGCACATTCGGTGAAGCGGCATAGATCGGATTAGCAACGAACAGAAGAACCAAGGACAGCTGCAAAAGCAAAAGTTGCTTCATGTGTGTGCACCAGCGAGAGAAAAGTGGTTTCGATGTACAACAGCCGACGACCCATAACTTGCCGTTTGTTGCTTCATTGTAACCCAGCCTGGAGGCCGGTCCTACGATACGGAAGTGAAAAACGATTACTGATCTCAATGGATTTTTTGGAAGACGCCGAAACTAATTGCCCTGAACACGGGGTCAAATCAGTAAGTGTTCCGTGGGCAGAGCCGCACAGTCGCTTCATGATCCGCTTTGAGCGTTTCGCCATTGATGTCTTGTGTGCGACTCAGACCGACAAGTGCAATGTTAACGAGAGAGCTGTCGCATGATGAAAAGCACGTAAAGCGTTTTCTCGTTACCAAGGATAACCCCGGATGGACCTCCAAAAAAATACGTTCAACCATCTTGACAGAAGAGCATCGGTTGGTATGCCCTACGGATACTCGCGTAATAAATGACAATCAAGGAGGCACGCCGCCATGGTTTTATTGTGTCTGAATTACCCCTGTTCATTGCGTCGCTTTTCTGTTCATTGCGTCGCTTTTCTGTTCATTGCGTAGTCAAGCACCAGCGGTTTCGAAACTCCTAGAGACCAAATCCCCGTTTTGAACATCAGGGAGCTTGCGGAAAAGTCCACAGTGAGAATGACCGGTTTTATCGAAGGTCTTACTGCTGGCTACGAAATCAACCTGCAGAATAATACGGGAATATCTTTTACCAATCTTGTTTCCCAGCCGAGTTGTGGATGCTTAAAGTCGTCGTCGATCGACGGGGCTGATTGGCCGGAAGGAAGCACAATTAAGGCTCGCTTCTCAATGCTTCCGACGTCAGGTCATTATGAGCAGTCGTGTATTATTTCGGGTGTCGATGATCGAGGTGATCGAAAAGAAATTTGTGTCTTGAGGATTGTTGGGTCTGTTGATGCGCCCATTGAAATATCTCGATCGAGTATCATGCCGACAGATTTGGAGGCGGGCGCGTTAACGATCGATGTCAGTTTTGTACCTGACGTGCAACTAGATTGGGGAGCTATCCGCCTGTCAAGTAATAGCCAAGATTTAAAGATCGAGGTCATGCCGCAATCGCGACAAATCAAGTTAATTTTCGAAGCGCGTAAACTTGAACCTCAACCCTTAGCACTTCAATTTCCGCTTGAGTGGAAAAATGGAAATTATGTGTACAGTATTCCTCTTTCCGTCGTGAGTGAAATACTAAGTGTCACTCCAAGATCGTTGGTGTTCCGAAGTGATAAGGATACAGAGTCACACCGCTGTTCATCAAAATTTATAGTCAAAGGCAATGGCGTTCGGTTGAAGCAAGAGAGTTTTCGGTGCTATTTAGTTGATAGTGCCGTTCCGGACAAATTGATCGATCTATTGGAAAGTGAGGAATCGAAACTGAACGTCCGAATGATTGGAACGTCGATTGCGGTTTTGGAAGTTACTTTCAACCCAAAAAGATTCGATGAAGGATGTAGAAGTTTAAGAATTGAATTTGGCAACAGTGTAAATCGCACTGTGGATTTCGTAATTAATTGACCCAAAAACCAAAGAGAGGTTCTTTAATGATGTTGCGCATAATAGTATCGGCTTTGACGGTTGCAGTTTTGTATTCAAATTCGAATGTTTTTTCGCAGGATCCTCCGCCTTCTGGTATATCCATTTGTGATGGCTCTGCGAACACGGGAGCTACTGAGTGTCTTTTGGATAACATCGGCAAGGATATCTGCCCCGATGACGCATCGATACCATGTAACGGTGGAGGCGTTTTTTGCGAGTATAACCCAAATATTGGTTTATACCAATGCTGGGACGCTGCCCCACAAACGTGGAGACTTATAGGATTTATAAAGAAGCATGGTGCGGAAACAGAAGCAATAAAATGGTCTCGGCCCGCACCGGGAGCTCAAGGGAAGAAATCCAAGCCTGGCATTCCTTGGAGTCAACGGGTTTGCAGAGAAGTCTTTCATTGTAAATGCAATTTTGACTTAACTACGGGGAGCTATAGCTGTGATTCTGAAAAATGCGGAGAACTAAAGATCCTCCGATTGGGTAGATCTGATGAATCATGCACGGAGCCGGGCGGTCCTGGCGCAGGTGGTCCTGGCGCCGGCGGTCCTGGAGGCTCCTAGTTATGTCAATCTTTAGTAAACCATTACTCTTCGCAACGTTGCTCATCGCTACGGTTATTGACATAACGGTTTGCGCCCAAGCGACCTCGCAAGATGTTATCACACGCATGGAAGAGTACGCTGTCGAAAGTACAGTCTTCGATTTACCATGCGTCTTGCATTTTGATATTCAGATCACAACCGAAAGTACGTCGAATGATAAGATTTCTGCAAAGGAAATTTTCGGGCGTAGAATTTATCTGTCGGAAGAGAAATACCGGAACGACCTATTGGTCATATCCAGTCACGCCTCTGGAATCTCCACTGAAAGGGAGTGTACTATCAAACTATCTCGAGAAAATCGTTGGATAGCTAGGTATGGTACGGAAGGAGATCCAATTGGTGTTTCCGTGACAAAGATCGACAATCCAGAATGGCCCCATTCGAATTTGTTGTCTAAATGTCATCCATATCACATCCCAGTCGCGGGTATTGGCTACTTTACGAGGAACAATAATGATCCGCTGGCAACATTCATGGAGCAAAGGAAGCCGTTCGTAGATCCAGAGAAATTCATGAAATCAAAGAGGTCTCCAATTGTCGATGAATATTCTTTTGATTCCAAAGACTCATGGAAGTTGAAGAAATTTCGAGTATATGTTCCGCAGGGGAATTTTGCCGAAACTTTCAGAAACTTCAAGAAACCGGTTAACTCCTTGGAGGACATTAAAGACTGGCGGGTTTTCTGCGAGTCTCAGATCAAATGGAGGCAATTGGAAGAGAAGTCCCACGTTCCATTCTGGATTGCTAGAAGGGAGTTGGGATTTGCAGCCGACGATCCAGATGAAGTCCGTGAGATGGAAGCTTTCTTTTTTGGGATAACCCTCGACGCTGAAGGACATAAGTCTCTCGTCGACCCCAACAGATTAAATATCGAAAATTTGATCGAAGATTTCAATACTGATAAGCTACAGTTGATGGCCGATCGTGAACGAAAAGAGTTTCTTTCAAATTGACAAGCGAATGTTGGCCAGAGTCCGGAGGAGCGTATAGCTGCGCTTTTTACCACCCACGCATGGAACTGTGCGGGTGTTCGCCGGTACGCAAGGGACAATGGGTAATCGAGGTAAGACCAAAGCGGATGGCGAAGCGTGTTAGGCTAGATCGAGAGAACAAGACACCTAGGGTAACCGATTGAACAGACGAAAGATTTGCACCCAGTAAATCTTTGGCCGATGTGTATGGCTTGTCTGGCTTCACAATCTCTTTCAAGTTGCCGAATTCTGCAATGTCTCGACCGAACAGCGTTTTAGCACCAATATTGACGTGATTGATGCATGACGGCACCTCTGTCACCTACCAATTTCGTGAGGGGCGGGCGAGAAAAATGGGAACCCGGGTGATTCAACTCGAATACGCCGCACCAATTACAAAGCAAATCTCTCCCAAGTCGCCAATGGAAAGCTCTTACGTGAGTCAGTAACATCTAAACGGTCGAGGATAGTTGTCATACGTGAGGGGCAGAATTGGGGTAGTCTTTTTGACAAACCGTGCACCAGCGAATTGCACCGTAATCATGTGTGGCGTGGCTCAGATGCCATCGGTTTTCATCCTGCAAGGACGCAATCTTGCCGCCTGAGTTTGAGCGATTGCGACACGTCTGGTTAGATCGCATGAAGGCTTTCGCATCCCGATAGGGAAGCAAGCAATACGGACGTTGCTGCCATCCTTTCAGGATGGGAAGAATGGTAGAGACTCGGACCTGGGGGTGTCGCTCGCGCGCAATCCCCGGCTACAATCTATAATGCCTAAGGGGATACCAAGAAACAGCTCCGCTGCAAATGAAAATCCAACCGAAACAATAGAATAGAGCGAATAAACAGAAGCGAACAAAAGAACGAATCGTTCCACCCACCTGCATTGTATTTTTAGCTGACGTGTTATAACGGCAAAACCCTGAACTACTAAGCAACCATCTTGGACCGGGCAAGTCCGCTTTTTATGTGGAATGAAGCGACCGTGATCGCACTCGACCTTCGTAAACACGAACAATAAGAAAGATAAAGTGCCCAAAGACCCTAACAGAAAAAGAAAACGAAAGCCGAACCCGCGGCCCAAACGCTTTCGGCAACACCGCTCCAGAAACTTACTGGACTATCTCAAACACATGGAGGAGAGTAGTTTTACTTTCAGCGGAGCCGATTTTCAGGACCTGGACGTGCGCGACTACCTAGGTGAGTCTATTCTGCACAAGGCAGTCATAATGGGCGAGCTAGAGGTAGTTCAGGAACTCGTTCAACTAGGTGTGGAACTTAATTTCCAAGGTGAGCTTGTTTATACACCGCTCCATATCGCCGCATCTTTTGGTCGGTTGGAGATGGTCAAGATTTTGATAGTTGGTAAAGCTCACATCGATTCGTTAGATGAGCGATCGATGACGCCTCTTTTTAATGCAATCATGAGTAACCGTCTCGGCATTGCTAGACACTTGATTTCGCATGGCGCCAATTTAGACCATATGGATTGTCAGGGCAGAAAGCCAATCGAATTTGCAAGGCCAGGTTCCAGAATGGACTCGCTTATAAAGTCTGCCATCGAAATCACATCCCAAAATTCTCCCGAACAAGTGCGTCTACAATTTCAAGATGAAAACCCAGCCTATGAAAGTCAACACTCTATAAGTAAATCGCTCGAACGTTTGAGCTGGTTCGACAAGAAACAGGTCATACCTAATTCAAAGCAGACGCGATCAGAAAACCTTACCGATTTTCTTCAGCATATGCAAAGACAAGGTAGTCCTTTTGCTGGCGAGGAACTTCGAGATTTGAATGTACGGAATTGTGCCAGGGAATCTCTTCTTCATCATGCCGTTGCTATGAGGGAAGAAGAGGTCGTTGGTGAGCTAATTGAGCTAGGTGTAGAAGCTAACTGTTTTGATGACGCAGGCAATACCCCTCTCCATTTGGCCGCTGAACGCGGAGATAAAGACGTGATGGAGATATTGCTTTCAGGAAACGCAGATCTGGAGTCGCAGGATCACAATAACATGACGCCGATTTTTCGCGCAGTGTCTAAAGCAACATCTAGAGGGGTGAATGCCTTAATCGAACTTGGAGCGAATACGCATCACGTTGACATCCAAGGAAAGAGACCCATTGACTACGCGATTCCAGGTTCGAGAATAGAACTTCTGCTTCGAGACGCGTCTATCAATAACAAAAAGTAAGCGACAAACGGAGCCCCACTTACATCATTGACATCATCGTAAGCAAGGATACGAGATTCATTTTTTGCGTTCGATGTTTCTGCCAAATCGGGATTATTGTTCTTTGATAAGGCACAAACTGTGGGGAGCAACCGTTTCTGAATCACCCGAAATTTGATACTCGTATCGAATGCCTCGCCTCGTTCACGATCTTTCGAAGTGCATGATTCATTCGCTTTTGCGGGCGTCATCGGTTACCTGCTTTTCGTGTCGCCGTTTTAGCTCTAAAGCGAGCTCGTAGTCTTCGGCTTCCACCGCCTTTTTTATCTCGTAATCAGTCCTGGATTTGCTATCGGATTCCGCGAGCATCTCCATTTTTCGCGAGTTGAGTTCGGCAAGATGCAATTGCATAAAACGAAAGATAGACAACGGTGTCATGGCCCCTTCAAGCCCGTTAGGTACTGTTGGCATTATCGGATTTTTTGAGATCAGTTTCTCTAGTCGGGCTATAAGATCCTTAGTCTCGTCAATCATGTTGTCTGTCTCTTCCATCGACTTAATTGACGCAGCTTGATCTTCTGCTGCACAGCGAGCGCAAATTTTTCCAGTCTCCTGTGTGGGCAAAACTAGATAATTCAATGCCACCATCCCCTCAGTCGGTTGTCCGCATCTTGAACATGCAGATTTCGTAGAACCATTGTTCGAATCGGTCATCCACTGGCCCCCTGTCTTTGCTGTTAAAGTGAATCAAAAACGCTTCGGATCAACAATCTTCAATAACTCTGTGTCGGTTCGCACGTACATCCCCGTTCCATCAAAAGCCGGAGTTGCAAAGGTACGACCAGATAGCTCGTTTACTTGAATAAGTTCGTATTGTTTGCTGGCTCTCACCCATCGCGCAACCCCGTCTTCACTAAGAAACAATATGCGGCCGTCCGCATAAATCGGAGATGCGGAGTAATTGCCACCGAGCCGCTCCATCCATTGCTGCTCTCCGGTCTTCGCGTCCAAGCATGAGGCGATCCCCTTGTCGGAGACTGTGTACAGCAGGCCATCCACCAAAACCGGTGTTGGTGTGCTGGGCGCCGATCGATCGCGACGCCATGCAATGTGCGAACTAGTCACGTCCCCTCGACCTCCTAATCGTATCGCCATCAACTCGGGATTGTCATAATCATGATTGTAGATCACCAAGTCTCCAAATATGACGGGTTGCGGAACCACCGACCAACCTGGGGCCAAGATGCGAAACTCTTCAGAGCCATCAGCTAAGTCATAAGCCGCGAAATGCTCAGGCCCGGGGGCAAGAACCAGCGCTTTGCCATCAACCTGTGCGATCGATGGAGTGACAAACGAGTGGCTAATTCTCGCAGGAACGCCACGCGGGGTTTTCCATACAATCTTTCCCGTCTGTGCGTCGAGCGCTACGACAAAGGGATCTTTGCTACCATCGCATACAATCGCTAGACGACCATCGTGCAAGATGGGTGAGCCGCCCGATCCATGCATAGGCGGGTAAATCAACTCGGTGCATAGCCATTGAATCGATCCATCTTGGCAGGATAGGCGAGCGGTTCCGAGTGTTCCGAAATGAACGAACACGGAGCCGTTAGACACGATAGGGGTTGGACTAGCGTGGCTATTCTTAGAATGGATCGATGGAATCAAATCGACCGAGCGAACCTCTCGTTCCCAAATGGGTTTGCCAGTGCTGGCATCAATGGCCATGGCGACAAGCGATAAACCGGAGCCTTGGGGGATTGCCGTTGTGAGGTAGATCCTATTATCCACCACGACAGGAGACGACCATCCAAGCCCCGCAATCGGAACACGCCACTCGATGTTAGTCGTTTCAGACCATTCGACGGGAACACGATCCATTCGGACATGACCGTCCGAATCGGGGCCTCGAAACCGAGGCCAATCTCCGAGGTAGCCAAGAACAATTTGCAAAAGTAGCAAGTAACGCATAGGTGGGAATTGGGAGGCAGGAGAAAAGGGCTTCGTAATACAATAGCATAATTCGAGAATTGCTGCATCGCACCTCTATCGTCGTTGACTGCTCCGCCGCTCAAAAAACACAACTCACAAACGCATAAAAGGCCACAATCGCTTTGCCCGTAAAAAACATATTACAATACCGGCGTTATTCGGCTCGATCCTCGACTTCTTACCACATTCAAATAGGAACCGGTTGATGCATTGGATGGATATCTACAAAGCGGTCCTTGTGTTGTGCTGGACTTTTTTCGTTCTGCCAATTGGAGACTGCATTCTGCACGCTGAGGTACGTCTGCCGGCTATTTTCTCCGATCATATGGTTCTTCAACGGGATCGACCTTTGAACATCTGGGGATGGGGAGAACCGGGGGAAAACGTTCGTGTGTCATTAGGAGTAGAGTCAGCCGAAGCAATCGTTTCGCCGCACGGAACATGGCAATGCACTCTCGGTCCGCAAGGCGTTTCTCATGACCCGATGGATCTGATCGTTTCAGCAACCCACGAAATACGAATTCGCGATGTGCTTCTCGGAGACGTTTGGCTTTGCAGTGGTCAATCCAACATGGAGTGGGCCTTAGGGGCATGCGATGCTGCGGACGATATCCGTTCCTCGAACTATCCCCTCATTCGCCATTTCGGAGTCGAATACCATTTCGCTTCTACACCGCAAAATGACGTCAAGGGGCGATGGTCTGTTTGCAAACCAGAAACATCTCATGGCTTCAGCGCAGTGGCGTACTATTTCGCACGACGCGTGCATCAAGAAACTGGTATACCGATTGGTATACTGCGTTCCAGTGTCGGCGGCACAAATATCGAGTGCTGGATGTCTCAAGAAACCTTGATGAATACCCCGTCTCTAGAGCCATTCGCAAAGTTGATGCGAGACTCGCTAGCGCAATATCAAGAGGATCTTGCAGACGTTGTTCCATCGGTTGAAGAGTGGACGCTGGCGGCCAAAGTGGCTATCAATGAGGGACGCGATATTCCCATGCCTCCGGCCGTTCCTGATTTTCCGTTTGGCGAAAAGATGTTTCGGCCTCGCTGTGTGACTCTGCACAACGGAATGATTCATCCACTCAAGTCGTTTGCCATGCGAGGAGTGCTTTGGTACCAAGGGGAGAACAACGCGGGTAATGTCGCAGACGGACTTCAGTACGTTGAGAAAAAACGTGCCATGATCTCCGATTGGAGGAATTGGTTTTGTGATCCAGAACTGCCATTCTATTTTGTTCAGTTGGCCCCTTGGCAGAAACCATCGAGCGACCCTGCGAATGCAGACGGCTGGGCCTATTTTCGAGATGCGCAGCGTCGCTGCTTAAGTTTGCCCAATACAGGTATGGCGGTCGCAATCGACATAGGGGACGCTGATGATATCCATCCCAAGAACAAATTCGATGTGGGGGAGCGACTGGCTCGTTGGGCCCTCGCGAATCAATACGGAAAAAAGATCGAAGTCTCTGGACCTCTCTATCGACGACTCAGAGTCGAAGGCAATAAGGCGGTGGTGGAATTTGATCATGTGGGAGCAGGTCTCATGGTGGGACAAAAGCAAGGACGTGAGGCAGCGACGCCATCTGTGGGCGCTTCGCTGAAACGGTTTGCTATGGCAGGATCGGATCGAATTTGGAAATGGGCCGACGCCAGGATCGAGGGAGAGACCGTTGTTTGCACGCATCCCGACATTGAAAGTCCGGTCGCAGTACGCTATGCATTCACCATGAACCCCGACGGAGCCAATCTTTACAATCGAGATGGACTCCCAGCATCGCCGTTTAGAACGGATGAATGGTGATAGCACCGGATGGCACGTCTAGACGTTTCTGAAAGACCGATGCTACATGTCTCCAACATTATCGAACGTCGTTCTATCCTCTATACTAGTGCCGCAACTTGGAGTTGATGTTGATCATAAACCGACGCGTAAAATTTTAGATTGGCGACTGATGATTGAAGATTGGTAAGACAAAGACAGAACGCAATCCGATCTCTTTGTGAGATAGGCGACACGGAAATCCAATCTAAAATCGGCAATCTTAAATCTCAAATCTTAAATCTCAAATCTTAAATCCCTCGCTCACGCAGCGGGTTGGGATTTCGGCGGTTCACCAATCAAGGTTAACTCCAACTTGTGGAACTAGCTGTGTGTTTAGTAGAGAGTACTATTTGTTCATGATAAGAATTCCCAAACATTCTCAATGATCAACTCAAGGGGAACGCTTGTTGCTTTCTTGACGTTCTTTTTCCGATTTGCGATCCTCTTCTTCTGGGTTTCCAGCACGGCCCGGTGGAGTTGTTGAAACGACCTCGATGCCTTTCAGCCCGAGTTTCGAGACGCCGAATCCACGGCTGTACTTGGGATCGATGATCTCGCCAGGGATTTTAACGGAGCGAAAGAAGTCTAGCTGTGGAACCTCCGACTTGGCGACTTCTGCCTGTATGTTTTGACCTGAGATAATTGGTGGAGCCCCTGTTGAGGTTCCTGTTTGCCAAACGATCGATTCTCCCTGTTTGATGACAACATTCGCAAAATGCGGAGTAAAAGTGACTGTAGTTGTTTTTCCACTGCTTCCAATCTCACGGTATGTTTCAGTCTGCGTTTGGCCAATCCCCATTTCGGCATGCATTTGTATCGTTGCACCTGGATCAAGAACCCAGCCGTTAGCTTGGATCTTGTCAGCCAGCCATTTTTGTACATTTGATGGATCGCTCACCTTGCCGAGACTAATTCCAATCCGCACGCCAGGCTTTAGTAGCATCAAACTCTGTCGATCCAATTGTGACGTTGTTTCGTCAACTTCCGGTCCCGGTAGCTTGACCGCCCCCACCGCGATGGATCCACGTGAGGAGTCAGGTTCTGCAATGTAAAAGAACAAACCGTTGAGTACCTGATTCGTGAGCGGATCTTTGTTCAGCCATGATTGAGTTCCTTCCATACGGTAACTCCAAACGGGCAATTGCAAAGACATCCGATATAGGACTCGCTCGGTTGGGCTTTCCGCAAGCAACAGATCGTCGCTTACCCATTCAATTCGGGAGCCGAAAGGAGAACCAATCAAAGGTGCTTCGTACACTTGCGGATCGCTGCTCCCCGATTGTAAATCCCACACATAGACGTTCCGTTCAGTCAAAGCGGCGAGCTTGGTACCTGCCGGGTTGATGTTCGCGCCGGCCACATGGCGATCTCGAACAGGCAACACGAAACGCAATTCACCACTCACGGCATCGATCACCGAAACCTTGCCATCTTCTGGCACGATGATCGATTTCCGATCTGACGTAAGAACGATCGGGGCGTCAAAGAAGCTCGCGGATTTAAACGTATAGGCGATGCTCTTTGAGGCCGTATTCCAGGCTACATAAGTTTGCCGGCCCGCTTTGGTTAAGACTATGTCTTCAGAAATTAGTTTGCCAAAGCGCGAACGATCATATAGATCGAAGGAGGCAGCCCATCTTTGCAGAGGCTCTGCTTGGCTATCCCCTGGTTTCAAGCTCCAAAGCGTAACACAATCTTCGACGTCCTTTAATCGCATCGGATTGGAATGAATGGACAATAGTCGCTTGGTTCGAGGATCGTAGTCGACAACATAATCCTCTGGCGTTAAGGCAACCGAACCGATCATCTTCTTTTGCTTTAATGAGACCCAGTAAGCTTGGCTCTGAAACTGGACACCTCGATTGTGAAAGTTATCTTCTCTAGCAGTGAGAAGAACCAACTGTTCGGGGCCCCCTACTGGAATCGCTGCTACAGCTTTCTGAGACGTTCTTGCAAAGTAAAAACCTGTTCCGGATTGCTCAAAGGCGGTTAAGAAGCCGGGGGTGCTTCCTAACGCTGATATCGAGCCACCGCCAATCATCGAGCCTACGTTTTCAAGTTCTGGTGTGCCGAAGTCCTCGACAGGCGGAAGCTTTGGAACTGTAGCGGGCACGACACCCTTTTGAGTGGCGTCATCAAACTGTTTTTTGAATTTTTTGAGGTACGCCTGATCCTTGTCACTTAGGCCTGTGATGGGCACCTCGATTTCGCTTACGTCGGTCTTTACGAGTAGAGCTTTCTCACCGGAAATCGATTTCAAGGCGGCTTCGATTTTGAACTTGCCATTGCTGCTTTCCCATGTCCGCGCAAGGTCGATGGCATCGATCTCACACTTTTTGCGAATCATAGAACGATCGAACATCTCTCGCTTGTTCGTGTTCGCGAACTCGAATTCCACTCCGTAGCGGTTTTTCTCGCGACCCAGCACGACACCATCGAACCAGCTGCCTAGAAACATGACTTTGACCGATTCACCCTCCTCCAGTTTGCTTTGTGAGAAAGCACTACGGTGCACCACGCTAAAGCAAGGGAAAAGAATAGCGACTAGTAACCAACGAAAACTAATTGTGCGAGCCAAGTTCGGCATTTCGATAATTCCAAACGAAAAGGTTTAACTAATGCCGATGGCAGCGGCATATGGTGCGAAAGAGTAGACTGTCGCCGCAGAAGTTGCAACAAATTTCGCTCCCAACGGCAGTAAACGGAGCGGTTGATGCTTTCAGTAATGGCGATTCGCTAGACGCTTGGGGAACAATGCATGAGCGAAATTGTTAGTCGTCAATGCTTTTCAAAAGTCGCTCGATATCTTCGTCGGTAAGATTGAGATTTCCCTTCTCAAGCATCCTGCGAAAGTGTCGTTTTCCTTCAAACCCCGTAATGGATCCAATGTTTCCGGTCGGCCCGACGCTGTTAATAAGCAGGCTCCGATCACTGCTATAGAACGCAAAGAATGGAATGCCATAGGGCTCACCTCCTGTCAGCTCCTTGGCAATCTCAAGTCTATTCTGATCGCGTTCGTCAATCTTGAGCATGACGAACTCTTTCTCAAGCGTTTCGCGATGATCGTCTATCCAGCGACTGAGATGAAAGCACGGACCACAGTATCGTCCGCTGAGACGAACCCAAACGCGACGATTAGTATTCTTGGCCAGCGAGAATGCCTCATCCCACTTCTTTTGGGCATCGACCAAAGCAGGCTGATGCTTATCGAGGAATGCGGCCGCTTGCTTCTTGACGTCCTCGCCGGCAACATAAAACTCAGCTTGGCCTAACTCCTTGCCGTTTGCATCTAACGCCACGGCAACTACACCTCCCGCACTTGGCAACTTCCAATTCCGTTTCGCTGCGAACTCTCTTCCCTTGCCAATCGATGCCTCTCCTGTGTTCAATCGCAATTCCATAAAACTGGCGACCTGGACGTTCGCGTCGTAATCGAGAAAATTTTGATCTACGAAACGGCTGCATCGTTCGTCAGCGTAATCGGCCAGGATGATCATGGCATGAAATCCTCCGAGACGCGCGTCTCGCAATAGTTCAGCTATGCGCTGGTCGGTCGTTAACTTCTTGGAGGCAGGATTGGAGGGTTCGCCAAGCCGATGAACGCGCGGAGGGCGTTGCTCATCCAGTTCGATAAGGTACTTCCCCAAATTCTCTCTTTGATTCCTATCCGATGAATTCGGTGAGTCGCACCTAACAACGATTTCAGTATGCCTTGGCAAAGGTCCGATTGTGTAATGACCAGTTGCGTCGGTTCTTGTGGTTGCGGCAGTACCCTCCATCCACATAGAGAACCCGTAGTTTATTGAGTTGAATTTCGGGTTCTTAAGAGTTGGTTCGGCCGTAACCGCAAGGTCGATGATAGGCATGCCATCACCGTCCAGTATCGTACCTGTTAAATAAGCTGTAGGTAGCAGTTCGATACGGATTGGCTTTGAGAGATCATCAATCAGTTTTGCCGCAGCCCACTCGCCGTCCGCCGAGTAGGCAAAGCATCCAACAACGGACGCTTTGGTATCAAAGCTGAATTCACCTGATTCGCTAACCGTGGGAGTTACTTTTTCGGAAAACTGACCATCAATGGCTTGGATCGTAATCGAAACGTTCTTTAAATCGATCGATGTCGACGGGGGCAAGGCAATTCGGCCATTTACAATTTTCGCTTCGTTTCGTGCCTGATGTAGCTCCACTCGATTGTCTTTACCAGCAGTTACGACGATCTGTTCCTCACTGCGCCACGATGAGGAATATACATCAGCCGAAAGTTTTCCAAGCGGGGCGAATACGGTCGCCAAT
>Ga0315899_10001630_pt1 | contig 25494 bp, 14 predicted proteins | sample LakEriMetagenome_2_FD_203518 | JGI IMG/M metagenome (GOLD analysis project Ga0315899, IMG submission 203518) | Freshwater fungal communities from buoy surface, Lake Erie, Ohio, United States - Buoy 4 MA112 | ecosystem: Environmental > Aquatic > Freshwater > Lake | place: USA: Lake Erie, Ohio... | reverse complement strand
TCACCATGATTTTTCAAGGGTCAACGGCCCGACCATTTGCTCCTTGCTAATATCCGATCCGGCCATAAACGGTCGGACCTATGGCCCTGAAATGATCGTTTTCCCAATTCCCAGGCCTTCTGCCTGGGCTATGCAAACGTGAGGCCTTTGGCCCGAAAAACCTGTTACTGCGCAACTTCGAAACTGACGCTGCGGGTTGGAGTGTCGCTGGCGTTGCGGATTGTGGGGTGTCGAGCTTCTCTAATTGAGCTCCAGGGCGTTTTACGCCTCGAATTACCGGTTGGCAGCGTACAACTCTGCGTAGGCCAGAGCCCACTGCTCGATCAGCTCTTTAAACCGGTTCAAATCGACTTCGCCGAGAGGCAAATAAAAGCTTCGACTGAGGAGTTCGCGATTTGCGATTGTCCCTTTGGCCTGCAGATCCAAAACATTGAACTCATTGTGAGGTCGCACCGACATCTCAAATCGGCTGTACATCGTAGATCGACGACCCTTGTCCAGGACTAGATCGTCCCGCGAGCACGCTCCACCCCACCCTGCTTCACCGAAGACTGACTGGTAACGAAAGCCGGGAAAAAGATCGATCAACTTCTTGATCACTTGTTCGATCTGTTCCGAGAGGACCAACCTGTACTGGCCGTGAAGCCGCTTGTACTCCTCTGCCTCAATCCGTTTGCGTTCCGCTTCGGATTGAAACTGAGAGGCTTTACTGCGGCCTCTGGCGGCGGCTTGACGTAGGCGATCTTCGAATTCACTCATCAGAACCTACGCAACAGGCCCGCTTGGGGTGTCATCGGAGTTTTGGGCAGCCATTTCCTTGGTCTCTACTGGTTCCTTTTGATCCGCGACTGGAGCGGGATTGGTTTCAGGAACAATCTCCGGCTCGGTTTTGGATTTTTTCATGAATTGCATGAGGTCCGAAAACGATCGCAGCGGCTCCTTGCCCTGTTGCATGGCTTCCGTGATGGGCACGACAGGCTTTGGAGGTTCCACTCGGGCTGGACGCCTGTTCTCGCGTCGATCGTCTCCCGAGTTCTCATTGCGCCCACGGCCTGGACGACCTCGATCGTTACGATCATTCCTGGAGCGATCGTTTCGGCCGCCAAAGGAACCTCGATTTCCGCCGCCACTACGATCGTTGCGATCAGCCGATTCACGCGAACCGGCTCCCGCAGGTCGATTGCCGCTGGAAGCTGTTCCGGATTCGGATCGTGCAGGAGTACCGCGACCTGTGGGGCGTCCTGAGCGACGGGACTCTCCATCGCGTTCTTCCCTCGGCTCGCGGGCTGTCTGGCTGCCTGGTGGAATAGCACTCAAGGCAACACGCTTTTTCTTTTCGTCGATATTCACGACCCAAACGTTCATCAAATCCCCTGCTTGAACGTATTGATGTGGATCTTCGAGGAACTTGTTCGAAAGTCGGCTGATGTGAATTAAGCCATTGCATTCCGGACCGAGTTCTACGAACACACCAAAGTCGGTCACGCTAAGGACCAATGCTTGAAGCATGTCGCCTGGCTTGAGCGAATCAAGTCTCGGCATCTTGCTAATCAACGGGACTGGATAGCGGAAATCGCGGTCGTCAGCAAATGGAAACTGGAGTGCGTGAGCGACTCGGCGAAGCTTTTCTCTACCAACTTGCCAGCTTCGAGCCAGCCGTTCTGCATCAATGGAGAGAGGAGTTTGCTGCAGCGGCTCGGTTGCAATGGGTGGCATATGAGAAATGCCTTCGCTGCTAGTAGCCGGAAGTGATGCGTCGGTGTTGCCAGCTGTTTCTTCGCTGGTCGCTGTAGCGGCCGCCTCAACTACGGTCTCAGGCTCAATTCCGCTAGCGTCTGATTCCGCAGTTTCGACGGAACCGGACTCGACCGTGTCCGCTACGTCTGGAGCAACTGTCTCTGAGGAAGCGACTTCGATAGTGTTTTCCTCGATCGGACTATCGCCTAGCTCTCCATCGCCATCGAGGGGAACCTCTTCATGGGATTCCGCCTCTGGCATGACGCCGAATGCAGCCTGTTGATCTTCGAGCTTCTTATCTGCCGCAGCATTGGCTTCTGCCAGCTTGCTATAGTCCGGCTTGACCCAGCCATCTGGGTGGCTTGGGGGGACGGGCAACGAAGCGTGTTCGACGAGACGCTGAGCCAAACGGTAATCGTCTGGGTGAATGGTGGTTGCGTCGTAGGTGACTTCACTACCAAAAACTCTCAAAAACCCGATCGCCTGCCGGGCTTGGGTCTCACTTAAATTCTCTTTAAGAACCGTCATCAGAGAATCGCGATTGGTGATTCGGCCTTCTTGGCACGCCTTCGCGACCGCTTTGGCGGCTTGCAATGTCATGCCAGGAGCACGCTGAAGGACCTCAGGTTCGGTTTGGAATATATCCAAACCTGACTTCGAGATTGCTGACGAAACGGCGTCTCGCAATGCGACCTCTAGTTCATTTTGAGGGATCTCTCGATGATAAGAGCCGAGCCTCAATCGAGTTGGTTCGACTTTGAGTATCTGACGCAACGGATCTTGTAACCGTCTGGCCAGCCACACCGCCGCGCGATGCCGACGCGAGATATTGGGGAGTTCCACCAAGCAAATTCTCGAACTGCAATACGCGTCCGCACCGGCACGATCGACCATGGCCCAATATAGAGAACCTTCGTTGGATTGCTTGAGCAGTTCTGCAATGGGTTGCGTCAGATAGCGACGCGCGGGGCCGTTGGACAAGGAGATCAACGTAACCTTGTGCTCATGCACCCAAGTGCCCAAGCTCACTACGCTCTGTGCGACGATATCAGCTCGATTACTATTGCACGGAATTTCGCCCGTAAAGAGTACCTCTCCGTTGGCGTCTACGATTGCGACGGCGGCCATTTTTGGACCGAGTGCATCGATGATCATGATGCGGTGCCCACGGATGGGACGTTGCAACATGATTCCCTGCAAGTGTCCTACCGCTGCTTCGGTGAGTTCTTCGTTCGCGAATTCTTCCAAGATCGCCATGACATCTTGGTGAACTCGAGGCAGCAAGAATGTATCGAGAGCGGACTCCGCCAGTTGTAGCAAGAATCCATGCATGGGGTGCCGACCAGGGCACAATGCTTCTCGGCACTTCTGGATCAGCGGCTTGCGATCGTATTGGAAGTGAAGTTGAATAATTTGGGAACGCAATCCCCGAGTGATCATCAAGATCTGATAAGGAGTCAAGTTTCCAACTTGCTTTTTCAGCTTGGCATAAGACTCGAGTATGCTTCGAATCCATCGACGGCGGCGTTGTCGAGGAGATAGTTGCTTGTCCGATAGGCTTTTGGTTTTAAGCGGTTTGCTAGACTTCTTGCCTTGATTGAATTCTGCGATGAGCGGTGCAACAGCTTCATCGGTTGCAGTGAGAGCGGGCTCCGTGGGGGCGATCTCCGTGGGAGCCGAGGGCTCGCTCGTTGTGCTGGTCTCGGGCTCAGAGGACGGTTGGGTGTCATCGATGGACGTCGCCACGCCCGCAGCGGGCTCATCAGTGTTTGCGTCCGAGGATGTCGTGGTCGCATCGGATTGAACGGGCATCAGTCCAGATACATCTGCGGCTGTTCCCGATTGATCGCTGTCCTCGTTCGCTTCAAGTTCCTTTTCTGCTTGGCTCCCTTTGGCGGGCTCTGGCAAAATCTTTACCGAGACAGAACCTCGCGATAGAACGTACTGCTGTAGGTCGACCATGAGCCGGAGATCTTCGCCGAGAAGATGAGTCAACCAATTTTTGGTTTGAGCGAGAACCTCTTCCGCTTGTTCGGCGGGCACACCGGCAGTTTGGGCTACCCACGCTGACAGATCTGCTGGCGCTTCACCTTGTAGCGTTAGTATGGCCTGGCCAACGACCACGGCAGCAGGAAATTGTTCGGCGATACTCTTTGCATTTTTTCGAGATCGAATGTGACGCATCGTCGTGTCGATCTGAGCGATCGACGATGCATTCTGAACAATTTCCTTTGCAGTCGCTGGAGCGTGAGGATCCTTCTCCAAGGAGGCAAGTATCTTAGCTTTGTATTCGTCGATGGAATCGAGTTGTTTGACGGCACGTTTCACCATGGAAAGCGTAAGCTCATCAAGTCCTCCCAGCTCATCGGGTCGGTAATTCGCTAGGTAGTTAGGCTCGTAGCCCTGTTGAATCAATTCGCACGGGAAACGAAGTTGGTCTTCCGGACGGCGCACGCGGCGCGCGATCTCTTGGAGGTTTTTCATAAACTGAGTTTTGTCAATTGACGTTATCTTGATTTGCCGTAAAGAGATACGGCGATTTTTTGGCCTCGGCCGAATCTAGGGTAGGGCCGATGATTTGTCAAGCTTGTATCTCGGGCGTGGGGCGATTAGTCGGACGCATAACCGTTGAAATTCCTGGGGTTCTCAAGAATTGGACTCTCGAATGCGTGGCAATGGGCTTATTCTATTACTGTGTTCAAGAATCGAACTTGAGGTGATTTTCGTGGTCCCTCGGGGTAATGTTTTCCGCATTGGGCTGTCAAGGATTTTCAGAGCTTGCCGGCGATTGCACCACGCACGCGGTTGGTTCCTTGTTTTGGTTCGATTGGCAAACCGCTTGATTGATTCGTCTCTAAATCTTACTGCTAACCCATGTTGCACCCTTGGTCTCCCGCGTCGTGGAAGAATTTTCCTGCTTCCCAACAACCCACCTATCCAGAACCCCATACGCTAGAAGAAGTGCTTAAGCAGCTCAGGTTGCTACCACCCTTGGTTACAAGCTGGGAGGTCGATCGTCTAACAAACTCCATTGCGGAAGCTCAACGAGGCGAAAGCTGGCTTTTGCAGGGCGGGGACTGTGCGGAGACCTTTGAGCAGTGTCAAACGGAGCCCATAGCGAGCAAGCTTAAGTTGCTGCTGCAGATGAGTTTGGCAATCGTATTTGGCTCTCGCAAACGCATAATCCGGGTCGGGCGCATGGCTGGACAATATGCCAAACCCCGCTCAAGCGATATGGAAACCAAGGGGGACACGACATTGCCCTGCTATAGAGGTGACATCGTCAATCGATATGAGTTTCACGAAAGCTCTCGACGTCCCGATCCTGTTTTGCTTCTTCGAGGGTACGAACGATCTGCGTTGACGCTGAACTTTATTCGCGCTCTGAGCGAAGGGGGGTTCGCGGACCTTCACCATCCTGAGAACTGGAATCTCCTGTTCGTGAGCCAAGCTAAGGGAGAGGTCGCCGAACGTTACAAAGAGTTGCTGAAATCGCTAGGTAACTCCATCAGCTTTCTAGAAACTATTCTCAGGGATTCCGCTCCAGAACTGAGACGGGTCGATTTCTTCACATCGCACGAGGCATTGCACCTGGACTATGAAACGGCATTCACTCGTCCCAGTATCCGCGGGATTGGCTACTACAATTTGGGAACACATTTTCCATGGCTCGGCGAGAGGACTCGTCAAGTTAACGGAGCTCACGTCGAGTATTTTCGGGGGATACGAAATCCTATCGCCGTCAAAGTCAGTGGATCGATCCAAAAAGACGAGCTGATCGACTTGATTGATCGACTCAATCCGGACAATAAACCTGGTCGGTTAACACTCATTCATCGAGTCGGTCGTAACAAGGTTGAAACACTACTGCCTCCTATGATCGAAGCCGTCGCGAAAGCGAATCGAACGGTGCTATGGGTTTGTGATCCGATGCACGGAAACACTGTATCGACGGCGGGTGGACGCAAAACCAGACGATTTGATGATATCGTGGACGAACTAAAGCTTTCGTTCGCCATTCACCGCGCGTGCGGGTCCCAGTTGGGAGGGGCACATCTGGAGCTAACCGGCGAAGATGTGACCGAATGTGTCGGAGGAGCTGGTGGCTTGACCGAATCCGATCTCGAATCGGCTTACCAAACACAACTAGATCCACGATTAAACTACGAGCAATCTCTCGAAATTGCTTTTGAAATCTCCAATCAACTATCTCAGCATAGAATCTAGGGGACACAGATCAAAGAGACTAGGCAATAACGGGGCGATTGTGCGGTTGCATTGATTTTGATTTGCAGTCGGGAGCAATCGTCGGTTTTATAACTAAAGCGGAAAGACGAACACGATGGCTACCCAAAAGAGAATCACGGCCAGCAAAACAGAAGCCAAACGAAAATCTGCGTTTGCATTGTGGATTGCACTGGGGATTGTCTTCTCAATCTCAGCCATATTTGCTTGGAGTAATCGTCCTGGATGGATGCGTGGAATCGAATCGAGCGATTCGGGAGGCCAGGATTCTGATGTGGCAAGCGTTGGTGATGACTATGTATCTCTGAATACTTTTGGTCCTACCATTGAGAACAAAACCACCGCGCCTTCGGACAGACCCGAAGGGATGGTTTTTATCCCCGGAGGTGAATTCTCTATGGGTTGTGAGGCTAAGAATGAATCGCTGTGTAGTACACCAGGTGTCACCTACGATGCAGGCCCCATTCATCGTGTCTACGTCGATCCTTTTTGGATGGACGAAACAGAGGTCACTAATCGTCAATTTAAAAAGTTCGTCGACGAGACCGGTTACATCACCATCGCCGAAATTAAACCGACCCTTCAAGAGTTTCCCGGCGCACCCGAAGAGAATTTGGTCGCCGGAGGAATCGTTTTTCAACCAACCCCATCTGCTGTGCCTCTAAGTGATTACATGCAGTGGTGGTCGTATGTTCCAGGTGCCGACTGGAAACATCCATTAGGCCCTCAATCAAGTATCGAAGGAAAGGAAGACGAACCGGTCGTACAAATCGCTATTGATGACGCGATCGCGTACTGTAAGTGGGCAGGCAAACGATTGCCTACCGAGGCGGAATGGGAGTTTGCTGCGCGCGCTGGAGTTGCCGGGGATCTCTATACCTGGGGGAATCAACTATCTTCCGACGGTAAGTTCCAGGCCAACATCTATCAAGGAGCGTTTCCGATCATGGACGGCGATTCGGCTGATGATGGATATGCCGGCATAGCCCCCGTTAAGCAATACAAACCGAATCGATATGGTTTGTATGATATGAGTGGGAACGTATGGGAGTGGACTAGCGATTGGTATCGACCCGAGTATTACCGAATTCTCAAGTCAGAAAACAGAGTCGCGAGAAACCCACACGGGCCATTAAATTCTTTTGATCCAGCGGAGCCAGAAATTGCCAAGCGAGTGCACCGAGGTGGTTCGTTCTTGTGCAGCGATTTGTACTGCAATCGATATCTGCTCGGCACTCGCGGCAAGGGTGATGAAAAAAGCGGCAGCAATCACGTCGGATTTCGTTGCGTCAAGGACGTTCCGAAGTAATTAAGCTAGCAGCGTATCGGTCCCGAGCTTCATCATGTTTTGAAGTGCCTCGACGAATCCTTCAGGGTCATTACGCCATGCGACTTCTGTTGCCACTTTGGTTAGCAAGTTTTTAATTTGTACCTTGCCCTCGTCCAGTTCTCGCGAACCTGCAATGATCGCCAGAGGAAAACCTCTCTGATCTGCATACTTCAATTGTTGTGCAAGCTTTTTTTCTTCCGGATACACCTCGGCGGAAAATCCTGCCTGCCTTACGATCTTGGCTAGCTCGAAGTAATCGTTTAATCGAGTGGGATCAAACAGAGCAATGAAGACATCCGCTGCAGCATGTTTTGCAGGGAGTCGCCCGAGCTGCTCTAACGCTGCCAGCAATCGATCTAACCCCAGTGACGCCCCAATACCGGGCAACTGTTGCTTGGTGTAGAGCCCAGCTAAATTGTCGTATCGACCGCCACTGCAGATGCTGCCGATATTGGGCAGTTCACTAAGGATCGTCTCAAACACAACACCTGTGTAGTAGTCCAGTCCACGGGCAATAGAAACATCAATACGAAATCGTTCGGCGGGCACTCCGGCGGCAATCATAGCCCCGACGATCTCACGCAAGCGACCGACCCCGTTTTGCCCGAGCTCGTCACCAACCAGCAATTGATCAAGTTGCATTAGGACTTGATCGTGTGAGCCTGTTATCGAAGCCAGACCGAGCACTCCGCCAGCTTGCTCGCTGGTCAGTCCGTTTTGCTCTAGCTCTTTCAGCACTTGTTCGCCACCGACCTTTTCGAATTTGTCGAGAGCACGAAGGACTGGTATGGCTAGTTGTTCGAGATTCTGCTTTCTGAGAAAGGCGGTCAAAACCTGGCGGTTGTTGATTCGAATCACGAACTTGTCAATTCCAATCGCTGTCAACAACTCGTGAATGACCAACGCAGTCTCAATATCGGAAACGACGCCGGTTGTTCCGATCGTGTCAAAGTCACATTGTACGAATTCTCGGAATCGGCCAGCTTGCGGAGTTTCACCACGCCAAACTGGAGCGATATGATAGCGCTTGAAAGGAGTCCCGAGTTCGTTGATGTGCTGCGCTGCAAAGCGAGCAAACGGAACCGTAAGATCGAATCTCATGCCCACTTCTCGACCACCGGCATCGGTAAAGTGATACATCTGCCGATCGGTTTCTTCTGAACCTTTGCCCGTCAATATCTCCAGGTATTCCAATGCTGGCGTATCAATCGGAACGAATCCGTACCGACGATAGACAGAACGAGCCACCTCCATTAGTCGCTCGCGTGGAATCATTGCCGATGGCAAAAAATCTCGAAACCCTTTTAACGTTCGAGGTTGAATCAAGGACATTGGATAACGTCGATCTGGCTATTGAGTTAAGAAAATTTCATTCCGATTCCCAAGTCGGAACGAGTCTCCATGCTCCGCTGATTAACGCAGAACAGGAAGCAGTTCAGGTGGTTTGCTGCGTATCTTGGTCAAGTCTGACGAGCCAAACCTCGCTTCCATGTATTCCGCGACTTGTTCGGCCGTCTCAAAATACATGTCGTAGACAGAATCGTCATCATACTCGCACGAATCGGTGGTGTAGTCGCGACAGATTTGTGGTCGTGTTTCGTAGATTCCGCAAAGATGGTTCGATTGCAAATGCTTGCAGTCGGTATGGACTAGCAAGTACCACGTATCATCTTCGATGAACACCGATGCTCGATCGTGCAACAAATACCAGCGAATGAAATCCAAATCCTGTACGCAGTCTGGCGTCTCAATTGGTAGTGCAAAGTAACGACAACACTTAGCTGTACAATACGAACATAGGACATCTCCCTTGGGGATGTCATCTCGATCGGGTTTTCGCCCGTCGATAGTTTTGGCTGGCGTTAAACGAATAGGTTGGAGTGTGGCCGAACTCATGGAGATCTTCTAACGTTGGAAATCAATGGTTGTTATGCGTGACGATACTCACATCACGTATAACCGTAGTCTGTACCAACCCACACCGCATAGCAAGAGCGGGAGTGGAAAAAGTAGGTCGACCAGCCGCTATGAGATATTTCCTATCGAATGATGGTCATTCACGCGGCGCTCTGAAATTCGGCATCAGATCGCTCCTCATTCTTGCTTGGTCGATCGAATCGCTTTCGCATTTCGTATCGAAAGATGAGAAAAAGACGCCCCAACTTTGTATGCTTGCTACCTTTGGTTTCGAAGATGGAACCGAGTGGACCGGCCAAGATCGATGGAAGTAGTATAAGTTCGGCTACGACACCAGCGATCAGAATCATCAGCATTAACCAACCAAATCGCTGAGTCGGAGTAAAGGTGCTTAAAGAGAACACAGACAGTCCGATCCCGCTAATGCATGCCGCTTGTAGGGCGGGTGTCGCACATTTTTTGTACGAATGGACGATCGCAGCACGCAGATCCATTCCGTTATCGAGATCCTTGCGGAACCATGCCAAGTAGTGAATCGTATCGTCGACGGCAACTCCCAGTGCGATGCTAGCGGTCATCATCGATCCAATATCAACGGCTGTTCCCAGCCACCCCATTGCGCCAAACACGACTCCAACGGGAACAACATTAGGAATCATGGCAACCAATCCTGGTCTGATACCACGACATACGAAAAACATAAGTGGAGAAATTGTCAAAAAGGCCCATGCGGTACTTTCGACCAAGCTAATCAAAAGGGCTCGCTGTGCTTTGTAAACGATGGGAACAACGCCGGTGTAAACCGAGTTGATCCAGCGATCGGGTGTGTTTTCATCAGATGCGTGCAAGTCTATAACGTTCTGCAGCTTTCCGCCCTCAATTGCTCCAACGTCCGCATTGGTGAAGCCGCCCGACAAAACGATCGCATCGGCGTCGGCCAGTTTCTGCATTTCTACCAAAGCGATATCCGTTGGAACGGCTTCTATTCGTGAAACCTTTATGCGTGCTTTGGCTAGAAGAGAAACCAGTTCGTCCGTTCGAACTTTTGCTTGACGTTGCTCTTCTGGGGACATATCGCGTGCCGCCGGAGACCACAACCGAATGTCTTTGCGAGTGAGCTTCGCATTACCGCTCCAGGCAACGATTTGACGAAGGATCCGAACTCGATCCTCCTGTGCCAAGATGATCGGAGACACAGCCTCTTTCAGTTCGGTTACAAAATGCCCGTAGTCGATGCCTTGAAATGCAGCGACCCTTAAGCTGATACGCCATAGCTCATTGCCAGTCTCGGGATCTATTCGAAGAAACCCTGATTGAACAAACTCCTCTTTCTTGCTCTCAAGAATCTTATTAAGCGCCTTGCGCACAAAATACGTTTGCGTGCTGGAACCTTTCGGCGGCAGGCTAGATGCAAAAGTTGCGGCAGAGATGCTTCTGCCGACGATCCCAGGACCAGCCTCGCCAAATTCTTGGCTTATAACTTCCTGAATACGGATGACGGTTTCCATTCGTTCGACGAATGAGAGTTTGGTCAATTCCTCGATGTTAGGCTCTTCCGAAGCAGCTTCATTAGCCTTTGCTGCGTCGCCAGACTTGGCTTCGATCTCTGCGACCTCCACCGGTTTGGCAATACTGTCCTTTTCAAACTCAACCACGATTTCCAATGGAACCAACATGCCCAATTTTTCTTCAAGCCATCGGTAATCTTTGAGAATTCGGGCTTGAGAGTCAAACAATTCAAGAAGATCGATACTTGTCTTCACACGGGTGATTCCAAAGGTGACCGTTCCAGCGAGGAGCAAGAAAGTAACCGCAACGACCGCATGATTCCGAACGATGAAACGAGCGAATACTCCCCAGAGCTTCTCCGCTTTTGTGTCAACTTCAAAAGCTAACTCAGCTTCACGCCCCTTGGGTTGGTTCCCAACATATTCACCCTCCCATCGTTTCGCATAATTCAAAATGTGAAGTATGGATGGCAGGAGCAAGAACATGACGACATTCAGGCATATAACACCCGCTGCAGAATAGATGCCGAACTTTTGAATCGGAACTAACTCGCTAAAGTACAAGCATCCTAAGCCCAATGCTGTGGTGACACCGCACAAGGTCGCTGGCTTAAGTGCATGCAAGACACCGCGCTCGGTGGCCCCGTGCAAGCCACCTTCTCGAACGGCATCACGGTAGTAGTTGATTAGGTGGACAGCGCCTGAAATGGACAACACGTATACCAATGATGGCATCGTCAATACGATGGCATCTACAGTCTGACCCGTGTAGTGAATGATCGCTAACGCTGTGGCTGCATTTACAACGGCGCAAAAGAAAACAATGCCCGTTAGCAGCAGGCTTCTCAGCGACCACCATGCCAATACGATTCCAAGCAGCCCGGAGAATCCCGCCAATCGCACTAGGGTTCGTTCACCCTCTTCATCAATGGAGATGTTGTCGACAGGTGGCCCACCCATGTGAAGCTGTGGGTCTTCGATCCCTGCCTTTGCGATAAGACGCCTTAGTACACCCGCGGGGACATTAGGACGGAAAATTCGCTTTTGCTCGTGCCCCAAAACCGGTTTGAGCTTCGCAGTAGTGGTCGGGTCCAACGAAACGACGACGCACGTCTGCCGACCATCCGCTCCAATCACTGAACCTTTGAGTCGTTCGACGGCCTCGGGGTAGGCCAGCGGATACTGGCCGCCGGTTAGCTGGTTAATCAATGTGCGACCAGTTGTCACGCCCTTAAAGAACTTCCGAGCTTCCGCAGAATCGGGGTCGTCAGGATTCACCTCGGACGGGAACACCAACTCGGCTAGCTTGGCAATCCTAGGATCGTCGCCAGAGGGATCTCCCTCAGGGTCCTCCGTGAGCGTACAGCCTTCCCAACTGATGATGATGAACTGATCCGATGGAAAGTTCTTGCGAAACCAACTGAGTTCGCCCGTCTCGGCGTAGTTCTTGGGAAGCCAATCCTCGACCTTGTTGACATTGCTCTGGATAGCATGACCAGCGCCTATAAAAGCCAACGGGACGCACAAGATCGATGGAATAAGAATCAACCATCCAAATCGGTCATAAAACGTCTTCTTCTTTGGGTTGCTCGGCCCCACGCTCTGCCTCTTGTTAGGTTTCTTACCAATCGAAATGATGCCGTTGCGGCTCAACAATCTTCCTTGATCGTCCCAACAGTGTACTAAAGTCACAGCCAGGCAAACAGTTACAAAACCACCTACCCGTCATGAAAAGCACTGTCTTGATAGAAACCCTTATCATAACCAGTGCTAATTGAATCCCCTTATTGACTCATGATTCTTGGTTTTACATCGACTTACCACGGTAGGTACACCCGTCAAGACTCGCTAAATCCATACTTTTACAAAGGGGAAAACGCACAATCGATAAAATCCGTACTGTTTCACACGGGTGGCGCGGTGCCCCCGGGGAAGGTTGTTTCAGCCGTAGGCTGGTCACTTAATGCTGCTATGCGGCAAACCCATACGGTATCATGGGCGGTCGGGCGGCACTGGTGATGTTGTTTTTCTCTAACGAATTTTGCCCATATCGCGATGTTTTGGGATTGGAATATAGATGGTTGGATCGTTGTTGCTGGCGCCTTAGCGGCCGTCGCTTCCTCCTTGCTTGGTTGCTTGCTGATGTTGAGGAGAATGAGCCTGATTGGCGACGCCATTAGCCACTCGGTTTTGCCGGGCATTGCCGTGGCTGTTCTTGTTTTTCAAACCAAATCCAACTCTTGGATTTTCTTCGCTGCTGCGCTGTCTGGGTTGTTCGCGGTGTGGCTTTCGTCTGCCATCAAGAAGTGGGGGGGGGTTGAGGAATCGGCTGCAATAGGCATTGTCTTCACGTCCTTGTTTTCGATCGGGTTGATAATGGTTTTTCGGGGCGACTCCTTTCTGGATCTTGATCCTGCCTGCATCTTATTTGGTAGTCTCGAGACGTCGATTTTGGCGACATCCAAAACATGGATAGGAGATATTCCTGAGATTGTCGTTTCCTTGGCGATAGTGTGCGGGCTGAATGCAGTCGCCATCATTGCGTTATTTAAGGAATGGAGAATTACGACCTTCGATCCAGAATTCGCAAACACACAAGGAATATCGGACCGGCTTTTTCACTATCTTCTGGCGGCCATGGTCTCAGTCACGTGCATTGCCGCTTTTGAAGCGGTTGGAACGGTCTTGGTTGTTGCCATGTTGGTTATGCCAGCCGCGACCGCCTATCTGCTTGGCCGCAGTTTGCCAAACATTTTTATCTTGTCGGTCTTAATCGCTATCTTGTTAGCAGGTTTCGGGCACTTATCGGCGATTACTATCCCCAAGTTTTTTGGACTCAAGTCTCTCAGTTCCTCGGCGATGATGGCGGCAGTTGGAGGACTATTTTTTTCACTCGCGGTTTTCTTTGGGCCGCAGCGTGGTCTAGTTGCTCAATGGCTACGTGCCCGCAAGATCAGTTTTCAGATCTTACAGGATGACCTGTTGGCACTTCTATATCGTGCGGCAGAGCGAAATAAAACCGAAAGCCAAAATGCTCCTTGCACGATGCTGGTTTCAGAAATGTCTTCCTTTGTAGAGCGTCCTTTGAAGCACCTTCGAAAAGCCATTCGGCAATTGGAAAAGAACTCTTTAATTGTTGCGACAGGCGATTGCTGTCAGTTAACTGACGCGGGTAGTAAAGCGGCTCAGAATCTCGTCAGATCGCACCGACTGTGGGAGAAATTTCTCACCAACGAGATGAATCTAGCTGAGAACAAAGTACACCCACATGCAGAGAAATGGGAACATGTTACCAATTCCAATATGCGGATTGAATTGGATGCGGTGACAGGAAATGCCTCGCGAGATCCTCACGGTCGGGAAATCCCACCGGAGTCTTGAACAGTCTGCTGCGCCGAATAGGATTGCTGGTTTACAAAACACCTTTGGAACTGGGTACACCAGATTGCCGTGGGTCTATTTCTGTCGCGATGCGAATGGATCTTGCGGTTGCTTTGAATATGCCTTCGGCTATGTGGTGTGTATTGCGACCGTAATGCAGGAGAATGTGCAAATTGCAGCCTGCATTGGCTGCAAAGGCTTGCCAAAAATCCTCTACCAACTCGCTATCGAATTCGCCAATCTTTTGAGCGGGCATGGGTGCCTGGAAAACGACAAAAGGCCGACCACTAAAATCGATCGCGCTGGTTACCAGCGTCTCTTCCATAGGTAGTACCATGTGACCGTAGCGTCGAATCCCTACTTTTTCTCCTAACGCTCGTTTCATGGCGAGACCCAAGCAAATGCCAACATCCTCGGTCGTGTGGTGCGCGTCGACCTCCAAATCTCCTTTAGCATCGATGGTCAAATCCATGAACGAATGTTTGGCTAGCAGAACGAGCATGTGATCTAAAAAACCGACGCCAGTTTGAATGGAATGCTGGCCAGACCCATCGACGTTCAATTCGAGGTCGATCGAGGTTTCTGCCGTTTGGCGACTTATCTTTGCGGTTCGAATAGACATGGCTCGGTTGCAAATGGAGTTCGGACGACGGGATACACCTCGTTCGAATACGACAAATCCGAACGAGCAAAACAGATAACAGACGGTGATTACACGTCGAGATTACGAACCTCTAACGCGTGTTTCTCAATAAACTCGCGGCGGGGTTCCACTTTGTCCCCCATCAAGACGCGGAACATTTCGTCCGCAGCGGCTGCATCTGATAACTGGACCTTAACCATCGTTCGGCACTCAGGGTTGAGAGTGGTATCGCGAAGTTCTTCAGCATTCATTTCACCCAATCCCTTGAACCGAGTGATGGAAAGCCCTCGTCGTCCCGATTCGCGAATCGCAGGTAGCAATTCCCGAAGGTCCTCGATTCCGCTTTCGTTTTCCTCGCGGAGAACTTTGAATCGCGAATCGGTCGATCCAGTTCGATCTTTCGGGATTAGATCCTCGATGGAGAATCCAAATTCCGCTAGCTCCTTTAGGCCGGTATTAATTGTTCGGACCTCAAAAAGTTCGGTAACGTGTGCGACGAGCGTTTCCTTGCTCGCGGGATCATTAGCGTTTGGTGTGGGTGCGTCTGCGCCATCAGCAATAGATGGTTGGCCAGCAACGGGAGCTTCGTCTACCAAAATTTTCCGCTGCGACATGAACTCATCGAGCTTATCGCGTGTAACAAACCAATGATCTTCGGTCCCTAAATCCAAGTGAAACACTGGCAATCGACCAGTCTCGGGCTCCATTCTTTCGGCGTGAACACGCAGCGAAATCCCGCGGCGCTCGAGATTGAGTAAAGCGTCTTCCATGGCTGACAATGTGGTGCAAAGCTTTCGCATTTCGTCACCCTCGAATTTTCGTCCACGGTCGTCGATAAACTGACTTAGCGTGAGCCCCTTTTCTTGGAGCTGAGTCTTCATCTCTTCTTCGGATTGAACGTAGTACTTTTCCTTTTTACCACGCACGACGCGGTACAAAGGTGGTTGGGCTAGGTAGACGTGGCCACCGGCCACCAACTGATACATTTGTCGATAAAAGAAGCACAACAGCAGCGTTCGAATGTGCGAACCATCGATGTCAGCGTCGGTCATGATAATGATTCGATTGTACCGCCGTTTGGCTATGTCCTGATCCATGCCAATCCCGCTTCCGATCGCTTGAATCATGCTCATAACTTCTTCGTTCGCGAGCACTTTGTCTTCGCGACTCTTGTAGGCATTGATAATCTTGCCCCGCAGTGGCAAAATCGCCTGAGTGTCGCGGAAACGTCCTCCCTCAGCACTTCCACCTGCCGAATCACCTTCGACGAGATACAGTTCGCACTCTTCCATTTTGTTGCTGATGCAATCTCGGAGTTTCCCTGGGAGTCCACCGCCACCGAGCACATCTTTTCGCTTACGAAGTGCATCCTTTGCCTTGCGTGCGGCCTCGCGAGCTTCTGCGGCTAGCAGCCCCTTGCGAGCGAGCAATTTGGCATTCTTAGGGTTTTCTTCCAGATACTTGGTCAAGGCTTCGCCGACGACCGAGTTCACGATCCCTTCAACGTCGCTATTACCGAGTTTCGTTTTGGTTTGCCCTTCGAATTGAGGATTGGTAACGCGTACGCTGATGACGCAGGTTAAGCCTTCGCGGAAATCGTCCCCTGTTGGTGTCAGATCCTTGAATAGATTCTCTTTCTTGCCATAGTTGTTGAGGGTTCTGGTGAGTGCGGCGCGGAAACCAGACACGTGCGTTCCCCCTTCGCGCGTGTTGATGTTGTTGCAGTAGGAGTGCAGATTCTCCGTGTACTCCTCGGAGTATTGCAATGCAATGGAATATCCGAAGTCATCCTTCTTGCCCTCGATCAAGATGACATCTTTGTGTACGACTTCGCTGGCTCGATTCAAATGCTCGACGTACTCTTGGATGCCTCGTTCATAGAAGAATTCATCACTTAAATCACTGCGGTCATCACGAACTTTAATTCGAACACCGCTGTTCAAGAACGCCAACTCTTGCAATCGCTTTACTAGCGTGTCGTAGGAGTATTTGGTGTTCGGGAAAATTTGGTTGTCGGGCTTAAAGGTTGTCTTGGTACCGCGCTTAGTCGTTGTGCCAGATTCGCGAACTGGGCCAGTCGCAACTCCGCGCTCATAAGATTGGGTATAGATCACGCCATTTCGATAGACCTCGACCTCACACCACTGCGATAGAAAGTTGACAACCGTCACACCAACACCGTGCAAACCTCCCGACTGTTGGTACGCCTTTTTCTCGAACTTGCCACCAAATTTCAAAACTGTCATCACCCCTTCTAGGGTCGATACATCTTTTTGAAGTATTTCCGACAACTGCACGTGATGGTCTACCGGAATCCCTCGACCATCGTCCTCGACCGTCACGGAACCGTCGGAGTTGATCGTAACCGATACCGCCTTGGCATGACCCGCCATCGCTTCATCGATGGAGTTGTCGACCACTTCGTAAACCAAATGATGCAACCCATTGAGAGTCGTATCCCCGATATACATACCGGGACGGTTGCGAACGTGCTCCAAATCGCTCAAGTGCTTTAGATCGTCGCTGTTGTAGTCTCCCCCGGGGGCCGGAGTGCCAACGTTTTCCATGCTGAAGTCTTGGTCGCCTGATGCGTTCATGAAGTATCCGTAATCGGTGGGAAAACCCTAGAAAAACGCCTCAAAAACCCATGCTTGATGCAACTGGTTGAAGCGGCCTGCAATTATAGCAAAAAACAGCTTTTTGTCTTTACTGAACTGCTCAACCCATCTCAAGCGGCTTAATATGGGGGGAAATGGCTCTAAAACATGACATTTCAGGTCATTTGTCCGACTTTGTTGCAGGCTAAAAAGAAAGAACGGGCCTGGAGACCCGTTCTTTAACAAGAATCAATTGGGGCAATTGCGCCGGTTTGTCTCTAAGCAATTGAGACAATTGCTCTACTTTGAATCAGCAATTGAGACAATTGCTCTACTTTGAATCAGCAATTGAGACAATTGCTCTACTTTGAATTAGCAATTGAGACAATTGCTCTACTTTGAATTTGGCGCGAGCACTCGGATCGAACGGGTGTCGGTGTAGACCTGACCGTGCATGTCGGTCGTCTTAACCTCGATCAGGCTGGTGCCAACAGGTAAATCCGCTGGCAGCGGCGATTTCCACAGGTGATCTGTCGTGCTAGGCTCGGGCAATGGTCGTAACCCAGGTGGCAATTTGCCCTTCTCTGCCGGCATCATGCTGGCTTCCAGTTTCTTCATGTCTGCAAAAAAGGGATCGACTCCGTCAAACCTCTCCATTACGGTCCACGCCCCATTCGGGACCAATCGATACTCGACCTTGGATCGCTTGCTGCCGTTGAATACGTTCACAACCATCGTGGTTGAGTTGATTTGGTCTGAACCGATCTCATCTGGCAAGTAGACGCTCATTTGATGGCTCGCTGGACGGCGAGCGGCTCGATATTCGAGTTTGTACGAGTTCTTGTCCAGGCTGAGAATGGAATAGCCATTGGCTCCTCCGTCGCTCATGGTCGCGTGAGGGATACCAAGCTCATCCGTAGAGCCTCTCCACCAACTGCCGCATACGGTCACGTTCACCAAATGATGATGCGGCTCCTTACCATTAAATCCGTCTTCTTTACCGATAAAGTGATGCTTGAGAAAGTGCGTGTGTGCCGAGAATGAAATCGCAAACGGACGATTCTCAATCAATTTATAGAACTCGAGTCGATCTTCAGCTTCGATGATTGGGATGTGCATAAGCAATACAACTGGCTGATCGAGAGGGATCGCCGCTAAGTCCCTCTTTAAAAACTCGAGCTGATCTTTTCCAATCCCGCCAACATATCGCCCCTTCTCTGTGGCGGTCGCGCCGATCCACTTCACATCGTCCAGCGTAACGAAGTGTACCGGGCCGTAATCGAATGAATAGTATGCTGGGCCGAAGGTCTTTTCGAAGGTCTCATCTGCCAATCGATCGTTGGGGGAGTCGTAGTTAAGATCGTGGTTACCGAGCACGTTGTACCACGGCTTGTCGAGTAATGCGACCGCCTCATTATGCGGACCATAAACGTTCAAATCATCAAACACCACATCACCGAGCGTTATGCCAAACGCAGCTCCGTGAACATTGTCCGCTTTGATTTGGGGTATAATATCGCGAGCCATAAAATCGACTTCTTGCTTGTTTCGTGGCTGCGTGTCACCAAACAAGATCACTTTGAATTGATCTGGCTCTGATTGCTGCAATAGCGGAAAATCTACCGATGCGGGTAACTCGCCCGTCGGTGCTACTCCGGCGTATTGAGATTGCGGCGATCCTTTGGGCTTATGAATGTAATGGAACTTAGGAAGGTTGAGCTCATTGAGAGGCGGTATCCAATTGCGGGGCTTGATCACAAACACGATTGTATCATCGCTCACATCGAGCGAATAATGGCCATCTGCGTTCGTTTTAACGATATCAAATCCATTGGATACCTTGACCCCCTCCAGCCCCTTCTCTCCGCTGTCTCGGTGGCCATTGCCGTTTTGATCCCAATAAACGTAACCGTTGGCGTGCCCGGTCACTGGTAATTCACCTAGCAAACGAGGCTGCGACTGCTGTCCAAATACGAGGGGGGAGACGCTTAGGGACAGGCCAAACGCCATGGCGAGAGCTGAAAAATTGGCTAATCTCACGGTGGTTAATTTTAATTCTTCGAGTAACTAATGGGACGCGAACCTATCGATTACTATAGACTAAGCCTTCCTTCCAAAGTGAAGAATCGATGAATGAACTGTTCAAACTTGGTGTAATCCAATCGATTTTTCCAAGCTTCTTCAACGCAAAACAGAGCTCAAGTTTTTTGGGAACCGCTATTGTGCAGGCTCCGTCTATCTAGAAGGGGAGCGACTTTTTCGCCACAACATCGGTTCTACCTACCTATCCAACATAGCCTGACAACCGAGTGGCATCGCTAGCAATAGAATTCACGACGTTAGAATCTGTCTCGCCTTATCACGTTTCCGGAGCAATACGATGTTGTCTACCATTCGCAAAATCGCAACGGTCTTTCTCGCCACGGGGCTCTTCTTCGCTTCGGAACTCCCATCCAAGGGTCGCGTTTTAGCCCAGACCATTCTCGTATTCCCAGACCATCCCCATCCGCTGCCCAGAATCCCAATCCGCCCCATACCATCTCCAGCTGTCACCTACTGTATTAAAGACCTCGACATCGAGGCTCGCATTCGTAAACAAATCGCCGATGTTCAGGTCACCCAAACCTTTGTCAACAAAAGTTCTGCAACCGTTCAAGCTCAATTTATATTCCCACTCCCGTACGACGGTGCGATCGATCGCTTGACTTTGATGGTAGATGGTAAAGAACTTCCAGCCACCCTACTCAGCAAAGAAGAAGCTCGAAAACGCTACGAAGCGATAGTGCGAGCCAATCAAGACCCAGCGCTCCTGGAGTGGATGGGGCAAGGTATGTTCCAAACGAGCGTGTTTCCTATCCCTGCCGGGGCCGAACGCAAAGTGGTGATTCACTACGACCAGCTCCTTCGCCAAGAACGGCAGCTAACCGATTTTCTCTTCCCGTTGAGCACAGCTCGCTTTACCTCGCAGCCACTGGAGCAACTCAACATTCGAGTCGCGATTGAAAGTGAATCTCCACTGAAAAGTATCTATAGCCCCACTCATCCTGTTGAAATTCAACGTCCCACACCAAACTCCGCCGTTGCACAAATTAAGCTTACGAACACAGTCCCAAGCTCAGACTTTCGTCTCTTTTACGATTCGGAACCAGGCCCTGTAACAGGTAGCGTTATCAGTTACCGACCATCCGAGTCCGAAGATGGTTATTTCCTGTTTCTCGCTAGTCCCGAGATCAAGCCCGCCAACGTGGAACGCCCTAAGAAGATCGTGTTACTCGTCGTGGACAAATCAGGCAGCATGTCGGGCCAAAAGATTGAACAAGCAAAGGGGGCACTTAAATTTGTCCTCAACAATTTGCGCGAGGGGGACTTGTTCAACATCGTGGCATACGAAACGCGTTTAGAATCGTTCAAGCCTGAGCTGCAGCTTTACAATGAAACCACTCGCGCCCAAGCCCTCGCCTACATCGATGGAGTTTATGCCGGTGGCGGTACCAACATACACGGTGCACTGAAGACGACCTTTAGCTTCTTACAAGACACCACGACTCCGACTTACGTGTTGTTTACAACCGACGGTCTGCCAACCTCTGGGGAGACCAACGAATCCAAGATTGGACTATTGGCTCGTGAATCCAATCGAGTTCGGGCGAGAGTACTACCCTTTGGAGTGGGGTACGATGTCAACAGTCGATTGCTCGATCGATTAGCACGCGAGCATCATGGCTCTAGCGTTTACGTTCGGCCCGAAGAAAACATCGAAGCGGCGGTCAGTCGCGTTTTCTCCAAAATCAGTTCCCCCGTATTCTCGCATGGTGTACTAGCCATTGAGGTCGATGCAGCCGGAGGAAACATGACCGCCAATCGCACCTATCCTTCAGGAGAAATCGACCTCTTCGAAGGGGAACAACTCGTCGTCGTAGGGCGTTACTCCAAGCCAGGAAATGGCAAACTTACCTTGTCCGGCCTAATCAACCAAGAAAAGAAAAGCTTTGAGTTTCCCGTCGAGCTCGAGGCCGACAGCAAGAACGACTCCTATGCTTTCGTCGAACGACTTTGGGCCACAAGAAGAATCGGAGAGCTAATCGATGAACTAGATCTCAATGGCAAAAACGATGAGCTCATAGCCGAGCTAGTCATGCTATCGACTAAGCACGGTATCCTCACTCCCTATACTTCTTTCTTGGCGGACGAAACGGTTCGGCCAGAACTGGCATCTGTGACCAACGCCGCTAACGCATCCAAGCAGTTGGATCGTTTATCCGCTGTTAGTGGCGCTGGAGGTGTGGTTCAGCGTGCCACCAAGCAGATGTTTAAATCGACCGATCAAGCCTACGCGCCTCAATCTGCATCGGGTGAAAGTTACGCGGCAGCTCCCGGCGGCGGAGGCTATGGAGGCGCACCGGGGCGCGTCGCTGGAAGCGCATCACAGCAATCCGAATCCAAACTGATGCGAGACTCTATCACGGTGATGAATTCGCAAACCCTTTATCGGCGAGGTCACATGCTGGTGACTCCGGAAACGGCTTCCCTGGATCTAGAGAAAGATAACAGCCAAGTCACAAAGTTAAAGCGGTTCACTTCGGAGTACTTTGATCTAGTATCTAAAAACTCAGCCGCAGACAATCAGTTGCTAGGTCAACAAGCAACCGATGAATCGCTACTAGTCAAAATCCGAGGTGTGGTCTACCTGATCGAGTGATAAGGAGAGGATTGGTTGATTTCCACTAGTAGTGTAAAGCGAATATCGAAGAAGAGACTCCGAATGAAGAAGTCCATGGATCAAGAGATTGACAGGACACGGTCTGCAGATGTCTCAATCAAAGAGAAGCTCGCGACAGGCGTGCAACTCAACGGACACAGTTATCGCACCTACATCGATGGCTATAACCTGGTAGATTACCCCTGCGTCGCCGTTTCGTTTAATCTAGTGAAAATCCAGAAGCAAAATCCCTCAACATTCCTTGGCGCCGCTCTGTATTTTACGGGGCATAGGCTACCGCTTTATCCGAATATGCTATAGTCACAGTTGGAAGGACTGCCCCGGTTTAATCCACATCCGTGAATTTCTCGAAAGCAAAGAGTCATGACAATTAGAATTCTAAATGGACTAATAACGATCGCAGTCGGAGTCGGACTGTTGTTCACCACCTCGACCAGTTTCGCTCAGCAGAAGAAACCCAACATTCTCATCATATGGGGGGATGACATCGGTCAGTTCAATGTCAGTGCCTACAATCGCGGGATGATGGGCTACAAGACACCCAATATCGATCGTATTGCCAATGGTGGCGCACTGTTCACGGATTGGTATGGCCAACAGAGTTGCACGGCTGGTCGTGCGGCGTTCATTACAGGGCAATCACCCATACGCACCGGCTTAACCAAAGTAGGTTTGCCAGGGGCGCCTGAAGGGATGAAAAAAGAAGATCCGACGATTGCAACGTTGCTCAAAGCCCAAGGCTACGTAACTGGCCAATTTGGCAAGAATCACCTTGGCGATGCCGACGATACCTTGCCAACCAACCACGGTTTTGATGAGTTCTTTGGGAATCTTTATCACCTCAATGCGGAAGAAGAGCCAGAGAATCCCGACTATCCCAAAGACCCAGCCTTTAAGAAGAGGTTTGGCCCGCGTGGCGTGATTCATAGTTTTGCAGATGGCCGTATCACCGATACCGGCCCGTTGACTCGCAAGCGAATGGAAACGATCGACGAAGAAGTAAATGTCAAAGCATTGGACTTCATGGACCGGGCGAAGAAAGCCGACAAGCCCTTCTTCCTATGGTGGAATTCGACTCGCATGCACATTTTTACACACTTGAAAAAGGAGTCGGAAGGCAAAACGGGCTTAGGAATCTACGCGGATGGAATGGTCGAGCATGATGGCCATGTCGGCTTGGTACTCGACAAACTCAAAGAGCTGGGTCTCGAGGAAAACACCATCGTCATGTACTCCTCAGACAACGGTGCTGAAACGTTCACGTGGCCAGACGGTGGCACAACAATGTTCCGTGGCGAAAAGAATACGCAATGGGAAGGTGGTTACCGCGTACCCACCCTGATTCGATGGCCCGGAGTTATTAAGCCCGGGACGGTCGTCAACGATATTTGTGCCCATGAAGATATGCTCACTACGCTGGTGGCTGCTGCTGGCGATACAAAGGCGAAAGAAGATCTACTCAAGGGCCGCAAGATCGGTGACCGCACTTACAAAGTGCATCTGGATGGTTACGATCTAGCTCCCGCCTTGATGGGCAAAGCCGAATGGCCTCGCAAGGAGTTTATCTACTGGACCGATGACGGCAGTGTTGCGGCGCTGCGATATGGCAACATTAAGGTTACCTTTCTTGAACAACCTGCTGAAGGTCTCAAGGTCTGGCAAGAACCTTTCACGGTGCTGCGGGCACCAAAGCTGACGAATCTTCGAATGGATCCTTTCGAACGTGCAGAACACGAGAACGCCATGGGATACCAGCGTTGGTACATGGAACGCATGTTTATGATTGCACCGGCGGGGGGGTATGTCGGCCAGTGGATTCAAAGTTTCAAGGAGTTTCCGCCGCGACAAAAGCCAGGCAGCTTTAATCTGGATCGAGTCATGGAAGCGGTCACAGCAGGCTCGAAGCAATAGGCTCTAAGCAGCAGGCTTTTGGCAATTGTGGCATAGGCATTCAGTGCTTGCGAGAGCATTTGAATCATAGGCTGAGAGCCTATGCCACATGATGGTGCTTATGCACAATTTTATTCTCGCCGCACGATTTCCTATAACACAAGTATGAAAATGAAGCGATCACACAGCAAACCAATCTGGGCGGCCAGTTTAGCATTTACCGCTTGCATGCTGCTCACTTGGTCACAATCGAGTATGGCCCAAACGGCCAGCGACAAGCCCCAGACGGCCAGCGACAAGCAAAGCGGAACTCCGACGGTGCTGCCAATTCCCGACTTCAAATTCGAAGGCAAAGTTGGCAAGACCTACTTGGAATCCAGTCCTCCAGAATTCCCTCAACCGACCAAGGCGCCGGCGGGTGCCCCAAACGTCGTATTGATTCTCTTGGATGACTCGGGCTTTGGTCAGTACAACGCATTTGGAGGTGGTGTACCATCGCCAACGCTGGATAAGCTTTCGTCGGAAGGGCTTCGGTTCAATCGTTTTCATACAACTGCACTCTGCTCGCCAACGCGCGCTGCATTGATTACTGGACGCAATCACCACTCGGCAGCCACTGGCGTCATTACGGAGGCGGCGACGGGATACGAGGGATACACTTGCGTCCTCCCGCGAAGCTGCGGCACGATTGGCGAAGTGCTTCGTCAGAATGGATACATGACTGCTTGGATTGGCAAGAACCATAACACGCCCGCTTGGGAAACCAGCGCCGCAGGTCCGTTTGATCGCTGGGCAAATGGTCTCGGCTTCGACTATTTTTATGGTTTCAATGCAGGAGATACCAATCAGTGGAATCCGCTGTTGTTTGAAAATCGAAATCTCGTTCCTAAAAGCGATGATCCCAACTATCACCTAACGGAAGATTTGGCTGACAAAGCCATCGATTGGACTCGCAAGGTCAAGAGCATTGCTCCTGACAAACCCTTCTTCTTGTACGTAGCTCCGGGTGCCAACCATTCGCCACACCATGCACCTGCGGATTGGATCGCCAAGTTTAAAGGCCAGTTCGATGATGGATGGGACGCTTATCGAGCAACCACCTTGAAACGCCAAATCGAAATGGGCATTGTTCCTGCCGGTACGAAGTTGACCGAACGAAGCGAGGGTCTCCCAGCTTGGGATTCATTAGAACCTGGACAAAAGAAAGTCTATTCGCGCATGATGGAAGTGTTTGCGGGTTTTGCCGCTCACGTCGATCATCACATGGGGCGCGTGATCGATGCCGTCAAGGAGATGGACGGGGCGGACAACACGATTTTCATCTATGTCGTTGGTGACAATGGCGCCAGTGCTGAAGGGGGACTCGAAGGGAGCATCAATGAGAATCTGTTCTTCAACGGCTTTCCTGAAAAGTGGGAAGAGAACCTAGAACATATTGATGAGATCGGTGGTCCGAAGTGGTTCAACCACTTCCCGTCTGCATGGGCTCATGCGATGAACACTCCGTTTCAATGGACCAAGCAAGT
>Ga0315899_10001629_pt1 | contig 25506 bp, 21 predicted proteins | sample LakEriMetagenome_2_FD_203518 | JGI IMG/M metagenome (GOLD analysis project Ga0315899, IMG submission 203518) | Freshwater fungal communities from buoy surface, Lake Erie, Ohio, United States - Buoy 4 MA112 | ecosystem: Environmental > Aquatic > Freshwater > Lake | place: USA: Lake Erie, Ohio... | reverse complement strand
AGTAGGAGTTTTTAGCTTTGCTTCTTTCTATTTTTACCTAATCTTGTCCATACTCTAGTCTTGCCAGTACTCCATCAGAACACTTTTCAGACATCCTCTTATTTACCTGCAGAATTGTAGGTTTCTCATCAATGAACAGCAAGTATTTGTCCTCTTCTGTGATGCGTCGTCTATCTATTGGATCACTAGTATCATTCGCTTTTTTTTTGACAGGTGAAAAAGCAAGCGCATTTAGTAGTTACTATGTGCGCCATTCTTTTTTTGTTAACTTTGGTAATTTTAATCCTAATCTTACTTATGGACAGGTTAATGGTTACGCATGGGCTTCATCGCCGCAAGGCCTAGACCATGATTGGTATAGTCAACGTCGATTGGCTGTGGGGAATCCGTTAGTCTTTGCAGTGTCTGATTCTGCGTTTGCACAATCAGACGGTTCTTTTGCTTTTGCTTTTTCCAGCGCTAACGCTTCATTGTTTGGTAATATCTTGTCAGGCACTACTCTCGCCCGGGGATGGGCTAGCGCTGGAACACCGGGAGCAGCCCAAGCTAGTAGCAGAGCCTCTCTTGTAGCTGGTCAAATTGGGATCAATCCTTTTGGGCAGATTACCTGGATCCCACTGTTTGGAGATACTGTTTCAGGAACTGCAACAGATGTCCAGCCGCCGCAGCGAGTTCGAGACCCAATTTCCTACACAGTGACAGATGCTGCAACAGGTGATTTTGTAGCCAGTGGCTCCTTAATTGATATTTTTGCAGATTTTAATAATGGTAATGTGGAGTGGGGAATTGCAAGTCAGGATGGAGAAAATTTCACAGAAGACGATCAGCTAGATATTCGTTTCGATAATGCTGGGATTTTTGAAATCAATTTAACCGATTCAGCCTTGACAAATCCTGGTTTATTTCGAGTTGAAGCTGATGAACAGGGTTTGATTTCTAATGTAGTCACAACAGGACGTTTTACGGGTCTTGATAGTTTTATTCCAACTATTGGTTCTCAGGCAGATTTTACCCTTGATTTCTCAGCTTTGTTCCCCGAAGAATTAACATTAGATTATTCTTTTAACAATTTGAATGGCGGAAATCCAGTTAATGTTGACTTCAACATTTATGGTAATGGTTTAGCTGAAGATGTTCCTGAACCTCTGACTCTCTTGGGGGCTAGTGCAGCGGCTGGTTTTGGGGCCTTCTTCAAGCGTCGTTCCCGCAAAAAAGCCTAATTTTTTGATGGCTTTAACGAGAGATCGACTGATTACAAAAAAGTTAGTTAGCGATCGCAAGCTTAACGGAATAGACGATAAAAACTTTTGAAGGGTTTACTTGTCGTCTATTCTTTTTTTGTTGTATTGTGTGAATAATTGGTCTATTTTCACAGGTTATCGCGGTAGGTTTCCCCAGACCCTACAGTGTCGGCAAGATGCAGACCCTACAGTGGGGGACTGACAAATTTTAAATAAGCCTGGATAATCGCATCTCCCCAAAAGAGACTGATTAGACCCCCGATCGCCAAAAAGGGGCCAAAGGGAAAGCCCTGTCGTCGTTGTAATTGACCGAGGGTTAAACGTAAAACGCCATAAATTGAGCCCAAAAAGCAAGCGAGGAAAGCGGTAAGTAAGAGTAATTTCCAGCCTAACCAGGCCCCGATCATGGCGGCTAGTTTGGGATCACCGTTGCCCATGCCCTCTTGCCCTAACAGTAAACTTCCTCCCAACCGAATCAAGTCAAAGCTCCATAACCCCAACACCGCAGCGGCGATCGCCCCAAAGAGCGATGGAATTAAATTGTCCTGATGCCAACCCAGCAACAAATGAAAAATCAAGCCCGCCACCAATCCCGATTTAGTCAGACTGCCGGGGAGAAGCATCGTGTCCCAATCAATCAAGGTTAGGGCAATTAAAAAGCTGATCAATACCCAGTAACCGACGGTTTGCCACTGCCACCCGAAATACCAAAAGGTTAAGCCAAATAGTAAACCTGTCGTAGCTTCGACCACCGGATAGCGAGGGGAAATGGACGTTTGACACCACCGGCATTTACCCCGCAGCCATAGCCAGCCCAATACGGGGACATTTTCTGTTTTCCCTAGGGGATGGAGACATTCAGGACAGCGGGAGGGGGGATGGATTAAGGATAAATTAGCGGGTAGGCGATAAACGACCACGTTCAAAAAACTGCCAACGGAAAAGCCAAAGGGCAAAATAAAGAGGAGGGCAATGAGCGTAATGAGGGGGTCCATGCTGATCTCGGTGGGGAAAAGAGACGGTTAAGGAAACGAGGCAATAATTTTCTCGGCGGTTTTCCAAACCTCATACTGTCCTAATGGTCGTCCTTAGTTTTCTAGTTCTTTTTTGATGATTCGATAGTTTTGGTCTAAATAAATTTCATATTTCTGGCCATTGGCACAGACCACATTGTCAATTTCAAAACGTTGTTGGTCGATTTCGTAGTCCGCTTCTCCAAAGGCGTTACAGTCAATGGATTTGAGGGTTTGGACAATTTTTTCCCGTTCTTGGTCGGTAATGTCTCGGTCATTGGCTTTGGCGATCGCCGGAAAGAAAATTATTTCCAGAAGTACGAATCCTGTCAGAAAATAAACAGATTGTTTGATCAAATTCATAGGTTATTGGCGTTGGAATAGGAACCGAAAACGTTATAGGGGTATTGTTTTTTTACAATAAAGCAAACTACTGACAGACTTAATTTTAGGACAACCAGATTAATGATTGGCCACCGAGGATGCAAATAGACGGCAGAGCCTCCTCTAACGAAGCTCCGGCCAGGCATTAAGATGGGAATCAATACTCGGCAGCGAATAACCTGAAGCTTTCGGTAGACGACATTCCCCAGGATTTTATTATTTGTGACACTCCATGAAAATTCTATTACTAACTTGGTTAGACCGAATACTCATCGCCGATGTGTTTTTGGTGTTGGGGGGATTTTTCTGGTTTGCGATTGCCGTGGTGGGGGAATCGACGGGGGTTCCGTTGGGCTATCACCTCTGGCAACAATTGTGGATTCCGTTGTTTAATCCGGCGATCGGGATTTTGATGTTGGGGGCGTTGAGTAGTTGGGCGATCAAAAAAGTTGCCGCCTGGATGACCGCTAAGGCCAATTAAAGCTAAGCAGAGGTTAACAAAATGAAAAAGGGGGTTAAGGAGGCGATCGCCGTCGTGCTGATCGTCATCGGCATTAATATTTGGGCGCAAGTCTATGTCGAGAGTCTCTGGTTTCAAGAATTAAACCTCTTGCCGGTTTTTTGGAAACGATTGGGCTGGCAGTTGGGCATTGCATTATTGTTTGGTGGACTGTCCTGGATCTTTTTGTCCTCCCAAATTCGGATCGCCCAACGGCTGGCTACTGAGGCGATTCCCCAATCCCATCCTCCCCTTTCTGATTTACGGTCGCGCTATCTACCCGAACCAATTCATCCTTCACGGCGATCGCCCCGGTCTGGAGCCCTATATTTGCCGGTTTTATTGCCCTTAGTCGTCGTCTTGCAATTTACTATTACGGCTTTAGGGATGTATTACCTGTGGGTAACGGTGGGAGTCTGGACGCCGGACTACACCCTGCCCAGTATCACCCCAGCGATTCCCCAGCCCTTCCACCTCAATTGGTTATTTATCAATTTCCAAGAATGGCGTACCCAAATTAGCGCCGTGATTGTGGGCATTTTATTAACCGTTTTTAGTGCTTGGCGGTGGCGGTGGTCATTGCCTACCTTTGTGGCCCTGTTGAGTGGAATCTGGGGATTATTGTTAGCGGGGAATTGGTCACAATTTTTATTATTTTTCAATGCCCAACCCTTTAATCAACTTGATCCCCAATTCCAGCGGGATATTAGCTTTTACATTTTTCGCTTTCCCGTTTGGCAGTTGCTCGAAGCCTGGTTGCGGGGATTATTGTTATTTAGTTTATTAGCGGTAGTGCTGACGTTTTTGCAAGCAGGCAATTATCTATCCGATGGCAAATTTCCCGGCTTTTCCCCGTCTCAACTCCGGCATTTATCTCGCATGGCCGCCGCCTTAGCCGCTAGTTTGGGATTTGACCATTGGGTTCAACGTTACGGTTATCTATATGCCAAACATGATGTGGTTTATGGGGCTAATTACACCGATATTCATTGGCTTTTGCCCGTCGAGACCGGCTTAATGATTTTTGCCGGGGTGATCGCCCTTTGGTTAGCCTGGTTAGGGTGGAAAGGCTGGCGCACCGTTGCTCCTTTACCGAGGAATCGCCCTCCCCAAAAACTACCGATGATCGCTCTATGGCTGCCGTTGAGTATTTATCTGTTGTTATTGCTGGGTCAAAGTGCCGTTGGCATAGGCATTGAACTCTTCAGCGTCCAACCCAATCAACTAACGCGGGAACGTCCCTACATTGCCCGTAACATTGCCGCTACCCGCCAAGCCTTTAACCTGGAAATTATTCAGCCCGCCACTCTCACGGGACGTGGCCAACTAACCCTGCAGGATTTAGCGGAAAACCGGGCCACCCTCGATAATATTCGCCTGTGGGACCCCTTACCCTTACTAAAAACTAATCGTCAACTCCAACAAATTCGCCTTTACTATCGCTTCCCCGATGCAGATCTTGATCGCTATACCATCCGGGTTGAGGCCGAGACCCAGTCTCCAACTCCCCAAACCCCAGAGTCGCCCCAAACTCCCCCGACCCCCGCGAAACCAATCACCACCGCCAAACAGCAAGTCTTAATCTCCCCACGGGAATTAGATTATACTTCCGTTCCCGATAAAGCAAAAACCTGGGTGAATAAACATTTGGTCTATACCCACGGCTATGGGTTTACTCTTTCCCCCGTCAACTTAGTCGATCAAGGGGGACTGCCCTTTTACTTTGTCAAAGACATCGGCACCGATACCCAAGAAGATGCCCTCAGAACCTCCAGCGAACTGATCCGCGCCAGTATTCCCATCGGTAAACCCCGGATTTATTTTGGGGAATTGAGCGATAACTACATCATGACCAATACCCAAGTTAGGGAATTGGATTTTCCCAGTGGCGATGAAAATGTTTATAACACCTACGATGGACAGGGCGGCATTGCCCTAAATTCTCCCCTCAGAAAATTGTTGTTTGCGGTCTATTTGCGGGATTGGCAAATGCTGTTTACACAAAATTTTGAGGTCAACACCAAAGTTTTATTTCGGCGCAACATTAACCATCGCATTCGTCACATCGCCCCCTTTCTCCGCTTTGATCGTGATCCCTATTTGGTAACGGCTAATGTTTCTAGCCCATCTCCATCAACCTTGTATTGGCTAATTGATGCTTATACCACCAGTAATTATTATCCCTATTCCGATCCGGGGGAAAGTGATGGGACTCAACCGGCCAGAAATTTTAACTATATTCGTAACTCCGTTAAGGTTGCTGTCGATGCCTATAACGGTGATGTGCGTTTGTTTACCGTTGATAATAGTGACCCGTTAATTCAGGCTTGGCAGCAAATTTTCCCCGAATTATTCCAACCGTTAAACGCCATGCCTGCGCCCCTCAAAAGTCATATTCGTTATCCGGTGGATTTGTTTAGCACCCAGTCAGAACGGCTATTGACTTACCACATGGAAGACATTGATGTCTTTTATAATCGTGAAGATCAATGGCAAATTCCCCGCGAAATTTACGGCGCAGAACAGCAGGCGATCGCCCCTTATTACTTGATCATGAAATTAGCGGGCATTGAGGCCAAACAAGAAGAATTTGTATTGTCCCAGGTTTACACCCCCAATAGTCGGAATAATTTAATTGCGTTGTTATTTGCCCGTTGCGACCAAGAAAATTATGGCAAATTATTACTTTATACATTACCCAAAGAACGTTTAGTTTATGGGCCAGAACAAGTAGAAGCGTTGATCAATCAAGACCCCGTTATTTCCGAACGCATTAGTTTGTGGAATCGTAAAGGCTCTAGCGTTATTCAGGGAAATTTGTTAGTTATTCCCATCAAAGAAGCCTTACTTTATGTAGAACCGCTTTACCTCGAGGCCGAAAAAAATAGTTTGCCGACCCTAGCGCGGGTGGTGGTGGTTTTTGGTAATCAAATTGCCATGGCTGAAACTTTGGATGGGGCTTTGAATGCGATTTTTAAACCCGATGCACCGAAGGATGGTGCTATTGTGCGCTCTGTGGACTTACCCTCCAGTGAATTAAATTAGGCTCAATTATCGTTTCAGGGAGGTGTAAGACGATCAAGCGCTAGAAGTCTTACTAGACAAGCGTTACAGTCTAGGCATTAAGTCCAATGCTGTAACTCTTACCCTTTAAGTGATTGAGGGCTTTTTAAATCTGGATCTCCCTGAAACAGGTATAGAGCCTTAAATTAATATCCCTGGCTTGTCCCGGCTGAATTTCAAACTAATTTCAAAAAAGTGTGATCATAAAAACAGCGACCATCCTATTGCTGACTTTGTTCAATGTCTGTAACCCCCGCCTTCAGTGAAATCGCCCAAGCGTTAAAAACCCCAGAAATTGGCTTTGATGACCAAAATCCCCCCCTCCAAGCGGTCTTAGATAGTTGTGTTCACTGTGGGTTTTGCCTAGCCACCTGTCCGAGTTATCGCGTCATTGGCAAGGAAACCGATTCCCCTAGGGGTCGTATTTACGTGATGAATGGCATCAACCAGGGTCAGGCGAGTTTAAATGAAACCACCATTCAGCACTTTGATAGTTGTTTAGGCTGTTTGGCCTGTGTCAGTGCTTGTCCGTCGGGGGTGCAATATGACCAACTGATTACCGCGACCCGTCCCCAAGTAGAACGCAATTTTAAACGTCCCTTCGGCGATCGCCTAGTTCGGGGCTTAATTTTTAACCTCTTTCCCTATCCGTGGCGTTTACGGTTACTGTTGCCGTTGTTGTGGGTCTATCAAAATTGTGGACTGCAAAAATTAGTGCAATGGTCTGGGATTTTGCAACGGTGGTTTCCCCGCTTAGCGGCCATGGACAGTATTTTACCGAAAGTAACAGCGGCGTCTTTTCAAGACGGTTTCCCCACTGAAATCCCCGCCCAAGGCGAAAAACGCTATCGAGTCGGGGTCATTCTCGGCTGTGTGCAACGGATTTTCTTTTCCCCCGTCAATGAAGCCACTGTCCGGGTGTTAACTGCGAATGGTTGTGAAGTGGTAGTTCCCCCATCCCAAGGCTGTTGTGCCGCCCTTCCTGCCCACCAAGGCCAAACTAACCAAGCCCAGGCGATCGCCCGTCAGATGATCGATAGTTTTGCTGATACGGAAGTGGATTACATCATTATCAATGCGGCAGGCTGTGGCCATACCCTCAAGGAATATCACCATATTTTGGCCGACGATCCAGAGTATGCGGACAAAGCCAAGCAATTTGTCGCCAAAGTACGAGATATCAATGAATTTTTGGCGGAAGTGGGCTTTAATCAACCCTTACATCCCGTTACCGAGCAAGAAACCCCAGTGGTCTACCAAGATGCCTGTCATTTGCTCCACGGTCAAAAAATCAGCAATCAACCCCGCCAATTAATTCGCCAAATTCCCCGCTTACAACTCCAAGAACCCATTGATGCGGCGCTTTGTTGTGGCAGTGCGGGGGTTTACAATATGCTGCAACCGGCCGTAGCGGAGGAATTAGGCCAGCAAAAAGTCACAAATTTATTGCAAACTGGCGCAAAGTTGATTATCTCCTCCAATCCGGGTTGTTCTCTGCAAATCCAAAAACATTTACAACAACAAGACCAAACGGTTCCCGTCATTCACCCCATTCAATTGCTAGATATGGCCATGCGGGGGGAGTCTTTACCCAACAGTTAACGAGAGATTGATAAATTATTCCCGATCACGCTCAGACTAACGGCGATCGGGAATGGTTTAAAGATAACCTAAACAAGCTATATCTTTTTACGAAGCGGGTAACGCGATTCGAACGCGCGACATCAACCTTGGCAAGGTTGCGCTCTACCACTGAGCTATACCCGCAAATTTCAGACTTTTATCAATATGCCAAAAAAAGTTTTTTCTGTCAATGGTTTCCCGAAAAAAAATTTCCCGAAAAGTGACAGGACAGGAAAAACCTGCTTTACACTGACGATGGATGCCTTTTGTGATCAACCGCCATGACCTCCCCCTCACTCCGACCGTTAATGACTATGTCCCTGCCTGAATTGACCGATTGGGTTCAGCAAACGGGGCAACCTGCCTATCGGGGGAAACAAATTCATCAATGGATCTATCAAAAGGGCGCTCACTCGGTTGCAACCATGACTGATTTGCCTAAGGCCTGGCGGGCTGAGTATGAACATTATCCCATCGGGCGATCGGTGATCGATCAGTGTACCGTTGCGCCGGATCAAACCCGCAAATATTTACTGCGCTTAATGGATGGCTTGATTATTGAAACCGTCGGTATTCCCAGCCGTAAACGGTTAACAGTCTGTGTGTCATCCCAGGTGGGTTGCGCGATGGATTGTAATTTTTGCGCTACGGGGAAAGGGGGGTTTGTTCGTAATTTGCTGAGTCACGAAATTGTGGATCAGGTGTTGACAGTGCAAGAAGAGTTTCAAGAGCGGGTTAGTAATGTGGTGTTTATGGGGATGGGGGAACCGTTGGCAAATTTACCCAAGGTGGTGCAAGCGGTGGAATGTTTGAATAAAGTGGTGGGGATTGGTCAGCGGGCTTTGACCCTCTCCACGGTGGGAATACCGGGTAAAATTCGGGAGTTGGCTGCCCACCAGTTACAGGTAACGTTTGCAGTGAGTTTACACGCCCCGAATCAGACGTTACGCCAATCCTTGATTCCCAGCGCCCGCAATTATCCGCTGCAACAACTCTTGGCCGATTGCCGCGCTTATGTGGAAACGACGGGACGACGGATCAGTTTTGAGTATGTTTTGTTAGCGGGGGTTAATGATCAACCCAGTCACGCGGAAGAGTTAGCGACCCGACTGCGGGGTTTCCAGAGCCATGTCAATCTGATTCCCTATAACCCCATTTCTGAGGTGGATTATCAACGACCCACGGAGGCGCAGATTAATCAGTTTGCTCAGGTGTTAGAGGAACATCGTGTTGCGGTGAGTGTGCGGTATTCCCGTGGGGTAGAGGCGAATGCGGCCTGTGGGCAGTTGCGGGCTTCCCGGCAGGAATTGGTGGCGAGTCCTGTTTAAACAGGGGAAATCTAGCGATGATCCATGTAATCGGCATCGGCTTGGAGGGAGCAGCGGGTTTACCGCCTAAAACCTTGGCGCTTATTGCTCAGGCTAAAATTTTGGCCGGTGGCGATCGCCATTTGAGTTATTTTCCTGAATGGCAAGAAAAATGGTTAATTATTAAAAATTTCTCTACCGATTTAGAGCACTTACAACAGACAGTTAAAAAGTTAAACGCTGGGGAATTGATTGTTGTTTTAGCCTCCGGTGATCCCTTATATTTTGGTTTGGGGCGCTTATTGCTAGAAAAATTTCCCGCTGAACACTTACAATTTCATCCCCAGGTTAGTTCGATTCAATTGGCGTTTAATCGCTTGAAAATGCCGTGGCAAGATGCCCAGATTATTAGTGCCCACGGGCGATCGCCGGATTTATTCAAACAAGCATTACAAAAAGGTGGGGGAAAATTAGCGATTTTAACCGATCGCCAAAACCATCCAGGGGCGATCGCCAAATTATGTTTAACATTAAATTTACCGACAACTTATCAAGGTTGGGTCTGTGAAAATCTAGGAGGCAAGGAGGAAAAAATTCAAGCCTTTGATTTAACTGAATTAGCCCATTTGGAAGCCGATAATTTTGCCCCCTTAAATGTGGTGATTCTGTTGCGCCAATCGGAAAATAATCGCATCATCGATCCCGAAACTTTACCGATTTTTGGCATTCCCGATCAGTATTTTGCTAGCTTTGGCGATCACCCTGGCATGATTACTAAACAGGCCATTCGGGTGCAAATTTTAGCCGCGTTACAACTCCAGCCTAACCAGATTATTTGGGATATTGGTGCGGGGACGGGTTCCGTGGCGATCGAAGTGGCGAGATTGTGCCCCACTGGCCAAGTGTTTGCTATTGAACAAACCAGTGCTGGACAATTATTAATTGAGCAAAATAGGGAACAATTTCAGGTGAAAAATTTAACCCTCATTTCAGAGTCTGCGCCCAATAGTTTGGAAAATTTACCCCAGCCCGATCGCATTTTTATTGGCGGCAGTGGTGGGCAGTTAATCCCGATTTTAAAACACTGTCAATTAACCCTAAAATCCAAAGGTAAAATTGTGATGACGATCGCCAGTTTAGAGCATTTAAGTTTAGCGTTGGGCTGGTGGCGAGATAAAAATTGGACTTGTTCCGTACAACATTTACAAATCAGTCAATCCGTTAATTTTGCTGCATTGACCCGTTTAAGTCCGATCAATCCCATTTATTTATTAACGGCTTCTTCTTAGGCTAATTAATTTGTGTTTAGACTTTAATTAAAATTTTCAATTCCCCGCTAAATTCATGCTAAATTTTCGCACTTTGAGCCATCATCCCCGTTCCTTAAACCTTTGGACAATGACCAGTTGGGCGATCGCCATTTGGATTGCCATCCCTGTGTTGTTTGTGGTGTTGGGACTGTTCAATTGGCAAGGGGAAATTTGGCGACAACTAGTGGAAACGGTGTTGGCAGACTATATTTTCAATTCCCTTTGGTTAATGTTCGGAGTAGGGTCAGGAGTGCTGTTGTTGGGAGTTGGGACGGCGTGGTTAGTAACGATGTGTCGATTCCCCGGTTCCCGCTGGCTGGAATGGGCGTTATTGTTGCCCCTGTCGGCCCCGGCTTATCTGTTGGCCTACAGTTACAGCAACTTGTTGGACTATTACGGCCCCGTTCAATCCTGGTTAAGACCGTTGTTTGGGTGGGAAGCTGCCACGGATTATTGGTTTCCGAATATTCGTTCTCTTTGGGGGGCGATCGCCATGTTGGTGTTGGTGTTGTATCCCTACGTTTATTTGTTGGCGCGATTAGCCTTTTTAGAGCAGGGAATTTGTACCCTCGAAGCCAGTCGCTCCTTAGGGTGTAATCCCTGGCAGAGTTTTTATCGGGTGGCTTTACCCTTGGCTCGTCCGGCGATCGCCGCTGGGTTAGCGTTGGTGTTGATGGAAACATTAAATGATTTTGGTACGGTGCAATATTTTGGTGTTAATACCTTCACCACAGGCATTTACAGCACTTGGTTTGGCTTTGGGGAACGACAGGGAGCAATACAATTAGCAGCAGTATTGATGTTGTTTATTTTCGGCTTACTTCTGTGGGAACGGTGGTCACGACGGCAGGCAAAATATTATCAACCCAGTAGCCCCCAACAATATTTACCCCGCTATCAACTCTCTGGTTTGCGGGCGATCGCCGCCCTGGGATTTTGTCTATTGCCCTTTGGCTTAGGGTTTGTGGCCCCCACGGTTTATTTACTGCATCTTACCCTGGCCTATGCCCAAGAAAGTAATAACTTCTTGCAATTAACCTCCCATAGCCTGATTTTGGCCAGCTTAACGGCGGCGATCGCCCTCTTGCTAGGGTTAGTTTTAGCCTATGGTCAACGCCTGAGCCGTCAACCCCTCACCTATTTAGCCGTCAGATTGGCCGCCATGGGTTATGCCGTCCCCGGATCAGTCATTGCCGTGGGGGTGTTAGTGCCTGCTGGACGGTTCGACAACTGGTTCGCCAACTGGTGGGACAGCCAATGGGGCGGGGAAATGGGCTTAGTGTTGAGTGGCACGATCGCCATTTTGGTCTATGCCTATTTAGTCCGTTTTCTCTCCGTCGCCTTGGGATCATTGGACAGTAGTTTGGGCAAAATCAAACCCAGCCTAGATGATGCCGCCCGCAGCCTAGGCAAAACTTCCACAGAAATTCTTTGGCAAGTCCATACCCCTTTGATGAGTGGTGGTTTGTTGACCGCGTTGATGTTGGTGTTTGTCGATGTGATGAAGGAATTACCCGCAACCTTGGTGATCCGTCCCTTTAATTTCGACACTTTAGCTATACGGGTTTATCAATATGCGTCCGATGAACGGTTGATCGAAGCTGCCGCCCCTGCTCTCGCCATCATTGGTGTCGGGATGTTGCCCGTTATTTTCTTGAGTGTGCAAATTGCCCGTTCCCGTCCTGCGGAACCTAAACTCTAATCATCGAACAGTACATCAAAAATCACTACAAGTTTTATTGTATTGTTGAATTCAGTCCTATGGCCGGGGTAAGTTGGGTCAGACGGCTTTGAACTTGAATTTTTTTAAGATCCCTCACTAACCGTAGGGCTTGGGGATGATAAAGAGGCGTAACCACCGTCTGAGGTGCTTCGGCCATGGCCTGGCGGGCTTGTTTGAGGGGACAACCAGAAATTCGGCTCAATATATTTGCCCCTTCAAAGGCGGAATCTTCATTACGCACAGACTCAATGGTAATGCGCCAGGTTTTGGGACGACGATCCTGGGTTTCAATCTTTTTCAAGCCTTCGATGGTAGCTAAGACGACTAAGCGATCGCCTGGACGGAGAATAATATCATCCGAGGGAAAATACAGGAGATTGGGTTGCTGGGCCTGTTGGTAGAGAATCGGCATAACCCCATAGCCATAGGCCGCTTCCCCGATCAATAAACCCACCAGGGTATCCTGGACTTCAATTTCATATTCCGTCACCAGTACTGTTTTGTCATCCATCTGAAACAGATTAATGATATTTTCTCCAAATGCCGCCCCCACAAACACTTCCGCTGCTAAACAATAAACATCTAACACCTTGGCCTGGGGCAATAACCCCATCAAACTATTGCTTAACCCTGTTTTATTGGTACGAATAATCAATTCGGCGCTGGGATTGAGCTTTTGGGTTAAAAGGGCCACTTCGAGATTAACTAAATCTTCATCGGTAACCACCAAAATACTTTTTGCTTTAGTCAACTTTGCCGAGGTTAAACAATCGGGCAACGCTTCACGGATTAGGGGAATCCCCTCCTGTTGTAGTCGAGACAAATTCCCCGTCAAAGTAATACAAACAAAACCCTGACGCCACTCTTGGAAAATGCGGGCAACCCGTTGACCCACCCGCCCAAAGCCCACAATCACAACGTGGTTTTCCGCTGGAAAATTAACACGGCGGGGCATAAGGCTAAATTGTCGGGCTAGTAAGTTTTCTGTTAGTAAGGCATACAAAATCCCGACTGCCCCTGTTCCCGCTAGGGTCAACAGCAAGGACATCGGTTGTAATAACCAACGATTTTGTTTGGCTTGTTCCAAGTTTTCAAACAGATCTCCATAGCCCCCTAACAATAAAACTGCTGTACCGTAAAAAGCAGAGGGAAGGCTAATTTCTGTCAGGGATGTGTAGAGCAGCAGAGTGCCCAGGGAAAACAGGATAAAGATAACCACCGCCGCCAGCATAATCACCGGGCGATCGCCTAACCATTGCCGAATTTGATGATAGCGATGTCGCCAAAAAGGTCGGGTGAATACTGGCAAAAAACACTGACGGGATGAGGGATGCTGATTGATTTGGGTCAGGGTGGTGGGTGCTAAGGTAGCGGGGGAAGCAGAAAGGGACGGATTCAGAGCAATGCCCTTTGTGGTGCGCTGGCTTTGTCGTGACCAATAATCCACTAATTCAATATAAATTATCTCATCATAGGGCTGGAGTCTAATGGTGGTATCCAATTGGTAAAACTGGGACGACCAACTTTGCCCCGGCGATCGATGGGCCAGAATACGGCGGGTTTTCTTAGTCAATTCGTAAAGATGAGATTGACTTAACCAAGGATGATGGGGCGGTAAAGACTGACTTACCACATGGAGCCATTGATCTTCCAGCTTAAAAAAGCCCAGGGTCTCACTCCCTAAAGCTGCCAACGCATAGGCATAAGCCGGTAATTCCAACGGATCATAGGCAATAAAATTTCCTAATTGCTCACAAAGTAACTGATTCAAATTCTCTTTACTAGAACGCACCACCAAGCGAGTTTGGACATTTCGTTGGCGAATCAACAGCGCCGTTTCAATGTTGACCTGATCCGTGGATGTCGTCAAAATTGCCGCTCGACAAGCTGACCAATCCAACTGTCTTAGGGTGGGTTCGTAGGCACAATCTCCTATGATTAACTGCTCTAATAGGTCAGGAAAGTCGGGAACTTCATAGCGGGTTACCTCCTGCTGCTCGATCGCCAGCACCGGGACACCGAAACGTTTAAGCGCAATGACTGCCTGTTGTCCCAAACTCCCCAAGCCGCAGACCAGGAAATACTCCGGGGTGGTCGCATTGGACTTTACTTTTTTGGCCACAACAAAATTCACCCCCAGATTTTCAAGATCAGCCAACAAAGAGCCGGTTGATGGCCTTACCAATCCCGTTAAAGTAAGGTTTCTTCTGTCCCAATCGCAGACAGCCTAACAGAACTATAATCATCAATCATTAAGAGATCGTTAACGATAACCTCTCCATCACCCCGCGCAAACCCTCCAAAGTTGAAGGCATCAAAGAAAAAAGTAACTATCTGCGGGAACCTCATCTACGACATTAATCCCCAGAATAAGGCGGCGATCGCCAGTCAGCCAACTAACATTCAATAACGTTAAAAACTCATTCATTCATATTGCGATAGGTGGCCACCGAAGACGGAGAAATGCCATTCAAATAGCGGAAAATCCAATATTTAAACACGGTGTCTAAAATAACGGGAAAAGTGGCAATAAATAGAAAGTTAAAATCCTTGTTTTCAGGCAGACCAAAATGGCGGGCAATGCTGGACAAAATCACTTCCCAACCGTGGGGCGAGTGGAAGCCGACAAACATATCGGTAAAGAGAATGATCAAAAAAGCTTTGGCGGAATCACTCAAACCATAGACAATTTCGTCAATAAATTCCTTTAAGACTTCAATTTCTCGCTGACTGGTTACGAGCACGATCACAAAGGACACTAAAGAAAAAATGTCGGCAAAAATATTGGCGATCGCATTGGTGCTAACCCGACGATAGTTATGGGAAATTTCCACCGCCTTTTCTGCAAGTTTTTTTTCAATTTCTTCGGGGGTTAATTTCTCACTAAAACCCAACAGAGAGCGAAAACGTAAGGATTCTTCAAAATGATTTAATTCTGCGTAGGCCTCCTCCTCCATGTCTTGATTGATGAAAATTACTTCCGCATTACGTTCAAAATAATTCTCGACGGAGGGTAATAAAAAGAAGGTTTTAGTTAATTGATGGGCCAGTAAAGGAACAATAATTAATGTTAGTAAAAACTTGACGGATAAAGCAGTTTTATAACGGGAGTTACGATATTGTTTAAGAACTTTTTGCTCATTGCTATCCGACTGGGGGTCCATTTCTTGCTTAAGTCGGTTCACAGTCCGTAGAAAGGACCGGGGTAGAACCCCTGATTTTTGAGTGGCACTTTCTAATTTTTGTTGAGATTCTTCTTTGCGGATATAGTGAAAACTTTCTTTTTGGATTTGTCGGGAACGTTTTTGCTTACTTTTGTTGATCTGTTGTGGATCTAAAATGTTAATGCCTAGGGATTGTTTAGGGGGATTAACCTGGGGAAGTTCTCCATCATAACGCGCTAAGATGTCGTCAATAAAGTGGAGTCTTTCTAAAATAGAATCTGTTTTTTGATCATGGTTTTGACTGGAATCAAGGGTTAATATTTTGACAAATTGATCATCATTGTTGAGATGGTAAAGCTGTTGTTCAATTTTACGGAGATGCCGTTGAACATCATTGCTGAAATAGGTGATTGCACTGGCTCCATAATCACAATTTTCTGGCCCGACTTTTTTTCCTTGAAAATATTGATCTTCAATGGCTTTAATCGCTAGGGCCGCACGAAACGCTTGATCCAATGATCGCTCAGAAGACCCCTGGAGCCACTGGGTTGCACTTTGCCACCAATTTCTAGATTTCATTCGCGCATCACTGGATGAAAAAACGATGTTGTTGAGTTCCGATCGCCGTTATGATTGCAGGATCAGACGCTAGGCTATGACAAGGGTTGGTCTTGCTCAATACCTTAATCTAAGGAATCTTAACAGATCTATTCCAGACGGACTCAGGAGCCAATATTTTGGGAAAAGCAATCTGGTTAGAAGGGCGATCGCGCAGTGGCAAAACTCAGCGGTTGATCGAATTATTTCAGCAATGGTGGCAGGAGCAAGACAATGGTTCAGGGAGCGGTCAAACCCAAGTCAGTCGTGAAAATCCGGCGTTAGTGTTGGCGGCTAATGGCCAAACCCGGCGGCGATTGTTGCAGCAATTACAGGGGGCGGTGGCTGGGCAGACGGTCATTAACTGTAAAACGCCTTTGGGCTTTATGCGGGAGGCAGTGTTGTTGTTTTGGCCGTTGCTGGTGACCCAGGGACTTTCTCCGGCGTTTGCCCCCACCCAATTACGTCCTGAAACGGAACAATTACTGGCGTTGGAACAATGGCAACAACAGTTTCCGCACTTTGCCCAGACGTTAAACGCGGCTCAACAGGGGCGATTGGTTAGAAATTTGCTAGATGTGTTGCAGTTAGCCGGAGCGGCCGGGTTGGATGGGGAGGCGTTAACGGAGCGTTTTGTAACGGGACACATTACGGTCACACCGGGAGATATGAGCGCCGAGCAAGGGTTAGCGTTTCTGCGTCATTGGCAACGGTGGTGTTTACAGCGGGGATTTTTGACCTACGGCTTGATGTTTCAGGTTTACGGCCAATATTTACTGCCCCATCCCCACTATCAAACCTATTTACAGCAACGCTATCGGGCTTTGTTTGCCGATGATGTGGACGATTATCCGGCGATCGCCGTGGATTTGTTTAGCCAATTACGCCCCCAGTTAGAGTTATCGGTCATGGCCTTTAATCCCGATGGGCAAGTGCGTCTGGGTTTAAATGCCGATCCAGAAGCTCTGTTGCGGTTATCCCGTTGGGGAACGGTGGAAACGTTAAACCATCGCGCTGGTATTAGTCCCGATTTAAGCGCCATTGTGTTGGAGCTATTGCGCGATCCCCGATCGCCACAAACCTTACCCCCGGCGGTTCAGTCCCTACAAACCTTTTCCCGCGCCCAACTCCTGCGTCAAACCGCTGAATACATTATTGAGGCTGTCCAGTCCAAAATCATTACTCCCAATGAGATTGCCATTATTGCCCCTGGTTTAGATGAAATTGCCCGTTATAGTTTTCTCGATATTTTAGGCAGTGCGGGCATCGAGGCGATCGCCTTAAATGAACAGCGTCCCCTGAGTAGTTCTCCCCTGATTCGTAGCGTCTTAACCCTATTGGCTTTGATCTATGACCTAGGAAATTGGGCTCGGCGAGAACAAGTGGCGGAAATGTTAGTCATGCTCAGTCAACAACGGCAGGACGGCAAAATTTTAACCCCCATCGATCCCGTCAGGGCAGGATTATTAGCCGATACTTGCTATGCCATTAATCCCCAAAATCCGAGCCTATTGCCCATCGAAAACTATCCCCGCTGGGATCGGTTTGGTTACCAAGCCAGTCGCGCCTATGGCCAATTACGCTATTGGTTAGAGCAGCAAAAGACGGTGTTAAACACCTCGGCGCACCGCACAGCGGATCTCTACGAGATCGCCCCGCTAGACATGGTGATGATCATCATCCGTGAACAATTGCCGCCCCAATCCACCCTCACCTATGGCGAACTGGAATCCTTACGGGAATTATTAGAAACCCTGCAACATTTTTGGCAAGTCCAGCAAGCATTATTAGGAACGCAGATCACCGACGTTAAACCGATGCTCGCCCACTTTTTTCAACTCCTCAGCCAAGGCACCGTCACCGCCCGTCCTCGCCCCGAAACCCCCGCTTGGTTGCCCCCCAACCCCAGCCTTACCCTGGCCACCATTTATCAATACCGTACGATTCGTTCTCAGCACCGCTGGCACTTCTGGCTCGATGCCGGCGATCGCCTGTGGGAAATGGGGGGAGCCGCCCAACTGTTTGCCGCGCCCTTATTTTTGCGCCATCGCCTTCCCCACCCTTGGACAGAAACCGAGCAACAAGCACGGGATCAAGCCCGTTTTGATCGCATTATTCAAGATCTACTTGCACGGGTTACCGAACGCCTCATTCTCTGCCACAGCGACATTAGTGTGCGGGGAACAGAGCAAGTTGGTCAACTGTTAAACGTCATTCAAAAATCCGTTAATCAACCCTCGAGTCTAGTAAACTAGCCTCACATTCACTTTTCTGCCTTCTTCTGTAAGCAAGATCTTGTCCAAACCCTATGTCTTTTTTATCCCTCGATCGCCAGGCTAATTCCCAAACCTTGACGGTGACGCCCCCCGCCCATGGGGTCAGCCTGAAAGGTCACATTCGCATTCCGGGGGATAAATCCATTTCCCACCGCGCTTTAATGTTGGGGGCGATCGCCGAAGGAGAAACGGTCATTGAAGGGTTGTTATTGGGGGAAGATCCCCGTAGTACGGCGGCCTGTTTTCGGGCCATGGGGGCAGAAATTAGCGAGCTTAATACGGAAAAAGTGATTGTCAAAGGCCGGGGCTTGGGACAACTCCAAGAGCCAACCACCGTACTTGATGCGGGCAATTCAGGCACAACCATGCGTTTGATGTTGGGGCTCTTGGCCGGCCAACCCGATTGTTTTTTTACCGTCACCGGGGATGATTCCCTGCGCCATCGTCCCATGTCCCGCGTCATTCAACCGTTGCAACAAATGGGGGCGCAAATTTGGGGACGGTCTCAGAATAAATTCGCTCCGATCGCCGTCCAAGGCAGACGCTTAAATCCGACCCATTACCAGTCCCCGATCGCCTCGGCGCAAGTTAAATCCTGTTTATTATTGGCGGGGCTGACCACCGAAGGCGATACCACCATCACCGAACCGCACCTGTCCCGCGACCATAGTGAACGGATGTTGCAAGCGTTTGGGGCAAAACTCAGTATTGATGCCGCAACCCACAGTGTTACTGTCCATGGCCCGGCCCGCTTAGTCGGTCAATCGGTGGTTGTCCCAGGCGATATTAGTTCCGCCGCTTTTTGGTTAGTGGCCGCGTCAATTTTGCCGGGGTCGGAATTGGTGGTGGAAAATGTGGGTATGAATCCGACCCGCACCGGGGTTTTAGATGTGTTGCAACAAATGGGAGCGGATATTACTCCCGAAAATGAACGGCTAGTGACGGGGGAACCTGTGGCGGATTTGCGGGTGAAAGCCAGTTCACTGCGGGGCTGTACCTTTGGGGGGGAAATTATTCCTCGCTTAATTGATGAAATTCCCATTCTGGCTGTGGCGGCGGCCTTTGCTACCGGAACCACTCGCATCGAAAATGCCGAAGAACTGCGGGTTAAAGAAAGTGATCGTCTAGCGGCGATCGCCTCGGAGTTGGGCAAAATGGGGGCACGGATTACGGAATTTGAGGATGGGCTGGAAATCCAAGGGGGCCAAAGCCTACAAGGGGCCACGGTGGACAGTCTGACGGATCATCGCATTGCCATGGGTTTGGCGATCGCCGCCTTGGGCAGTCAGGGCAAAACCGAAATCCACCGAGCCGAAGCCGCTGCCATTTCCTATCCCGAATTTTTTACCACCCTGGAACGGGTTTGTGTCGTTTAAATTCAACCGTCTTTAAACCCTAGTTAAGCAAGGGCAGTAAATACTTAAACGCCATCGATGCAACCCCCCGCACAATACCATCCAACTGAGGATTGCCTGCTCCTTTTTTCCGCTGTTCTTGTATATCGGCTAAATTCTCTAAAAATTGCTCTGAGGTTTTTAATCCTACCTCATCGGCCTGTTCTTTAAATAACAACGCCGCATATTCTACATTTTCCTTGGCGGCGGCTTCATTGCCGATTTTTAATAACGCTAAACCCCGACCCAAATACCCCGGCGCAAAATTGGGATCAAGGGTTAACGCTTTGTCATAATTTCCCAGGGCCGATTGATAATTTCCTTGACGGGTTTCTAATAATCCCCAGCCGTAGAATAGTTGTGGTGTTCCTGCTGCACTCGATACGGCCTTAGCGCCTAGCATATAGGCGGCTTCCAATTGGGTATTGATAAACGTGGCCCGGTCAAAATAGGCTTCCCGAAAATCCGTCCCGTCGGTAATAGCGCCATTCAAATTTGCCCCCGCCAAATTGGCGCCAACCAGCGAAGCTCCCGTTAAATTGGCCCCGGCTAAATTGGCCCCCGTTAAATCCGCTTGACTTAAATTGGCCCCCGACAAATCGGCCCCAGTCAAATCCGCCCGCGTTAGGTTAGCCATTACTAAACCCGCCCCCCGTAAGTCACAAAGGGGACATTTTTTGGTAGAGAGCAATTGGCTTAAATCTTCAAAATTATCGGCGATCGCCGTCGTTACCAATGCTGTCGTAAAGGTCAAAGCCAAGCACAAAGAACGGATCGGTTTCATGGAAAATCTAGGCAAACGACAATCGAAATTAGTCCCCATTTTAGCCACTCACTTTGAAAATTCGTAACGGTGACCTACGGACAAAAAAGTGTGTCATGGGTATCACGTCCCGTTTCAGGATTGGTTCCCTTGGCCAGATCACACAAATAGGCCTCCGTATCAGGTCGCAAAATCATGTCGGTTAAATCCGCCCCTTCAATATTGACTTCGCCAAACTTGGTATTGGTGCCGAACGCCCCTTCTAGGCGGGCATTGTGTAAGTTAGCGTGACTTAACCGAGCCGATTCAAAATCCGCTGCCCTTGCGTCCGCCCCTTCTAAATTTGCCCCGTCCATATTGGCCGAAAAAAACCTGGCCCCTTGCAGATTTGCCCCTGTAAAATCCGCGCCTCGCAGGTTGGCATGATCAAAAATTACGCCATGTAAGTCCTGATGGGAAAAATCAGCCCCCACCAAATTGCCCCGATTGTAGTCCACCCCATAACTGGGTAGCGCCAAACCAAACACTGCTAAAACGGCTAGTCCCACCATCAAAATTTTTTGCCCCAGCCACGACCTGACCCGCTGCCGCCAAAAACTAGCCATAATTCCCCTCCTAATCGTAAATTCTGTGAAACGATGTCTTTCGTTAATCCTAATGGCGATCGGCTTCCCAAAGGCGTCAATAGTCGATATCCTTCAAATTAGCCGACGGTGACCTGATTTAAAATTTTAACGATTTCGTAAAGACCTTATGGTGCTGATCACTGTGACCGCTGAGCAACTGAGTCAACTGGATTTATCCCCGGTGACCGATTGGTTAAGCCAAAAATCCATCCTGAGTCCCCCAGATGAGTCTCCCTTGTCTTCAGTCCCTTTGGAAGCCATCGAAAACCAATTGCAGTTTCAGGTAGACTTTCCCCGCAATGAATTAGATCCGAGGGAACTTTCCGAAGTCCCCGAAGTACGACTCTGGTTTCTGCGTCTCGATAGTTATTATCCGTGGTTACCCGTTTGTTTAGATTGGCAGTCGGGGGAATTGGTACGTTATACGGCCATGTTAGTGCCCCATGAATTTCACCGCACCGAAGGGATTCAATTTAATCCAGAAGCCCTCGACCTGTTTATTATGCAAAAGGTTTTTGTCCTAGCCGATTGGTTAAAACGGTATGAACCTTCCAATACCTTCCGTCTCCAGTCCTTTGCTTTGATGTTTGGCTATGATCTCGATGAAAAGTTTTTAGCACAACTTTAATCCGGATCGGTGTCAGTCCAGCGTTGAATCCATTCTTTTAAAATCGGGTTAATCACTTCCGGCGCTTCATCCTGGGGACAATGACCCAATCCCGGCAACGCAATGAACTTTTTGACACAATCATAATTTGCCAATTCCCGCCCCAAGGCGATCGGTTCCCAAGGATCGGCTTCCCCCCAAATAATGACCGTCGGACAGGAAATTTTAGGCAATAAATCTTCGGCTAATGGCCCCTGAGAATAACCCGTAAAGGCTAAAAACACATCCGCTGCGCCAGGATCACGGGCAGGACGCAAGAGCATTTCAATCAATTCATCGGTGACCGCCTCTTGACGGACATAGGCTTGGCGTAATGCTTGGCGCACTGTTTTGGCTTGGGCCACCTGCCGAAAGAATAAACGCCCAATCTGGGGATATTGTAAAATTTTCTGCAATACAGTCGCGCCGACTTGACGATACCAAGGTAAGGCTTGCTGTTTGCGTTCATGTAACAACCGCAAAGAACAGTTAATGGCGATTAAGCCCCTGACCCATTCGGGATCGGTGACGGCTGTTTGCATCACCACAATACAGCCAATGGAATTACCCACTAAAAATGCGGGCTCCCCGATGACCTCCCGACAAAAATCGCCTACTAATTCTCCCCAAGTCTCAAAGGTATAGCCTAAAGCTTGACTGGGTGAGGGTTTAGCCGAGGCACCAAAGCCTAACAAATCGAGGGCGTAACAGCGACAAAATTCGGCTAATTCCGGCATATTTTTGCGCCAATGTCCCCAGGAAGCGCCAAAACCGTGAATTAATAACACTGCTGGGCCTTGTTTTCCTCTTTGCTGGTAGGCGATCGCCATTTCCCGCCATTGCCATTGATTAGTAGGATCGTTAATTGACAGAGAAGATGCTAACAAGGGGAAAACCACACTTTTCAAAACAACGCTTAGCCGTAAACCATTACCGTTACTGTTGTATTTTAGTCTTTGATCGTACAACCCCTAAGTTCACGACTTGCCGAAGGGTTGCCCCCACCAGCGCCAACATTCTTTATTGAACGGCGATCGCCATTTGAGAATTAAGGTTTTTTCCCAGCTTTGCAGAATTTTTTTATCGGGGGGAATATGGGGCCAAAAAGCAGAAACTACTTCCACGGGCAGATCATGGCGACGGTGTAATTCGATGTAGTTCAAAATATAACTTTTGCAATCGTGGGTTCCCTGCCAACGGCGATCGGCACTGAGTTTGGTTTCCCCGACATAGAGTAATAACGGCCAACGGCGATCCAAAATAAAGTACAAACAACCCTGATCACTGTCGTCGATCGCCGCTAATTTACTTCCCTGTCGCCAAAATAGGGCCGACTGTTGGGGCAACGCGAAAGGATCGATCTCGTCGGGGTGATGCCAACTGGGGGCGGGAAGATCAAATAAAGACGTTTGTTGAGGTTGGCTGGGTTGGCGTTGGGATTGTTGATAGCAGTGAATGTTGCTTTGCCAAGTTTCCAGACCTTGGCGATCGAATTCTAGTTTGGGTTCGCGTTTGACCCGATAACTCGATGGCAGATCAAACAGTTTAAGCTGTTCCAAAATTTGCCCCTAGTTTAAGGTTTTGCATTGGGCTTGGAAGCGCAACAAATGATCACATAAAACCAAGGCCACCATTGCTTCCACCATGGGTACAGCCCTCGGTAACACACAGGGATCGTGGCGACCTTTAGCGGCTAAAGTAGTTTCTTCCCCTTCCTTGCTGACGGTTTTTTGTTCTTTGCCAATGGTGGCGGTGGGTTTAAAGGCAATCCGCATGATGATCGGTTCACCATTACTGATTCCCCCTTGCACGCCGCCGGAACGGTTGGTACGGGTACGCCAATTTCCTTGCTCATCTAAATAATATTCGTCGTTGTGTTCACTGCCGGTTAATAGGGTTCCGGCAAACCCTGAGCCAAATTCAAAGCCCTTGGTGGCGGGTAAAGACATGACGGCTTTGGCTAAATCCGCTTCGAGTTTGTCAAAAACGGGCTCCCCTAATCCTTTGGGTGCATTCCGTACCACACATTCCACAACCCCGCCGATGGAGTCCTGTTGGCGACGAATTTGATCAATGCGTTCGATCATGGTTTCGGCACAGTCGGCATCAGGACACCGCACAATATTGCTTTCTACCTGTTCTAGGGTCACGGTTTGGGGATCAACGGTGGCTTCAATGTCTTGAATGCGTCTAACGTAGGCGACGATTTCCACCCCGGAAAATTGGGCGAGGATCTTTTTGGCGATCGCCCCGGCGGCCACCCGGCCAATGGTTTCCCTGGCTGAAGACCGGCCGCCCCCTTGCCAATTGCGAATCCCGTATTTAGCGTCATAGGTGGCATCGGCGTGGGACGGACGATATTTCACCGCCATCTCGTCATAGTCCTGGGAACGGGCATCTTTATTTCTGACCAAAATGGCGATCGGCGTGCCCAAGGTTTTGCCCTCAAATACCCCTGACAGAATTTCACACTGATCCGCTTCCTTGCGGGGGGTGGTAATTTTGCTCTGTCCGGGTCGGCGTCGGTCTAAGTCCCGTTGAATTTCCGCTGCTGAAATTTCCAAACGAGGCGGACACCCATCAATAATCACCCCGACGCCGCCCCCGTGGGACTCCCCAAAGGTGGTAATCCGAAATAAATGCCCAAATGTGTTGCCCATGAAACCCCCACCGCTGATCGACAAAGTTGAACTGACAAGCCTTTTATTGTATCGGAATCCCTGACGGTGATCGAGAATTCAAAACGGTTGATTTAGTCAGGCGATCGCCCTGTAAAGTCCTGTAAAGTCCTGTAAAGTAAAGATTAACGGTTCTAAGTCCTTAAAATACTTAACCCCAACTACCACCTTTTCCTCGCTCTTTGACGGGGAACTTTCTCGGAGTTGTTTTTGATGAATTGGCACATCACCGATGCCCAAAGCCTGGCCCTGATTGACCGCGAAGTGGATACCTATCCCTATCCTCCAGCCCAATATGAGATTATTCGGCGGGTAATTTATGCCACCGCAGACTTTGAATTCCTAGACCTCGTAGAATTTTCCGACCGAGTCTTAACCATTGCCGCCGCTGCCCTCGCCTCTCGCACCACCATCCTAGTAGATGTACCCATGGTACAGGTGGGGATTGTCCCCAACTTGCAAAAAACCTTTGCAAATCCCGTTTACTGCGGCACCCAAACCATCACCCGTCCCCAAAAAGAATACACAGAAGCAGCCTGGGGCATGGTTAACTTAGCCACCCGTTATCCCGATGGAATTTTTGTGATCGGCCATTCTCAAACCGCTTTAAATGCATTGATTAAATTAGTGGATAGCAAACACATTCAACCCACCTTGATTGTGGCCACTACCCCCAATTTTTTAGGAAATCAAGACATTAAAGACTGTTTAAAACAGTCGAAAATCCCCAACATCATCATTCGCGGCCGCAAAGGAAATGCCGTAGTCGCCGTCGCCATCATTAATGCTCTAGTGGACTTAGCTTGGCAAGCTTACGAACAAAAAGCTTATCCCAGCTAAAGTAATTCCATCCCGATTTTACGGGTCTTCAAAAAAACTAAAATACAGTTTGTACCAATGACAATCACTTGAACAAATATCCTGATAGATCGTTTCCATAGCTTCTGAACTTCCGCTTTTTGGGCTAATTCAACATTTTCTTTGAGCCCCGCTTTTCTTTGGGTTATAGTTAGGGCTTGCTGAAAAAGTCGATCATAAAAAAGTGGCTCTATACCTGTTTCAGGGAGATCCAGATTTAAAAAGCCCTCAATCACTTAAACAATACCTTCGCCAAACTAGAGGGTGGTTTCGGCAGCAGGAATGGGATGTATAGCGCCTAAATTAGCCACACGGGTCAAGATGTATGTCAATAAAATAGG
>Ga0315899_10001628_pt1 | contig 25508 bp, 24 predicted proteins | sample LakEriMetagenome_2_FD_203518 | JGI IMG/M metagenome (GOLD analysis project Ga0315899, IMG submission 203518) | Freshwater fungal communities from buoy surface, Lake Erie, Ohio, United States - Buoy 4 MA112 | ecosystem: Environmental > Aquatic > Freshwater > Lake | place: USA: Lake Erie, Ohio... | reverse complement strand
AAGGGGGGAGCATAGGGTTATGATTAATTTATGATTTGAGAAATGGACACAAGGGGGGAGCATAGGTTTAGCTCTCTTGTGAAGCAAAATAAAAAAGCTAAAATTTGCGCTGTCTTTTGCTTCGCCGGAAAAAGAAAAATATTATTTATTTATTTATGAAGTGATTACATGGGGAAAAAGAAAAAAAAGCTCTGCTATTCAGTAGTCAGGGTGCAGGGTGGGCAGGGTGCATACACAGAGCGGAGGTGTGCATTCACATCGCGGAGGCGCAAATGCACATAGCACCCGGAAGTCCCGGAGGGTTCACGCACCGCACGTAGCTTTCAAGAAACGCGTCGTCCAAGTCCTTGCAGTCCAGCCACTCGTAGGCGCCAGCGAGGTCATCGGCTGCCTTTAGCATGTTGAAGATGTAAAAGCGCAATCGCCGGTCGAGTATCGCGCGCGCCGCCAACCCCCTGTAGCTCGCCAGCACCCTGTCGAAGGTGGTCCGCGAGAAGGGCGCGCTGAGCAAAGAGAACGGGTCGGGGGCGCCGCTCGTCGCCACGCTCTTGGGTCGCCGCTGCACGCCGTGCTCCGTCTTCACAGCAAAGCCGTTTGGATACAGGAACGACAGGCACCGGGCGATGCTGTCCCTGCCGTCAGAGAGCTTGCCCTGCATCATCTGGGCATCCGACAGCGTCAACCAGAACGAAGGGAGCGTCGGCTGCTTCGGCAGCTGCTCCTTCAGCAGGGCCACTGCCGCGGCGACGTTCTTCGCGCCCAAGTCAAACTGCTTGTGCGGCTGCGCCAGCAGCTCCTTTGCCCTCTCCACTGTCTCGGTCATGGCCGACGTCATCCGGAGTGCGGGTGAAAAAATGCGCAGTTTTTAAATTAACGGAACAGTCATTTTTAGATGGCGATGGACGAGGCGAAACAAGAGGACGAGTTAGCGAGCGCGCTCGTGTCCGAGGCGCGCGATCTGCTGCAGCGGCTGCCGACGTACGAGGCAGCCGATCTGCTGGCGGCGCTGCGCGATGGCTCCACGGCCATTGCGGCGCAGATGAGGGCGGGGGCGGTGCCCGGGCAGCCCGGGCAGCCTGCGCACGGGCAGCCTGCGACGTTACCGACCGCCGACCCGGGCTCGCCCAGAAGCCACGCCCCGCGGGGCGCCCTGGAGCCCATCCAGAATGCGCCCATTGTGGTTTTTGGGGGAGAGGTCGCGTTCGACAAGGCGGTAAAGCCCGATCCAGAGTCGCGCATGAAGCTCTCGCAGCGCGACCGGCTGGAGTGGGAGTCCATGAAGCCCACTCGGCGGGCGCTCTATCGAGTCATGAACTTGACGCGGGAAATCAGGCGCACACTGGGAAAGCTGCCGTGGGAACCCCTCCAGAAACCCAGCAAGGAGGATATTACGACTTTCATCTTGAAGACCAACGGCGGCTATGGCAAAGTGGACCGGGACGACCTCAAGTTCGAAGTCACGTCAAAGCCAAGGGGTGGGTGCTGGTGCGGAAGCTTTCACTGGCATGGTGACGCATTGGGCGCTAAGGTGCGGGAGCCTGCGCACTATCTTATTGCGAGCAGCAGTGCCGGAACGCTGAACTTGAACCTGATTAAGCATTTTATGGTGCGCAAGTGGAATTTGTACCAGCCGAAAATCCTCATTTCAGTCACAGGAGGGGCAGGAGCTCTCGACCTCAATTCGGAGGAAAAGGAAAAGATTTTCAAGGGCATGATGGAGGGAACCCGAGGACTCAGCCCGTGGTTCTTTACGGGGGGCACTGACAGAGGAGTGATGAAATATGTGGGTGAGGCGCGAGCAAGGTACAACCCAGATGCCCCTCTCATCGGAGTGGCCGTTCTTGGTGTGGTCAAAGGAGGATCTGTCTTGAAGGCGCGCACTGAGCGAAGTTTAGCGGAGGGTGATGAAGAGGGAGACAGTACAACAGGAAACTATGCAGATATAAGCAAAGACTGTGACCATTTTAGCGCAAGCGCGGCGCCGCCTGGTCTGGTAAGTCAGCACATGTTTTGCTGGGTTGCTGTGCTGCTGGTCTCTGCTTCCTCTATCTGCAAGGCCCTTCCCCACTTGCGCCCAGTGAGAGGTCTGCGGCATTAAAGCAGGCGAAAATGCGAGAGTTTAATGCAAAATTGGGTAAAATGCCCGACAATCATGTCTACCCCCGAAAATGGGAAAATGGGATACACTGACTCGTTTGCACTTTCAGGACTGCAACCACTCGCACTTTATCTTGGTTGATTCAGCAAAACCAGCAAGTCAGAACCCCAAATACTTTGAAGAGTTTGGGAAGGAGATTGCGCTACGAGCAAACCTGGAGTCGAATGTTGCCTACAGATTTCCACCCTTCAACCACTACGACATGACTATCCGACCATACGAATCGGGCTGGACGGCACGGCAACAGGAGGAGCATCTTGTGGAATCGATGCTCGAAATGAAAATGGGCTGGCATGGTGTGCGCATGAAGAAACCAAACAGCAAATCGGATTTCAGCGGTGCTAATATTGTATCCATCTGCATTCAAGGAGGAGTTGGCTCAGTGAGTACAATCTTCGATGCAGTCAAACATGGGACACCGGTAGTTTGTCTGTCCTCCCTTGCTGCGCGCCTGTCTACCTGAGCTCACAGGGCGTACGATGACAGTGGGCGATGCGCAGGCACTGCTGGTGAAAGGGAGTGGTCAAGCAGCCGATTTGATTGCAGACGCTGCCTTGTTGCGATATGGCCCCGACCACGAAATGTATGTGCAACCGGCCCTGTTTGATGTCAACCAACAGCATATGTACGCCTTCTTTGAGCTCTGTGGATTGAAGGCAGACTCCGATGGCTTTGGAGCTTCTGATCTCGTTGACGATCCCGACAGTCAGGAACACCAGTGCTTCAAGTACTCAGGCATGATCGATCTTTTGAGCAAGATTCGGCAATGTAATCAGGACCTTGAAGACATTGCTGAACTTGACAGGGCTATCCGAGACCTTGAAATGAGGAGCACACAGAGTAGCCTGCTTCAAGTCAAGGAGTGGATTCTCAAGTATGCGAAACGAGCACGATCTATGGAGCGAAATTTTTACAATCAGACGCCGAAAGAGAGAGAGAATTTCACACCCGTTCTCAATGCAACAGAGATCAAGATGATTCGGGCATTGTGCGATAGAGAGGGTCTTTTCTGCAATATCAACAGCGACGAGCATCTTCCCCTAAACCTGCAGACGACATCAATCATCGTGCAAGGTCGCCCTGGTTACCCTGTAGACTGTGAAGAGCCCATGCAAGATGAATCATGCCAGGATGACGGGAGGCTCAAACGAGACCCTTTCAGGAGGAGTTACAGTCGACTGTATGAGGGTCAAGGCGACCTTGTTGAGAAAGGAAGTAATGTCACAGAGGCTGCTCGTAATCTGCTGAAGAGATATGGATTGCCTCAAAACGGCGCAGTCGAAACGATCCTGAAAGTGTTGACTGCAGTGGCAGAGAACAAGTGCTGGGTTTACGAGTTGTATCCGATTAATCAAAATGCACCGGACTTCAAAGCCTGCCTCCTGAATTGCCTCGTGAATGGCTTTGGCCACCCAGCCATTGATGATCAAGAAACTCTTGGGAAAAAACTATCATGTGCCCTCAAGTGGCAGAATATTGAGGTTATGAAGGACATTCTAAACAAGACCTGCCTACGCCTGCCCCAAGAGCGCAGAAATGTTCTTGAAACCGCTATGATCGAGGCCATCGCTCGCAATCAGGTGGCGGCCGTACAAGTGCTGTACGAAATGGGCGCGACCTTCGATCAATTCGGTAGGTCCCATTGCTCTTGTTGCCTCGACATCCATGCCAGTCTGTGAGCCCATCATCTAATCCACAGATGTTATCTTATATGTTTTCTGATTTATGGACGAAACTCTTGTTTTCCCTCAGGTGTGCCGACTGTGTACCCATCTGAGGAAGTCCATGAAATGATGCAGCTCGTCAGAGATTCTTCTATGCACATGATGGGAACACGTTCACATTCAGGCGAAAGTGCACCTAAACGATCTCGCTCTTGCTGGGGGTCTTTGTTCAAGATAGCGAACGAAGACAGTCATGTAGAGCATGCGAAAGAGCTCTTGGCCGATCAAAAGGAGAGCCTGGAGGAGGCCAACAAGATCACAGAAATGAGCCAGGGGGTTTTTAGCGCTAAGAATTTTCTTCAAATGAGTTTTCCATCAGGCCACACAAAAAGCTTCGACCGGAGACTGACATTGAAGCGCCTAGGTGATATCCTTGAGCCTGTAGGTGAGCTCCAGCGCACCCAATTGTATCAAATTCTCACTGCGCAATCGATGCTGGTCAAGCAGCATCGCAATGAAACTGTAGTGAACAGCAAGAGGCCCAAAGGCGGCCACGATGACGAAGGGTTTGAAATGTTGAGGGACATGAAATCATGCAGAAAACTCCTTATTCTGCAGGCGCTTTACAGCACAATGCTAGGCGACAGCTTCCGGTACAAATTTGGTATACAGAAAGCCGAGTTTGACCTCTTTCTCTGGTACTTTTGTGATCACTCTGTCTCTCACGTGCCGCAGTAAAACGTTTTGGACTGACTTTAATTCGTTCGTGTATCAGGAACGTATTGTTGGATCGGAGGGAAATGGCGACGCTGCTTTGGGTGCACTGTGAATTTCCCGTTCGCAGCGCCATCACGGCTGCTTGCCTGTTACGGAAAATGGCGAAGAGTAATGCTGTTGGCCTAATGGCGAGAGAATCCATGAGACGCAACGCAGAACATTTCGAGGACCTAGCGATTGGTGTCCAAAAGCAAGCTCTTCAAGACGACAGGACTTTTGCCCAGCTAACGATGGACCTCCCACTCATCGTTTGGAGGGGCATGTCGCTGTTAGACCTTGTCATGGAAGCCGAATGCCACAGATTTTTGGAGGTATAATCTCGTGGCGTTGCATGCATGTGAATCTATCGTTGCGCGCTGTAACTCATGACACATTCGCGTGTACATAGCATTGCTGCAAGGAAGCAATGGATGACCTCGAAACCGGCGACCTTTCACCCCATGGCGATGGTTGGATCGACGTGAAAATAATTTTGAACATCCTCACTGGGGGCCTTGCCATCGTCGTTTTTCCAGATATGTTCAATTTCAGCCCCCCACCACGCAGTGAGTTCGCGAGGGCTTCAACACAGAGGCGCAGGTGTCCACCAGGCTTCCCCTTCAATCCAGAAGGTTCTCAAGATGTCTGTGGGCTGAACCAGTAATGAAGCTGAGCACAATTTTAGAGAACAGTTTGTGCCGGCCTGCTCATTTTCAGGATCACTAACTTTGCGCTCACCTCTGTCCAGAAAATGAGATACTTAAGGACTTTTACAAGAAGTACAAAGCTTCCAGACCAGAAGAAGACGACCCCTCAAGGCAGAACAGTAAGACTAGTGTGCTCGTGTCCGGTCTGAAGCAGATGGAGATGATAGGTCAAAACATGAAGAACCTGGGGGCAAGGCGCTGTCGTGGGCAGATCGAACCGGAGCCTGCGCCCATGACGAGACTCCCTACACCGAAGCCTATACCCCCAACCAACAGCTCCACTGCTAAATCTTTCGAGCACATCGTTAATGCTACAAAGGAAGAGGGGGTTGAAGATCAAAACACTGTATTCTCCCGTCTGCTGGAAGCCGCAGCAAAGGTTCATTCTTGCAAATGTTTGCATGCGCATCTATCAAATCTCTTAGAGGTTCTTTATTTCCATTTGAGTGCGTGGTGTAGGCAAGCCTGACTTAGTACAACCTCAGGTGCGTGTCGACATGAATTCAATCATGGACTCCAAAACAAAGAAAGCAATGCGCTGGATGCATAAGTTGGATACAGACCCTCACTTCAAGCTTAAAATGTCGGATGCTCAACTGAATCAGCTGTGGGAGCCCACGTTGACGAAACTGGAGCGATGGAGACTTTTCTGGAGGTGACACCTCAAAAGTTTGAAAAAAATGACCATGTTTTATTTCGATTGCATCCTGTGCCCTGTTCTGTCCTTTTAGATGCAGACTTACGCGTGTGCATTCTTATGCACAACACGCCTCGTGAGCAGGGTACCAAGGGTTTTGTACTACTCGAATGCTGTCATCCAGATGCTGATCACCGTGCTTTTCATGTACCAGCATCTGTACTTGAACTACCCGAATGTCCGGCCAGCAGAACAAGGTTTTGTCTCGGAGAACATTGAAAATATCATTCTGGTTTACTGTGTCTCGTGTTTGCTCCGAGAGGCCATTGAATTTTCAATTGCAGGGTTTTCGTTTCTGGCAATTATTACGAGCTTTTGGACTGTTGTCGACATATTGCAGCTTCTCTTTTTCTTGTACGGGATGGCTCTAAGAAATAATGAGCCTGGGTTCCCGAAGTGGGAGAAAAGCAATGCGCACGACCCTGAGGGCTCGATACTGGGCATCGAGTATGCCAACCACTTTTCAGGCGTGACTTGGTGGAAGTTCCATTACGGGATTTCGCTTTTCTTCCTGTGTCTCAAACTCCTGAGGATCTTGACCACCGTGAATCATGACCTTTGTTTGCTCGTAATCGTTTTCCACAGAATGTTGCATGATATTCTTTATTGGGGATGTGTATATCTTACCATTAGTCTGGCATTTGGCGTGGCCCTTGTGAGCTGCGGCGACGTTCGCGGGGTTCAAGACAACTGCCATGTCACTGGCGTGAATCTCACGATGGTCAAACCAGAAGGCGATGTTTTGCCGTCAGCGCCCGCAGAAAGCTACTTGTATTATGAGTGTTTACCGTTTTGGTGGCTTCTTCGAAGCGTGTGGGCTGGCTTTGGGCAGATTGCTCTGGAGGAAATGACAAACACGTTGGCTATTTTTGTCGCGCTCATTGCCTTCGTGATTCTCAATGTCGTCCTTGTCAACCTGCTAATAGCTCTGATGTCAGGTACTTATCAAAGAATCAGGGATCAGTCCAGAGGGCAGAGCATGATCGAGCAGTATTCCCGCATAAAGGAGTTCTCCCGCACCTGTCTTGGCGCCCCTCCATTTTTCAACTTGATTGTCATAAGCTGGGACCTCGTCAATTTTGCCCGAATCTACCCATCCATGAAAGAGCGGTTCGTCGGGTGCAGCTTTACAAAGCTCCTGGACATTTATATCTCGAGGAGCGGGAGCATACACAACGTGCCAGAGGTATCAGCTGATGATTTTCGGAATTTAGAAACTTGCAAGGCCTACATGCAGCGTGCTCAAGCCAGATTCTTGGAAGTCGAATCTGGTGAAAACCAGATAAACCTGGTTCGGAGGCAATTGGAGACAACTGAACATCATCTAACGAGCCGGGTGACACTTGCTTCATTCTGCATCACTCCCTGCCTGTGCTCCCTTTTGCTGCCCCTTTGCTCTTTCGTTGCACCTGCCTCTTTCTCCTCCTTAACACAACTTCTTACGCGCTCACAGCTTGAACACCTAATCGACACGATGGAGCGCAAATTCACTTCAGTAGAGCACAGTATCTCCCAGGCTCATCGCGAAAATGCCAATATGCCTAGCCAAGGTTGTCATGCTCCACATGATCACAGTAGTGTCTCTGTGTATGCTTTGCGTCTGGGGTTTGCGAGTGCTAATGCTCGGCATCTATTGTGTCTCTGAAAACGTTAAATGATTCTCACTACTTCGTTATTTCGCATGATATTGTAGATCTACACTGCAAAGTAGTATAGATATGTATAATAACGATGTCGGTAAGAAATCTATGAAGTAAAAAGGCACTCTAACGAGCGCCACCCTTTATTTTGCTTCATAAGCTTCATGGGCGTATACTCCCCGCTCACCGACATCGTTATTCTACAAATCGTTTATATTAATGAAACCATTTATATTAATGAAACCAACCCTTACACCCCCCGGGTATCCATTTCTCATATTCAAATTTGTTATATCAACTTTTGCAAAACCACCCAACCGGAGAAAAACGTTATCAACACTTGCAACCCACCCATCCACCCTAAAGACTTGATTTGGTCTTTATAAAAACCTTTTGGTTTTTACCTTAAACCCACCCTTTAACCCTTCTGTCTGTTGCTTGAAGCAAGCAAGCGCGAGCTTTCTGGGTGATGATTGTTGAATGTATGAAAGTTTAACCAATACCAAAAACCTTAACAGACTTCAACCCATGGTCAAAAGCATATAATCTTATTATGTTAGCAATATTTTAAAATTTATTTAGTTGCTATACCTGTTTCAACATCTATTACTAATTGATCTGAATAGAATGTAAAGATTAATAGATCGTTAAAGGGTGAGTTTAAGGTAAAACCAAAGGTTTCATAGACGAAGTCTTTAGGGTGAATGGGTGGGTTGCAAAAGCTGATAACGTTTTTCTCCAGTTGGGTGGGTTTGCAAAAGTTGATAACAGATTTGGATATGAGAAATGGATACAAGGGGGGTGTAAGGGTTGGTTTCATTGACATAAACGAAATGTAGAATAACAATGTCGGTAAGGGGGGAGTATATACCCATGAAGCTTATGAAGCAAAATAAAATGTGACGCTCGTCAGAGTGCCTTTTTTCTTCGTAAATTTCTTACCGACATCGTTATTACACATATTCATACTACTCTGCAATGTGCGTTAACGGTCAAAATTTGCTCCTGACACTGCGCTTATGACCTTTTTCCAGTCGAGCATTCCCGGTCGCAACGTTCCCACCAAGAAACAGTAAAGAGATCGCAGAGTTCAAAAAAAGCCCTTTGGTAAGTTTGTAGATAAAGCATCACTTCACCCACAAGGCTCTATCATGTGAGGGAAATTGCGGGATGGAAAAGAAACTGGAGGATAACCCAACTGCAGCCAGAGAGCCCTGTCTATGAAACACTCCTCTCTGAATATCCTTGAATGTGATATCGCATTCTTGCGCAGTAAATAATAAAAAATCAAATGAAGAGAACACAGATATAGAGCTCCCTCGCTCGCTCACTCTCTAGCTATCTCTCGTCCATTTCTGTGTCTACAAGGCAAGCACGTGCCCGCATGAGTTATAAGGCGGTGCTAGCTTGAACTTGTGCCAGACTTGAGAGTTGGCCGGTGCCACCAGCAGCTGTGATCCATCAAAGGCCAGTGCGGCATTTAGATAGCCAGCGGCGACCTGCCGTAGCCATTCGCCATTCTTGCTGCTGATAAGGAATATGCGCCCACTATCTGAAACTGCGATGACTCCTGGGCACACCACAGCCAAACTCAAGGCCATGTTGAAGTTTGGCTTGACAACAATTACGCGCACCTTAGACCCACTATCGCCATTCAGCTCCAGGATGGGGCCAGAATTAAACGCTGCAAAGACGCGGTCGCTGTCCGAGGTCCCATCCGCCTGCACTAGCCTCTGAGCGGCGACACCTCTGGCGCAGGGCCCGTCAGTGTATGCCACCTTCCATATAATGCTCAGATGTGTGTCGAGTTTGGCAAAGTAATCGAGGCCGCTGCCTACATAAAGGCAACCATCACATGAGAAGCTGAGGCATATAGCTGGACAAGGCAGATTCTCAGTGCGAAGGTGGCGGCCTTTGTTACTGTGCACAAGCACTTCTGAGGACTTCACGCTAGTCTTGAACCACAGGCTCTTTTCAAGAGGATGCCAGGCTGCGGCGTATTGGACAGTGTTGTCTGTGGAGATGGATCCCACCAAGCATGAGTCGTCAGATTCTTCCGATGAGCACGAGCCTGGAGAGCCGATGTCTCGATTCAAGGGCGCGTCATTAAGAACCGTTGTCGAGGATGCTGCCCATACGTCAACATCGATCAGGAGCTTTGTGGTCTTGCGAGACGATGAGAACAAACTCTTGTCGCCACACGTCCCACGCGAGCTGTGAATTCTCCTGAAGACCTGTTTGCTCCAGTCGCTCCAGCCCGCAGCACTCCGCGCCCGTGCTCGAAAACAATAAGGTCCTGGTTTAAGAGTCACGTGGTCCTTGCTGCCTTTGTCTTTATTTGCTTCGACGCCCAGCAATCCATGCGTATCGGGCTCAGGAGAAGCGTTGGGAAGAGAAGGCGATATAGCCAACGTTCGCTGAGAAAAGTGTTGAAAGAGGTCTTGCCACGTCTCGGCGTCCTTTGGGTCCTCAGTGCCCGGCGGCAGACAAGCGACCTGAAGCAAATACATCTCAATGGGCGCAGGACACGTTGGCTCACTCCAAAGGAGCACCAGGGCGCGAGACCCCGAAGAGTCAAGCACTTCTTCCGTAGCGGGCGCCAGTATCTCCGGCGGCGATGGCACTGCAGATTTCGAAGCGCACGCGAAGCACATAGGAACTGGCTGCTCGGTCAGGTGCAGGAGAACCTTGGTCTGCGAGGGCACTATGCAATCTGGCGGGTCGGAGCACATCCAGCATGGCGGTGGCGGCGATGGTACTGGCGGCGGTAGCGCCTTGACAATGAAGTTGATAAGGTAACGTGGAAGAGCTTGACGATTGTCGTAAATGACGTAGTGGTCGTAGTGGGCAATTGCACTTGGGTTCAGCTCTTTCTGCACGTCAGCCGGCAGTCTCTTGAACTTGGGCAGGTCTTCTTTGTTCCAAGTAGCATGCACCTTGGCCGCCTCCTCCACGGCGCTGACACATTCGCTGCATTTGCAGCCCATTGAGGCTCCGCCCACACGGAATTGTTTGCCTTCCTCCGGCAACTGAGCGGATTCTTTGTCGTCTCCGGCCGCTTCGGAGCTGGCATTCGAAATTTGGGCAAGGGAAGCCACTATCTGGCGCAGAGAGGTGTCTATCGACACCGACGACGCTTTCGCACTAGAGAGCGAGCCAATCTTGCAAATGCTCTTGAGCTTGGCGTCGTTGAGGCGCGTGATCAGCCGAGGAATAAATACTGAGTCATACCCCGCGCAGCGAACAGTATCCAGCGGAATCATGTTGCACATGGCCTCACACCTGGCCTCACTACCTTTGGCAGATGCTCTCGCAACAGAATTGACACCCGCTTCAGAAGGCGCGGGGGGGGAAGGGCGTCCCCGCCGCAGGACCCAATCGTCGAGTTCTACTACTCCTCCCCGGTGGACTTGGGCGGTTGGCGACCACGAGGTGTGGGCGTTGCCTTCGTATCCATCTTGGGCGCACACCATAGACTGATGCGAGCATATGCACTCGCTCAGTCCGTGGCCGCTCAGCCCGCCTCCTCCACGCCCACAAAATACGTCCACGCGCATGCATTCTGCGCTGCCCTTGCCCCCTTTGAGCGGTGCCACCCTCATCTCTATCGAGTACCACAGCCCCTCCTCGAGCTTCCCCAACTCCACCTTTTCATATTTCACGCCCTCGTCGCCAGGGTGCGCACTTTTGCTGTATGGTTCCATGGTGGGGCTAAGCGTTGGGCGCTGGATGCTGGGGCCTTCTCGCACAAGGAGGAGGGAGCACCTGCTTTGCGCCGTCGTGCCCGAGGGAATCGTCGATACTAACGCTAGGCCGAAGCGAGAGTAGGACGTGGTGCCCTGCTCGCCGCGCTCAAGGCCAGCAAATGCGCTGAGCGCGTGTTCCGCGCGTCTTTCCTCGCGCAGCTCGGGAAGCGGGGCATCCGTGGAGCACACACGTAGCGAAAAGTACAGGACTTCATCCCTCTCAACGATTTCCTTGGCCTCGGCCCTGCCTCCGGAAGACAAGCGCAGCCAGCCGTGGGGGCTGAGAAGATGCGCTCCTGTCTGAGTGATGGCCCAGTCGGAGAGTCGCCTGCTCGTCACCCCCGAGGCTTCTTCATCCCACTCACCGTACACCTGGGAGCCGTCTGGGAGGCGCCAAGATATTCCCACAGCCACGTCGCAAATGAGTACCGAGTGCTCGCCCACAGGAAACGCCCAAGGTGGACGCTTCTGCGCCACACATGCAGGCCGCATGAGACCCACAAAATCGAGCCCCGCGCCGTACTCTCCCGGCTTTGTGGGCAGCTGGAGCCCGCTCGGAGAGCAGGCGAGCAAAAGCTGTTGAGGGTCGAGCCCTGTGAGGAAGAGCCGCAAGAGCTACAACAATGTCTCAAAAGTCAGTGCCCAAGTATCTTTACTATATCAACGCACTACAGAGAGCACTGTTGAGAACGCGTACCGGGGCAAAGGGGTTTCGCAACAGGCTTCTGGCTTTTCGAAACTGCTCCAACTGACTGGCAGTGAGAATGGGGCGCTGGATGGACATTATCTGGACCTCGCATCCCCCTACCTCGGGCGTTGGATTGCAGCACCACTGCCAGAAGAAGTCCTTGACCTCTGTGAACTCCTGCACACACGCCACATGCGGACTGAGTCATCCCTGTCTAGTTTCAAGCGCAATGGCTCAATTTACTTTGATTTGGCATCTTGGTGTTGATTTCACATCTGTGAGGCTCAAAGAGCTCTCTTTCCAGCATCAAATAGACGATTCGCCCCATGTAGATAAAGACTGCAACTGTGACAGCAGCGTCTCCCTGGGAACGTACACCAGAGGAGATCCTAAGATAAAAGATGAGGCCCTAAGCTTCACTCTAACCCCCGAGCCTTGAATGCCTTAATTCGTTGGGAACGACAAGAGGCCCTAGTCTGAAATGTAACCTAACTCCTCCAGTAAACCCTAAACCCGGAGACCCAATACCTTAACGTCTTTGGGAACGTTGACTAGAGGAGGCCCACTGTGCATGGAAAAGGACCCTAGGAGCGAATGCAAAGCTTCAGCGTTTCCGGTGCCCTGCGCCCACTTTTGTGATACATAGTGTGGCACAATATCATGATGATTGTTGTCCGGTTTATTGATTTCTTGTAGAGGCGTACAGACAGGGCACCCACGACATATAGTGTCGCGCATAGCGGCACGAATATTACGATGATTTTTGTTCAGTTTATTGCTCTCTTTTAGCAGTTTTTATTGCTCTCTTTTAGAGAGCAATAAACTGTGTCCTGTGCCCACTTTTGTCCTCACTTTTGTGATACTTTTGTTATAATTTTTTGATACATAGCGGCAAAAATATCATGTATCGAGTCGAGTGTCTGTAAGTGTCCAGAGGAAAAAGGTTGTCCCACCCACCGACGACCTCATTTTCCGTCGGAGCACCAATAAAACACAATTATTTGTACTACATTTCCTTGGCCTACTGCGTTTGTGTCTGTTTGCGTTTTCGCCTAGGTGTACGTGTACATGTATGTGTGCGCATGTGCATGTGTGTACGTGTCAAATGTATGTGTACACATTTGCCATTTCGCGCGGGCGCGTCTGGGTGGGTGGGTGGGTGGGTGCATACGTGTGTGCGTATGTATGCGCGCGCGCGTGAGTGTGTGTGTTTGTGTGTTTGTTTTTGGGGGTGGCGTGCTGGAGAGAGTGTGTCCTTAAGAGAGTGTGTCCTTAAGAGAGTGTGTCCTTAAGAGAGTGTGTCCTTACAAGATTCCTCAGAGAGTCTGTACTGCTAAACACTCACTACACTCACTCCCTCACTCTCTGACTCACTCGTACTACTGAAAACTCACTCACTCACTCACTCACTCATACACACACACACTCCCACTTGCCTCTCGAGTCCAGAGAAGATAGCCCAGAGAGAGAGTCTGAAATAATGGATAAAAACGATGAACCAAAACAAAATAAAGATACCTCAGCGAGTCGCTCCTCAGGGCTGGGCAAGAGTTTGAGAGTCTCAGCGCGGGCAAGCAGCATCTTGCGGTGAGACAGCGCCGTGATGCCACACAGTTGCAGCTTGTGGTCATCAAGGGCGAGCAAGTCAGCATGACTCTGGATGCCGTGGCCCGATAGGAGAGCGTGGTATGCAAAGGCTCTGCTATCCCCCAAGTCGTCGCGGAGGGATTGGAGGAGCGCGCGAACAGGGTCGATACGCTGCCGCGGCGCCAAGGCAGAGTAGGCGTCTTCCGCTTTTCCTGCGCGTCGCTGCGGGGCTCCGATCGCACGCCTCCCGCACGCCAGAAGGTGGCTTTCTATCTCTTTGAGCAGCAGCAGGCGGTGCGGCTGCGAATGAATCCCGATGCTTTCCAGATCTGAGACAGAGAGCCCCAGCAGCGCCGCACCATCCACAGACTGCTCCCGGAATATTTTCTGATACGCAGCTGTGTCGTTCTCGCCAAACTCGTCGCGGAAGGTGCCGATAAAGCTGTGCACCTTGTCCACATCCCACCTCTGGGCTATCGTGTGCGCATCCAGCTCCTCACCGCCCTCCTCACCCCCCCCTTCCCTTGGAGACACATCATGACCCATTTCCTCCCCAAAGGCAACCTGCCTATGTCCGCGCCTCCTGAAGCCATCTCCTGTCACATCTCCCGATCCAACGCCCTCTTCGTCTCCAACGCCCTTGCCCGCCTCTCTCTCTCGCGCGCGCGCGCTGTCTTTCGGGAAACGCTGAGGAACAAGGGGCTGGATTCGCCAGAGGTCGAGCTCCAATCCCCCGGATCTCGTCTGCAAAAGAGACCTACAATCATCAACAGAGACCTACTATCATCAAAAGAGACCTACTAGTTTAAGCGAGCTCCACTCCCCCGGATCTCGTCTGCACTTGCAACTGCCGCATGTCAGTAAGTAGGCCTATATAGGAAAGTATCATTTGCACAGGAAATTATTATTTTCACAAGAAATTATTATTCACTTTCCTGCACTTGCAACTGCCACATGCGCGCCCTCACACGGCCTTTGACGTCACGAACTTGTGCGCTTGCCTGCGCAGCATTGAGACGCACGTGGTGCCAGAAAATCCTCTGACATCCTCGCAACTGCCGCCCCACTGCAGGCACCACCCACGGTGTGCTGGGATCTTGTCCGTCTATTGCCCACAGATCCCATGAAAAATCGCCTGCCCCTCCGCCGCCTGCCAGAACCATCTGTGCCACGTACCTTTTGTGTGTGTGTGTGTGTTATACATATATACATACATACATACGTATGTATGCATATACATACATACACACACACATACACACACACACACACACACACACACACACACACACACACATGCGACGTACCATTCCCCTACCCTCAGTTGGCCAAGCTGAACATTTTCAGCTTTAGTATGGATCTTCTGAGTTCTGCCTTCAAGCTCACACGTGGTCCATCTGACGCCAACGCGGGCAAGAGGGAAGATGACTAGTTCGTGACACTGGTAGCTGGCAGTCCTTTCCTCCCCGCTCCAGGCCTTGATTGAAGCACTTAGGGCAGAGGCAGGGGGTGGGGTACGAAACATAAAGCGGATCAAGTGCCCGGAGGAGAGTTTTTCAAAGTAGGCCGCCTGCGCTTGGGCGAAAATGTCGAACTTGCCGCTAGGATCGCGGATGTTGACCTCTCCGTGTTCCACATGCCACCATGGAGACTGCCCTCCATCCTTAACCACCTTGTGTTCTATCTTGTCCTCTCTTGGTGCCGGATGAGGCACGCGGGCTTCATCAACGCAACTTGCGGCTTGTAGTTTCAGAAAGGGGCCCGAAGATCTCTCGAGCCACGATACGTCCTCTTGGCCCCTGGCTCCCAGATGTCTTTGTCTGTGCCAGGACACTGAGGCAGGAGGTTGGTACATAGCCCCCGCCGGCACCCATTCTTTGGAGTTGACGATGACACGCTGAGGTGTTATAACAGGCTGTGAGCGCACCATTCTTCCGAGAGGAACCCTAGTTGACAAAGAAGAGAGAGCCCGGGATCTAGGCGAGAGGTCCTGGCCATTATATGAGTTGCCTGCACATTCCAATGAATGCTCCCATTACGCTATGTAAGAAACACCCAATACTTTGCCTGTCTGATCAATTAGAGGGGTGTTGCGTTACAGTTTACGAGGTGCGTGCTTGATCTTGAGCATGACCAGACTAGTGACTACGACAGTGATACTGCGGCCACGGCTAAAGTAGGTTGCGCACAGAGTCAGTACAACGAATCATTGAGACCTGGGATGCCGGCTCTCGTTGTCCCAGCAGTCAGGGCAAGCTGCCGCACGGCCCGTGTGGATGTGCTGGCGGAGGCTGGTCGTGGGACTGCCGCTAACAACTTGCGCTGGCTTTCTCTTATCGCTACGAGCTTGTCTCGCAAGTCTTGTACCTGAGGGAATGTAAAGGCATCTCAGTGACATGTGGGGGCCTGAGGAGCCGTGATGACGTTTAACTCCACGTCGTGAACGCAGGCTCCCGGGCTTGGGAATACGTGAACTTGGTCATGTGAACGCTGGCTGCTACACCACCCCGCTGAACGTTGAAAGACGTTCATGTACACGTTGTACTCGAACGTCTACGTTCAGGCTGAACGCTGGAGAGCAAAAGTTCAAGTATTCCCGAATCCTGGCAGGCCCGGGTACCTGCTGATGCCGAGGGGGGGCACTCTTCCCGCGCGGGTTCGGCGAAGGACGCCAGTTTGTGTTCAGAGAGATACTTCCCGGGCCCTTCATTTATCCCCTATATTGAGTCAAATCAGTTGAAGTCTCACGAATCTTTTGACCTTCACCTTTCAAACCACCTCAGGGCCAGGCCCGGGGCTGGAATATCATGATGGAGTGCAGCCTCAGGCTGAGCTTGCCCGGCCAGTGGGCCCGGGCCCGGGCCTGCATCCGGAGGTGCTCGACCAGCCTCTCGCGAACCCGCAACAGCCGTTGCTAATCCTCACTCGACGCAGGCAAAACGAGGAGCGGGTTGGAGTTGGGGAGGGCGAGGGAAGAGGGGGAAGGCTAGTAGTATAGATATGCACAAAATGACTGTCGGTCAGGGATCAGCCATAAATTTATGAGGAAAAGGCACTCTAACGAGCGCCACCCTTTATTTTACTTCATGAGCTTCATAAACTCGTACTGCCTCCCGACCGACAGTCATTTTGTACATGTCTTTTGTATTAATGAAACCATCGAAGGGTTTGATAACTGACTTAGAGATATATCGCTATAGTATAATAACATACACATAAATGTCTGGTCAATATCAAGAACGAAAAGAGTACTTTAAACAGTATAGAGAACAGAACAAAGAAAGATTACAACAAAAGAGACATGATTACTATGAACAGAATGAAGATAGGATGTGACATAGGAAAAAGAATATGCTAAGCAATGGAAACAGGACAATCCCTCAATGGTGTGGGTGCAAAAACAGGAATACTTTGAAAAGAACAAAGAAAAAATCAATGAATACCGACGCCGTTGCATGCATTTCTTACAATTTGTTTTTTTCACAGACACACGTGTGTCTGTGAGAGCTGCGGCACATATTTTTCTTCCTACAATTTGTTTTGTTTTTATTGTTACACAGACACACTACCGGCTGAGCGGGGACTGGGGAAAAAAAGGAAAGGGGAAACAAATACTTCCGAGCCTCGGGGCGGTCATCATATGCAACGCAACGTCACTCTGCCTCCTCGCTGCGCACATGCCAACAGTCGTCGAGATAATAGTGCAGCAGCTCCCTTTTTTCCCCAGTCCCCGCTAAGCCGCTGAGCAGCGGCTGGGAGCATAGCTGAGGACTTCTCAAAAATGTGTTTATTCCATGTGCATCACTAAAGATGCTTGTGCTTGCAGGACTGAAAGGGATACAGTGCTCTGCACGAGCACGAGAGATGAGTCCGTTCCTGCTGTCAGGAGATGAATGGCTGTGCTTATTGCTCTCTGCAGCATGAAGCTCTGATTCAGCAATAATGAATGCGAACCTTGACAAATGTATGTATATATGTGGTTAATGTGCACACATCTGTGTAAGGGTGCTTGACCAATGACCACACTTGACTTCTCGCGCTTTCACATGGACCACCCCATGTTCGAAATGCGGTCGATGAGGGGCACATCCTCCGGGCTCGTCTCCCGGAGCTGGCTCAAGACTTGGCTCAAGGCAGCTTCATCCTCCGGCGTATTTTCCATCTATTTTGTTTGGTTCGGAAGTGCATTCGTGTTAGTGTGTGTATGTGCACGCGCGCAGGTTTATGCTGCATGCCTCGTGGATGGGCGACCGCACCTGAGGCACGAGGAAAGGAAGTACGCGCAGAGCAAGGCCGACAGCAAAAGAGTTTGTCATGTTATGCTGCAGGCCTTGAATTAGCGCTCTCCCCCCGCCGCGTTGCACTATGTCATGCCGCACTTGTGGCTCAGTAGCCAGCACTAAAAAGAAGGCGAAAGCGCGCACGGTCAACTCCGGATTGAAGCGGGCCTGCTGCATTGCCGAAATGGTGCGTTCTATGACGCCTTCAGATATCACCGCAGCACGGACCTCCCTCGAGCCTTGGCAGAAGAGGAAAAGTGCAAACAGCGCGCAGCTCTGCACTTGCAATCCCGCGCCAGCAACTCCCAGCGGCAGCATTACCTCCTGTATTGCTTCCTCGAGCCAAACGGATCCTTTGATCTCATAGATGCTGTAATCGCAATCATCATCATCTCCCGCAAAGCGCAGACGAGCACGGATGCACATACGCATGCACACATGCGCACACGAGAACACATAAAAGATCTGCTCACAGTTGCTCCAGTCGATCCCATGGGACTTGCAGAATCGGCCCCCACGGGGTCATTGAAGATGATGCGACAGATGATGACGCCACCGCGCTGCATGGCACAGCCTCCTGCATGACCCATTCACGCCTATCCGATCAAAGCAGCGCGTAGAGCCAAGAGCCACTGCGCGTGGTGCGCAAATTCTCTCTTTCTCTCTTTCTCTCTTTCTCTCTCTCTCTCTCTCATAACATGAGCTACCTCTTGTTTGAGGCAGTAGTCCCCCGAGCACGTGGACTGGGCGTAGTGGCAGGCGTCACTCGTACCGTTGAGCAGTCCCTGGCGCAGAATCTTGCTTGGTGCGGTGACGGAGCTGGGCAAAGCGCTTGCATCTGCCGCTGCATTTGTGTCTGTTTCTGGCAGCCTTTTGGTCTTTACCTGCGGCGGCTTCTTCTTACTCTTGCCGCTCTTCTTCTTCGCCTGCTCGTCGCAGCTCTCTCAGCAAGGCATCCGACAGTATTCAAAGGCTCAGCAAGTGCATGCATCCCCCTGACTCACCCTTTCTTGCTTGATTTTAGACTGGCGTTCCTGCTCGATGAGCTCGTCCATCACAAGGCGAGCCGCGTCCTCCCGCTCCCGGATTTCGAACATGTCTGCCTGTCTACGAGTGCTGCATGTGTCGCTGCTCATCTGTGCCTTCTGCTGCTTTTGTTTTCTACGCAGTCGTTCAGATTCCCTGAAAAACGTGGCCTTCTTCAACGACTCACCCTTAAGTCTTCCTGAGCCTCCTTTGTTCTCAGCTTTCTCCTTGGCCTTCCTGACGCGATCCTGCTCACAAGAATGGAGATAGGCACCTTCTCTCACTCGAATTCCAACAGGTCTTCTACAGGTAACACCAAAATTGCTCGAGGAAAAGTTGGTTTGCACACGTAAAAAACGATGGTGCGCGCCCAACACAGACTTTCATTTAATTAAATGAGCATCACAGGTCAGTAAACATCCGCTTCTCCTCTATCTCTCTCTCTCTCTCTCTCTCTCTCTCTCTCTTTCGCGCGCGCGCGCGCGCTCTCTCTCTCTCTCTCTCTCTGACCCGAAAGCCCGCCAACATCTGGCTCAAGTTTTGAGAACGACGGCGCAAGTCCGTAGCGACATTTAAGCCTTCATCTGCGTCGAGAAACCAAATGCAATCATTAAGTATACTACTCTGTATGGCATATGGAATAGGGCTCCTATGCCTTCACATGTTTTTAGAGAGCAAGTTTTAAGATAGCACTCTATCTCGCACGAAGTCTCTTTCGGATCCTATATCCAAGCTTGTGAGCATGCTGCTCTATATCACGTGTAGTTCGTGTCACCCAAAGTATCAGGGGTCTCTTTCAAATCCCACGTGCATACGCAGCGATGGATTGGAGACGATACCGATGCGAGGAGCTACTTCTTTGTGGTACTGCTCGAGCATGTGCTCAGCCTGCGGACGATTGGTGGGAGAGAGAGAGAGTCAGGTGCGAATCCAAGGTTGGGAATGGCAAACCCAAGATTTGGGCACCATGTCAAAATGTATTTGTGTGTGTCACATATGATGAGCTATTGGATGCAAGGACCTTTTCGAGGTAGTTGGAGGCGAGAAGAAGCAACGATGCGTCACGTGAATTCCCCTCGAAATGGTTGCGGCTTAGGCTCGAGCAACCTTGCTGGGCAAGAGAGTGCACGGCAGAGAAGCACATTTCGCACACGTTGATCGTCAAAGCTGTCTTCAAATTCTCCGGAAAGTCCCGCGATATGCGCGCCAAGTGCGGCCAGCACGTCATGATCGCGCTTGCTTTTGCCTGTATAGGAGGGCTTGGGATGGTTAGAAAATGTGGGTTCTAAATCCCGATGGTGACAACAAGAACCAGTCAGCCAGCATCTCGCTAAAAGAGGCCTAGTTTCTTCAGTTTTCAAAGGGAGCTTCGAGGACTTTCTATGTCGATGTTTCCAGGAACCCCTGCATTTATTTCTGGGGTGTTGCTAGTTACTCCCAACCACAAAACACATGCACGCACCTGCATCAATTTCGGGAGTCTATCAAGAAGAAGCGGCTGGCGAGTCAGAAGCGCAATGACGGCGTGCGCGTGACAGACTTGAGTGTCCAAGGTGCCGACGACATACCCTGTCAGCTCATTGAAGCCTCGGATGGCAGCGTCGAGCTTGCAGGTGATGTTGGCAGAGGAGTCTTCCTCCACCTGCTCCTCCTCGAGCGCAGACGCCAAGTCCCTCCATGTGCATGCGATCTTGAACAAGACCTTATGCAAACCGTCGATCTCTGCCCCAAATGCACACCCACTTTGACACCCCTCACGCCCGGCCACCCCCACGCCCAGCAGGCGCCTAAGGTCGACAGCAGCCTGCAGCATCTTCGTGTCTACTGTTTCCTTGGTGATTGCAGCACACGCCCTATTGCGTGAGGTGTCAGAACTTTGAGAACGCCGCACATGAGGAGTCGACCACGTGTCTATGGCAACCAGCTCATCACATTTCACAATGCTCTTGCACGCCTGACAGTGAAAAGGCGAAACTGAAAAGGCGAAAGATCGCTCCATCTGACACTCACCATATCATAAGCGCAACATGGTACGCTTCAGCCGCTTGATTCTCGAATTTCTCACGTGATGAAGCGATCCCGTCATCATCGGAAGAAGAGGCTGACAGAAGAGGCCACTCTTTCCATCCTTTGAGCATCGGAGACTCGGTCAATTCTTCGAGCACCTGAGCCACCAAGTGTCAGCGATCACATGTGGGCAGATGTGTTATAAGAAGGAGGTATCTGGCACAATTTCCTTTGTCCCTCCAAATCTAAAAAATGATAAAAAAATCTCGCATCAGCTTCAGCGTTGCTGCCGATGATGATGATGTCTTTTGTTTGTTCTGGCAGAAACAAAAAATAGATTAAAAATCTCTTACCGTATCCGAATTAGGGTTTAGGATTTAGAATTTAGGGTTTGGATTGCAGGGCGTGCCTCAGTGTGGATGTAGAAAGGCATGAGCATTAGTGGCTAGAGCAATACCGTCCTGAATGCTTCAAAGAATGACTCAGCCATTGAGAAATCTTGTGCGAACTCGTGCAGAGCTGCTTTCACATATTCTGAGCGTGTGATGTGCAAACAAGAATGGAGGGTATGAGAGATGGCATTGGAGTGGGCTGGGTCACACTTGCCCTTTTGTGACATTTTTAGCTTTCAGTCTCCATTCGAAGCAGCATGAAACCCGATCCTGATTCTCACGTTTGCAATTTCTATGTGGATCACAATCAGTTTTCCGCGCTCCAGCCGCGATGATCCTGTTTTTTACGCTTACAATCTTACAGAAGATGCCCTCCTCAAGCGCTTTCTCTTCTCGGCATCGGCACTTGATGATATCGCAAGCAAGCCAGCAGAAAAAACACTCTGGCACCTGTCAGCATAAAGATAAGTTCATGGGCGGTTTTCAGGATGAGAATCTTGAACTTGTCGCACGAGTCCGCGTCTGCATCAAATGCTCGGGGCTCAACAGAGCATGGCTGCATCGAATGCTGGAGGCTGACCAGAGCCCTCCAATGCCGTATCATCACAGCATGATCTCCGGATCTGGTTTTTCTCTGTCCCCCGCGCCATTTGCAAGCGATGCTCCAGACGCGAACAAAGAGCGCATGTGCATGGTCTATAGCATCAGCAACACGAAGCCGGGCGTTAGCTTCTACACGTGCCCGCGGGGCTGTAGTGTAGGCAGTTTTGGCGCTAATCTTGGCCTCATCTTCGATGCAAAGCCAGAGCTGCGATTTAAACGCTCGAAATTCAGCTAGCCGCGGAGAGCAGCGGCTCACAAGGGCATGCAACGACGCAGCGCTATGGCACCTGATTCCCGGATGAGTCCAGGCGACTGCACTTGACGCTGTCATCGTCTCCATCTTTGCAATTTGGCAGCAGATCAACGCGCGTCTGCCAAAAGAGCGCGCAAAAGAGCAATTTTCAGCACAAAGACACGCTCTTTTCACGGGACTACACATACTTATTTCTGCTAGTCCATTTCTTCGTCAGTCACAAGCCTAAGTTGAGCACGCTGAGTGTGGTCCTCACGGCTGGAACTTGACAATGGCACTGGAAGACCAACACCATCATCGCATTGTCCATGGTTGAAGTTTGCTGGGGAGGGAAGGGTGCGGACCTCTTTCCTTTCATCACTCGCTTCGTGGCGTGGGGAGAGGACCAGAAGCTTGTCGCGCCCCACGCTCACCTGTTTCTTGGGCCCATACATCAGCCGCGAGTCCTTATCATCATAGTATATCAGCTGAACGCCGATGCGTCCTCTCTCCTCTCCGCACCCCTGCGGCAGTACCACTCCCTCGCAGCCGTCATAGCGCGGATTGGACACGCGGAGTTTTACTCGCGTGCCTTGCCGCAGCTCTGGTTGTCGCCGTGCGCTACCCATGGGCTCCCCGAGGTCTCCGCATTCCTTCACTCCCATCTTATCAATGATTATTCTCCCCTCCATGTATCTGGAGGGGAGAATGTGAAAATGTCGGATCCTGTCACGAGTTTTTTTTTCAAAAGTACAAAAACCAGAAGGCAGATGGCTATTTATCCGCACCGCTTGGCCACATGGAATTGCATCGTTTGGCCAGTTTACTGACCAAAAAATCGTTCCCAGTTTTTTCCGAGTGAAAGTAAGATTTTTTGGGCAGTAAGCTGGCCAAACGATGCAATTCCAGGTGACCAATAGGTGCGGATTACGAGCCATCTGCACGAGACTTGTGCATTTTGTACGGGGGAAAAACAGGACGATTTTCAATGTTCTCCAACATGCCCTAAAATTATGCTTCCCGCGCTTACCGTTACAAACTCCACTCCCTTCCGGTGACCTCCCTGTCTCGACGGGCACTGTGCCGCAGCCGCGGCCTGAGACTGAGTGACCTCGACACCGTGACACTGGCAAGACGACGGACTCGGATACACAAACATACTACAAGGAGCTCGCAACTTGAAAGTCGGCTGCCTTCTTGCCCCACCCTTCCTCGCCTCTTCCTCCTGGGGGGGAATCACAGCTCTGGCTCCTCCGAGTCGCTCGCCCCCTTCCTCTTTCGGCCCTCAGTGTTTTGCTATGGTTATCATTGATGATAAGTGTTATCTAGAGTTTTAAAAAATTCGTGACAGGCATATATGGTTTCGGGTTTCCCCTCATTAAAATCTCTTACGGTTTCCGTAAGGATGTTTTTTTCAAAATAATTTAATATCTTTTTAATTTTCAAGTTGGGTAAGTACTTCGCCTACTTCGCCTACTTCGCCTACTTCTCTTCCTCATTCTTCGTCGCAGGGGGGCGGAAACCCCTCAACTTCGATTTATTCTACCCCCACACTAAACTCATTATATTCTTCGGTATATAACTTAAGTTTCGTTCCGTGTCGTCTCGTCTGTCTCGTAGTCTCGCTCGACTCGATAGTTCGGGTCGTTCGAGCAGCCAACGGGCGGGATGGAGTCTGATCGGCGGCGTAGCCATGCTTTGCTCCATGAGACCCTCCTCCAGGTACTAAACGAAACAAAGCTGAACAAAACTCGGTCCATCTGGGAAGAGCTTCTCTGTCGTGGCTTACTGCTGTACGCAGGTGTCATAGGTACGCTAAGATCAAGGGCGTGATCCGTCCTCACTGGTCTCCTCCCCGACAGGGCGGCGTAGCCCTAGTTACGCAACCCAATCCAGGTGTCCTCTAGTGGCACCCGGACCCGGGCTTTAGTATCGCACCCAAGGAGGGTGAAAAAGGTGTCATCCGCTCTGCAGTCCTACCTTAGCTCCCCTCCGGAAAAGCAGCTGAGGCCCCCGACTCGAAAGAGTCCCGGGTAGGAGCGAGCAGGGGAAACCTTGACGAGGACCTCCGCCGTGGGCGGCGATCACCTGCCTGGATTGCTTTCTGGGCCTTGCGGATGATTACGTTACCACGAAGTTACCACTCCAAAGTCCAAAAAAAAAATTAGCTGCCCCAGGAGGAGTTAGCTAGCTAACACCTCCGACTTAGCCAGCTAAGTGCGATGGAGGCGGGGGGGGAAGAGTCGGGGCTCAGCGAATAAACCTCTTGGCTGGTATTCTGGATGATCCAGAATACGAGAGCGCGCGCGCGCTTTATTAGGAACTTGCCATGACGGGAATTTTAAGACATCGCCGTGCGCACGGACTCCGCATCACGGCGAGAGGGCCTCACCGTGAGTGAGCATCACGTGCCCCCCGGGCCCTCCCAGACTGCCTTTTTTTCAAAGGGTTTGTGGATGATTTTTTTAGAGGCCCTTTAGCATATCAATGAGATTATGAAGGGGGGTTCACACAAAGCCCTTCAGGTCGCCGGTGAGTGGGTGAGAGAAAGCCAGAGCGAGCGAGCGAGCGAGCGAGAAAGTGATAGGGATTTGGTGAGCGCTGCGGGCCTCGTCCGCACCAATCGCCAACACAGAAATCCTGACCGGAAATCAGAGAGGCATGCGCGCGCGGCTGTGTGGGGCGTTGAGGGTGAGGCAGAAATCTTGGCTCACTCGATTCGCACTCATGTTGCAGGGTTTAGGGTTTAGGGTTTAGGTTGGGGGTGAGGCAGAAGTCTTGGCTCACTCGATTCGCACTCATGTTGCAGGGTTTAGGGTTTAGGGTTTAGGTTGGGGGTGAGGCAGAAGTCTTGGCTCACTCGATTCGCACTCATGTTGCACTGCGGTGTAGATGTTACTGAATCGAGTACCAATAAACAACACACTCTCTCTTGGCTCACTCGATTCGCACTCATGTTTCACTGCCCGCACTGACAGCGCGAATCGTTCTGCCTGAATCCACCGGTCGGAGCGCAAACAGGTTGGGGTTGTGGATGCACACGCGCAATTGCACATTTTGAACACTCTATTGTGTTGGGGCCAGAGGCTCGAAATAGCGATCAGGGCCCGAGAACTCGAACACCAAATGATAGCCTCCAATGTCCCTGCCTGCTTCCCCGCCTGTCTCGTCGTCTCTGCGTGTCGAAGTACTGCGTGTCCAAGAACAGGTCTCAGCTCCTCTGTCCCCCGCACTGTTTCCTGCGGCAGGCTCTGAGGAGGCAGGCGCAGAGGTCGGTAGTGCGCGCGCAGAAGGCAGAGAGCCAGGCATGGTGCTGCATACTGCG
>Ga0315899_10001627_pt1 | contig 25523 bp, 24 predicted proteins | sample LakEriMetagenome_2_FD_203518 | JGI IMG/M metagenome (GOLD analysis project Ga0315899, IMG submission 203518) | Freshwater fungal communities from buoy surface, Lake Erie, Ohio, United States - Buoy 4 MA112 | ecosystem: Environmental > Aquatic > Freshwater > Lake | place: USA: Lake Erie, Ohio... | reverse complement strand
AGAATCTCCTGCGTTCAACGATTTAAATGAATCGTCATATTCATAAACAGGTCTGGCAAACAAGCCCACCAATCCCTTACTTTCTTTCTGTTGATCATGGGTGGTAAGTACCAATTTAGCTCCTGTTTTAGCTAATACCGCCTTGGCTTCCTTGAGTCCGAGATTCACCGTTCCGCCAAGAAAAAACGGTAATTTATAGGTTGTCGTAGTGGTAATTAACACATCCACGGGTGGGATATCTTGCAAAGCGCTTACGCCATGCGGTGCATAAAGAATAGTTTTCCCCTCTATATTTAACACAAAGGCATGATGCGTTTGATTGAACAAGCTAACTTTCGTGCATTGTTTTAATGAAAACGGGGATTCTGAGATTGATTTAAGCGCATCGAAGTGCTTCCAAGTTTGAATTTTTTTAAACGCTCTATCTTCCGCAATCAGTAAGGTTTCTTTGGGGAAGGAACATAAGGTTTCTTTATGGCAATGGTCTGAAAACGGATGAGAAACAAAAATCACCAAGGGCTTATCCGTAGGAAAATTAAATGGCCCATAGGTCTGCGCACGTTGCTGTAAAGAAAACCAAGGATACCCATCCACTTGTTGATTAGTAAACCACGGATCAATCACCAAGGAAAAATTGGCAGTTTCAATCAACCAAGAACTATCGTCCGTAAGTTTGGTGAAATTCATTAATTCATAAACAGCCGAATGGCTTGACCTAATTTTGCTCTAATTTCAGTTCTGTCGATAATGAAATCCAAGAATCCATGCTCCAATAGGAACTCAGAAGTTTGGAATCCATCAGGTAGATCACGACCGATTGTTTCTCTTACAACACGAGGTCCTGCAAAGGCAATTAAAGCTCCAGGCTCTGCAATATTAATATCCCCAAGCATCGCAAACGATGCAGTAACACCGCCCGTAGTTGGATCGGTCAAATAGGAGATGTAAGGCAATTTTTCTTCCGATAGCAATCCGAGATTTCCTGATACTTTGGCCATTTGCATTAATGAATACCCTGCTTCCATCATTCGTGCACCACCCGACTTAGAGATGATCATAAATGGAGCTTTTAGTTCAATGGCTTTCATTATTGCCCGAGATATCTTTTCGCCCATCACGCTACCCATCGAACCGCCAATAAATCCAAAATCCATGGCAGCGATTACTAAGTTTTGTCCATCAAGGGTTCCATACGCGGAACGTAAAGCATCTTTTAAGCCTGTTGCCTTTTGGGTACTTTTTACACGGTCCGTATATTTCTTCGTATCTTGAAATTCTAGCGGATCCCCTGAAATCATATCCCGATCTAATTCAGTATATTTTCCATCATCAAATATCAAATGAAAATAAGATTCTGCATCAATACGTTCATGATGAGAACACCGTTCACACACGAAGTTATTCTTTGCTAAATCATCTGTAATGTAAAGGGTTTTACAATTGGAACATTTCGTCCAATAACCATCGGGAGTTTCCTTTTTCTCCTCCGTTTTGGTGGTGATTCCTTCTTTATTTCTTTTAAACCAACTCATATTAAGGTATTCAAGTTATTTAGATCTGAAAATGATTGCTCTAAGCGTTTTATAAATGTTAATTCACCATCACGCATCCATTTTCTTGGGTCATAGTATTTTTTATTCGGCTTATCGTCACCCTCCGGATTCCCAATTTGGGTTTTCAAGTATTCCACATTGTTCACCACATAATCCCTAACCCCTTCGGTAAAAGCAAATTGCAAATCGGTATCGATATTCATCTTAACAACACCGTAACCAATGGCTTCACGAATTTCTTCTAGTGTAGAACCTGAACCTCCGTGAAACACAAAATCAACTGGATTTACCCCAGTATGGAATTTAGATTGGATGTAATCTTGTGAATTTTTTAAAATAATGGGTCTCAACACCACATTTCCTGGCTTATATACTCCGTGCACATTGCCAAAGGCAGCCGCGATTGTAAAACGTGGCGACACTTTCATTAGCTCTTCGTAAGCATAGGCAACTTCTTCAGGTTGCGTATACAATTTCGAACTATCCACCCCTGTATTATCCACTCCATCTTCTTCCCCTCCAGTTATCCCCAACTCGATTTCCAAGGTCATGCCCATTTTTGACATCCGGGCAAGATATTTTTTACACAACTCGATATTTTCATGGATCGGTTCTTCCGAAAGATCGATCATGTGGGAACTGTATAGTGGTTTACCTGTTTGAGCAAAAAATACTTCACCCGCATCCAATAGGCCATCAATCCATGGTAACAAGTTTTTAGCGCAATGGTCCGTATGCAAGATAACGGTTGCTCCATATGCCTCGGCTACTTCATGAATGTGCTTGGCTCCGGAAATTCCTCCTAAAATAGCAGCTTTCTCGTATGCATTTGACAAGCCTTTTCCGGCAAAATACTGTGCGCCCCCATTAGAAAACTGAAGGATTGCTGGCGCATTTAATTTCGCAGCGGCTTCAATAACGGCATTAACCGTAGAGGTACTGGTTACATTGACTGCAGGAAGAGCAAACCCCTTCTCCTTCGCTAACGCGAAAATGGCTTGAACTTGGTCTCCGGTTGCTACCCCAGGTTTTATAAGTGCATTCATGGTTATGTTTGGTTGTTGATGGTGCACAAAGGTAAAAATAATGTGAAAATAATACGCAAGGCAATAATATGAGCGATGCATCGTTTTGGGTAAAAAAAAGCCTATGACTGAAAAGTACAAAAATGTAAAGCGTGTAATCAATTCCAATCGCTTAGCACAAGCACCAGAAAGCGTCATCACTTTCTTGCTGAACTATAGTAAATCCTTGGAGCAAAACAAAACGAAACTTAAGTTTCCATTGATTCACAAAAACTAATTTAAGGCCGGGCATCCGGCCTTTTTCTTTTATAATTTGCCGTATTTTTACCCCATGCGAATTATAATCTTCCTAGGCGTACTTTTTTCCGCCCTTAACCTTAACGCTCAAGCGCTTTGTCCTATTCTGCCAAGACCGGTAACCTATATTGATGGCGGTGCAAATAAGTCATCTCTTTTGTGTGATACCTTGCGTTTTAATGCGCAAAATCTGCCGAAAAGTATTTCTGCTGTTCTTCCTGAAATCGCTAAATTATATCTACCTGATCCTTCTTTGGTGGAATTAATGCCGAACAATGGGTTTATCACATTTCAACAACTCACTGGAGGCTATCCGGAGTCCTATTCCATTAATGCGAATACCGATCAAATCAGAATTACATTCACCAGTGAATCCTCTTGTTTCAACGCCCTACAATCCTTCTTTCAATTGATAACCCTGGTTGATGATGGCAAGCGGTTTAGTATTCCGGTGTCTTTCGTTAAAGATTATCCATCCTTTAGTTGGAGAGGATTACACTTGGATGTTTCTCGGCATTTTTTTAGTGTGGAAGAAGTTAAACAATACCTCGATCTCATGTCGATGTATAAATTCAATGTGTTTCATTGGCACTTAACCGACGACCAAGGGTGGCGAATTGAAATTAAACGGTATCCGAAATTAACGAGTATTGGGGCATGGCGCGACAGTACCATTGAAAACCACTATTCCACGTTCCCTCGCACATGGAACACCACGCACTATGGCGGATTCTATACCCAAGAACAAATCAAAGAGGTGGTAGCGTACGCGGCGGCACGACAAATTACCGTGGTACCTGAAATCGAAATGCCCGGACATGCTAGAGCCGCCCTTGCCGCGTATCCTGAATATTCTTGCAACGGAAACAAACAAGCTGTGCCCGGCGTGTGGGGGGTGTTTGACGATGTATTCTGTACAAAGGATAGCACCATCTTGTTTCTACAAAACATCTTGGATGAAGTAATGGAGCTATTTCCGAGTCCATACATTCATGTTGGTGGAGACGAAGTACCGAAAACGCGATGGAAACAATGCCCAAGGTGCCAAGCCACCATTAAAACCCTGGCCCTAGCGGACGAACACGAACTTCAAAGTTATTTTATAGGTCAAATGGATCAATACCTTCAAGCCCATAATCGCAAATTAATTGGATGGGATGAAATTCTTGAAGGTGGACTAACCTCGGGCGCTGCGGTTATGTCTTGGCGTGGAACGGAAGGCGGTATGGCTGCCGCCAAACAAGGTCATTTTGTTGTCATGAGTCCTGGGTCTCACTGTTATTTCGATCATTATCAAGGAAAATCAGTTTCAGAACCCTTAGCCATCGGAGGGTACACGCCACTTGAAAAAGTGTATGAATTCAATCCAATTCCTGAAGGACTCAAGGACTATGAAGCACGTTTCATCCTGGGTGGGCAGGCAAACCTTTGGACCGAGTATATCCCAACATTCGACCAGCTTACATACATGACTTATCCACGAGCCATTGCCTTAAGTCAAGCACTTTGGGGCGGAACTAAAGCGCCATATAAAGCCTTTGAGGGTGTACTTAAAACATATCACATTCCAAGACTAATGGGTCCAATCTTAAACACGAATGTTTCGCTTAGTTTTATGAAACCAAGCTTCAAATTCAACAGAGTACCCAATGGAATATCCCTTGGTTTTGAATTTAAAGACACCAGTGAATCCGTGGTAGTTAGTTCATTTCAAGGTCATGATGGCGTATGGTTAGACCACAATAAAACCATTGATTTTAAGCGCACCACAAAAAATACATCGGAGCATAAATTGACCTTTTTCTCTGCCTGCTGTGCGGATTCGCTAAGCATAATTGAACACCAAGGGTTGGGCGCGAAGGTTACGTACATTACACCGCCTAACAGTCGCTATGATTCGGGTGATTTAACCCTTGTGGATGGCCAATTTGGAGCGCGCCCGTGGCGAGGATATCAATGGGTTGGTTTTGATACGAATACCATTGAAATTAAGATCGATTTAGAAGAAAAACGAAAAATAAAAGACCTAGAACTTGGGTATTTATATGAACCTTCATCATGGATTCATCTTCCGAACGAGGTTAAGATAACAATGGATAGCGGTAGAACCAAATCCGTGAATATTGCTTCGGAACGAACACTCATTCGATTCAAAAATAAAACACAAACCATTCGACTACAAATAACTGGGCCAAAAACGATACCCGTAGGATTCCCTGGCGAAGGAAGTGCTCCATGGATTTTCATGGATGAAATCATTGTTCGATAAATGCTGAGATTGTAACTATAATTTCGGAAAATCTAAACCCTACCCTACGGAGTTTGTTATTACCTTTGTAAAAAACAATGATATGCGAACTTGGGCTTCAATTAAGACATATAAAGACATAAAATTCGAGTTTTTTGAAGGGATTGCAAAAATCACCATCAATAGACCGGAAGTTTACAATGCATTTCGTCCAGAAACGAATATTGACATACTTGATGCCTTACATATTTGTAGGGAACGTAATGACATTAGCGTTGTGGTGCTTACTGGAGCAGGTGACAAAGCATTTTGTTCCGGTGGCGATCAAAACGTAAAAGGAATTGGAGGATATATCTCCGAAAACGGCGTGCCTCGATTGAATGTATTGGATATCCACAAAGCCATTCGATCTTTACCAAAGCCTGTTATTGCCATGGTAAATGGTTACGCAATCGGCGGAGGACATGTACTTCACGTAGTTTGCGACTTAACCATTGCCTCAGAAAACGCACGATTCGGACAAACAGGTCCGAAGGTCGGAAGCTTTGATGGTGGTTTCGGCTCGTCATACCTTGCTCGTCACGTCGGACAGAAGAAAGCGCGGGAGATTTGGTTTTTATGTAACCAATATACGGCGGAAGAAGCGGAAAAAATGGGCATGGTAAATAAAGTGGTACCCTTGGCCGAACTCGAGAATACTACCGTAGAATGGTGCAAAACCATCATGAAACGAAGTCCATTGGCCATCCGAATGATTAAACGTGCCATGAATGCCGAGTTAGACGGACAACACGGGTTAATGGAGTTAGCAGGTGACGCGACCTTGCTTTACTATTTAACAAATGAAGCGCAAGAAGGGAAGCATGCATTCCTAGAAAAACGAGATCCTGATTTTCAACAATTCCCTAAATTTCCATAATCATGGCTATTCATCTCTTAGAACCTACAACCCTTTGGCGTTCGTTTGCTGACTTAAACGCAGTTCCACGTCCATCAAAAAAAGAAGAACGTATTCGTAAATTCATGCTCGACTTTGGACAAGGTCTTGGTTTGGAAACGCTCGAAGACGCGATTGGGAATGTAATCATTAAGAAACCAGCAACGGCTGGCATGGAAAATCGAGTTACCGTAATTCTTCAATCCCATTTGGATATGGTGCATCAGAAAAATGAAACTACGGTATTCGATTTTGATCAAGAAGGTATAAAAATGCGCATTGATGGGGATTGGGTATTGGCCGAAGGAACAACGCTAGGTGCTGATAATGGCATTGGTGTTGCGGCAATCATGTCCTTACTTCAATCAAATGATATTGCCCACCCTGCGCTAGAAGCCCTATTCACAATAGATGAAGAAACCGGAATGACCGGTGCCAAAGAACTCGATGGAAGCTTACTAAACGGAAAAATATTACTCAATTTAGATACCGAGGATGACGATGAGCTTTCTATTGGTTGTGCAGGTGGCATTGATACTAACACCACATACACATACCAAGAAACTAGCATTCATAACGGTTGGGAAGTTCTTCGGATTAAACTCCGTGGTTTACTCGGAGGTCACTCGGGTATGGACATTGACAAGGGCCGTGGAAATGCCAATAAATGGATGGCCAGATTGCTTTGGGAATTCAAACAAACAAGCCCAATTCAATTAATTTCATTTGATGGCGGAAGTCTACGAAATGCAATCCCGCGAGAAGCCACTTGTAGAATCGCTGTTGCGAATAGTGAGGAAGCAAGGGAAAAACTACTTCAAACCATTGCACATATTAACCAAGAATACAGCAGCATAGAACCGGAGCATACGTTCGAAATTGAATCCGTTGTGAGTAGTGGTGATGCAATGATTGACTCAGATTGTACAAAAATTTTAAATACGCTTTGTGCAGTTCATAACGGAGTATTCCGCATGAGTCCTCAAATAAAGGATTTGGTAGAGGCTTCTTCCAGTTTAGCGCGCGTAATAATCCATGAAGGAAAATTCACAACACAATCCCTCCAACGTAGTTCGGTAGAAAGCACGAAAACAGAAGTGAGCATGGCCATTCGATCAGCATTCGAAAATATGGGTGCTACCGTAGAACAAGGCGGTGATTATCCAGGTTGGGAACCAAATCGGAATTCTAGCATTCTCACGGTGATGGAGAATCTTTACAAGCAACTTTTTAATGAAGCACCACATGTAAAAGCTTGTCATGCCGGATTAGAATGTGGTATTCTTGGCAAACATCTACCTGGAGTTGAAATGATATCGTTCGGTCCAAACATCCGAGCAGCGCATTCGCCGGATGAAAAAGTACAAATATCTTCCGTACAAAAATTCTGGTCCTACCTACTTGAAACACTTAAACACATACCCCAAAACGCATAATGTCATATCAATTAAATACCATTGAGGAGGCCATTGAAGAAATTCGTAATGGTAAAGTAATCATCGTTGTTGATGACGAGGATCGAGAGAATGAAGGAGACTTTTTAACAGCCGCAAGAAATGCTTCAACGGAAGTTGTAAATTTCATGGCTACCCACGGCAGAGGCTTGATTTGTGCGCCTTTGAGCGAAGACCGCTGCGATGAATTAGGCTTAGAATTGATGGTTCGCAATAATTCGGCAGCCTATGAAACACCATTTACGGTCAGTATTGACTTAATCGGTCACGGATGTACAACGGGTATATCCGCAAGTGATCGTTCGAAAACAATTTTAGCCCTAATTGATGAAAATATTCGTCCGGAAGAACTGGGTAAGCCTGGTCATATTTTTCCCTTACGTGCAAAAAAGGGTGGCGTATTACGACGTGCCGGACATACAGAAGCTGCGGTTGATCTCTCCAGAATGGCGGGGTTTGAAGAGGCTGGTGTAATTGTAGAAATTTTAAATGAGGATGGGACTATGGCTCGACTTCCTCAGTTGGTTGAAATCGCCAAGCGATTTGACCTAAAAATAATCAGCATCGAGGAACTAATTAAGTATCGAATCGCGCATGAAACGCATGTTGAACCCATCGTAGATGTTAATCTTCCAACAACTTTTGGAGATTTTCAATTGCATGCCTTTAAAGATAAAAACACCGATCAAGACCACTTGGTATTGGTAAAAGGATCTTGGGGAAAAGATGAACCGGTGTTAGTTAGGGTTCATTCATCGTGTTTAACCGGGGATATATTTGGCTCCTGCCGGTGTGATTGTGGACCTCAATTGCACAAAGCGATGGAGATGATTGAAGCGGAAGGAAAAGGTGTAATTGTATACATGAACCAAGAAGGGCGAGGAATTGGACTTGCAAATAAATTGAAAGCATACAAACTACAAGAACAGGGCATGGACACCATAGAAGCCAACATCGAACTTGGCTTTAAGGCCGATGAACGTGACTATGGCGTTGGAGCTCAAATGTTGAGGGAGTTAGGAATAACTAAAATGAGGCTCATGTCAAATAATCCAAAGAAACGAACCGGATTAATTGGTTATGGGCTTGAAATTGTGGAAAATGTTGCACTAGAAGTTCCTGGAAACTTACATAATCATACTTATTTAAAAACCAAACGTGATCGAATGGGTCATGATTTACATCTAGACAATAATGCTTAAGGCGGTAAATCTTACAAAAAAATATGGTGAGCTTGAAATCCTTAAAGGTATTTCACTCGAAGTAAATGCCGGTGAGATTGTATCGATCGTTGGATCATCAGGTGCCGGAAAAACGACCCTGTTGCAAATATTGGGTACCCTTGATCGTCCAGACGATGGAACCTTCACTATTGATGGGATTAACCCATTTAAATTATCACAACGAGAACTTGCAAAATTTAGAAATCGTAAAATTGGATTTGTTTTTCAATTCCATCAGCTCCTCCCTGAATTTGATGCCATAGAGAACATTATGATACCAGCAATGATTCAAGGATTGTCAAAAAAAGAAGCGCGCGAGCGGGCCTTTTCTCTTTTGGAAAAAGTAGGGCTACAGGATCGAGCAAGCCATAGGCCGAATGAAATTTCCGGCGGGGAACAACAGCGGATTGCCGTATGTAGAGCGCTAGTAAACCAACCCAATATTGTCTTTGCTGACGAGCCATCTGGTAATCTCGACACTCAAAATGCAAATGAGTTACATGAATTATTCTTCAAGCTGCGAGAGGAACTAAACCAAACCTTTGTCATTGTAACGCACAACCAACACCTAGCTCAACAAGCGGACCGTATGCTTCAAATGCAGGATGGACTGATGGTATGACCGCAAGTGAACTAAACGAATTCCTTCTTGCAAAGGCGGATCAATTTGAAAACCTTAGTTTCATCGAGGACGATCCCATTTCAATCCCTCATCAATTCAAACAAAAAGAAGACATTGAAATTATAGGCCTATTAGTTGCAACCATTGCTTGGGGTAATCGAAAATCAATTATAAAAAGCGGAAATAAGCTTGTCACTATTTTTGGCGAATCACCACATGACTTTGTAATGAATTTCAATCCAACCCGAAGGATAGATTTCGTGCATCGGACCTTTTCGGGAGAGGATTTAGTGTTTTTTATTCAAGCCCTAAAAAGTATATATGAAGCAGATGGTTTAGAAGCGACCTTTAGTAAAAAAACATCTGACGGAATTCATGTGGCAATAAGCAACTTTAGAAACACCATGCTTCAAACGCCACATCTTTCAAGAAGTACTAAGCACCTTTCAAATCCAATGATAAATAGTGCATGCAAACGCCTTAACATGTTTTTACGTTGGATGGTCCGCTCGGATGCCAAAGGGGTAGATTTTGGTCTTTGGAAAACACTGTCGCCTAAGGATTTACACATTCCACTAGACGTACATACAGGAAATATCGCTAGAAAGCTTGGTGTTTTAGAACGAACACAAAACGATTGGAAAAGCAGTCAACGATTACATGAATTTGCTAAACAACTGATTCCGAATGATCCAAGTAAATTGGACTTTGCGCTCTTTGGTTTGGGAGCAATCGAGGATTTCTAAAAAACAAGGTTTTCTTCTACCAGAATTTTTTCAACTTCTCGTGATACGGAATCCATTTTAGAAGCTAATACCGTACCCCCTACAAACTTCATTTGGGCCTCATCCCAATACACCAATTTCTCACATTGTTTTAATTGATAACGATTCTTATTCCATGTATAAAGCACATGATACTTTTCATTATATTGATCCAGTTTAAATCGAATCAAAATATCTTGATAGGGAGAATCCTTAACTTCTCGAGTTTCAATTAAATTTCCTTTGAACTTATTCACCGCTACAAGCTTACCTCCTTCACGCTCAAAAATCAACAACCTTCGTATTGGAAACTTAGCTTCAGGGTCTTGAAACGCAATTCCATTAATTAAGAGCATGAACCCATCACGAAGGGGTTTGTTCTTACTCAATTTAAAAAACTTAAAATACTTTGGTGAACAAGCGCCAAATTCATCTCCCACACGCGCAGTATCACAAATCCGCAGTTCTACCAAGAGCTTTGACTCTACATCACTACTAAATGTATTTAAGGAAAAATCGGTGAAAATCTCCTTCTTATCTAATTTTTTAGCGCTTGTTTTCGGAGGATTATTTGATTTACAAAACCAAAGAACCGATAGCGAAACCAATAAAATTAAGGTCGCTATTCCAAAAATCAAGGTTTTTTTTGCTTTAAATCCGGGTGAGGGGACCGGGCCCTTTGGGACTTCCTGCTTTATTGGTTCCATTTAATGATAAAAATTAAAAATTGACGCCGCTTTTTCTTGGGCCTGGGAGATTGCCTCCATATTGATTCCTGTGTTTATCTGATGTTTAACGCAAAAATCAATCAAGGTTTCAGTTGCTAAATTTCCTGTTAAAACATCGGTAGCCATTGGACACCCCCCAATTCCCATCATTGCGCTATCGAAATGCCGGCATCCCGCGCTCATGGCTGACTCAATCAGCTTAGTAGCGTTATTGGGAACCGTATGTAGATGTACTCCAATTTCTATCGAGGGTAAATTGGTGGAAACCGCTTCAAAAACGTCCTTTAAGACCTCGGGCGTGGCGGCACCTATGGTATCAGAAAGTGCGATGTGAGTAATCCCTAACTCCTCATGCAATTCCTTCGCGTAATCTAAGATCAACTGAACCGCCCATGGATCTCCGTATGGATTGCCAAAACCCATTGAAAGGTAGAGCATGAGCTCGCGCTTTGCTGAATGAACTTCCGTTACCATTCGCTTTAAGCGAATTTTAGATTCTTGAATGCTCGTATTGGTATTTCTCAACTGAAACTGTTCTGAGATAGAAAACGGATACCCGAGAAATGAAATCCGATCAAAACTAAGCGCCTGTTCCATTCCTTTTTCATTCGCAATGATTGCTAACAATTTGGTATCGGATTGAATCAATTGTCCAATAACTTCTCCGGTATCGACAAGTTGAGGAATAGCTTTAGGAGAGACAAAACTCCCAAAATCCAAGCGATCAAACCCACAGTTGAGTAAGGCATTTAGATACTCAACCTTCAGATGCGTAGGAATAAAGGCATTGATTCCCTGCATTGCATCTCGTGGGCACTCTGTTATATGGATTCGAGCATTATCCACCTTTGATTAATGCTTGCTTGATATCCGATATTAATGCAGGGCCTTCATAAATAAACCCTGTATACAATTGTACCAACGAAGCACCAGCCGCTAATTTTTCTAAGGCATCCTCTTTGGTGTGAATTCCTCCTACGCCAATGATCGGAATGGCCTCTCCCAATTGATTATGTAGATATCTAATTACCTCCGTAGAACGTGCAGTGATTGGTTTACCAGAAAGCCCACCGGCACCAATACTTGAAATTATTTCCGATGAAGCATTTAGTCCATTTCGGCTAATGGTAGTATTTGTTGCAATTATTCCATCTAAAGGTAAAGTCCGCGCAATTTCTACAATATCATCCAATTGTTCATTGCTTAGATCCGGAGCAATTTTAAGTAAAATAGGTTTGGGGGAGCCTAGTGCTATATTTAGGTTTTTGAGTGCGCTCAATAGGTTCAATAAGGGCTCTTTATCCTGAAGAGCTCTTAAATTCTCCGTATTGGGTGATGAAACATTTACTGCAAAATAATCAACATGCGGATATAATTCAGTAAACACTTTCAAGTAATCTTCATTGGCTTTTTCATTTGGAGTCCACTTATTTTTCCCAATATTTCCACCGATAATTAATTGAGATGAAGCATCACGCGTTGCCAAGCGTTTTGCTACACTCATTACGCCTTCGTTATTAAATCCCATGCGATTAATGATGGCATGATCTGATTTTAAACGAAAAAGTCTTGGTTTCGGATTGCCTGCTTGCGGCAACGGCGTAACGGTACCGATTTCAACAAAACCGAAACCTAAAGCGCCCATTTCTTGAAAACAACGTGCATCTTTATCAAAACCAGCGGCTAAACCTATCGGATTGGAAAATTTCAAACCGAACAAGGTTCGATTTAACGAAGGATTATCTGGTTTCGATTGTAATAACTTCCGTAAAAGAGGAATAAATAAGACAAACTTAATCAAGCTAACGGAAACATAATGAGCTCGCTCAGGGGAAAGAAGAAAAAGCAGAGACCGAAAAAATCGATACATCGAATTAGCGTATTTTCTTTGCTTTTATTTTTGTTCCAGTAGTTTTAATGCGCTGACGGCCATAATCCTTGTAAGTCAAATTCTTTGCAAGAACTATATTTAAGCGATAATATGAATCTCGTTGTTTGTTATCTCCACGTTGATATCCTGCTCCAAACCAATTATAACCTCCAATACTTCCATTGGGAACTCCGACAGTTATTGACGGATCAGATGGATTTGATAAAAAGGCTGCGGTAGGATCGCTAAAGCTATTGGGATCTGCATATACCGTAGAAACATCGTCCACATAATCAGAAAAAACCATGTTGTATGTTGCCTCCAAGCCAATTCTCCATTGAGCGCCCAATCCTACTCTAAATCCAAAACCTGCAGGCACGGAGAAAGCGATTGGCGAATATGGTTTTGCCTGCCCTTCTGTTTTTAATGGACGCAGCGCAACCCAACTGTCTTGATATTTAGCTTGAGGAATGAAAAAAGAAGCGCCTACTCCACCGAACACATAATATTGTTGATTCCTTCGTTTTCCTCCTCGAGCCCCTGGAAGGTTGTACGCAGGAGCGAATTTTTCAACTGAAAATAAAATAAATTCGAAACGCTGTTGAAATTCAATCATGTGCGTTCGGAAATGTAAATTTCTATGAAACCTAACATACTCTTCAGAGTATTTGTCATCCCCACGCAACATTAAGTAACTCAAATTGCTGGTTGTTGCGAACTTCGGGTGAAAACGAAACCGATATCCGATCCCTGCATTTCCACCGAGCGCTTGCCAATCCCAATCTTTCAATGAATAGTCATAATTTGAAGAATTAGCACCACCCAAATCCCCCAAAAACTGCGTTGGACCAAAGCTTATTAAGAGCTCTTTTTTGTTGAGCGACCAATTTTTTTGGGTATTAAAATTAATGCGTTGAGCGGAAGCATTAAAGCCAAGCAATATGCAAAGCAGCACTATGAATTTTACATAAATTCTATTCATGATGCTAAGATAGTAAAAGTAACTGTTTTCTATACAAAAAAGTTTAAAAGAATTAATAAGAAAACCGTAGAAAAACCAATAGCCCCATAAAACCAGGGGCTATTGATTGTTTTTTTCTTCGGTAAAGCATCAAGGATTTCATTGAAATTTCTACGTGTAGCAATGGATTCGCTTGATGGCAACTGTCTGTCAATTAGAAGTTTAATCATACCGTGTTATTTTTGATTGTTATGTTTTGCATAGAGCTCTTTAAGCTTAATTAAGGCTCTAAATGTTTTTACTTTTGCGTTGTTTTCGGTTAATTCCAAGATTTCCCCCATCTCTCTGAAGGATCTTTTCTCAAAAAATCTCATTTCAATGAGCTGCAATTGATTTTCTTTTAACAAGGGGAGAACCTTTAAGAGTACATCTCTTTTGTGCTCGGATTCATCCATCTGGAACTCTTCCATCACCTTTCCTAATTGCATTGAATCAATGCTTACCGTACGTTGTGCCTTTTTATCACGAAACGACTGATAAAGTTCACTTTTAGCAATTCGAAATAACCAAGAAGAAAATGGAATGCCACGATATTCATATTTAGGCAAGTTGGTTAGCGCTTTAATGAATACGCATGAAGTGATGTCATATGCTGACTCTTCTTCATCTACTCGCTTGATGACGTATCTAAAAATTGCCTCGTGATATTTTTTATACAAGGGCGCAAAATGCTCAGGGTTTCGTTTTGCACGTTCAATGATTGCTAATTCATCTTCTGGTTTTCCGAACCTGTCAAAATAAAGGAGAGAAGCTGACATAATTACTTAGATTTAGGGTTAAACAATACAGGCTTGCAGTCCTGATATTTTGGATAACGCAAATCATTCAAATACGTAACAAAAAAAATTAAAGTGAAATTCTTAGTTGAACTACTAAGTCAGATTTTCTACTTCCATTGATTTGTTCAGCGCCGGAACTAATAACAAATCGGTTGTTGTATAAAAACACTCCGTATCGGACCCAAAGGTCGTAATGGCGTAAAAAAGAATATCTAAACAAGAGGTACGCACGGCTTCCTTGGTAATAGTATGCTGGAACAGCAAAGACATACAGGGCGTTATTCTCAAATGAATAAATTCGTGTATCATACCCATCGGTATCAAACAAGGCATATCTTATGGATAGATCAATGGGGGAGCTTTTTGGCTTCCAAAGTAAATCCTGAGTAATTAACATACCATGCTGAAATCCCTTACTCTGACTATTTATTGTAAGAAACTCGACCCTACTTTTAAAGGTAAATGCCTCACTGATAACGTACGAGAGATTTAAGCGATAATTACGCTGAACGAAGGGTTCAATTGGCGTAACAGCACCGGCATATATCGAACTATTTTTTTCTCGTAATTGCTGTCTGAACCTAAAATAAATTTCAAAAATTTTATTCGGTTTGTAAATAGGCTGAATCAAGAACTCATGCCCTTGACTGGGAGCATCAACTCCAAATTTCATCCACGGAAACTTGAAAACATCCATATATGCATTTAGGCTCCACGCTGGGTTAAATTTCATTTTCAAACCGGCATACAATCCCCGTTCATTCTGGGTATTGCTTCCCTCTGAAAACCCTGCATTGTAAAAGGAATAAAAATCGCGTTGATAATCCCTGTAAATCAAGCCCATACTAACCTTAGAATCCAAGGAGATTAGTGCGCCATGCATCATTGCCCATCCTGAATTCCATTGCGTTAATTGCTCATTAAATGCCTTCGATACTTCGCCAAAGAGCGCAATATTTTTAAAATTATACGAATAGTCAACCCCAGAATTGAAATGATGTTGTCCACGAAAATCAAACTGATTGTACACTTTTACATCCTTCAAATAAGGCTTATCATATCCTTGATAAACACCAGATAACCCTATTTTAAACAAGCCTTTTTTCAGATTAAGGTTAGCCCCTAGAATGTTCTCACGAAGTCCGTTCATTTTTGAGATTTCCCGATTCGTGCGATGCAATCCCGATAAGTCGAGGGTAGAAATGAACTCCAAATCTTCAAAGGTAGAATCGGCAATTGAACTGGCATCAACCTTCTTGCTTGAGGAAAACAGGAGTAAGCCCAGGTTCTTATACCCCAGCTCCACAGCTGCTCCGCGCATGAACCTACTTTCATCCACTGAAGTATATGCCCGCAAGGGGATCGCCGTTCGTTTTGCAGTTGCAATATCGGCTGTTTTACCAAATGCATAACTCGACCAAAATCCAACACCTTGCCCAATTTGAACCTGATAATCTCCTAAAGCAACTCCTCGAACATATTTTCCACCTTTGAAAAAAACATGTGCTGAGTAAAAATCGAAGCCATTTTTTTGCGCACCTCTGAAAAATTGTTCACCCGCATCCTTTTCTGCAGTGACCCCAATACTGATATTTGTCTTGTACGTATAACGCCAACGGGTATAGTATCGATCGCTGTTCCCGTAGTAATAATTATTACTTGCTTGAAGCATTGAATCTGAAACTTGATTATACCCTTGTTTGCGTTCCACGGTAGGCTGGTACCTCAAGAAGACTTCGTATTTCCCTTGTTCTAAGGCCTCCTTAAAGGTAATATGAATATTGTCTAATTTATCATCAACCTTAACAAAAGGGCGCACCAACTGAATGGTCTCTAAATCCCAATAACTTAAGCTCTGTAATTCATAAATAGAAATGAACTTGCCGAATAACTTGCGATGCAAAACTAAATCACTGATTTGAACGGTTGTTAATAAACCGAGTTCCTCTAATTCCACACCATCCGTGAAATTCAAATTTATCGGATGCTCAAAATAAAAGTCTAATTGCTCAATGATATTGGTTAAATCAATGTTTTCCGATTGAAAACGTTCAGAAATAAACTCTATACGTTGTTGTATGATTTCAGACTTATCCTGACCAAAAACTAAAGCCATTGGAAAAAAAAGAAGTCCTACAAAAACAACGAGGTTCCTCATTTCAAGCGATATGTAAATGAAACATTGGGCGACCAACCGAGTTGTTGTGTAAAAGCGGAACCGAAATCTAGAAAATAAATACCTTTAAACGCATACCCTACCCCTCCATTTACTTCGATGGGTTGCGTTGAGAATCCGGTTCGAAAACTTAAATGATTTATTGGACTATATTCGAGGCCCGCTTTTCCACGCAACGGAAAATCCACATTTTTCTCCCCTTCCACACATACCAATAATTTATCTGAAAATTTAAAGGAAGACCCCAAGCGCATAACGGTGGTAAGACGGTCTTCTTGGTAAGCACTCAGTTTCACCCTTGAAAAATTAACCACTGCAAACCCAATATGCCATTTTGGATTAACTTGAGCCAATAAACCAGCCTCCCCTGTAGCCTTAAACACATTACCGTATCCTTGTCCGATGCGAATTTGATGAAGGTTCATCTGGACCCCTAGCGCCAAAATCTCAGATAATTTAAGGCTATACCCAACTCCAGCCTTCATGGTTCTAAATTGAGTATATCCAAAACTCTGTGCTCCGGCAGAAAGCACTCCTTTTTTCATCGGAATTGCTACCGACAATGATTGCGTTTGAAGTTCTTTCAATAAAAAACGGTTTTCATAGGCTATTCCGATTCCAAATTTTGTTACTCCAACCAAGGATGCCGGATTGTGATGATAAGCCCAAACGTCCTGCAGCGTTACAGAAGCATCTCCCATCCCCCTTGAACGACTGCCAGCAGGTGCCCAGCCTTGACCAAAACTGTATCCCGTTACAAGCAATACTATTACAATTATCCGGTGCATTTATTTATTTTTATAACGTTTGCAATTTAAATATTTCACGTGCGAAGCATCCAAGAAAAACCAAGATTCTCCACGGTTCGAAGATAAGGCATATATTGTTTTTTTTGAATCCTTTGGTTCTTCTTGACCGTTTAGATAATCAAATGTTAATTTGACCTTCATATCTGCGCCATCCTTGTCTATGTCTTGAATGTCATAATTGGCTAAAGAGGATCCTTGATGAACAAATAACTTTTTTAATTTGCTGGTATCGGATAAGTGTGCATCAATAACACACGGGTGTGTTAAGGAAACTTCAAGAATTGTTAATTCCTTATTGTATGCATTTTGGTATTGAATTATCGCTCGATTTAACGATTTCTCCTGATTCGCCGTTAAAGAACAGGCAACAAGGAAACATAAAAGTGCAACGAATAGTAAGTAAGGTCTCATCAAGTGTAACAAAGATAAGGTTTTCTTTCAATCTTTTGTTTCGTTTCAAATGCCGAAGAATGGTATCTTTGGGACAAGAATTGAACTATGTCGCAACAAGAACAATGGGTTAATCAACTGAAAAAAGAACTTAAATCAGAAACATTAAGTGAATTTCAGTCTGATATTGAAGGCTTACGCTGGGAGTTTACAGATAATAATGAGTCCTTACCTTCTTTTGATTTTTCGAATACGGGTAATACGTCTTGCACATTTTATAGCTTTTACAAGGTTAATGATGCCAAGCAAAGCAACATTGAAATTTTAAAAGATTTAAATCAAGGGACCCAAGGCATACTGATTTGTTGGGATAAATTACCTGATTTCGATCAGTTGTTTAAGGACATACTGTTCGAATACATTCAAACCAACGTGATGGTTCGTAATTCGGAAGACCTTGCTCACATTAATCAATGGTTAAGCGAACGGAATCCTGCAAATTTCACGGTGGAATTTTCAACATTTCAAAAAGATACTTCGTTAAGAATTGATGGATTTTCATTGTATGCTGTTGGGGCAAATGCTTGGCAAGAACTGTCTTATGTATGCAAGGAACTTGAAATACACCTCCCAACAATTCCTCAACACCAAGAGATTACGGTAGAATTTGGTGTAGGAGAGAATTTCATTGTTGAAGCGTCAAAAATCACCGCCTTTCAATGGTTGAGTGAAGCCCTACTAACCAAACACGGACGTAAAGACCTAAACATAACATTGAGAGCACGTCTTGGATGGAGGAATAAATCCGTTGGCGAACTGCACACCAATCAAATACGACAATCTTCGGAAGCGCTCTGTGCTTTGGTAGCTGGTGTAAATCAACTCTGTATTACTCCATATGATCAATTTTTCGAAAAAGATTCTTCTGAATTATCTCGAAGGATGGCTATTAATATAGGTCACATTCTAAAAGAAGAATCCCACTTAGATTGGTTTAATGGGCTCATGAAAGGAAGTTACATTAGCACCCATTTAATTCACCAATTGTGTAACAAGGTGTGGGAAGAACTAAGCTTGAAGGAAGGATTTGAAGACAAGCTGAAGGCAGCAATTATAGCTACTATTTCCCTGAGACAAATGCGCATAAGCGAGCAAAGTGACCGATTTATTGGGATTAATTACCTAGTAAATTCGAGCGAAAAACAAACGTATAGTCACAAAGAAACCGGGGTCTTTGGTCTTCCTTATTTATTTTTTGAAACGATTTAATATGTCGAATTGGATAAGCTATTTAACGAGTCGGGAAGCCGATAAAGTTACGGAAAAAGAAATCGATGGGATTCGAATACCAAATGCGCCTCCACACGAAGAAATATTACCACAATATTCTGGTATCGCGCCTTTTCGGCGGGGGCCATATGCCTCTATGTACACCATAAGACCGTGGACGATCAGACAATATGCAGGATTTTCAACGGCAGAAGAATCCAATGCTTTTTACAGAAAGAATCTAGCCGCTGGTCAGAAAGGATTGTCGGTCGCCTTTGACCTACCCACACACAGGGGATATGATTCCGATCATCCCAGGGTTACCGGAGATGTTGGAAAAGCCGGTGTCGCCATCGACTCGATTGAGGACATGAAACGGCTATTCGACGGAATTCCACTCGATGAGATGTCTGTTTCGATGACCATGAATGGCGCGGTATTACCAATTCTTGCCTTTTACATAGGAGCCGCTATTGAACAAGGTGTTGATTTATCTGCATTATCTGGCACAATTCAAAACGATATTTTGAAGGAATTTATGGTGAGAAATACCTATATCTATCCTCCGGATCCATCGATGAGGATCATTGCTGATATTTTCAAGTATACGTCTGAACATATGCCTCGGTTTAATAGCATCTCTATTTCAGGGTATCACATGCATGAGGCTGGCGCTACAGCAGCGCAGGAGTTAGCTTTTACGCTTGCTGACGGACTTGAATATATCCGCACAGGGATTAAAGCAGGGTTGAGCATAGATGAATTTGCACCAAGATTAAGTTTTTTCTGGGCGATTGGAATGAATTTCCCAATTGAAGTAGCAAAATTAAGGGCTGGGAGAGAGCTTTGGGCAGACTTAGTTTCAGAATTTAATCCAAAATCTGACAAATCGAAAATACTTCGTGCACACTGTCAAACATCAGGCTGGTCATTAACCGAACAGGACCCATTCAACAACGTTACTCGGACTACGATTGAAGCCTATGCGGCCGTTTTTGGTGGAACTCAATCATTGCATACCAATTCATTAGATGAAGCCATCGCGCTACCAACAGATTTTTCTGCTCGTATTGCACGAAACACCCAATTGTTTATTGCGCTGGAATCTGGAGTTACGCAATTTATTGACCCTTTTGGAGGAAGTCAACACATCGAACACTTAACGAATCAGCTTATTCAAGAAGCACGAACCTTGATGTTGGAAATCGAAAACCTTGGTGGGATGTCAAAGGCTATTGCAAAAGGAATTCCAAAATTAAAAATTGAAGAGGCCGCTGCGATGAAACAGGCAAGAATTGATGCGGAACAAGAAATCATTGTGGGCGTAAATCGCTTCCAACATGCTGAAGAAACACAAATTGATTTGTTGGAAGTGGACAACACTAAAGTACGTACACAACAAGTGGAACAACTCGCACTACTAAAAGCGTCAAGAGATCAGGCCAAGGTTGACCAACTACTTAAACGCTTAGAACATGCCGCTAAAACCTCAGAAAACTTATTAGAAATTGCTGTCGAATGTGCCCTAGCCAGATGTACCTTAGGCGAAATCTCTCTGGCCTTAGAGCAGGAGTTCGGTAGATACGAAGCAGACATAAGAACCATCTCAGGTGTGTATAAATCAATTGCTATGAAAGATCAAACCTTTAATGAAGCTCAAACACTTTGCAATACATTTTCAGAATTAGAAGGAAGAAGACCGCGTATTCTTGTCGCCAAAATGGGTCAAGACGGACATGATCGTGGCGCTAAAATTATTGCCACAGCTTTTGCAGACATCGGTTTTGATGTGGACATGGGGCCACTATTTCAAACCCCTCAGGAAGTTGCAAAACAAGCAATAGAAAATGACGTGCATGTGGTGGGAGTTTCTTCATTAGCAGCAGGACATAAAACACTCGTTCCCGCATTAATAAACGCATTAAATGAGGTTGGAAGAAGTGATATTATGGTGGTCGTAGGAGGTGTTATTCCGAAGAATGACTATACCTATTTGTTTGAAGCAGGTGTATTTGGAATTTATGGTCCGGGCACTAAACTTGCCGAATCAGCAATTGAAATCTTAAGCCTCCTAATGAAAAGTCACAATTAAATTGTATTTTCGGCATAGAATTTGGGACACGCAAAACAAATTATAATCCTATGAAATATCTTTTTTTACTCCTTCTAACTGCAGTTTTTAATACATTGTTAGCGCAAGACATTACCTTTAGTTCAGACAAACGCCTTGTTCAACCTTCGGTAAATGGTGAAGTCAAAACTGAGAATACCATTGAAATTAAAAGCTCGCTAAAAACACCGCTTAACGGCAAAAAAACCTACACATGGACAATTAACGGCTCATCTGAACCGGGAAAGGGATGGGAACTTGTCAAAGGCACCACACTAAGCGGTGAAAAGATTAAAATCTCCTTTAATAAAATCGGTAATTACAGCATTGGATTAACCATTGTAGCTGTTTCGGGAGAAGACGAAAACGAAGTGAGTGGAGAAGTAGAAGATTTTATCTCGGTACGCAGTGTTTTTCCAGAATTAGCCGCACTTTATGCTCAAAAACCTGTTCCTAACTATGTTAAACTCGTTGAAAAATCTTCTGAATACACTGTAAAACCGAAATTTGCTAACGACCCTACACCGAATTTATTTCTTGCAAAAGGGTATTTAGGTCTTGTAAAATCCGGTAATCCTGAACCTCGTTTTGAAACGGCAATTGAAGACTGCATTTCAAGTTTTGCGGCAGCAAAGGAGCTAGATAAAAATGGTGTCATCATGGATGATGAACATCAACGATTTTTAGATGAACTGCAACAATATTTATTGAATGAAAATATATTGGTGAACTATGATGCCGACCCAAAAACAAATCCTGAAAGTTATGATCAATTGGTAGAGTATATTGATTACTATAGTCAAACAACCTCAGCACCAGTTTGCGTAAGTTTAATGCAGGGATATTTTAAATACCTCAAAAAGGATTCAAAAGGAGCAAATCTTCTTTGGAACACCGAAATTCTAAAACTTAAAAAGTTTGTTAACTTGGATGAGAAAACAGCCTACGGGGAGCGCTATAAAGATGAGCTCGGTAATGAAATCATTCTTTCTACGGTTGATTTAAAGGTGCTTAAACTGGGCGCAATGAAGGTCGCACAAGTCATGAAAACAAGGGATAATCAAAATCCAAAAGAAGCATGTAAGTTACTTTCTATTGTTGAGCCATTTTTGATAGATGATACCGAATTCGCAACATTTTATTCTAAAGAATTTAACAGCTGCCAAGAATAACAATATTTCAACATTGACGCATTGATAAAAAAGCCACGAGAACCGTGGCTTTTTTTATTGAATACTTAATTTTGATATGTGAAAATTCCCAGCTACATAAAAAATAAATACGTTATCACCTCAATTCTTTTTTTGAGTTACATGTTTTTCTTAGATGACATGGATATTTTTACCATGGTAAGGAATCTTAAAAAACGCAGTGACTTAATGGAACAAAAAGTCGTAATGCATCAAAAAGTTATTGTAAGTCGGGCAACCTTGAAGCGCTTAAAAAAACCTCAATATTTAGAGCATTACGCACGTTCAACTAAATATTTTAAACAGGTAGATGAAGAGATTTTTGTGATTATTCCTAAAGGGAACCCGAAGCGATAAGGGAAAGTGTAAATGAAGGGAAGTAATAGCCTAAAATCTGATGATAGTCGAAATCTAACTTAGCCATCTTCATGGCCCCCTCCTGGCACAACCCTACGCCATGTCCATAGCCTCTCCCCTTTATGGTAAGGGATGTTCCGTCGGAAATCACGCTAAAAAAAGCCGACTTTAATTCGAAATGCTCCCGAATATCACGCATAGGTATGCCATACCCCGGATGAAATAAAAATGCAGGCCTTGAATCCGTCGTCCAATTGAACATCATTGTGGCACTGACAGAATCATCCACCGGATACCTGTAGGTTTCTACTAAAAACCTTTTCCACTCTGAAAGTGAAATTTGTTTGACCCAATTCGCTTGTTTTGTATAGATGCAAAACGTATCCTTAAAAGAAGCTAGACCCGGTATTGATTCATTCCAAACATGAGCAGGATCGCACGTTTGCCCCCCGCAATTGGCGCTAAAAAAAGTAGGCGCAAAGGTGGAATCTTTCTGAATCATAACCTGACCTTTTGTTTGCCTTACGGCCGTATCGATGAGTGCACCCCCGTTTCGTTTATGAAGATAGGCTTGACAATGAACTTGGTTACATAAGAAAAAACCATCCTTCGCATGCTTATGCTTAGCTTTCATTGCAAAAGTCCGTGAAATAATGGACTGAACCTTATAGTATTCTAATTTCTGTCCTGTACCCGCCTCAGATTCCACAACGCCCTCTAAGTACGTCTCTAAATCAACCAGATTAACGATCAAAAGCTTTCCATCCGTATGCTTAATTTCAAAATCGCCTTCAAATGCTTTGGCCTTCATTGCCGGGGAAAGACCAGAAACTTCTATGGATTTTTCATGCATTGACGCAATAACCTTCACGTGTTTAATCCCGGTTTTCTTTACCCCCTGAAACGAAACATCCATTAGGCCTGAAGTACCTTTAGAAATTTCACAGAATGAAAAATGATCAAGTGTTCCAATAAACGACGTGTCGGCAATCACAAAATAATTACATGTCGCATTCGCAAATTTTATCTTTGTAAACTTTTGGTTAGGAAATAATCCAATGCGCATAGGTTGTCCATGTGCAATAAACGCAAAAATCCCCAAGGTAAAAGCAATCAAGAATTTGGACAACATGGCGACTATTACTCTAATTAACGCAAAAATGTTTCATGAATGGACGTAGCGATCCGTTGGCTAGCCCCTTCCCCACCCAACAAGTGCTTTAGTTCTTTATAACCTTGAAGCATTGCATCTCGTTCAGGACCGTCAATCGCTATTTTTTTCATCGCCTCAACCAATTGCTTAGAATTACATTCTTGTTGAATTAATTCTGTCACCAAACCCGTTCCAAGAATTAAGTTAACCAGGGATATATACTTAATTTTTACAACCCGCTTTGCAATCCAAAAAGAAAGTCCACTGCTTCTATAACAAACAACCTGAGGAACATCAAATAAGGCGGTCTCTAAGGTCGCTGTACCTGAAGTGACAAAGGCTATAGCGGCTTCATTTAAAATTTCATATGTTTTTCCCAAGAGAAAGGAAACATCCGTTGCATTAAAACTTGCATAAAAATCGGATGGAATTTGAGCGGAGCAAGCGACTACGACCTGATATTCAGGAAAAGCCTTTGCTGCCTCTAACATAATTGGCAACTTCCGACGAACTTCTTGTAACCTACTTCCTGGCAGGAGGGCAAGAATAGGTTTTTCAAAAGGCAAGGATGGTAAATTCAATGCATTAAATCGAACGATTTCATCCAGCAGCGGATGTCCAAAATACTTAACATCAATATTAAAACTTTTATAAAATTCTTGTTCGAAGGGAAGAATGCAATACATCTCATCCACGTAAGCCTTTACTTTTTTAATTCTATTTTGTTTCCAAGCCCATAATTGTGGCGAAATGTAATAAACGACTTTAATGCCTTTTTGCTTTGCCCATTCAGCCATACGCAAGTTGAAGCCTGGAAAATCAACGAGCAATACAACATCCGGAGCAAAGGACTCAATTTGAGCCTTGCAGGTTTTGAAATTATTCAAAATGGTAAATAGATTCAAAAAAACTTCAAGAAACCCCATAAATGAAAGTTCTCGAATGTGTTTGAGCACCTCTACATCCTCCGCTTTCAGACGATCTCCGCCCCACCCTTTAATGGTAAGTCCAGCATCAATCGCTCGAAGCTCCCGAACTAAATTAGATGCATGTAAGTCACCCGATGCTTCGCCACAAATCACAAAGACCTTACGGGTTGACATTAAAAGAAATTAACATAAATGGAAAATGGTACCAAAGCCAAAGTAGCCATAATAATTCCTCTCGCGGTTGAATAAGCTTCTCGGTTTAAAAAGATATAAAACCAAAGCAAATTCGGAATACTTCCTAAGGACAAGTACTTACTCGCGTAGAGTGAACTGGTGGTAAACTGATGCCAAAAAAACGAAAAATCATACGAGAAAGCGAATGACATAATAAGCAATACCAGCGGGAGGAATACAAAAGGTGTCGCTAAACCAATAGCAAACCCAAACCATGCTTGTTTTGAGATATTCATAAATTCCAAGATTTAAGGCGGTCCAAAACGCGGTAATTCGTCAAATCAAATTGGGTTGGAACAACCGAAATATATCCTTCATTCAAGGCGTGTAAATCAGAATCTTCCCGCGGATTTACTTCCCCAAAGTCACCGGTCAACCAATAATA
>Ga0315899_10001624_pt1 | contig 25542 bp, 17 predicted proteins | sample LakEriMetagenome_2_FD_203518 | JGI IMG/M metagenome (GOLD analysis project Ga0315899, IMG submission 203518) | Freshwater fungal communities from buoy surface, Lake Erie, Ohio, United States - Buoy 4 MA112 | ecosystem: Environmental > Aquatic > Freshwater > Lake | place: USA: Lake Erie, Ohio... | reverse complement strand
CTCCTCGCTCACGCGTCGCACTACCATCCCATGGCCAAAGGCCACCTCAACCAATGGTAACCCGAAGTGTCAACGAGGGAGCTACAGTACACGCCCCATCGCCCATAAGAAACCAACCATCATCCCGCGACCTCCTCGCTCACGCGTCGGACTACCATCCCGTGGCCAAAGGCCACCTCAACCAATGGTAACCCGAAGTGTCAACGAGGCCTGACTAAATGGTAACCCGAAGTGTCAACGAGGGAGCTACAGTACACGCTCCATCGCCCATAAGAAACCAACCATCATCCCGCGACCTCCTCGCTCACGCGTCGGACTACCATCCCATGGCCAAAGGCCACCTCAACCAATGGTAACCCGAAGTGTCAACGAGGCCTGACTAAATGGTAACCCGAAGTGTCAACGAGGGAGCTACAGTACACGCTCCATCGCCCATTAGCGCGGCCAACGATCCGCAGACTCCTCGCTGACGAGCCGGACAGCCATTTCGTGGCCAAAGGCCAGGGGAGTCCCTGCACATCCATCGAATCGACGGATAAATAGACCGAGAAACGGCCAAATCAAGCATTTGGCCAATCACCAAGAAAACGAACTATCCAGCGAATGAATCATCCAGCGAATAAATCAGGAAACGCCTGATTAAGAATCCGCCAAAGGCTTCTTCTTCTCTGTAATCACCTTCGACTGCGGCGACATCTCTGCATTGAGTTCGATGTAGCTCTTCCACTCAGCCGGAACATTATCCTCATGGAAAATCGCTTCCACTGGACATTCGGCAACGCAAGCTTCGCAGTCGATGCACTCTTCGGGGTGGATGTAAAGCATCTTGTCCCCTTCGTAAAAACACTCAACAGGACAAACTACGACGCAATCTGTATAGCGGCATCCTACGCAAGGTTGAGTAACAACGTGAGCCATGGCTGCGAGAACCTCTCCAACACTCGGAAACAATAAACAAAGGAAACGGAGGGCATGGTAGGCCCCAAGCCCTACAATGTCAAGGAACACTTGACCGTTCTGCCCCCGCTCGCTTGCTGTCGTCCTACCTTGCATCTAGAATTTAATCAATCCGCAAGTCCATTTCGGGTTCCACCCAAATTTCGCACCCAAAGGAACGCTCCGTTGGCCCTCTCCGACCTCGACCGAGGACTCATCGACGCTTGCCTCTCAGGCGACCAACTAGCCTGGAAAAACCTCTGCGATCGCTTCGCGGGTCTCATCCTCGACGTGGTAACGGACTCGATGAGCCTTGCAAAACAACCCGATAATTACAATCAATCACCACCCGGGCAAACCCTCGCTAGCCAGAGTCTCTCTGACGCGAATCAACCCTCAATCGCCAGCAAAAACGCTCAGACGGAATCGCTCGTAGAAGACTTTTTTCGCTCCCTGAGAAGCAATCAATTTCAGCTGCTGCGCGACTTTCGCCAAAAAAGCTCTCTCGCCAGCTATTTAGCGGTCGCCGCTCGACGACACACCCTGCTCGCACTCGCCAACCAACAACGATCGAAATCCCATGGCTAGCGAACCTTCCGATTCCCCCTCGCAGAGCAACTCGTCGAACCCAAATCAAAATAGGACACCTGAACCTACCGATAAAAAAATTTATCCCGACTTGAAGCTTCCCGGTAGCATCCAATCCCCGACCGCACTCCTCTACCGACGCTGGAAACTTCCTGTCCTGCTGTTGCTCGCCTCCATCGTCTCGATGACCTGGGCGGGGCTTACCGTCTGGGCACCAGTAGAAACCCTCGAAACCGCGTTTCTCAATGGCTCGATGTTCGAAGTCCGACGTAGCATCCTAGCGAACTGGTTCCCAGGCCTGCTGTTCTCCCTGGCCCTTACCGCTATCCTCGGCTCGCACGAACTCGGCCACTATATCGCGACCCGACTCTACCAAATTCGTTCAACTCCCCCACTTTTTATCCCCTTCCCCATCAGCCCTATCGGCACGTGCGGAGCTGTGATTCTCATGGATGGTCGCCAAGCCGACCGAAAACAAATCTTCGATATCGGTATTGCCGGCCCTATCGCCGGACTCATTGTTGCCATCCCGATCGCAATCGCCGGCCTGCTTGTCGAACTACCACTGCGCTCCGGAGGTATCCCCTCCTATACCTTCGGTCAACCTTTGCTCATCCAAGCCCTCGAAGCCATTCTCGGACACTCCGCTGCCATCTCAAAAACACCAACCCCCATCCCTTCCACCGACTGGCTGGGCCTTTGTCCAGAATGGGTCGAAGGTGTCCAAAATATCGATATGAACCCACTCCTAATGGCCGCTTGGGTCGGCTTGCTGGTCACCGGCCTGAATATGATCCCCATCAGCCAACTCGACGGCGGTCACGTGATCTTTGGCCTGCTCGGCAAAAAATCTCACCTGTTTTCTCTCCTCGCATACGCTTCTTGCATCGCCTACGTAATCTTCGGCGCCTTGGTATTCGGCCAAGGCATGTTCGTCCTGATGCTAGTGCTTGTGACTATCATGGGAATCAAACACCCCCCGAGCCGCAACGATGCCGTCGAACTCGGATTGTTCCGAACGCTCCTGGGCTGGGCGACATTGTGCCTACCCCTTTTGTGTATCCCTCTTCGACCCGTTACCCTTATCCAGTAAGCGTTCTACAGACGATCCTTACCGCCGATACAGTATGCATTGAAGTTGTTAAAGATCCGCCCCACCGGTGTCCTATGGCTTAAGTAACCTATGGCTACTCTGCGAAAACGTAATTTCAAAGCCTTCTCCTCCATCGGACTCGTCATCGCGTCCTCAATCTTGGCTCTGGTTGCCTCGGGCCTGAAAGCCTACAACGATGTCGTCTACTCCGGGCTCCACTCCTTCGCGTTGATCGTGATGCTCTTCGCCTTTGTCTTCTTTATCTCGGTCTTCATGAACCAAAGGGGAAAACCTGTCCCGGAACTGAGCCTTCACAGCACCCCCCCCCATACGACCATCGTCGCTCCTTGCTCTTCGAGAAACTTCCTCTTTGTCGATCCGCAACAGTCATTTCACGATAAGAAACCCAGTGCATCTGGTACACACGACTCAGAACCTAAACAAAACTTTCCAGTCTTCGGAATGCTTTCCCCCGCACGTCGGAGAGAAATTCGTGTAGCAATCATCCGCAATACCCTCGTCGATATCAATCTCCTTGAACTACTTGTTCGCCTTCCGAACCTCACACTGATCGACTTGCAGCACTGTCGCATCGCCCCAGAGACGTGGCACTCCTTCAGCGAATTCGACAAACTTAAACACTTGGCCGTCTATGCCACCGCCGATCCAAGCGAAGAAATTGAATTCACTTACACCCTTCCCGAAATCAAAACGATCTTTGCGCGGACAGAGTTTATCCCCTCGCAACCCAAAGATCTCTAAAGTCGTATAAAATACCTCGTCGGTTGCTCAACCATTCTTTTCGTCGGACATTGCACCTCTTCACTCGCATCAGCACCTGGCATCACCCCAAAGCTGAATCGGGAGTCTTATTTTGCCTAACGCCAAAGCCCCCAATTCAAGCCCCCGGGCACCAGAATCGAACCGCACCAAACGTCGACTGATCGGGATTTTCGCAAGCCTCTTCGCGATGCTCGCCGCAGCCGCAATCGTCTATACCGCTTGGAAATACCAACGCGACAACGACCCGATCCAACGCACCAAAACGTCCGATGAACGCTTCGAACAACGCGTTCGCGCCGCCGCTTTCCTTGAAAATGTCCAATATGATCGCGCTCTGGAAATCTACGACGAACTACTTCACGACGAACCGAAATCACTCCCCATCCTCCGCAACCGCGCCATCGCTTCCCTTGCCAACGTCAAATACCACGTCGACCTGGCCCAAGACCAACAAGCCAATGATGTCGAAAAAATCCGAGCCATGCTCCCCGGCCTCTTCGACGATTCTGCCACCGCAATCGCCGAATTCATCGCCGTCGCACCCGAGGATCCAATCGGATACCAACTGAGCATCCTCCGCGACATCCGCTGGATATCCGTACTCGCCGCCGCAAACCCGATCATCGCAGATGAAGAGCAAGCTCGACTATTCGAGAAACTTCAAGAATACGTTGGGAAATTCCCCAGCAACACATTTCTCGTTACCCAATTCTCCAACGCTGCTGAAAGCCTCAGCGCCGTCAATCAAAACGCTCTCGAACAAACCGTCGAACCCCTAAAAACCGCCCACCAAGCCCACCCCAGAAACCTCTACCTGCTGTGCGTATTGATCCAACGACTCGTGCAACTGAAAAATCCCGCCGCTCTCGATTACGTCGAACCACTCGCCAAACTCCTCGAACCCTTCGAATGGAAATGGAAAATGGAACGTCGCCCACGAGACCTCAGCGATCTACGCCGCGCGACAGAAATCGGTAAATCCAACGCCGAAAACGCAATGTCAATCCTCATCGGTTGGGTCGGAGAAGCTAAGTCAACCGAAGGAAGTCTCGTCGATGCCAAAAGTATCGATGTCAATGAACTGGCCTTCCTCGACCTGAGCGACGTTCAAAAAATCCTTCAAAACCGCCCACCAAAAAATGCTCCTGCACCTCCCCCAGCCCCAACCCTGACCTCCATCGAACTGCCCGAACCCCAATCTTCCAACACCCTCGGCACAAAATTCTACGATTGGAACGTCGACACCCAACCCGAAATACTACTCTGGTCAGAGAAGCAACTCACACTCGGGGCACTCGCCCCAAACCACTCCTGGACCACCCTCGCCTCCCTCGACCTGCCCTGGACCCCAACCAACCTTCTCGCCGCAGATCTCTTCGCCGTCGATGCTCACCGCGGCACGCCAGCACCCCGTTCCCCGGCCCCCACTTCCCCGGCCCCCACTTCCCCGTCAACCCGCTCCCCGGATTCCGATCTCGCCTCAGCCATGCGACACGAAACCATTCGCGACCTGATTCTCTTTGGCGAACAAGGTATCGCAATCGTGTTGATCGGCCCCCCAAATGAAAACAAACCAACTTGGTCCATCCTCAACGAAAATATCGGCCTGGAAGATCTTAAGAACGTCTCTGAAATCTGCCCGATCGACTGGGAATCCGACGGCGATCTCGATCTTGCTATCATCGCCGATGGCAAACTCGTACTGCGCGAGAACACAGGCAACCGGAAATTTCGCGATGTCGGCGCACTGAGCCTTCTGCCCGAACCGAACCAATCCATCACAGCCCTATGCGCCGTTGACCTCGATCGAGATGTCGACCTAGATCTTGTCGTATCCTCAAAAGACTCCTGCGCAATCCTCGAAAACATTCAGCACGGCCAGTTCCGATTTCGCGAACTCTTTAAAGAAAACAATCAGACGGATCCATCAAACCCTTCACCTCTTTTGGCCAATGCAAACTCGTTATGCATCGCCGACGTAAACGGAGACTACTCCTGGGATATCCTCGCCGGATCGAATGCCGCACCAGCCCAAATCGCCCTAACCTCCACCGACTTCGGACAAATCGCCCGATTGAAAAACTCCTATAACCTAACCGATTCACCCGCAAAAATACTCGTCGGGGACTGGAATAACGACGCCCTGATCGATGCCTTCGCCTTGTCCGACTCGAACCTGACTCTGTTGCTCAATCAAGGTAACAGCAAATTCACCCCCATCCCGCTGCTCGATCCAATTACCTCGAGCGCATCTGCAAACAACCGCTTTGATCTAGGAGATTGGCAAGCTGACGGGTGGCTCGATCTGCTTACGATTTCCAACGGCAAACTAGTCCTAATATCCTCGACTCCTATCCCCGACCACTACTTTCTTACCTATCGCGTCAAAGGGATCAGCGATGCAAACGGCGGCGGACGAAACAACCAATACGCCGTAGGTTCCACTGTCGAAATCTACGGACCCTTCGGCTACCAAGCTCGAATCATCCAAAACGACTCGGTGCACTTCGGACTCGCAAACCATCCTGCCTACTCCCTGCGAACCATCTTCGTCAACGGGCTTACCCAAGGAATCATCGATCCAAAACCGAACGAAATCCTCGAAGAAAAGCAAGTTCTCATCGGCTCATGCCCATTTCTATACGGTTTCAACGGTACCAATTTCGAACTGGTTACTGACCTTCTTTGGAATGCTCCACTAGGACTGCAAATCGCCAAAGGAAAAGTACTCCCCGACCGCCGCTGGGAATACTTGAGCCTCCCGCGAAACTTAATGCTGCCTCACAAAGAAGCCTACGAACTGCGCATCACCGAAGAACTGTGGGAGTCGGCATACTTCGACCACATCTCCCTTCTCGCGATCGATCACCCACCCGAACTCGAATGGATCTCAAACGAAAAAGTTGGCCCGCCAAACATCGCTCAACCCCTGCTCTGGGGCTTCGATAAAACCTACCCTCCTCAAAGCGTCACCGACGCTCACGGCATTAATTGGCTCGACGCAACCCTCGCACACGACGGCACATTCGCTATCCCCTTCCAGAAACAACTCAAACAAGGACTCGTCGAACCTTCCTACCTCGAACTCGACTTCGGCTCCATCGATCTATCGAAACCAGCACAACTCATCCTCACCGGATGGATCTACCCCACCGATACCTCACTGAATATCTCCATCGATCAAAACGATGACCTCGATCCACCAGCCCCATTGGCGATCTGGACACCCGATTCCAATGGCTCGTTCCAACCCTCGATCCCCTTCACCGGCTTTCCCGGCGGAAAACCAAAAACAATCGTTATCCCACTCGATAAAGCTTTCCTCTCCGAGGACCATCGCATCCGATTGGTCCACTCAAGTCAAATGTACTTCGACCAAATCCGACTCGGATACGGAAAAACCCTTCCTATCGCACAACGCGATGACCCTCAAAAACCTAGCGCAATGGAATCGCATACCTCCGAAGCCGCTTCACTTCCAACCAAACTCCACTGGCTACCTATCCTGTCTAGCGAACTTCACTACCGAGGATTCAGCCTCGAACTGCCGCGCTCTGCCCACTCGCCTCATTGGTACGACTACAACACACGCACACTCGGCCCTGCCTGGCCACCGCTTCGTGGTAAATTCACTCGCTACGGAAATGTCCTAGACCTGATCTCCTTCAACGATGATACCCTCGTTGTCATGGCTCCCGGCGATGAAATGATCGTCCGATTCGAACTCCCAAAAACACCTATCCCCGAAGGTTGGGTCAGAGACTTCGTCCTTCACAGCGTAGGCTGGGATAAAGACGCTGCAATGAATACCCTCGAAGGCCAAAGCAGCTTGCCCCTACCCTTCTCTACCATGCAACAATACCCACCCGGTCAAAACGATCGCCCCGAAGCCGCACGCATCGATCGCATCCATCGCGATACCCTCACTCGAGAACAACAACCCGCTGAATTCTGGCAATACAAGTCGCTCGTCCCACCGCAATAATGACCCCACCGATCCAGGACCCTACGCCCAACGCTGCAACAAACGCTCAATCCGGATCACCCTCAGGATCCGTCGCCCTCGTCGGCGCCGGACCAGGTGACCCATGCCTTATCACCCTCGCAGGAAAACTTGCGATCGAACAAGCCGATGCAGTTCTCTACGACGGGCTAGTCAATCCTGTGATCCTGCAATGGGCTCCAACCCACGCCGAAAAGATATGCGTCGGAAAACGAGGACACGGCGGCTCATGGAAACAATCCGAAATCGACGACCTAATCGTCAAACATGCCCGCCTCGGACAACGCGTCGTTCGACTCAAAGGTGGTGACTCTGCAATCTTCGCCCGATCCTGCGAAGAAATCGAACGCCTTGAACTCGAAAACATCCCCTACCGACTCATCCCCGGAATCTCCGCCGCTCTCGCCGTACACGCCTACGCCGGTATCCCTCTTACACATCGCGATTGGGCCTCAAGCCTCGCTCTGGTCTCCGGCCAACTCCAACTCTCCGACGCAAATGCCGACCACGAAGAACGGATCGATTGGACATCCCTCGCTACCTTCCCAGGCACCCTCGTCCTCTACATGGCTCTTCACTCCGCACCCACCTGGAGCCATGAATTAATCCAAGGTGGCAAGTCGCCAAACACCCCCGTGGCTCTCATCCGACACTGTAGCTTGCCCGATCAAGAAGTCCTGTTTTGCGAACTCTCCCAAGTCCCCCACACGCTGAACCAAAACCCTAAATTCACCCCACCAGTACTGGTCGTCATCGGTGATGTCCTCCGCGCAAAACACCTTCCACCAAAACCAGAACTACCTTCAAAATCAAAGCTGCCCCTAGCAACTGAAAACATTCTGGTCACTTCCCCACCCGAGCCAGCCGACCGACTCCCTCAAGCCCTCCGCAATCTCGGCGCGAATGTTATCACTCAACCAGCTATCGAGATCCATCCCGCGAACCCCGAACCGATCCTGTCAATCCTCGATCACCTCGATCAATTCGACTCGCTGGTATTCTCCAGCCGACACGGTGTGCACCACTTCCTCTCTCTCCTGATGAAATCATCTCGCGATGCTCGCGCTTTGGCTCACCTGAAAATCGCAGCCGTCGGCAACGCGACCGCGCAAGCCCTCCTGGAATTCGGACTGCGCCCCGATTGGTGCCCCACTCATAATGCCGGCGCTGACGCTCTCCTTGATCAATGGCTACCCCACATGGCAGATCAACGTGTATTGCTCATCCAAACCCCAACAGGAAAAAACACCCTGCAATCAACCCTACAACCGATCTGCAAATCGATCACCACCCTCGACGCCTATCTTCAATCTCCAGTCCCCGCTTGGCCAACCTCCCTATCGACAAACCTACCCCGCAATACCATCGTCACAGCCACCAGTAGCAACATCGCAACGGAGTCTTTCCGACTCCTCGGTCCCATCGCAAAAGAACTTCGATGGATCTCAATCTCCCAAGCTGTCACCGAGACACTAACCAAGCTCGGTGCGACACAAGTCTATACCGCTCTACATCCATCCTACGATGGGATCTGCCAAGCCTCGCTGGCCATGGCACAACGATTGGAAGAATAACTACCGAAGTGGCAGATAGATATCTGTCTGCAACAACGCTTCAGGTGTCTGCGGCGGCGTTGTAGTGTAGATCTCATAAGTCCCCGTCCTGCACTGCTTGAGCTTCTTATACCTCGCAATTTGGTTCGCGACACTCCAAGCGTTCCCAAGATGGCGATAACTTCCGATATGCTCCACATGCAACGCACGACCCGCCCTCTGCCGCCAGTCACGCAACGAAGAATGGGTAGGCAAAATCAAACTCTCGGGAATCATATATCCCATCAGATACTCAAAGACTCCTTCTTTGATCAAAAACTTAGTGTAAACCGCAATCATCGGTCCACTCGTCGGTAACCCTTCCCGCTCAAACTCAGCATTAACCTGCTGCAAAGTTTCCTCCATGGCTTCTGATACCGAATCGACGGAACATCGACCCGACAATCCTGCCATACGCACAGCCGCAACTTGCTCGACCCCGCGAACGCTCGTCTTCGAATCTATACGCCCCTTCTCTACCAAATCCTTGAGCATATTGAGCCCACGCTGGTAATCCATCCCCACCATCCGCTTGATCGTCGGAATCATCCAAAACAAAAACCAAGGCAACGTCGCATCCATCGTCCATGTGACTTCCGTCCCCTCACCGTGCGACTGAAAAAACAAGGCTGTTTTACAAGTCGTCTTCATCGGCTTGAGAAACCGCAACTCGTCTTCAACCGACTTGCCAGGCTCCAACCGTAAATGCTCTAACTCCCCCTCCCCAACCACCGCTCCTTGCCAGTGATACGTCGAACCGACAGCGTCGGGAATCTCGCTGACCTTGGTACTCGCTTCCGGATCCGCGATAAGCCACGGGGACCAAGTCGTCCAGGTTCGGTAATCGCTAACCGCCTCGTAAACCTTCGATGCAGGTGCCTCGATGTAGACCTTCTGCGTGACGTTCCAAGCTGGCATCTTCTATCCCCCCCAAATCAAAGTCGAGTACGAAAAGATGCCCACAAGGCAACTTGCAAAACAATCGGTAGGCTAAGCAAAGTCCAATGGAGATCGCCACACGTCGCGCAACGCACTCCACGAAACATCGATCAATGTTCTCTCATCGGAACGAATCGTTACATTCGTGCCACCGCTGACCTGTCCGATACACGCACAAGGCAACTCACTAAAAACCGATTCGAACTCCGCACACTTGTCCTCTCGTACCTCAACCAACAAGCGACTGTTGGATTCCGAGAACAACGCGGTACTTGCATCGACGAAATTGCTTGATCGCATCTGTGTAATGTCCAAATCGATTCCAAGCTCGCCAGCGAATGCCATCTCCGAAGCAGCTACTGCTAAACCACCTTCGCTAAGGTCATGACATGCCAACACAAACTTGGATTGAATCGCTCGATGCATGGCTTGGTAACAACGCATCGCGACCACCGCGTCCACCTTCGGAACCGCACCTCCAGCTTTACCCAACAGCATCGCAGCATATGATCCACCGAGCTCGTTTCGGGTGACCCCGACCAAGTACAACCGGCTACCCTTCCGCTTCAAATCCATCGTCACCGCATCGCTTGCCCGGTCAATCTGACCCATCGCGCTGATTAGCAACGAACAAGGTATCGCGATCGACTGCTTGTTCCCCTGCGGGTCAAACCAAGTGAACTCGTTATTCAAGCTGTCTTTACCGCTAATAAAAGGGGTCTTCCAAGCGATCGCAAGATCGTAACAAGCGATCGCAGCCCGAACCAAAGTCCCCAAGGTTTCAGGACGGTCCGTGTTCCCCCAACAGAAATTATCTAAGATCGCCAGCCGATCAGGTCGCGCACCGACGCACACCGCATTGCGCACCGCTTCGTCAATGGCACTCGTGGCCATGTGATAAGGATCCAAATCCCCATAACGTGGATTCATTCCACACGAAAGCACAATCGCTCGCTGCGATTGCAACTTCGGACGCACAACCGCCGCATCGCTTGGCCCCATGCACGAAGGACCCACCAACGGCTTAACCACGCTGCCACCCTGCACTTCATGATCGTACTGACGAATGATCCAGTGCTTGCTCGCTATCGAAGGATGACCCAAGATGCCCTTGAGCAAGCCTTCGCTGTGGGTCTGATCTAGCGAACCGAGCTGGCAATCTAACTCTTCTTTCGGCTCATACACCGCCTTGCGAATCACCGGTGGCCTGCCACCATGGAGAAACTCCATCGATATCAAACCGACTTGCTCGTCGCGGTACATCAACCGTAAATCGCCAGTCGCGACAAACTTACCGATGACTGCTAACTCGACGTCTTCCTTCTTGCAGATTGCCCCAAGCCGCTCTAAGTGCTCGGGTGGAACTGCCAACACCATCCGCTCTTGGGATTCACTGATCCAGATCTCGGTGTAACTCAAACCCTCGTACTTCAATGGGGCGCGATCAAGCCACACTTCGGCGCCGAGCTCTTCTCCCATCTCGCCAACAGCACTGCTAAAGCCACCTGCTCCGCAATCGGTTACAGCATGATAAAGCCCCTCATCGCGAGCTTGCAAAATCACCTCTTGAACCATCTTTTCGGTGATCGCATTTCCAATCTGAACCGCTCCACCAGAAATCGATTCGCTCTCGTGAGTCAACTCCACCGAACTAAATGTCGCTCCGTGGATACCATCGCGACCCGTTCGCCCACCCAACGCCACAATCCAATCTCCAACCTGTGGCTGCTTTTCTACCTTGTCTACCGGCAACAACCCGGCATTCCCGCAATACACAAGGGGGTTTCCCAAGTAGCGGTCATCGAAATACACCGCTCCATTGATGGTCGGAATCCCCATCCGGTTTCCGTAATCTCGCACCCCAGAGACAACCCCATTCATCACCCGTCGCGGATGCAACACCCCCGGAGGTAACTTCTCCGGCGGATAATTCGGAGATGCAAAACAAAAGACATCCGAAGAACATATCGGCTTGGCACCAAGGCCAGTTCCAAGCGGATCTCGGATCACACCCCCAAGCCCTGTATTCGCTCCCCCGTAAGGCTCCAACGCCGATGGGTGATTGTGCGTCTCGACCTTGAAGACCACGTGATGCTCGTCGTCAAATGTCACAACCCCTGCGTTGTCTTTGAAGACGCTCACACACCAGTCTTCTTTACCTAACTCTTCGCGGATCTTCTTCGTCGCAGCAAAGATCGTCTCTTTGAGCATGCTCGTATAGTTTCGAACTCCCTGCTCGTCGCGATACTCAATGCGTCCCCCAAGCGTCTTATGAGAACAATGCTCACTCCACGTTTGAGCAATCGTCTCTAACTCGATGTCCGTAGGATCTCTACCCAACTCAAGATAGTACTTCTGGATTGTTTGCATCTCCGGCAGTGTAAAATACAACTGCCCCTCTTTGCTTAACTTCAACAACGCTTCGTCGCTGAGCCCATCAAGCCGTACAGATGTCAAACGAAAAGCATAGGGAGCCCCAAGCGATAGACTCTCGGTCTGCAATGGGCCGATGACTACTTGCTCAATCGAATCATTCGATAAAACTCGCTTGGCTAACCGCTCGATCGTCGCCCCATCGACTCCTCTCGCATCGCCGCTCTGATCGCTAATCCAGTATTTGCGGAACGTCCGAACAGCCTCGACGTCGCAACCCAAACCACCAAACATCCCAAGGGTGCTCTGCGCGACCGGATCCATCACACCAGGCTTGTAAAGCACATGAAGCAATTTGCCCGAATGCTCTCGCCCGGAATCCAAAAGACTCGCATCCCCAACCTTGGCAACTACCACCCGCTGCGCAATCGGATCGGCAAGATACTCCCTAGCCCAAAGGCTAGCGGACTGCGCGTCGCAACGCGATTGAATCAAAAATCCTTGAACCCCAGCGACCCGCAATCCATCTGCGATCCCTAACTCCCGTGCAGCAACTTCCGCATGAGACCCTAACGTATCCGGCTGACCCTTAGCCGGATGTATGTCGACTTGCCACAGATTCACGTGTTGTTTTTCCCGCTTGTAGAAGTTCCTCGACGCGATCGAAGTCTGATCGCTCCAATGCGTCGATCCATGATTCACAGATTGTCGCAAACTTCTTCATCGCGTGTAGGGCCGGTCCGTGGTTTTCTTCCAGGATCTGTCGCCATAACTGCGGATTGCTCCCGGCGATCCGCGTCGAATCCATCCACCCCTTCCCAACGAACTGAAGCAATTCATGAGGAGTGCTAATCGAGAGGGCCGAAGCCACCATATGAGGCAAATGACTCGAAATTGCTAACGCTTGATCGTGCGCCTCAGGATCAAGAAGACTGATTTTCGATCCCATCGACTCCCAAAAACCGACCATTCGGTTCAAAAGCACCGGGCAAGTCGCCGATGTTGGAGTCAAAACGACCATCGCGCTGTCAAGCAACGTCCCGACCGCATGCTCCACCCCAGAATGATGCCCGCCTGCTATCGGATGACTCCCCAAAAATTGCTTGTCCGAAAGCCTACCTGCCGCAGCCCGCACAATCGTCTGCTTCGTACTCCCCACATCTGTCAACATCGCGTCAGGTTTCGCCACCTGCGCTGCGGTCTCCAAAGCCCCGACAATAGACTGAATCGGAACGCAAGCGATCACCAAATCGGCGTCCTTGGCTCCCACCAAAATATCGTCCGTCGCTTCATCGATCGCCCCACGCCGAATGGCTGTATCAAGCTTCGATATCGTTCGGCCAACTCCAACCACTCGCTGAGCAAGCCTCTTGCGATGAAGTGCTAAACCGATGGAGCCCCCCAATAAACCAACGCCAATGATACAAACACGTTCAAAAGCCATGAGGAAGTGGTGTGGTGAATTCGGAGGATTTTTCGTGAGGACCCACGACCAGGGCTTCGGGCCGCGATAGGGAACCTATAGTGTACTAGAACTTTATGAATTGCGTACCGCAGATGCCAATTCTTTCGACCGATTCGTCGCCGCCAGCACCGCTTCGATTACACTCGAACGCACCCCTCCCTTTTCCAGTACTTTCAATGCTTCAATCGTCGTCCCCGCCGGACTGGTTACCTGCTCTCGTAACACCGCTGGATGTACACCCGTCTGCTGAACCATCGTCGCTGCACCCAAAACCGTCTGAGTCGCTAATTGCAAGGAAACCTCACGGGACAACCCCGCCGCCACCCCCCCATCACTCAACGCCTCGATCAACAACAATACATACGCCGGCCCCGAACCGGACACCCCTGTGACCGCATGCAACTGCTCGTCACTGACCTGAACCACACTTCCAACCGATCGAAACACCCGCTCAATCCACTCTCGATCCGCCTCTCCTACCCCACTGCCGTGCGCAACGCCACTTGCACCCTGCATGTTCTGACAAGGTGTATTAGGCATCACCCGGGTGATGCGTTCCGTGCGAAACCACTGTGTCAGCTTACCCAAAGGTATCCCCGCCGCGATCGATACCAAATGATGGTGCGGGGTAACGTGATGCGATAACGAACTCGCAATTCCATCGAGCACCTGCGGCTTGACCGCCAAGATCAATCGATGAGCACTCTCGAAAAGCCCACCTGCACTCGACATCATCTTCGCTTTAGGAAACTGCTTGGATAACTTTTCCACCTGCTGCGTATTGGGTTCGTAAAACGCAATCCCAGCATCCTCCGCAATCCCAGCTTTTACTACCCCTTTTGCAATCGCGGTCGCCATCTGACCACCACCCAAAAAACCAAACTCATACTCGCTCATAGATACACCCCAATTCAAATCGATGAAAACTATCCAATCGATCTGATCGATTAGTATCTATACTGTAAACCGTAATTGAGGCTATGAAGCGAATAATTGCTCTCTTGCAATGAAAAAGCAGGCCTCGCAGGATTTACATTGTCCAAATTCGATACCGTGTCGATCTGCTCACCAGCCCTGGCTACCTTCGGCAATCCTAAATAGTTGTAACCAACCGTCGCCTCCAAATTCTGCGTCAATCGATAACCCAACGTTACGTTCGCTTCCGGCGAAACTACAAACGTGTTGGTCTGATACAAACCATTATTGGTACTGCGAGCTAACAGTCCATTGGTCGTAGGTACCGCATCGTTGACCCTCTGAAACCCAGAGATCGTCACTGTCCTCTCCATGTTCCCTAATCCTAGCTTGAACATCCCCTGCAAACTCCATCGCGGCGAGGTGACCATCCGAGATACTCCCAACGCTGCTCCATGAAACGCATTGTTGGTCCGGAACTGATCTCGCAACTCTAAACGATTGGTCGTCCCAATCGGGAACGTCGTGGAATGCACATCAATGGAATCATTAAGCCTCGCTTGCTGATAACCCGCTAACCATTCGGTCTTCGTATCGCAACTCTGACTCCAAATCCGACGAAACAACAAATCACCACCATAGACATCCGATGTGCCATGCGCTAACACCGCTCCATTCGATATCCCAGGCTCCTTGACCGATACGGCCGACTGCGCCAACGGAACCGGCGTCTGATACGGCCTCACAATCGACGGCACCCCCGAAACCGGACTGTCAAATGTCAACGATTGAGCACCAGCATCAAAAAAGCGGAACTGCAAGGTATCACACATCCCAGCACCAAACCGCCATCCAAACTCACCGCGAATCCCTTGCACGCTTTGATTCCAATCCTGTGTCCCACCAAAGTAGTCCACCGACCCAGGTACCCCTATCTCATCGGACCGAACTAAACTCGGAACACCTTGCGAACTTCCCCAAAACGTCGCCGCTTCTACCCTCGCTGAAAAACGATCCATCCCAAACAAAGGCTGAAAAGCTATCTCAATGTTCATCGTCGGATAACCCGGTCCACACTCTCCATCCCCACATGCATAAGTAGGATCCTCCACCACCACTCCATCCTCAACATAGCCCCCTTGTACCATCGGCTCGACGACATCGCCTTCGATGATTTGTGATTCAACCACCCGGGAACCAACCAACGTTGCATCCACTCCCGAACCAACCCCAGCCGTTCGAGCACTACCTGAACTATGAGCGCTGCCAGCACTATGAACTGACCCCGCCGCACGAACCGGAGTCACCCGCTTGATCGCATAACCAGATGCCTGCGCGACCCTACCCGATGGCTTGCTCACTACCTCTGGTACCTCTTGAAACACCGCAGGTGCAACCGCAATCACCCCCTCCCTCCGATCACCCCCAACAACCTTCTGCCTCTCTGCCGGAGTTTCCTCTCCATACCGAGGCAACGATTCAATCGACGGATCTACCAAAATCGGCTTGGGAACCACACTCCCAGCCTGCTGCACCGCCGGCATCTGCCGCTGCGTCGAACGACCAGTTCGCAACTGCGCACTTAAAGGCTCTTCAAACCAACCCGGAGCTGCTATCGCACTACCCACTGCGATTCGTACCAACATCCGCCGCGATACCAAGCTTGCCAATATCCCACCTCGCACGCTTCGAACCACTTCGCGCGACATTCGTTCCCTATCAAGCCGGTATCTCATCGCATTTTCCTTATGCTTGCAAAACTTGGGCTACGCGCTCTCCCTCAAGAGTCCACGAAATCCACCTTTGCTGGTTGCATCGGAAATTCCTGCTGCACAAATCAAAGAAACTTGGCAAATTTTAACGATTGCCTAGTTCGTACGACCTTCCCCCACCCACTCGTTCGCCCTCTTGATGGGACTCCACCACAGAATTTGCAGGCCCAATTTGGCTCGCAAGGGTATTGCAATAGGACTCACGGGCTTCGAGGACGACTACGATTACGAGGTCGAGTACCGCGATGCTGTGTACGAGAAATCAATACCATGTTCCACAAAATTACCGGACGAACCAAGTTCAACGCTTATCGCCCAGGCTGTAAAGCCTCTTTCAATTGCTGAAAAGCCGTCGAAACCTCGCGACCAACCTTGCGAGTCATCTCCAAATCCCGATCCTCCGCCGCATGCTCTAACATCTCCAAACTGTCTTGATACTCGACTAACTTCCGCTCCTCATCTCGATCCAACGGCTTCCCACGCAACGTCGCACTGACCTTTAGCTTGTGCGCCCAATCCTCTTGAATCGGGATCCAATACTCAAGCTTCTCCCACTCCCCTCGCTGATGTGCTCCAAACATCTCAGCCTCGTTTGCATGCATCTCTTTGCGGATCTGACTCACAGGCGGATAATACAAATAACAACCCAAAACACTCGCACTCACCAATCCTATCAACGCTGCAGCGGCAATCACAGAATTCGGTAAGACAATATCTTTTCCTACACTCCTTTGCTCCCCGCCACGAATCAACCACTCCATCAACTTGCCTCGAGAATCTATTCCATACAACAGACCACCGAGCACCAAGCATGCAACAAGTATCCCCACCGAGATGACTTCTGCTGCTGTAGCAGAATCCCTAACAAGTCGCTTGGTACTACCCCATAAATCCTCTTGGCCTGCTGAAAACGGATTGCAATAGGTGTCGAATGCATGCGTGTGATCGGCAACCTCCACTCCCTTAGGACGCAGCGGTCGATCCAACCCGTAACTCATCCCCACGACCATCACCACCAAACAACCCATCCACACCAGCGACCTGTCCCATCGATAATGCCGAATGATCCAAACCAACATCCCCAAGTTCACTCCGGTCCCTAACGTTAACAACGCAAATGCCGCCGCAACCGAATTGCCATGCTGGAACATCGATGCTACTTGTACAATCGCTGTCATGGGGGTGATATATGCCAACGTAGCCACCGCGCTCATCGACAACGGTGCCAGCCAATCATCCCTCCCCGCCGCATGCTGCAACACCCCAGCCGGTAACAACATGCTCAATATCCCGACCCCCACTAACGCTAAAAGCATGTAAAGGGTCGAGCTACTGAACGCTTGCTGCACCATAGATAACCCAACCGCAGCAATCCGTCGCAAACCATATGGTGCCTTCGCGATCACTTCAACCTCCTGCCGACTGCCGGGAAACATCCGATCCCACAGCAATCCCAACGCAGTGATCAACACCAATGAACACAAACAGAAAGCAAAAATCGCCCTCGGATCCGATAGCGTTAACCCATACAACACCGAAATCGGATTGAATAAAGGTGCGGTCAAACCAAATGCCAATATCGTTCCACCCGATATACCACTGCGCCTCATCTGCTGCATCACCGGTATGACTCCCAGCGAACAGACAGGTAACAACATCCCCAGCGCCCAAGCTTGCGGTAACTGCCTCCAAGTATCCCCGCCAAACAACCGATACGTGCCGTCCCTCCCCAAAATCCGCTCAAAGACGGCTGCTACCAACCAACCCACCACAATCGTGGGACTCGCCGCCACCAACGCTTGAACCATCCGCGCAAAGGCACCCCACAGCAATACTTCGATTTCCATCGCTTCGCCCCCCTCCCACACAAGAATTCTATAGCTTCGGTACCGCCACTTGCGAAATCACCGACGCGACCCCCTGCTCGGCCGACGCGGATATACCCGTCATCCGAACACTCAACACCGGTACCGCCACCCCCTGAATATCCTCGGGAATCACAAACCAACGATCTTGCAACAACGCATAACCCTGCGCTACGCGCTGCCACTGCAAAACCCCTCGAGGACTTAAACCCAACGGGAAATGGGGACTGCGCCTTGTAGCCTGCGCAAGATCCAACAAATACTCCCGAACCGACGCGCTGACCACCACGCGACTGACCGATCGCTGCAGCGCCGCTAACTCTCCAGTTCGCAATACCGGTTCGGCTGCAACCTCCTCCGAGGAACTGCTGCTCCTTGCTAACAACTCCAACTCACTGGCTCGATCGGGATAACCGATTCGCAACTTCATAGCGAACCGATCCAACTGTGCCTCCGGTAACGGATAAGCCCCCACGCTCTCAATCGGATTCTGTGTCGCTAACACCAGAAATGTTTCACTCAATGCTCGCGGTTCCCCATCGATCGTCACCTGACGCTCCGCCATCGCTTCAAACAACGCACTCTGGGTCCTCGGTGTAGCTCTGTTGATCTCGTCCGCCAATAAAATGTCGGAAAAGATCGGGCCAGCGCGAAACTCGAAATCCCGCGTCTTCTGATTCAATATATTAAAGCCCGTCACGTCGCTCGGTAGCAAATCCGGTGTGCACTGCACCCGCTTGAACGTACCCCCAACACTCCTGGCTAACCCCTTGGCTAATGTCGTCTTGCCCAACCCCGGCAAGTCATCAAACAACACGTGACCCCTCGCAAGTAAACTCGCAAGCAAATACTCCACCACCTGCGGCTTGCCTAACAACACCCGGTTCAACTCGCGACGTATCCCTCCAATCAATCTTTGAATCGCACTCTCGTCGAGCTGCACGTCTCGATTCTCTTGATGGACTGTTTTCATTTCGCTCTGGCTTATCATCTCACTCTGCCTTGTCATCTCGCTCTGGCTTGTCATCTCACTCTGGCTTTCTATTTCACTTTAGTTCTCTACTTAACTCTTATTCTCTACTTGGCGTCGAGTTCCTCCGAAGATTCAAGCTGCACTGCGACTTGCACTGCGACCTTCACTATGGCATCAAGGCTCGACGAAGACTCACAAGTATCTCCGACCGGAATACCTTTCGAACCAATACACCACCCTCTGGCCCAACCCGACGCTCTCCCTCCGGACCATACGCACAGCGCTGCACCAATCGAATAAACGCTTCTACCGTCCCATCACCTACCCCATGCACCTGCTCTCGCAACCATTGACTCATCGTCTTGCTCTCATCAATCCTCTCCCCCATCAACCACATCCGCCAACGCAAATACCACAAACAACATCGCAACCGCCCCTCCTCCCAAACCAACCCCCGAGGTACCAACAGCAATAACGAACACAAAACACTCAATACCATCGTCGCTATCCTTCGTCGTACCCAAAGGGCACTCGCCACCCCCAACACTCCCATCGCTATACCAAACGGATGCAAACGAATGAAATCGCGACAAGCCCACAGCATCTCAATCGCGTACTGCTGCCATGACCGATGCTCGCGAGGAATCGGATATGCACCCGTCGGCTCAATGGGTATCCACATTCCATGCACGTAGACCTCCCCCCAGGTATGCAAATCCTCGGGCAACACCTCCGTCTGACCCGACTTGCGATCGTAGCGCTTCGGAGAAACAAAAAAACCCGTAGCAAGCCGAGCAGGAATTCCCAACTGCCGCACCAAAACCACTGCCGCACTCGCAAGCAAATAGTCTGTCCCTCGCCGCTGCGTTAACACGTAATCAACCGCATCTGCACTGCTCTCCTCGACCACCGCCTGTGGATCATATTCCATCTCCCTAAGCCGCCGAACAATCTCTTCAACCTTCTGCCAATCCGTTGCATCCGAAGCGACCCTGCCTTGCCTATCACCACCCTGTACATCACGCCCTTGTATATCACGCCCTTGTATATCACGGAGAAACCTAGCTACCACCTGCGAATCCCCTTGGCCACGGCCCGGCAACTGGAGATAACGCCCCAACCAATCGCTCGGTGCAACCGCATCTATCCTTCCTTGCGATTGGTTCTCTCGCAACTCGCTGCTTTTCAACTCTCTGCTATGGGCTTGCTTGCCGTGCGCTATCGAACTGTAGCCAGATCCCTTCACCCGCAATGCATGCAACTGAGGAACTTGGACCAATTGATGCACCACCGTCATCGAAGGCACATAATCCCGATTGGGCATCATCAGTTGACCATCACCCATCCAACTAAAAAAATCCACTTGATCGATCTTGTCGATATGCACATGGGTCACCAACGACGGGGTCAGCAACCGTGGCGACTTGAGATTGATAAGCTTTACCGCTAGCCGCTCACGCACGGCAAAGACCAACTCCCTGGCGGGATACTGCACCTGCATCCACGGCTTATCTCGCAACATCACCATCGCCGGATGCTTGCTTGAACCCTGCCCACGATCTTCAAACGAATGGCTCCAAACGTTCTCTTCAAATCGATCATACGACTCGATGCGCAACCACTGTGGCACTTCTCCGATCACATAAGCCACCGCTCGTGAATCATTCCCTTTGGGCTTGAATGACGACAAGCCCCCCTTGGGACGCCGCACCGCTGAAAACTCTTTGCTGTTCTTCTTGCTCTCCGTCCCCTCTTTCTCCATCTCTTGTACGGTATCTTCAAGCGAAATAGCCCGGGCATATTTCTTGTTCTTCAGCGACGCTTCGCCGTATATGTCCGTCGCCAAGTCATACATAGATGGAGCTTGCGACTCGAGAAATAACGAGCTATCCACAGGACCAAAGGTATAAGCCTCGTCCTGCGCAGCGATCAACATATCCCCATCCCCAACCCCTTGCCTCCCCCAACTCTCAGCTTGCTTATTCCCCCCCGACGTCGGCATGAAACCCTCAAGTCGATTTGCAGCATCGCGATTCCACCAACCCAAAAATGATGTTGCAACAATCGCTAATGCAAATAGACCTATCACCGATACGCGAACAGGTATGACCGAAACACTCTGCGAGACTAAAAACCCTTCCTCAATCCGCTCCCAATACCTCGCCATCAACCACCAACTTGCCAACAACGTGAACGGTATGACCAACTGAAGCATCCCCGTTCGATCCGAACTCGACAATCCAAATATCATCAAGAAACAACTGATCAAAAACGACATCCACTCCCCTCGCCCCGTCCTCGCTAACGAAGCTTGCAACAAACCTCCATACTGCAACATCGCTAACGCCACCAACTCATTGGCCTCGCCACTACTGCCGAAATACTCGATCAAGATCCATCGCGATACCCAAGGCACCGACACCATCAGCACCCCCAAACCGACCACCCAATACGCCCCAAACGACCCAGGTGCAACCAAGCGCTGAATCACCCCAAAGGCCAACCCAATACTCAGTAAACTCATCAACCCTACTTCTATCATCAACCATACAGGATCCGACGTGCCGGAAAACCGCAACAAACTGATCCCCACACTGGCCATCAAAGCCAATAGCAACGTCCCAAGTGGCTTGCGCTCAACACTTGATTCAGTACTTAACTTCTGCCCGACAGCCAAGCCACTCATGTAACACCCTCCAACTCCCCGGCTGCCATCATGCTTCGAATCGAACCTCCCAAACCAATCGTACCCGTGCAGTAACTTCTCCATACCATCTGCAATTGCTCGTCCCACTTCTCTCGATCAGCCCTCTGCCCCCGATCAATCTCCTGCTCCACTTCCTTCACTCCCCTCGAGCCCTTCCCACCCCCCGTCCATGTGACGCTGTAGGTGCGACCTCCTCCTAAAGAAACGCCAGCCTCTGCGATTCCTTGCTCCTCATTCACAAGGTTCGATTGCACTCCAGCAAAACTCGAATGAATGGAACTTGTGAAATCAGACAAAACACGGAAGATCGCTAAGTCCCTCGCTCCCCCCACCTGTTGCAAAGCATCTTGATGATCACCCGGAACACCTGCAGTGGACCCACAAGTCACCCACAGCATTCGATCCGCCACTGCTGGCCGCACGCCAGGTCGCTGCGCACCAATTCCAAAATTGGATTGCCGATCATTGACCAAAGCATCCGATTCTTTTCGAGAATCTACTTGCGAAGCAGCTTGCGAAGCACTTTGTGTGTGAATGCAAAAATCCCATGTCGCCAAGTGATCGAGGAAAGCCACCCGCTGCCCAGGGCTTAATCTCACCAATCCCCGATCCCCCATCGAAACCCAAAGACTCCAATGATGGGACTGAAACTGCTGACAAAGCGACCCATACAATCGCACCATCGCATCGCGAGTTTCGCGGTCGGCGCTCTGCGCACTGACTACATCCATCCCCACAACCACCGATGGATTTGCCGTCGCTTGACGCTCAAAGACGATCAATGCATCACGCCTTGCCGTCTGTGGCCAATGCACCTGCCTAAGCGTATCGCCTGGTCGATAAGGCCGAACGCCGGTCCAATCCCCTTCGTCCCCGCACCGCTGCGATACACTCCCCGTCCCAGCTTGCTCGCATCGCAAGTCACCCGGCACATCGACCAACCGAGTAAGTCGCGGCCAGACCATTAACCGCTCGGGAACTTCGACCGGTCGACTCATGGTCCAAATCCCAAAAGGAAACGCCGTGTGCAGCGTGACCCTCGCGGTCGGATAAAGTCCCCTGCCATGCGGCTCAACATCCCAAGAATAAACGCTTCTCGACATCGCCGCGATACGCTTGATGCTCACCCTCGCAGCCCCCCAACCAACCGGACGCAACTGCGGATCGAACTCTACGGATAACCCCCACAGCGGCCACGGCCATCGATTGGTCACCACCATCGATGCTTCAACTCTCTCCCCTTCACTGCACCTTGGAACCCCCCAACGCAGCTCGCCACTCACCCCCATCACCGTCACCCAAGGCCAACACAACCCAATCACGCCGACCGCTACGATTCCCGCTGAAGCCAAAAACGCTTGGGGACTGACATAGATTCCAAGGAGCAACGAAGCCAACAGCGCCAACACCAACCACCCAATGGGCGTCTTCATCCAATACACATAACGGTTTGCCCAAGGGCAAAAATCATGCGTCAAAGCCCCTCCTAAGTTCTCGCTTAACACCGATTGCCTCCCCCTTCCCGGCTCCCCGTTCCCTCTCCAGCCACCCCCTACTTCTCAGACAGCAATTCCCTAAGCGGCTTACGAAGCAACGCAACTACAAGTTCACAACGATTGCAAAAACAATCATAATCGATTTACACTCGGCGGCAAAGTGTCAACCGAACTTTACGAAAATCCCCCATCCTTCCCCAATTTCCGATTTGCCCAGATCCCCCTGCGAGCCGATAATAAGACAGTCCATCAAGACTTCTTGTTCCCAGGCACACCCATGAAAAACACCCGATTCCCAAGCTGCATCTCAGCCGTCGCAGCTTCAACTGCTAGCAATACCAAACCGAGCAAACGCGGCTTTACCCTCGTCGAACTCCTGGTCGTCATCGCCATCATCGGTGTCATGGTCGGACTCCTTCTGCCGGCCGTCCAAGCGGCCCGCGAAGCGTCGCGAGCCATGAGTTGCAAGAACAATCTCCATCAAATCGCTCTGGCCACCGAAAACTTCCAACTCGCCAACAAATGCTATCCACCCGCCCGCTACCAACCTCGCCCCGGCGACCCAGACTCGAACGATTGTGGCGGTAGCGAGACGACCTGGCTCGTCCGCATCATGCCCTACATGGAAGCCCTCTCGGTTGAACAACAATGGGACTACGGACTTGCCTACGGCGACCACCCCGAAGACGTCCGCACCAAATCCTTGCCAGCTTACGCTTGCCCTAGCCGCCGATCCGGTGGAGATATGGTCGGACTAGGAAACCTCGTCACAGGATCGACCAACTGGGTGACTCTACCTTGCGGATGCAAATATCCAATCTTCAACGCCGGCGGTAGCGTTACCGGGGCCGTAGGAGACTACGGAGCAAACCACGGAGACCTCTCACCAGGCTCATCCGGACTCCCCACCGACTTCTACTACGGTGGCAACGGAACCGGTATCATCATCTCCAGCCGACCGAACTGCATCAACGGAAAACCTATCAACTGGCGAGACCGCATCTCCTCCAAACAAGTCTTCGACGGCCTGAGCAACACGTTCCTCGTCGGCGAAATGCACGTTCCAATCGGAAAACTGAAACAATCTCCCGAAGATGCTTTCATCTTCAACGGTGACAACCTCTACAACTTTGCACGCATCGGCGGACCGACCGTACCAATCGCAAAAGACCCCCGCGCCTTGGGGAACGATCTCGTGCAATGGGGTAGCTGGCACGTAGGCTACTGCCAATTCGCGTTCGCCGATGGTTCGATCCGCGCGGTGAGCTCAAGCATCGATACCGATACCCTCGGCCGACTTTGCAACCGAAACGATGGCTTGGAAATCTCAGCGATCGATTAACCACCAGCGACTCTCAACCGTGTTACCCTAAGCCTTCAAGACAATCCTCCACACCCATGCCCCGCACATCCGCCACATCACTTGCTCTCTGCCTCCTCGCGCTGAGCTTGACTCTCTGCGGATGCGGTCCTCGACGCGAAAAGACCTATCGTGTCGAAGGAGAAGTCGTCTTTGCCGATGGATCCCACGTCAAAGTTGGAACCATCGAAACGAAATCCCTAAAAACCGGTACCCAAGCTCGCGGCAGCATCGACTCCGATGGACGCTTTTCCCTGACCACCTTCGAACCCAATGATGGGGCCGTAGCCGGCGATCACCAAGTCGTTATCGTTCAGTTCATCCAAGTCGAAGGGATCAAAAACTACCGCCCAAGCACCATGGGTGTCGTTAACAAAAAACACGCGTCCTACGCTACAAGTGGACTCGTGATACAAATTGACCCCAAAGGGCCAAATCGCGTTCGCATCGAAGTCGAAGGGGCTCGCACACTCCCGAACGCCACCAAAGACCACGGCCACGACCCAATCTCTGAAACAGCGCCTCCCGAGCAACCCTCTCCCTAAGGCTTCAACTGCTCTCTAGGGCTTCAGCCCCCTCGGATTCTCATTGCCTTCAAGCTATGATGAACCACCATCTACCGTGTCGTTCACCGTAGTTCGTGCCCGTTCACCGTACTTGTGCCCGTTCACCGTACTTGTGC